>Ga0210390_10001029_pt1 | contig 27927 bp, 32 predicted proteins | sample IncBWH11OmetaG_FD_161050 | JGI IMG/M metagenome (GOLD analysis project Ga0210390, IMG submission 161050) | Forest soil microbial communities from Barre Woods Harvard Forest LTER site, Petersham, Massachusetts, United States - Inc-BW-H-11-O ...
AGCCCTGTCCCAGACCCACGACGAGGCGTCCGGCACTCAAGTGGTCCAGCGTCGCGAGGCGGCGGGCGAGCAGCACCGGCACGTGGAAGAGCGCGGCGAGGACGCTGGTCCCCAAGCGGATCGTGCTGGTATGGGCGGCAACGTAGGTCAATGTCTCCACCGGCGCGAAGACGTTGGCGTAGCACTCCGGAGTTCGCCACCCCTCCGCCGGCTCCACCGCTCGTAGCAACCGTTCGAACACCCAGAGCGAGTCGAAACCCAGTGCCTCGGCGCGTTGCGCGAACTCCACGATTTTGTGCGGAGTGGCCTCGAAGCCGTGGTGTGGCAGGCCCAGTCCCAGCTTCATGGCGGATCTCCCCAATGATTGGTCGACCAAGTAATTCTCCACCGCGAGCGTAGCACGTTATTTGGCCGGCCAACCAGTTAGGCTGACGGCATGACACTCCAGCAACCCAGCCGCGATCCGCTCGACGTCGGGCCGGGTGGCCCAGTGAGCCGGGCCCTTGCCCAGGTGGTTCGGCTTCACCGCACCGCGGCTGGCGAACTCCTCAAAAACACCGGCCTGTACCCGGGGCAGGAGGTGCTGATGATGCATCTGTGGGCAGCGGGGGTCGTGCGTCAGGCCGACCTGATCAACGCCCTGGGTCTCGATCCGTCCACCGTGACCAAGATGCTTCAGCGGCTACAGCGCGCCGGCAAAGTTAGCCGGACCACCGACCCCGCCGACCGACGCGCCGTGCTCGTCGAGGCAACAGAAAGCAGCCGCCCCCTTCGTACCGAAATCGAAGCCGCCCAAAAGAGGTTGGAAGAGCGCACGGTCGCCGGACTCGACCCCGCCGAGCGCGCCGAACTGCAACGACTGCTGGAGAAGGTTGCGGCCTACCTCAGGCTGCAGAATGGCCCCTGCCCGTAACGCCGCCCCGCAGCTCGCCTTCTACGGGCCAGCCAGACCTGGCGGACACCGGCGGCGAAAGCGCTGCGAGCCTGATCGATGACGTCGTCGACGGCGTTGATCGCCGCCGCGCGCCGATTCAGAACTACTCCGGCGGCCATGTGCGAGACAACCCGCCGGGGCGGCGCAGATATTCCTCATTTCTACCTCCGCTCGATGGCCGCCTAGATGGGCGCGAATCGAGCGCCGCGAAGGTGAGAAAACACTTCCACGCAAGGCCTTTCGGCGGCACGACCTCATCGACGTCAACAGATCAGGCCGCCGCCTTGGCTACTCGGGACGTGGGTGTTGGCAGCGTGGATCATCGATGCGCCTCATCGGCGTCCAGATAGTCGAGCAGACGTTGCATGGTGGCGCACATCTGGTCGAAGGACTGCGTGCCGACTACGGTCGACCACTGCGCTTCGATCGTGGCCACACGGTCGCCGGCATGGGCCATGACTCCACGTCCCCGGTCGGTCAGGCAGATGAGCTTGGCGCGTCCGTCGCGGGGGTCTGGCTGCCGCTCCAGATAACCGAGCTCTTGGAGGTCGTTCACGAGCTCTGAGGTGGCAGCCAGGCTTAATTGAGCGCGGGCGGCGACAGCGGTGAGCCGCACGCCACCCATGCCGATCGCCCCGAAGATTTGAAGGTGCGGGTCGCGAATATCGCCGTACCCCGCCGCGGCGGCGGGGGCGGACAGTTCGCGCCGGAATTCGCGCAGGAGCCGCATGAGCAGCTGACCGATGGCCAGTCGATCGGTGGGCAGATCTCTTGACGTGACCATATAAACACAGAATACTACGGGTACCGAAGTTTCGGTTTCCGAAGTATTTATGGAGGCGTCATGATTGCGCACACTTCTTCCGATTCGGCGCTGGTGCCTACGTCCCTGGGGCGGTTGAACGTCGGGCAGGCCGGCGTGGGACCGCCGGCACTGCTGTGGCACAGTCTGTGGGTCGACTCCCGCAGCTGGGGTTCGCTGGTGGATTCCCTTGGTGCGCACCGACGCTTGGTGATTATCGATGGCCCCGGATACGGGCGCAGCGATCCCATCCATCGCGACTTCACCCTCGACGACTGCGCGCGCGCCGCCGGCGAAGTCATCGATCATCTCGACATCACCGAGCCGGTCGACTGGGTGGGCAACGCGTGGGGTGGCCACGTCGGCATCACCCTGGCCGCCGATCAACCACACCGCCTGCACAGCCTGGTGACGATCGCCGCACCACTGCTGCCGGTCGGCGCTCGGCAACGCTGGACTCAGACCTATCCGCTCGCCATGCTCTACCGCCTCGCCGGCCCAAACCGGTTGATTACCAAGGCATTGTTCGACGCGTTACTCGGTTCCGACGCGATCAAGGCACACCCCGACCGGGCCGCGGACCTCATCCGCGGCTTCAAGGAGGCTGATCGGGACTCGATACGCCGCACGGTCCGGTTCATGAATCGTTGGCACCCGCTGACCGACACCCTGCCCGGGGTCAGCGTGCCCACGTTGTTTCTGACCGGCGATCTCGACGATCAGCATTGGAGCCCTGCCGACGCCCACGTTGCCGCCGCCACGATGCCCAACGCGCAAGTAGTAACTCTTACCGGCGCTGGGCACGTCGGTCCACTCCTGGTCGACGCCGATCTCATCGCCCGCACGGTCACCGAATTCTGGAGAACGCTGCGATAACGTGTACCGGCTGCAAATCAAACACCCAGGTGCGCAAGCACTTCCACGCTAAAGGTGTGGCGGGGTCGGTGTGGCAATCAGCAGGTGGGGCGCATCGTGAGCCTGGCTGATTCGACGGTGTTCGACTCCGAGCCCCGCGCCGCGCAGCGTGTCGATCACCTCGGGTACCGAGCGGAGGTGAAAGCCGTGCCCCGTGAACGGCATCCTGGCCATCGCGTCCGGGTCGGCCACTCCGACGACGATCCGACCCGCGCTTCCGACGACCCGAGCGAGCTCGGTGAACGCAGGATCCAGCTCAGCGATGAAGTAGATGGTGTTGACGGTAAGGACGCCATTCAATGCGCTATCGGCGAAGGGCAGCTGCGTCAATGACCCGGTATGCAACGCCAGCCGCCCGGCCGCGATGTCGCGGCGGTATCGACGTGCGGCGTGGCTGAGCATCGTGTCCGACACTTCGACCCCGTGCACCCGGCCCGATTGCCCGACGCTGTCGAGTAGGAACTTCAGCCCGACACCGCCGCCGAACCCGACATCGGCGACCACCGCCGCCGCATCAGGTTGCAGCGCCTGCACGGCGGCGCTCACGAAGCGTCGGTTGCCACGATTGAGCGCCACACCGACTAACCGCCCCCGCAGACCACTTGGGTGACCCAGCTGCTTAGCGATACCCGCCATAAGGGCGCGCCGGACAGCCATCTGACGACCCTACCGGCATGGGTCCAGATACCGCACGGGACAAGAAACAACGGGACCAAGTGTGTTTCAGCCGCCGACGACCGAATCGGGGGCGGGGGCGATCATTCCGCTTGCGCATCAGGTCTGCGATGCCCGCGGCAAGTAGTTGCCGGGAGGCCAGTATGGTGATGCCGGAACAAGCCTAACCACAGAGTCGGCTCACGGACGTGGTCGGCGTTCGCCGAGCCTGCGTCCGGGGCCTTGTCACGTGGATAAGCTAGCGCCACACAGTATCGGATCAATCGCCTTCCAGGCGGCGATGTGATGGTGGCGCGGCTCAGCCCAGGAACTCCGACTCCAGAACCAGATCTTTGAGTAGCGTCTGATACTCGACGTGGGTTTCGTGCTCGATGGTCTGCCACCGCTTGCCTTGCTGTTCCTTCATGTAGGTGCGGTACTTGGGTGCGCCGGGGATGCCGACGTTGTCGGCCACGACGATCGTTCCCGGATGCAGCCAGCCCCGGTCGACGAGCCGCTGCAGGTCGTCGAGGTACACGTCCTTCCAGTGGTCGAGGAATACGAAATCCAAACAGCCCTCGGTGAATCCGTAGTCCTTGGCGAGAACCTCGAGCGTCGTCCCGTCGCCGACGGTGCCGTTAATGCAGGTGACGCGATCGGCGAGGCCGGCGTGCGCCCACACCCGGCGGGCCACCGAGGCGTTGGCACCGGACTTTTCGATCGAGAATACGTTGGCACCCGGTGCCGCTCGGGCGATCCGCAGCCCGCTGTATCCGCAGTAGGCACCGAGTTCCATGGCGAGCGTTGGATTCGCGCGCTTGACGGCGGTGTCGAGCAGCTGGCCCTTCTCGTCGCCGACGTTCATGAGGATCGACTTGTCGTAGGCGAAGCTGTCGATGGCGTCGATCGCCGCGTCGACATCGCCCGCCGGTGCGTTGGCAGCGACGTACTCGGCCATCGCCTCCTCCCGGCCGTCACCCATCTGACCCGTCCGTAAGACGTTCCGGCCGCCGAAAGCCCCGCGCACGAACGAGTACCTCAAGAATGGAAACTTCTGTCGCAGCGTCCTACTGAGACTCATTGCACCGAAACCAGGTCTCCAGATACAGACTTCGCCATTAGATCGGCCCTTTCTGTCTTGCTCAGATCCCCGGAACCGTTCCCGCGCGGTCGGGCCGACGGACTCGGCGAGCGATTTGATTGATGCGGATTTCGGGTTGGCAGAGGGATCGGCGCGACGGTACCCGTGCGGTGGTAGTGCGCGCGCTGGTCTCGGGCGAGTGGAAAGTATTGAAGGTGTGTTGGGATCCCTTTGATCATCGCATGAACTGCCTTGAGGTGCAGGCGATAATGCAATTCGTCCAGTCGAGTCCAGTCCAGGCACAGCCGTTGGCGGATCACTGGCGGTAGTGCGCCGGTGGTGACCCACAGGATCAATTTCACCAGCGGTGTCTGCACGAACGGTTTCAGAATCAGTGGTCCAACAACCGTATTGGCGCGATCAGACAGGCGCTTGCTGGTCGGCGGCGGCATCGTCCGGTACATGTGAAAGCCCTCCCGAACTGGGCGGCTGTCCTCCAGCACGTTGTTGATCATGTCCTCCCAGTACTGCTGGAATGCGTCCCAGTCGGGTGGGACCGGCCTCATGCTGACGCCATAAAGGCGATACCAGTCAATCGATTCCAAGTAGAGGGCTTCTTTGTCGGCCGCTGACAGCGGATAGCCCGTGAGCTCGTGTCCGGTCACGATGTCTTCGACGAACGTTGCGTGCGCCCAGAAGAAGGTCTCCGGGTTGAGCGCGCTGTATCGACGACCGTATTTGTCGACGCCTTTGATCGAGCCGTGGAAACTTCGCACCAACTTTCCCCACTCGTGCGATGTGGGTCCCCCGTAGACGACGGACATGATCGGTCCGATCGACCGTTCGCCGCGGGCGCGTGGATCCTCGAAAAACACCGAATGATGCTCGACGCCGGCGGCTAGCCCGGGATGCATGTTCTGCAGCATCGCTTCGCGAAGGCCATTGGACAGCCGAAAAATCGGCTGGCGACCGAAGTGCTCCCACACCAACCCATCGGGGTCCAACGGGGCGGGGAGAGGTTCAGTCATCCTTAAGCTCCTAAGATCCAAAACTGGTCCGATGAAGTATCAGATATGGCCTACGCTAATATCTGATACGGGCGGGTGTCAACAGTGAGGACTTATGGAGGATGCGGCGAGCTCATCGGTCGCGGCCGTGCCGCGTCCATACCGTGGCGTCAGCGCCGCCGACCGGCGTCACCAGCGCCGCCAGCGACTGATCGATGCCGGCCTGCAACTGTTCGGAACGCGGGGAATCGCGGCCGTCGGAATCGTTGACGTCTGCGCCGAAGCTGGACTCACCAAGCGGTACTTCTACGAGAATTTCGCATCGATCGACGCACTCGCCGAAGCGGTGTTCGAACACGTGACGGGCAACCTCGTGGCAGTGGTTGCGCCGGCGATCGAGGTGGGCGCCGGTCGTGACCCCCGCCCCGCGCTCACGGTCTACACACGCGCCCTCCTGAGTGATCCCAGGGTGGTGCGGTTGCTCGCGGTTGAATCCCAGACCGGTCCGCTCAAGAAATACCGCGATGGATTCCCTACGCGCGCAGTCGAACTCTGGTTCGCCTTCGCCGCCGCCGACGATGTACCCCCGCCGCAGGACATGCGCCTCAAAGCGTACGGATTCATCGGAGCCGCACAACAAATCGGCCTGGCATGGCTGGACGGCCATCTCCCGCTGACGATTGACGAGGTCATCGATCAGCTCGTCGACATGTTTTACCGAATTTCCGGTATCGCCCCGCGCCTACAGCACGACGACGAACCCGACTAGTTCCACCGTCCGGAAGCACTGCCGACGGGTGCGGTTATAAAGGGTGGCGCTTAATCTCCAGAAATCTGAGTCGATTCAGGTTGACGTTGGGTGACGTCTGGCCGGTGGGAGCCGGAGCAGCACCACCTCGGATGGGTGTCTTGCAGCGGTATTCGGCAGCACTTCACTGTGGCCCTCCGTCCTGAGCGGCGAAACCGGGACCCGGTGGTGCTCCGGAGCAACCCTGGCGCTCGAAAAACTCGACGGAGACGCGGCCGCTCGCTGGCGCGTTCGTGGCGGAGATGGTAGCCGCTCCAGGTCGATGATCAGTAACTTCGACGCGGCGCGGGTCCCCTCGCCGAGGATCCAGTTCGCCGTCTCAGCTGGCACGTGGCGGAAAGGCCGCGCGAAGACCGCGAGGTCGAAATAGCCGTCGGGCGCATCGATGGCAGTGGCATCACACACCAGCGCGCGAGCATGATTGCCCAGGTCGCTGAGGGTGAGGCTGTCAACGACTATCGGATCCAGGTCGGTGACCGTCACCTCGACGTTGGGGTGTTTGTCCAGCAGTCTGCGCGACAACCCACCATTGCCCGCTGCCAAGTCCAGGATCTTCGGTGCGACGCAGTCGGTTACGTGCCGCAAGGCGATCTCGGCGAGTCGGTGATGGACACCGAACATCGATGTGCAGGTGGTCATCTCGCTCTTTCCGGTGAGCGCTTCGACAATGCAGTCCTCCTTGATGTCGGTGTGGTGTCCGCGACAGGCCGCTCAGCTCTCAGCGGACGATCAATGACAGCAGCTTTTTACCGAGTGGGACTGTGGCTGTGCGGTTTTGGCTGCAGACGGTGATCTGTTGACCGGTCCGCCGGCGCAGTTCGTGCTGGAGTTTGTCGTGCAGTGTCGACTCCGCCGCCGGGCACCCGTGACAGGCACCCGACATCCGCACGGTCACGGTGTCGCCGGCCACCGAAACCAATTCGATCGACCCGCCGTGCGATTCGGCGAGGGCGCCGACCGAGCCTGCGAGCAGCTCCGCGGCGATCGCCGCCAGCTGGTCGGTGTTGTCCGAGGCGTCGATTCGCCAGCCGGTCGGGTCCAGCAGTGCGACGCGGAGTGCCTCGCGGACGTCATCGCCGACTTCCCGCCAGCGGTGGTCTGCGTTGAGCGTGATCAGCACATCCGCTGTGCGGAGCACCATTTCGCTGATCACTCCGGCGTCCAGCAAGACGCCGAGGCGCCCTGGAGCTTGGCGGACGGTGCCGGCGGGCGGCAGCGAGTCGGCGGTGATCACCCATCGCAGTTGTTGCGGGTCCGCGGTGGCGATGGCGTGAATTGGAATCATGCGCCCAGCCCTACCGCAATCGAGCGGGCGACCAGCGCCGCCACCCAGGCCAGGACGAACATGTAGGAGAACGCGAACGCCGGCCATCGCCACGAGTTGGTCTCGCGGCGCATCACCGCAATCGTCGACATGCACTGCAACGCGAACATGAAATACGTCAGCAGCGCGATGACGGTCGGCGCGGTGAATACCCGTTGACCGTGCTCGTCGGTCATGGTGGCCAACGCCTGATGTGGGTTGGCGGGGTCGGTAGCCGCCGACACCTGGCCCAGGGTGGAGACGAACACTTCGCGCGCCGACAGCGAGCCAACCAGGGCGACATCGGTGCGCCAGTCGAAGCCCAGCGGTGTGAACACCGGCGCGATAGCCCTGCCGACGTCGGCGGCGTAGCTGTGGTTCATCACATAGGCGGTGGCATCGGTCGGCGACAGCCGCGCGGTTTCGGCCTCGCGGGTCGGCAGATTGAGCAGCACCCACAACACCAAAGAGGTGCCCAGGATGATGGTTCCGGCCTTGCGTAAAAACATTTTCGCCGCACTCCACATCGCGGCGAGCACCACCTGTGGGGAGGGGAGCCGGTAGGGCGGCAGCTCCATGGTGAACGGCACCAGGTCGCCGCGCAGGATGGTCGACTTGACCACCGACGCGGCGATCAGAGCCGACGTGCCGCCGCCCAGGTAGAGCAGGAACATCGTGACACCTTGTGCGCTGAGCCCCCACCACTGGGTTTGCGGGGTGACCAGCAGGCCGACCAGCAACGTGTACACCGGCAGCCGGGCCGAACACGTCGTCAACGGCGCGGTGATGATGGTCGCGATCCGGTCGCGCGAGGACGGCAGCGTGCGGGTGGCCATGATGCCCGGGATCGCGCAGGCGAACGACGAGAGCATCGCGACGAAGGCGCGGCCCTCCAGCCCGGTCGTGGCCATCACCCGGTCCATCAAGAACGCCGCCCGCGACATGTACCCGACGTTCTCCAAGAGCGCGAGCAGTAGGAACAGCAACACGATCTGCGGGATGAACTGCAGCACGGTCCCGACCCCGCCGATAATCCCCTCGCTGAGCAGGCCCCGGATCACTGGATTGCCGATATCGCGGGCGACCTGTGCGCCCAGCCAGCTCAGACCCCGGCTGGCCCAATCCTGCAGTGGCGCAGCGATGGTGAACAGGACCTGGAAGAAGCCGAACATCACCGCGACGAAGACCACGGTGCCCCACACCGGGTGCAGCAGCACCGCATCGATCCGGCGGGTACGCCGATCTGGTTGCGGCGCAACGTAGTCGGCCGCATCGAGCACCGAGCGCCCCCAAGCGTCGATGGAGTCCTGGTCGGGCGGGAGCAAGACCGGTGGGCGTTGCCATCGCTCGAACGACGCCAGCTGTGCCCGCAGGGCCTCGATGCCCGAACCGTGATGCGCCACAACCGCGGTCACCGGGATCCCGAGCGCCGTCGACAACGCCTCGACGTCAATCTTGCCGCCGCGCGACGTCAACTCGTCGCCCATGGTCAGCGCCAGCAAGCACGGTAGGTCGAGCCGTAGCACCTGGCCCACCAACATGATCGAGCGGCGCAGGGTGGTGACATCGGCGACCAGGACGATCGCGTCGGGCCCGTCGATGTCGGGGTATTTGCCGGTCAGCAGGTCGGTGACCACCCGCTCGTCGGGGCTGATCGGGTCGAGGCTGTAGGTGCCGGGCAGGTCCTCCACGGCGATCGCTGCGCCGTCCACCCAGGTGGTGCCGACGCTGCGCCCAACGGTGACGCCCGGATAGTTACCGGTCTTGGCGCGTAACCCGGTCAGGTGGTTGAAGACACTGGTCTTACCGGCATTAGGGCTGCCGACCAGCGCCACCCGCCGCACACCAGCGACGACAACTGGTGCGGCAGCAACGTCATGGCACGCCGTCATCGGTCCGCCTCGGGGGCAACGACGATCAGCCGCGCCTCGCGGCGGCGCAGGCACAGTTCGGTGTCCTGAACCCGGTAGATGGTCGGGTCGCCCAGCGGTGCACGACGGATCACATCGACTTGGGCCGCTGCGCGAAAGCCCAGCTGCCGCAGCCGGTTTGCCACCACGGATGCCGCCCCTGGCAGGGTGCCCACTATCGTTGCCCGCCGGCCCGGCGGCAGCTGGGCGAGCACGATCACGCTGTCACTCATGAGTACTTGACGATGTTGCGTTGCGCGCCGAGGTCGATCGCCCCGTCATCGCTCGCCACCGCGGCCTCGACGACGTCGCCGTGGCGCAGATATTTCGGGTTTTTGGCCTGCCTTGAGAAGAAGGTCTTCCACTTGAGCTGGTCCGGCAGCAGCGACCCGATGATTTGGACTGGCTTGGGTGGAGCGCTGATCGCGGTGCCGACCGGGGTTCCGGTCAACACCAGGTCGCCGGCATCGAGCCGTTGAAAACGCGACAGCGCACGCAGGGCCTGCACGGGCGGGTAGATGATGTCGCCGTCGACAAGCATGTCCTGGCGAATCTCGCCGTTCACCCACAGCCGCAGCCGCAAGTCACCGAAGCGCTTGAGCTCGTCGGCGTCCAGCAGTACCAGCGCGGGTCCGACCGGAGTGAACGTCGGATACGACTTCGCTTCGTAGAACTGCGTTTTGGTCAACTGCACGTCACGCGCCGAGACGTCATTGGCCACCACCAGCCCGCTGATGTAGTCGGAGAGGTTGGCCTCGGTGATCGTGGTGCCGACCGGCACATCGCGGCCGATGACCAGGCCGATCTCGACCTCGTAGTCCAGCAGCCGGACATGCTCGGGTTTGACGATGTCGTCGGATGGGCCGCTGATGGAGCCAGATGCCTTGCGGAAGAAGGCCAGCGGGTCGGTTGCCGGGTTGCGTCCGGCGTCTTTGGCATGGGAGGCGTAGTTGGCCAGTTGCGCCACCACCCGGCACGGCGCGGTGATCGGGGACACCAGATGCAGGCTGTCCACCGGCGCGGTGTCGCTGCTGTGGGCGGCAGCCTCGATGGCGGCTCGGTCGGCCAGCAGCTCGCGTGTGGTGGTGGCGGTGGTGGTGACTTGAGCGGCCCCAGTTGGGGTCTGCACAAACCAGGCGTCGGCGGTGCGCAGGATCGAGACGGTCATCGGGGTCCTTGTGTCGTCGGGTGGTTGGGGTCAGGATCTGGCCACGGTGAGCATGCCGCGCAGGCTGGCCAGGTTGAATTCGTTGTCGCCGCGCAGCGCGCTGATCACCGAGCGAAGCTCGTCTAGGGATTCGCGGCCGGGCCCGATGCCGAGGAAGTCTTTGGTGATCCGGGGTCCCCATTGGTAGAGCCCGGAGGTGGTGAAGGGAGCCCAACCCGGCTCGAGGCTGCCGTCGAACATGTCACCGTCGCTGAAGTGCTCGACCAAAAATCCGTCGGGATCGCGCCAGTAGTCGAAGATCTGGCTGCCCAGGATGTGCCGGCCGATTCCCCACGAGCGGTGATAGCCGAGTTCGGCGAGGTAGCGGCCGCCGGTGGCCATCGCGTCGATGTCGCTGACTTGGTAGGCCGAATGGATGTAACGGTTGGCCGGGCCCAGCGCCAACCCCAGGGTGTGGTGATCGGCCGGAGTCTGCCCGCGATCGCAGCGGATGAAGCTCAGGACCGGTCCACGGTCGCGCTGCCCGGGGTAGTAGAGGAAGTCGCTGACGATCATTCCCAGGTGATCGAGGTACCAGTTGAGCGCCTCCCGGTACTTGGTGGTCTGCAACACCACATGTCCGAGTCGCTGCACCCGTGTCGGCTCGCGCGGCGGGCGTTGGGTGGTGTTGATCCGCGCGAGTTCGTGCCCAAAGTTGTACTGATGCGCGGCCTGCGCCGGCAGGGCCGCCAGCTGGTGAACGCCGGCCACCACCCGCACCGTCATACCGCTGGGATCGACCAGGTCGGCCGCCACGCCGCCGAGTGACTCGGGCAGCGCGCGGATTTTGGCCCCGGTCGCGTCGGCCAGCCGCAGCACGTCGGACTGATCCTGGGCGGTGTACGCGGCCGCGACGAATCTCGATTGGGGACCTCGCTGGATGAGCACACAGGGCGAGCCTGTATCGGTGCCGCGCAGATACAGCTCGTCGACCGTGCGAACTACGGTGCTAAAACCGAACGCCCGCGCAAACGCCTCAGCCCGAACCAGATCCGGCTTCTCGAACTCCAACCAGGCAACATCGTGAACCTTGACAATGGGGTCACGCGATCGCCCCGGATGCTCTCCTTGGCGAGCGCCCTGATCACTGTGCAGATCGGTGTGCGCGCCGGCAACACGGTCGCCCATCAATCCGTCTTTCGAAATGGCAACCGGGCCTCGAAGAACTCGATCGCTCCGCTGCGCGCAAGTGTCACGACATCGAGGCCGAACTCCGTCAGCCATTTCTCGATTTCGCCTGTGCGCGGGGTGTTTCCGAACACCCCAGCGCGACGGCTCAACGCGATCAGGGCATCCTTGCGCGGGCCTCGACCGCTAACGCATGACGTGCCGCGCAGGGTCCCGCCAGGTAGGAGCACCCGAGCGAGCTCCGCGAGCGCCGCCCGCGGGTCCGGCAGACAGTGCAGCCCGTTGTAGGTCACGCAGAGGTCAAAGCTGGCGTCAGGGAACTGCAGCGCGGTCACATCCGCTTCGACGAACTCGATCGCGTCTTGCACGCCGCGTCGGCCGGCCTCCCGGCGCGCCCGCGTAAGCATGTACGGAGATATGTCAGCCGCGACGTAATGCACGGCCTGACCGGTACGCAGACCGCGGAAGGCCAGGCCACCCCCGCACGGGATGTCCAGTACCGAGGCGCCGACCGGAACGTCGGCAAGTCGCTCGATGTCGGCGAACATGCGGCCCAGGTCGGCACCCCACATCGCCCGGGCGCCGAGCTTTGCGACACTGGCGTGCTGGACGCCGGCGTCGTAGAGGGCCGCTGTGACGCGCTCGGAGCGCCACTTCTCGGTGACGTCGGCCATCAGTTCGCCGGCCTGTCGGGAGCGTCCCAGGGCATCGACGCCGAAACCCAGTGGGTCAGTTCCTGCTGCTCGTTGCTGTGCAGGTGTCGCGGCGGCGTCACGAACGTCGCATACGGTCGACAGCGCACCAGTACCCGGCCTTCCTCCTCGGCGACCGCTTTGACCGCGGGACGGAGCTCCGGCGGCACTGGCTCACCCGACATGCGTTCAGCCACCGCCATCATCACGTCGATCAGGGTTTCCTCGTCGTCGTCGATCACGGCGTCGCAATAGACCTGCAGGTAGGCGAACGGCCAGGTCTCGTCGAGTACGCAGAGGCTGACTTTGCCGTTGCGGGCCACCGCTTTGGCCTTGGCGCGTTCACCCATGGTCGCCACCAGCAGGTCGTCGTTGTCGTCGGGCACGTAGTAGACGATCGACATCGCCGGACCGTCCGATTTGCGGCCGTAGCCGAATACACAGGTCCGGTGGGTCCGGACGAATTCCCGCCGCTCAGAGGGCAGCATGTCGCGGTCCGTTGGCGCCTGAAACGGATCCTTCGACAGCGGCAACAGCCGCGCCGAAGCGCGATCGTGGTCATGGTTCGTGGTTTGGGGAGCAGTACTCATGGTCTGGCCTTCCAGCGTTATTATCGAGTGATAATAAGAGTACACTTCGAACGACGGAACGCAAGACCCCGACGCCGAAGAAGGTGCGCCTGCGCCGGGCGAGGACACCGGCGGTGCGGCTGGGGCGTTGTCGACGGTTGCGGCCGGTCGGCGTGAAAGGCGGCTGGGCCTAGCGGCCAAGACGCAGTCGCCGGGTGGCGTGTTGTTCGACCGTCCCCGCCGCTGGGTGGACACGTGAATGCCACCATGCGCCAGGACGAACGGTGGCACTCACGTCTGCTTGAACTGGGCCGACGCCGAAGCGGAGCGCTGAAATGGCAAGCCGCGCTGCTGTTTAGGCGTATCGAAACCGCAGGTAAAGCATTGTCAGGAAGACCTTGCCCATACCAACTAGGCGATACGCAGACGACCGCCGGTCCGTGGTGGGCTGTCGGCCGCCGGTCGTGCCGCCACTCAGTCGCGCACGGTCAGCCGGATGACAGCAGCCCCTGCGGATAAGGCGCGGCGAAGGTCGGCACGGTTCGGTTGTCCGTCCGGGTCGGTGTGAATTCCGGCGTAGCGAGCGTGCACGGGGTTACGGGGGAGGATCATCCGATAGAACTCGGCCGCGCGCTCCTCGTCGGTGATCACCTCGGCTTCGGCCAGGACGTCGGCTCCACGCAGACGGACCGGAACCAGCTCGCCCGGACGGAGGTTGCGTCGCCAGCCTGCGACGCTGCCGACCAACAGGGCACCGTCATGCTGGGCATATCCGACCGGATTGGAGTAACGACGGCCGGTCTTGCGGCCGGTCACAGTGATGATCAGCAATCGTTGGCTCAGCAGTCCGTGCAACGGCGACCGCAACAGTTTGCGAACGACCACATCGCTGGCACGTCCAAAAAGGGTGCCACTCATTTCAGCCTCCAAGGCCATTGACGAATCGTTATCACTCCCTCATATTATCGGATGATAATAGCTGTACACTCTTAACGATGCAACGCAAGATCCAAGCCCCGAACACAGTGCGCCTGCGCCGGAATAGGACCAATATCCGCGAGGCACTGCTGGAGTCGGCCCTGGTCGAGTTCGGCGCCAAGGGCTTCGACGGTGCATCGACGCGGACGATCGCGATGCGTGTTCAAGCGCACCAGCCGCAGATCAACTACCACTTCGAGTCGAAAGCGGCGTTGTGGATGGCCGCGGTGGATCACCTCTTCGGGCTCTGGGCTAAGGCGTTGGATGGCGTGATACCTACGAAGCTCACCGGGATTGATGTCGCGGCGCTTGCTACTGCGTTTGCCGAGGGGATCCGGCGGTTCGTGCGATTCGCCGCCGAGCATCCCGAACTCAACCAGATCATGGTCCACGAGGGCACGGCGGCCAGCGACCGGTTGACATGGATGACCGAGACCCACGTGAAGCCGGTCTTTGATGCCATTAGGCCGGCGTGGCAGATCCTTCGGGACGCCGGGGTTGCTGCACCTATCGACAGCGAGATCCTGTACTACGTGCTCATCGGCGCGGCATCGCTGCCGTACGTGAACGCCCCCGAAGTCCGCCTTCTCACCGGCCAGGATCCGAAGAGCCCCACGTGGATCGACGCTCACGCCAACGGATTGGTTGCCATCCTGCTGCCGGGATTAGCCGCCGGCTGACGAGCGGGCGTGGTCGCCGTGGCGACGGCGATGCTTTACTTGCTCGCGCGAGCAGATACTACGTATGGTGAAACTCATGGCAGCTAAGCCCGGCAGCAAGAGAGCACGAAGTACGAAGGCCGGAGGGGTGATCCCGCTTAGCGCGGGTGAATTCAAGGTGATTCGCGCCCTGCACCCGGGTTTTGTGACCATGATGCGGCAACTCGATGCTGACTTGCAGCGCGAGCATCGCATGTCGCACGCCGAATTCGTCGCGTTGATGTTTTTATCCGAGGCTCCCGACCGCACCTTAGGGCTCAGCGAACTGGCTCGGCGCTGCCAGCAGTCCTTGAGCGCAATTAGCCGTACCGTCGGGCGGATGGAGGCGCAGGGCTTGGTCCGCCGTGAGCAGTCCTCCCAGGACGCCCGCGCCTACAACGCTGTGCTCACCGATGCCGGGCTCACCCGATTGGAGCAAGCCGTCCCAACCCACTTCGCTAGCCTGCGTCGCCACCTATTCGATCACCTCAATGGTGTGGACCTCAAAGCCATCGGCAATGCCTTCGAACGCATCGCGGCCGCCGCCAGCGGAGACCCGCATGCAGTCCCCGATCAACCATCACCAGACACCCCGGTGGGGCGATACATCACGCCCTGAACGGGATTGCGCTTCCCATCCGCTCTGCGGCTTCCGTGCGGGGGAGTGAATCGCTAGGCCTCATCGAGGGGCGCGAGCACGGCGACGGAGATGGGGCTGGCCAGTAGCGGGCCCAGTTGGGCGCGGTAGTTGAGGTAGTGCTCGGTCGTGCGGTGGTGTTCGAGGGCGGCCGGGTCGTCGTAGCGCTCGATCAGCACCAGGTCGCCGTCAACGGGCACTTCGTAGAGGTTGTAGCTGTGGCATCCCGGCTCGGATCGGGTAGGACCGACCATGCCTTCGAGGAGGGCGCGCAGATCAGAGCGCTTTTCGGGGAGGGGGGCGAATCGGGCGATAACGCCTACGGGGTGGGACACGAGTAACTCTCCTGATGAGTGGGTGAGGTCACTTTGACAAGTGGTCTACTAGACGTTTTAATACGTATTATGACGACTGTCAAGCTTCCGACCACCGGGGCCACTCGAGGTGGGTTAGCCGAGGTGGTGGGCGATCGACAGGCATCCGGGATGGCTCTCGGATGCGATGTAATACGTTTCATGACGTCTGACAAGGATTCCCCTCGATTTGACCTCGCGGATGCTGACCTGCGCGTCTCCCGCGGAAGTGTGCCGGCGACCGCCCAGCTCGCGAAACTGTTGAAAGCGCAAATCCTGGAGCAGCGGCTCCCGCCGGGCAGTCGGCTGCCGACCGAACAAGAGTTGATCGAGCGTTCGGGGTTGAGCCGGGTAACCGTGCGCGCCGCGGTCGGGATTCTCGAAGACGAGGGCTGGCTAATCCGACGTCAGGGCTTGGGCACATTCGTGGCTGAATCGGTCAAACAGGAGTTGGAGTCCGGCGTCCGAACCATCACCGAAGTCCTCGTGAGCCGGGGAGTGACGCCCCACGTCGAGGTGCTGTCCCATGAAGTCGTCCCAGCACCGGAACGGGTGGGCGCCACTCTGGGGCGTTCGGAAGTCCTGCGGATCCAGCGGCGCTACACCGAGAACGATCAGCCGATGGCGATTGTGACCGCGTATCTGCCGGCAGATCTGCCCGACGATGCCGTCGAGCCGCTGCTGTCGGCAGAGCCCGCGACCGAGACGACGTACACGATGTGGGAACAACGACTCGGAGTGCGCATTGGCTCGGCCACCCACGAGATTCACGCCGCGGGCGCCTCCTCGGAAATCGCTGCAGCACTGGGGTTGTCGGTAGGCGCACCCGTTCTGGTGCTGCGGCGCACGAGTTACACCGACAAGGGCAACCCGCTGGAGGTCGTGGTCTTCCACCACCGTCCCGAGCGATACGAATTCTCCGTCACGCTGCCTCGGACGATGCCTGGGCGGCAGGCCGGAATGACCGAAAGGTAGGTAGTCCGATGACCGAATACAACGACGACCAGTCCCAACACGATGGCCCGCATTTCGGGTTGATTCTTGCGCTGGTGACACACGGACTCGCGATCAGCGAATATCCCGAGATGGTCCGGGTAGCCAACATCGCCGAAAGCTACGGCTTCAGTTCAGCCTGGGTGTGCGATCACTTCCTGACGTTGAGTCCCGACGACTACGCCCAGGACGCCGGCATTGGCGGCGATGGTCAGCGCCAAAAGGGAACGCGGCCGGCGTCGACGCCTTTACTAGAGGCATGGACAGCGCTGAGCGCGCTCGCCCGCGACACGGCAAATATCCGCCTCGGGACCAGCGTGCTGTGTAACTCCTACCGTCATCCCTCAGTACTGGCCAAGATGGCAGCCACGTTGGACGTCATCTCCGAGGGGCGCTTGGACCTCGGGTTGGGCGCCGGCTGGTTTCAGCGCGAATTCGAAGCGTACGGAATCCCGTTCGCGCCGGTGGGGGATCGAGTCTCCGCTTTCGGTGAGGCGCTGGAGGTGATCAAGGCGATCTGGACGCAGCCCAACCCGGTGTACTCGGGCCGGTTCTACACGCTGGACGGCGCCGTCTGTGATCCACCGCCCTTCCAGAAGCCACATCCACCGCTATGGGTCGGAGGGGAGGGGGACCGGGTGCACCGGATTGCCGCCCGGTCTGCGCAGGGAATCAACATCCGGTTTTGGTCGCCCGAGAAAGTGAGGCAGCGCAAAGATTTCCTTGCGCAGGCTTGCGCCTCAGTTGAACGTGATCCCTCGACACTACGATTTTCACTGACCGCGTTGCTCGCACCGACCCATTCCGCCGAACAGGAAGCCCAGATCAGAGCGGAGTTCTCGGCAATTCCAGATCCGGGTCTGATCGTCGGCCCCGCGGATAAGTGCATCGAGCGGATCAATGAGTATTACGAATCCGGAGTGGACACATTCCTGTTCACGATTCCGCATGTTGCACAATCGGAGCTTATACATACCGTTGGCGAAAAGGTCCTTACGGCATTCCGGGGAGCTGCTATCCGAAGCTGATGAATCGCTCTCATCATTTTAACTAGGTAGCCAATAAGTAAGGATTAGTTCTGTGATGCATGCCAAAAACAGCTTGACCGACAACGCCGATTCCTACCTGGAATCTACCGAATACCTCGACGCGGACCACCCGTTAGTGGCCGCGCTCGCGGACAAACTCACACACGGCGCGGAGTCCGATGTCGAGCGGATCAGGGCGATCTACCTCTATGTCCGCGATCTTCGGTACGACGTTCTCGAGTCCTTCCGCTATCTGGCGGCCGGCCAGCGCTCGGCCAGCGCCGTCCTCGAGCACGGCGTCGCCTTCTGCATGGGTAAGGCCAGCTCATTCGTGGCGTTGTCACGGGCCGCGGGCGTGCCCGCACGCGTCGCATTCCAGACGCTCGACTCTCCCGAAAAGGAGTTCCTCTCACCGGAGGTTCGCGCACTCTGGGGCGGCAAACGCGGTCGACCGTTGCCTTGGCACTCGCTGGGGGAAGCCTTCCTGAACGGCCGCTGGATCAAGCTCGACGCAACAATCGACGCGCCGACGGCCGCACGGCTCGGCAAACCTTACACGCAGGAATTCGACGGGATCACCGACATCCATACCATCGAAGGCCCAATTCTCCGCGAGAATGGCAGCTACGCCGATTACCCGCCGGAAGTCGGGCAATGGTACGAGGAACTTGCGCGTACAGTTCTCGAAACGCTGAACTCGCCTGAAGGTCGTAAGAAAATTGCCGACGACGACGATCTCTGGGCGGGCCCGCAGCTCGAAGACGTAGCACGCCGGGCAGTTCAATGATTATCAGCGGCAGTTCTTTTAACTGCCTCCGCAAGCGTCGATCACCTTTTTTCAATCCAATTTTTCTGCAATCACCTACCGGACCTCAAGGAGGGCTCCATGTCGGTCTCACAGATAGTTTCGATTAACCCCGCCACCGAAGAAATCAATGCCACCTTCGAGCCAACCCCGGCCCGAAACGTCGACCGCGCCCTGGGCTGTGCGGCGACCGCCGCGCAGACGTGGCGGGCACTGCCGATCAGCGAGCGGGCGAAAAGCCTGTTTGCCATGGCGGACGCGCTGCGCGCCAACAGGGAGCGACTCGCCCTGCACATCACCCAGGAGATGGGCAAACCGCTCCTGGAGTCGCTGGCCGAAGTCGATAAAAGTGCGTGGTGCTGCGAGTTCTACGCCGAGCACGGGCCGGCGATGCTCGCCGACCAGCCGGTGTCCACCTCGGCCAAGCGGTCCTATGTGTCCTACGAGCCACTGGGGCTGGTGTTGGCAGTCATGCCCTGGAACTTCCCACTGTGGCAAGTCTTCCGGCTTGCCCCTCCGACACTTCTGGCCGGCAACGGGATCGTGCTCAAACACGCGGACAACGTGCCGCAATGCGCACTCGACATCGCCGAGATCATTGATCAGGTGTGCCCACCCGGCCTGTTCACCACCCTGCTGGTGGGCACCGAACAGGTCGCCGACCTCATCGCCGACGACCGAATCCACGCAATCACGCTGACGGCGTCAACGCAGGTCGGGCAGCTGGTGGCCGCCACCGCGGGCCGTCACCTCAAGCGCCAAGTGCTCGAACTCGGCGGCTCTGATCCGTTCATCGTGCTGGCGGACGCCGACGTCGCCGCCGCCGCGGCCGCCGCCGTCTCCGCGCGTAACCACAATGCCGGGCAGAGCTGTATCGCCGCCAAACGGTTCATCGTCGAAGACGCGATCCGCAGCGAGTTCACCGAAGCGTTCGCCGCCGGCGTCGCGAAGCTGACGGTAGGCGACCCCATGCTCGAGAGCACCCTGGTGGGGCCGCTGGCCAAAGCGAGCATCAGGCAGTCGCTGACAGGTCAGGTTGAGCGCAGTGTGTCGGCCGGGGCGCGGTTGATCACCGGGGGAACACCGCTGGAAGGGCCTGGGTACTTCTTCAACCCCGCGGTCCTCGATGACGTAACCCCGGGGATGGCGGTTAGCGCCGAGGAGACGTTCGGTCCTGTCGCCGCGATCATGGGCGTCCCGGACGCCAGTAGTGCGGTCGAGGTGGCCAACGCGACGGAATTCGGTCTCGGGGCGAGCTTGTGGACCTCGGATCTGGAGCGTGCAGCCACGCTGATTCCCCAGCTCGAAGCCGGCGCGGTGTTCGTCAACGACATCGTGACGTCCGACCCGCGTATGCCCTTTGGCGGCATCAAACGCAGCGGCTACGGCCGCGAGCTCGGCACCTTCGGCCCGCGCGAGTTCACCAACGTCAAAACGGTGTGGATCGGTCCCTCGCCCGACCCGCGGACACCCCACTTATCGGAATAGCACTTCAATTGAACAAGGAAAAATGACCAATGAAAATCATGCCACTGTCGGAAATCAAACAACTCGTCACGACCGAGCTTTACATCAGCGGGCGGTTTCAGCCGGGCTCCGGGACAAACGCGATCTCGGTTACGAACCCCTTCGACAACGAAGAGATCTGCCGTGTCGTGCCCGCGAGCGAGGCGCAAGTCCAGAATGCGATTGAGGCCGCAGCGACGTCCTTCAAATCACCAGCGTGGCAGTCGCTTACGGGCCGCGATCGCGGAACGCTGCTGTATCGACTCGCCGAACTGCTGCGCCGCGACCTTGAAATATTCGCAACCCTGGAAGCCGTCGACACCGGGATTCCCATCCGAGAGACCAGGATGGAGGTCGCCACCTCGGCGCAGCATTTGGAATACTATGCCGGGTTTGCCGGCAAGATCGAGGGTCTCTACCAAGATCTTGGGCCCCGATTCAACTACGTCCGGCGGGAGCCGTACGGCGTCATCGGCCAGATCGTTCCGTGGAACACGCCGCTCAAACTCATGGCCCGCGGCTTCGCCGCAGCCGTCGCCTGCGGAAACACCATGGTCGTCAAACCCTCCGTCGTCGCGCCGCTCAGCGTTTTGAGATTCGCAAAGACCGTGCAAGAAGCCGGATTTCCGCCGGGCTCCGTCAACATCATCACGGGCAGCGGCCGAACAGTCGGCAAGGCGATCGTCGAGCATCCTCAGGTCCGCAAGATCATCTTCACCGGCGGAACGGAAGGCGGGCACGAAATTCTTCAACAGGCGGTGCACACGGTGACGCCGGCCGTTCTCGAGCTTGGCGGCAAAGGACCCATCATCGTTTGTGAAGACGTCGACTGGAACGAGGCCATCGACGGCGTCCTGACGCAAGCGTTCGCGCGCAAAGCGGAGGTGTGCTTTGCCGGCACCCGCTTGTTTGTGCCCGCCAGCATGCATGACAAATTCATCGCGGACCTTGCCGCGAAGGCAGCAAAAATCCCGATGGGGAATCCACTGGACGCTCGCACCCAGCTCGGGCCACTGATGTCTTCGGAACGTCTAACCGACATCATCGAAAAAATCGACAAAGCGCGGGCCGATGGCGCGAACGTCTACTGCGGTGGAGACAAGGTCCGACAGCCGGGCCTCGAGAAAGGGAATTTCCTTCCGCCGACGATACTCACGGACGTGACGCCGCGGATGTCGGTGGCGCGCGACGAATTGTTCGGTCCGGTCCTCTGCGCAATGGCTTACCGCGAGCTCGCTGATGCCGTGGCGATGGCGAACGATTCCGACTATGGGCTCGCGAGCTACGTCTGGTCCAACGATATTCGGAAAAGCACAAAAATCGCCAATGCCTTGGAATCGGGCAACGTCTTTATCAACTCGTATGGCTATCAGTCCGAGATTCCGTTCGGCGGCTACAAGATGAGCGGAATCGGTCGCGAGCACGGCGGTGAAGCCATCCATGAATACACCCAGGCCAAAAGCATCACCGTCGGCCTCGAACGATTCAAATCCCGCTTCGAGGTCTGACCGAGCTTTCGGTAGGGGAGCCTCTGGGTGTGACAACCCGGTCGGCGTGTCGACACGGGGACAGCACCCGTCCTGAAATGCTCCGAAAGGGCATATCGACCAATGTGATTCGCTCGAGAGCGAAACCGCGCGGGTGAACAGCGCAACGAGCCCCAACCGCAGCGAACTGGCGAACGTCTGGCGGCAACTTGACCGAAGCCGCAATCATTCACACGGCGCTTACCGCAGCATGAAACCCGAGTTGGTCTGATTGTGGACTTCGCCCCCACCACGCAAAGCTAGCCGGCTTCCTGGGATGCGAGCGGCTGGCGCGACACCGATTTGTCGTAATTACGCATGACACGGCGTTTCATTGCGCCGGTCCGGTGCGCACCGATAACGCCGATGATGGCGTTGCTGATCACGTGCGGCGCCTCATCCAAGAGCATGTGACCGGCGGTGGGCCGGTGTACGCGCATCGCCCCGGGGATACCGAGTGCCAGGTCGTGGGCATGCGACGGCGGGGTGAGCCTGTCCGCGCCACCACTGATGACCACTGTCGTGGCTGTGATGGAACTCAGAGTCCGATACTGGTCGTAGTGGCGTAGAGCGCGCAGAAAGCCGGCTTTCGTTGCAACTGGGGTGGCGTTGACGGTCGCAGCCGACACCGCGACAAGCGCGTCCCGGCTCGCTGTACCGTATCCGCCATATCTGACAACGGCTCCGCATACCGGCCGGGCAAGTGCACGAAGGACACGGTCTGCGACGGCGCGCGGTGCGTGGTCTGCGAGTTCGTAGAAGATGTCTGTGGCGGGGTTGGCCAGGAGCCGGCCCAGGCCGCGCTCGGCGAGTTTGCCCGCCGCGGTGGCGACGAGGATGAGCCCAACGGGTTGGACAGGTCGCTGGCCGGCGGGGCGACCCAGGTAGGCCAGAGCCGCCATGCCGCCCATGGAATGTCCGGCAAGCGTGAGGGGGCCTCTGACGCCGAGGGATACGAGCACATCGGCGAGGTCGGCGGCCAGCCGGTCGATGTGGTAGGTGTGCATCGGTGCGGCCCCGGAGTCGCCGTGGCCGCGGTGGTCGTAGCTGATGATCCGGACGCTGTCACCGTATTGACGACGCAGGTGACCGATCTGGATGTTCCAGGAGTTTTTGTTCAAGCAGAGCCCGTGGAGAAGGACGACGGTATGGGCGGCGTCTCGAGATCCGTACTCGCGGACTGACAGTGACACGCCGTCGCTTGTCCTTACCGTTCGTTTGATGCCAGGAAGCCGAACTCCGGGGCGGTCGCCCATCATCGCGCTGTCGGTGCCGTCGGGCGCGTGCTTGACGCCGGCCTCGGCGAGTTGGCGGTTGTAGGAGGCGGCGCGCAGGCTGCCGACCAAGGCGAGAATCCGGATGCTCATTTGGGGTCTCCTAGCCAAATAATTGCTTGCGCCAACAATAATATACTTGCTTGCGCGGACAAACAAGAGGTATCCTTGAGGGACGACACGCGGCAAGTAGGGTGCACCCACGGACCGCGCAGGGGCACAAGGTGATCAGCGCACTGGACACGGAGTTCATGGTTGATGCGACAATTCGACGCCGATCGGCAAGGGCCCAGCGCATGCGGATAACGGTCATCGGACTGGGCAGGATGGGCCGCGCGCTCGCCGACCGGTTGCTCGACGAGGAGGACTAAGTGAACAAGAACGCGGCCACAAACGATCGCCAGACCACCGTGAGCATGACGGTTCTCATGACGCCCGATATAGCCAACTTTTCCGGCAACGTGCACGGCGGCGGGATCCTCAAGATCCTCGACCAGGTCGCTTTCGCCTGTGCCAGCACGTACGCCCGCGGCTATGTCGTCACCCTGTCTGTCGACCGGGTGCTGTTCCGCGAAGCCATCCACGTCGGTGATCTGGTGACCTTCTCCGCCGCTGTCAACTACACCGGCAGAACATCAATGGAGATCGGAATCCGGGTTGATACTGTCGATATCCAACGTGGAACACGCCGACACACCAACAGCTGCTACTTCACGATGGTCGCCGTCGACAGCGACGGTCGCCCCGTCGAAATCCCTGCCCTGCAACCGAAAGACCCGGTCACCGTCAAACGATTCCACGCCGCGCAGCGACGCCGCGAAGCCCAGCGCAAACATTTCCAGGAGTCCACGTAATAATTGGCGCTGGTCCCCCTCAGGGCCATCGGTCACGAAGTGCAAGAACATATTTCGGGAATCAACGTGCGGAATGAACTTCCGTTGGTGCTTGCGGTGCCACACGCGGCGCAGCTGCTGGGAATCAGCCGTGCCGCCGCTTACCGGCTGGTCGCCTCCAGTTGACGCCAGTGACCTGGTCGCACAAAGACTCGCCTCGGCCGCCGAGCATGGCACTGGTCCGTCACCAATTGCGGCGGATTGCCCAGGGATGCCTGGCCGCGCGCTGCAGCGCTGACGCTCCTGGCTGCAGGCCTCTGCCCGACGCCGTCCGCGACACCGATTGCTGCAGAGATTTAGCTCGCCGCAATCGTATTCGCGGCCTCGGTAGCCGCATATGAACTGGCACTGGCCGCCAGGGTGGTCACAAACATGTCATGCACCGCCCCCGCCTGGGCGCTGACCGCCTGATACATCTGCGCTTGCGCGGTGAATTGCGCCGCCGTCAACGCCGAAACCTCGTCGGCTGCGGCGGGAATCACCCCAGTCGTCGGGCCCGCCGCGGTGGCATTGCGGCCACTCAAGGCGGAGCCAATTGTCTGCAAATCACTTGCCGCCGCTGTAAGCATCTGCGGCTGTGTAGTCACAAACGACATCAGGATTCTCCTTCCCTCGATCGTTCACCTGCTGACATCTGCAGCAGAGGCACCGAATCTTGCTGTTCCACAAAGGAATCAGATTCTGTGTCGACACCACGTAGCCGCTGACGTGCGTTTCGGTTTGTCTGTCGACCGTGGCGGTCGCGGTCAAAGTTGGCTCCACACGGCTATTGGCGACCAAGCCGTCGAGGCCGTCAGCGGTGGCAACAGACTGGTTGCTCTGTCCTGTCAGCGTGCTCATAACCATGATGGGCGGTCGTTTTTGCGTGGTCGGGTGTTGCGTTGAGGCGTCCGGTATCGGGGGGTAGTACCGCGTCCGGTCAGCTGTGCCATCGGCAGCGCGCTCCACATGGCCGGCGGCATACCTGTTGAGATCGGTTCGGCGGCCAGGGTGATGTCCGATACCGTCGCGACGGGCGGTGCACTGGGCGCGGCCGCGGTCCAGCTCGGCGGCACCGACAACGCACCGGCCGTGACTGCCCTGCCGAGGTTCGCCGACGCTGGCGCAGCGGCCCCAATTCGGTCCACCAGCACACCGGTGCCCGAAGCGCCCCCACTCGTGGCGAGCAACGCCGATCCTGCGGCCCCGCTGCCGCTGGAAGCGAGCCCCGGCGCCTGCGCCACCGTCCCGACGATGCCCAGCACGATGTCCACCATCCCCACGGACCCGGCCCCGCTTCCCACGCCCGCACCTACCGTGCCGATGCCCCCGGCCAGGACCCCGGCGTCCGGGGCCAAGCTGGCCAGTAGGTCCACCAGCGACGACGAGGACGACGTCGATGTCGATGATGCGAGGCTCTGCAGCGCCTGGGGCAAGGCGGAGACCAACTGCGGGGCCGTCGACATGATGGTCTGTGCGGAAGTGCCGGGGGCGCTGCCGGCGGCATGGGTGACGGCGGCGGATTGCGCGGCCAACCCGGCCGCATTGGTGGTGGGCACCGGTGCGGTGAACGGTGTCAGCTGGGTTGCGCTCGCGGAGGACCCGGCATAGCCGTACATGGCGGCGGCGTCTTGGGCCCACATCTCGGCGTAGTGGGCCTCGGTGGCCACGATCGCCGGGGTGTTCTGACCCAGGATGTTGGTGGCCACTAGCGCCGCCAACAGGGTGCGGTTCGCCGCGATCACCGGCGGCGGCACCGTCATCGCAAACGCCGTCTCGTAGGCGGCCACTGCTGCGCGGGCCTGGCTGGCGGTCTGCTCGGCCTGCCCGGCAGTACTGCTCATCCACGCCAGATAGGGAGTGGCCGCGGCCGCCATCGACGCCGATGACGGCCCCAACCATGCGTCACTGGTCAACCCTGAGACCACCGAACTGTAGGACGCTGCCGTCGAGTACAGGTCTTCGGCGAGATCGTCCCAGGCCGTCGCGGCGGCCAGCATCGGCGCTGACCCGGGTCCGGCATACATGCGCGCGGAGTTGACCTCCGGCGGTAGCGCCCCGAAATCCAGCACCGCAGTCCTCCTTGCTTGCGCGAACGCTTCGCCACCAACGCCGCCACGCGTCATGGCTTCTGTGGGGCGGCCTCGGTAGTGGCTCGGGCGGCCGCGGCCAACGTGGCCAGGGCTTCGGGCATAGCGGTGGCGACTTCGTCGTCATCTGCCGGGTGGGTGGTGGCGAATCGTTCGGCTGCCCGGGGCACGGACAGGGCGATGTCGTCGAGCACGCGCGCTCCGGCGACGCGGGCGGTTTTGCGGGTGTCCTCGTGCGCCCGCACCCCGCCGTAACGCCCACCGGAGGTGCCCACGACAGCGACCGGCTTGTCGACGATTGCCCCGCTGTGGAAGGGGCGTGAGGTCCAGTCGATGGCATTTTTGAGCCCGGCGGGGATGCTGCCGTTGTATTCCGGGGTGACCAGCAGCAGCGCATCGGCGCGCTGAACGGCGTCGCGCAGCGACTGGGCCGGGCCCGGGACGTCACCTGGCCGGTCGAGGTCTTCGTTGTACAACGGCACTTCAGCCAGTCCTTCGAAAATCTCGACGTCGGTGCCGTCGGGGGCGTGCTTGACGGCGGCCTCGGCGAGCTGGCGGTTGTAGGAGCCGGCGCGCAGGCTGCCGACCAGGGCGAGAATCCGGATGCTCATTAGGGGTCTCCTGTCCGCAATTAATTGCTTGCGCCAACAACTATACACTTGCTTGCGCGCACAAACAAGAGGTATCCTTCAGGCACGACACGCGGCAAGAGGGTGCCCCCACGGACCCCTCAGGAGCACAAGGTGATCACCGCACTGCCCACGGCGTTCACGGAGGGTTATGAGCTCGCGATGCCGCAGACCGGCCTACCCTTCCGAAGGAGGAGATCCTATGCGTGCCTTACGGTTTGATCACTTCGGCGATCCGCATGTATTGCAGGTCGCCGAGCTCGCTGATCCCGTCGCCGGCGACGGCCAGGCCGTCATCGCCGTCAAGGCGGCCTCGGTGAACCCCTCGGATGTCAAGAATGTCGTAGCTGCGACCATGACCACCGTTAGCAAACGAGACACCCCTCGCAACAACGGGTTTCAGCGCACCGACGGATACCACGTCGTCGTGTTCAGCTCCGCCGCGGCGGCCGTGCCGTTGCGTCCCACGACGATCGCCCACCAATTGATCGACGCCATCCGAGTTGTCGGCGCCGCCTTGCACCGACCCCCCGCGTGCCGACACTACCCGGAGCGTCGCCTCGAGCGTTTCTTCGAGCGGACGCTCATGGAACGCGAAATGTGCAGACTCTAAGATCATCTCGCCACGCGCGATGGGTGGGAAGAACTCGCCCACCAACAGGTGCGGGTGGATGGCTCCTACTCCCATACCGCCGTAATCGGTTGGCCAGCTTAGGCTGAACCACTCATTGTCCAGGATGAGAATCAACCGCGGACGCTTCGGCGTTGCGCGTCGTCACGACTACCTTGATCGCATCGTCGATGTGTTCGCGGGAGTAGCGCAACGCCGTGGGCAGGTCGTGCAGGCCGAATGTGTGGGTGTGGATCTTTGTGGCATCGAAGCGTTTCTGCGACATCAACGCCTCGGCGCGATGCGTGGCACTTTTGCCCTCGCCGCGGATGCCATAGACGTAGATGTTATTGCGCACGATATGGGCGACATCGATCGACGCCGGCTCGTGCCGGGAAGGCGGCGAGGCAGATGCGGCCACCACGGTTGAGCATGCGCGCTGCCTGGTTCACGGCATCGGGGGCGCCAGAGCACTCCAGTACGTAATCCAGCCCCTTGCCGCCAGTGATACGACGTACCGCTTCGACGGGATCCTGGTTACGCACGTTGATCACGTGATCCGCGCCCAACCCGCGACCGATCTGTAGGCGGTTGTCGCGGGTCCCGGTCAGAACGACCGGTGATGCCCCCAGTGCCTTGGCCACAGCGACGCCGAGCAGTCCGATCGGTCCCGGCCCAAGCACGGCGACACCGTCTCCGGCCACCAGCCCGCCGAGTTCGGTGAACCCGTACATCGCGGTGCCTGCCGTGACGACCAGCGTGGCCTCGACGTCGGACATGCTGTCGGGGAGGGGAATAAGGGTGTTGATGTTGTTGACGGCGTATTCGGCGAATCCACCGTCGGTGGTGAAGCCGTTGGCGCGATGGCCCTTATCGACGTCACCGTAGTTCAGGCCGTAGTTGAGGCAGGCGGTGTAC
>Ga0210390_10001030_pt1 | contig 27880 bp, 24 predicted proteins | sample IncBWH11OmetaG_FD_161050 | JGI IMG/M metagenome (GOLD analysis project Ga0210390, IMG submission 161050) | Forest soil microbial communities from Barre Woods Harvard Forest LTER site, Petersham, Massachusetts, United States - Inc-BW-H-11-O ...
AGCCCGACGCCCAAGCCGCCGAGCCGTCGGACGGCGCCTCGGTCGAGGTCCCCCTCGGGCGGCTCTGCGGTGCCCGATCCGGCGACAAGGGCGGCAACGCGAACGTGGGCCTGTGGGCGGTCAGCCCCGCCGCCTACGCCTGGCTGCGCCGGCACCTGACCGTCAGCCGGTTCCGCGAGCTGCTCACCGAGGCTGCCGACCTGCCGGTCGACCGCTACGAGCTGCCGAACCTCCTGGCCCTCAACTTCGTCGTCCACGGCCTGCTCGCCCCCGGCGTGTCCGCCACGACCCGCCCCGACCCCCAGGCCAAGGGCCTGGGGGAGTACCTGCGCTCGCGGTTCGTCACCGTCCCCGCGGACCTGCTCTAAGCCCGCCAGGCCGGCAGCCGCTTCTCGAGGAACGCGCGGATGCCCTCCTGCGCCTCCTCGCTGCCGAACAGCCGGGCCGACAGCTCCGCCATCTCCGGGCCCTCCGCGTCCAGCCGCTCTCGCCGCGGCGCGTTCAGCAGCAGCTTGGTCTCCGCCGCGCCCTGCGGCGAGGTCTCGCGGATCTGCGCCACCAGCCCCGCCACCACGCCGTCGAGTTCCTCGCCCGCGCAGGCCGAAGTGATCAGGCCCAGCCGCGCCGCCACCGAAGCCCCGAACGTCTCGCCGGTCAGGTAGTAGCGCCTGGCCTGGCGCGGATCCATGATGTCCAGCGTGGTCAGCGAGATCATCGCCGGGGCCAGGCCGATCCGCGCCTCGGTGAACGCGAACGACGCATCTTCTGCCGCGACGGCCAGGTCACACGCGCCCACGATGCCCATGCCGCCCGCCCGCACGTGCCCCGCGATCCGCGCGATGACCGGCTTGGGGAGCTCCACGATCAGCCTGAGCAGGGCCATGATCGCGGTCCCGCTGCCGCCGAGCGAGCCGGTGCCCGCGGCGGCCAGGTCGGCGCCCGAGCAGAACACCCGGCCGGTGTGGGTCAGCACGACCGCCCGCACCGCCTTGTCCGCGCCCGCCTCGCTCAGCCGGGCCGACAGCTCGGCCACCAGCTGAGCGGACAGCGCGTTGCGGTTGTGCGGGGAATCCAGGGTGACGGTGGCCACCTCGTCGCCCATCTCGTACCGCACGAGTTCAGTCATGTCGGCAACCCCCTGACCCGTCGTCCCGGTTCCGTCCTCAAATTTATGCCGAACGGGCCGTGGTGCGTCCGCCACCACCCGCGATATGCCAGCCGGTGCCAAGGTTTGCCCTGAATGCGAGCGGTTTGTCTGCGAACATGAGACGCCTGGCCAACAGGAGCGGCTTTCATGGCGATTCGGGACTCGGTCGATCTCAGCGAAGACCAGCAGGCTCAGCCTGACACGCTGCGCGCGTTCCTGACCGACCAGCTGTCCTCCGCCGAACTGCGCGGCGCGCTCGAAAGCGAGCCCGGCTACCGTCCCGAACTGCACGCCAAGTTGGCCGACCAGCTCGGCCTGTCCGGCTGGACGATCCCGGAGGAGTTCGGCGGGCTCGGCAAGTCCCAGGTCGAGGCGTGCGCGATCCACGTCGAGCTCGGCCGCGCCCTGTATCCCGGCCCGTTCCTGCCCAGCTCGGTGGCGGCCGGGGCGCTGCTGGCCACCGGCCACCGCGAGGCCTGCGAGCGCTGGCTGCCGCAGCTGGCCGCCGGCACGGTAGCCGGGACGGTGGCCGCCGCCGACGAGGCCGGCTACTGGGCCCCCGGCCCCGGCGGCGTCCGGGCCGACTACGGAACCGGCGGCTGGCGGCTGTCCGGCCGCCGCTGGTACGTGGCAGCGGCGCACGCCGCGGGCATCCTCGTGGTCCCGGCGATCACCGAATCCGGCCTGGCCATGTTCCTGGCCGAAACGGGATCCCCGAGCCTGGACCTCTCGCGCCAGCTGGATCTGGACCTGACCCGCCGGATCAGCATCGTCAGCTTCGAGGCGGCTCCCGCCATGCTGCTCACCAAGGACGCGGGCGCGGCCCTGGCCCGGGCCGAGCGCGAGTTCCTGATCGGCACCGCCGCCGAGGCCGCGGGCGGTATCGGCTGGTGCCTGGACGCCAGCCTCGCTTACGTCCGGGAGTACGGCGAGTCCGAGCGCCTGGGCGGCTCCTTCGCGGCGGTAGCCAGCTTCTGCGTCGACATGCTCGCCGACCTGGAGAACGTCGCGGCCGCCGCCCGGTACGCCGCCGCCGCGACCGACGTCGGCGCCGCCGACGCCCAGAAGGCGGCGCACACCGCGGCGCTGCAGGCCGGTGACTCCTATCGCCGCACGGCCGTAGCCGCGATCGGCCTGTTCGGCGACATCGGCTTCACCCAGGAGCATGACGCGCAGCTGTACTACCGCCGCGCCTGGTCCGCCGAGCGGCTATCTGGTGGTCCCCAAGCCCACCGGGACGCTCTCGGCGCCCAGTTATCACAATCGGGGCCCGCTAAGGGCGGACCTCGACGTGGCCGTATTTCATCCGGCCGGTCAGCCGCACCCGCAGCACGACCGGCACGCCAGGCTCGCCGCCCGAGCGGACATCGACGTCGGTGTAGCGGACCGTCAGGGATCCGGCATCTACCACCACGCCCGGCGTGGTCACCATGACCAGCGCCCCACCCCGCATGTCCATCTCGACCAGCAGCGTGTCCTCCACGATGACCGCCTCAGTGAAGTCAAGCGTCACGTCGGACCACGACGACCGCAGTTCCAGCCGCCGCGGCACCACCCACTGCCCGGTGCGCTGGACCGACCCTCCCTTCTGGTCGATGCGGACCACATCCTCGGCCCGCGCCGCCGCGTGCGCGGTACCGGTCGCCAGGTCGGCGGTGAGTACCGCCAGCTCACCGAGCGTCCGCGCCGACAGGGCGGCTTCCATTCGCTCACCGAACTCGTCAGCTGTCAGCCGACCGTCCCCCGTCGCTACGCGCAGCACGTCCACCACCCGGTCCCGGTCCGCGTCGGAGGCCCGGATCTCGGGAGGCCTGCCAGTCGCCGGAAAGTCCGCAGACATCTCGTTCACCCTTCAGGATCGCGCCGGTTCAACCGTAGCCCCAGCCCCAGCTTCGTGCGGCCCGCCGGGGTGCGGCCACGCCGCACAGACCGGTACGCTGGCTGCGATCCAGGTGCGCGGCCCGCCGACACCAAGGGCGCATAGCTCAGCGGAAGAGCACTCGCCTTACAAGCGAGGGGTCACTGGTTCGAACCCAGTTGCGCCCACCAGGCCAGGGGGTATGTCGGTCGCTTGAGTGGCGCGGCGGGGAGCCAAACGGGGAGCCAAAGAGCTACCCTGGTTCCATGACGGACGCTTCGGTCAGGCGCCGCGGTCATGGCGACGATGCCATCTACTTCGCGGCGGACAAGAACCGTTACATCGGCGCGGTCTCGCTCGGCTTTGGCCCGGACGGCAAGCGCCTGCGCCGGAAGGTCTCCGGTAAGACCAAGCAAGAGGTCCGGGACAAGCTGAAGGCGATCCACGCTGAGCTCGACGCCGGGCTACAGCCGTCGGCGGGATACACGGTCCGTGCGGCCGTGGATGACTGGCTGGAGCATGGGCTGTCGGGCCGGTCGGAGCGAACTGTGCAGCTGTACCGCGACGGTGTGAGGCCGTTGACGGACCGGATAGGTGCCAGGCCGCTGTGCAAGCTGTCTGCGGCCGACGTCCGGTCGGCGCTGGCAGAGCTCAGCGAGCAGCTGTCGACGCGGTCGCTGCAGATCGCGCACAACTGCCTGGTGCGGGCGATCCGGCACGCCGAGGCCGATGATCTGGTCGGCCGGAATGTTGCCGCGCTCGTTCGGCCACCTGCCGGTCACGAGGGCAGGCCGTCGAAGGCGCTGTCGGTCGAGCAGGCTCAGCGACTGCTGCGCGCGGCCGCCGATGAGCGTCCCGACAGCGCCCCGCATCCGCTCCATGCCTACGTGGTCCTGCTGCTGACGACCGGTCTGCGGCCCGAGGAGGCTCGGGCGCTGCGCTGGGATCACGTCGACCTGGACGCGGACACGGTGGCGGTCTGGCGCTCCGACCGGGCCGGCGGCGACACCAAGACCCCGAAGTCCCGGCGCACCCTACGGCTGGCGCAGATCGCCGTAGAGGCCCTCCGACAACGCAAGGCGGTTCAGGCAGCGGACCACCTGAAGGCAGGCGAGCTGTGGCACGACACCGGCCTGGTATTCACCACCACGATCGGTACCATGCTCGACCAGCACAACATCAGGCGCGGCTTCCGCCAGATCACCCGGAGCGCAGGCCTGGGCGACGAATGGGTTCCCCGGGAACTGCGCCACACCTTCGTGAGCATCATGTCCGCCGGTGGCGTCCCAGTCGAGGAGATCGCCCGGGTCGCCGGCCACGAGCAGACCAGTACCACCGAACTGGTCTATCGCCGCGAACTGCGCCCGGTAATCACTACCGGCGCCGAGATCATGGACCGGATCTTCTCGTCGTAGACATGGAGAATCGGTCTCTGCAGCATGAGGCGAGGTTCACTACCTTCAATGCTCCGGAGCGTGTCTGCACAGCGCGTCTGGGCGTTCTGCGCATACGTTGCCGAAATGCGCCGTTATTAGATCGAGAGCGGCGCCTGCGGCGCCGCGGCCCCGGCGCCAACGCCTCCCTCCGGCCTTGACGGCCCCGGTTGGCGCGCGCCGGGCCCAAACGCAGACAGCCAATCGGGCTAGATCGACGGCAGCAGCTCAGCCATGGCGACAAGCTGCCTGTCCGGTCTCGTCATCGGAGCCTTTCGTCCGGCTGATTCGGGATACCGGACACCAGTCGGTTCATCTCGTCTACGTCGACGGCGGGCGGGTTAAAGCCATGGTCAGCTAGATTTCGCTGGAACTGCTTAAAGATAACCTCCACGAGCGCCTGGACGTCCATCCCGCTGCCAACCGACGGAATCGTGGGGCAGTCCCGCTCACGGTCGACGCCAGTGTAGAACAGGTGTCCGCCGCCCCTGGTGTCTCTCCCGCGAAGGCCCGGCCGTCGCCGCCAGACGACAATGCACCGCGGGCCAACGGTCTTATCCCCGGCTGCCTCCATGGCCTTATGGGTCTCATAATTGAGTTCGGCAAGCCGATCAGCAACGAACTGGGACGAGACCTTACCGCTATCATGCTTCTTTACGAGGCTGAAAAGTGATCGCCGGTCCAGCCTGTCTTTCTGAGCAAGATAAAGGCCGCCCGATCCCGCGAAAGCGATGCGGACGCTCGGTGTACCGGGGACGTCCCGCATGTAATGTGTGTAGCGGAACGAATGCTGCTTCGTCTTAGGGTCTACAAAATTTTCGATGGAGTAGAGACGGGAGCCGATACCCTTCACGAACGCTGGTACCACTATGAAATGACTGCCGCCCGGCACGTCTATAAGGTACTTGGGCAGCTCCCTCGTTGCCGCGCGTGCGAGAACACCGAGAGTTTGGTCAAATGTCAGCCCTCCGCGTCCGCGCAGAACGGCGCTCATCCATTCTGAGGGCTGCGTACCTTTCGGAGTGGCGCCGAGGCCCGCATATGCGAGCACGCCGTTGCCATCATTAGTTGTAAGACCCATAATCTTAATGGCATCATCGACCGGAGGTCGGAGCCTGCCATACGACAACCGCCGGTCCACCGCAACCCACAGAGTGTTTCGGCTGAACACGCTGAATACAAAGGTCATGGGACCTGATAGTGGCACGGTGTGGCCCGCTCATGGTAATTGCAGGAAACTTGGATGTGGTTGATCCGGGGATGGCTCGCTGAGTGTCCGTGTCCGCCCCTCCAGCGTCAAGCGTGACTGTGACCGCAGGGCAACGAGCACCGGTGGACGATGCCTGGTGAACGTACACGCGAAGTCACGCTTGACCCCGGAGGACACTCCGGTCAGAGGACAAGGGCGGGCCGGAGCCTGCCCGGACCGGACGCGAGCCATCCCCTGCACAGTGCAGGCAGTCACAGCTGGGGTCAGGGCAAGGACAAACCCGGACCCGTGATCAGCAGGAATCGGAGGTGAGGACTCATGGGCCAGCCGTTCCGGCTCCTGGTGACCGGCAGCCGCACCTGGCACGACATCCCAGGTATCGAGCGAACCCTGGCGATGATCCTGGCCCGGCATCCCGAGGGCGTACTGCTAGTACACGGAGCATGTCCCCGCGGAGCAGACGCCATCGCCGCTGCCTACGCCGCCCGGACACCTGGCTACCAGATCGAGGTGCATCCCGCAGACTGGCACCAGTACGGGTGAGCTGCCGGATACCGCCGCAACGCCGAGATGATCGCCCTGGGCGTGGACGGTTGTGCCGCGTTCATCCGCGGCGGCGGTCCCGGTAGTACGAGCGCGATCCGGCTGGCGAGAGCAGCGGGTATTCCCGTCTGGCTCCACACACCACCCTTACCAGCCGGGCCAACGCATTAACTGCGCAGACCTTGCCCACTGCGCTGAGGTCGACATCAGTGTTGACGTACTAGGCCGGTGTAGCCGACGACGAGCAGCGTCACCGCGGCCCAGCCAAGCACGGTCGCGGCCCAACTGCCGATCACCCAGCCCCAGCCGTGGAGCCCCCAGAAGTCGGCTTGGTGAACGTTGATGACCGGGATAACCACATCGACGGCATAGCCGAACGGGTAAAAACACGGATAGCTGGGAGCGCACTGGGTCGCTACCGGGACTGGGTGTACCCCGACGACGAGGTCACTCACGGGCACGATCGCATGGTGTTGCTGGGCAAACAATGTCATGACCAGGAAGGCCACAAAGACGATGACTAGACCTAGTGCAGCTCGCCAGGTCTGGTAGCCGAACTTAATGGTTTTGTCCATGAACCAGCTGCCGACCTTCCGGTACCAGCTGAGGCTGCCATACCGCCGCAAGTCGATGCGCCGGGCGATGGCGACTTTGCGGGCGTCACTGTCTTTACCTGCCTGTCGGTAAACCTTCGCGAGCTGCTCATACGGCTGAGTTGCGAAGTATCTCGGTTTGCCCGAGCCTGGCGACTGGAATTGACTACAAATCCAATCCAGTCGCTGCCCTACCGTGGCCTGCTGGTCTCCGCCAAACCTGTTGTAGGTGAAGCCGTCCAGGCGAAGTTTGCCGCCTGTCGGCCAGAAGCCGTTGTTGCGGTCGCCGTCCCAATTGTCATCCAGCTCGTCAACTGACATTCCTTGGAGGTTTATCTCCCCCATGACCGGCTCTGGCGGGTTCCAGCGCAATCTGCGGTCGATCTGCGCGTGCGTTGCGTCGAGCCCGGTAACATCGGTAGTCGGCATCCGCGGCTCCAGGTAGACTGATCCGTGAATGCGCGCCGATCTGAGCCGTATCTTCCCGGAGCACGTGAAGCCTTTGTTGAGGTACACGCTGCTAGCGATCTTAACGCCACCTGCTTGCAAAGCAACATTATCCTGATCCGAGCCGTTCAGGCTGGCACCGCTGCAAGCAAGCGCTCTGGCAATGTCCGCGCCTGACAGCCTGATCGCCCCAGCCGCTATCACATCATTGAGAATAATATCTCCACCGACCTTAATCTCGTCGGCAACCAGGGCATAGCCCGCATTGTCGGCGCTCAGCCGGGCACCGGTGAAACCGAGTTGCCGAGCTATTACAGCACCAACCAGCGAAACTGCACCAGCAGCTGTAAGATCATCGAGAATCACGCCTTCACCAACATTAATGCCATCAGCTATAAGGGTGAGGCCGTCTTCATCGCGGCCATCCAGGCGGGCACCCCGGCAAATAACGCGACCAGTGATCTCTGCACCGATCAACAAGACTGTCCCAGCGGCGGTGAACTCCCGGTCGAGAAAAACATGAGTTCCGGTCTTCATCCCTTCAGCGACCAAAGAGCAGCCGTTGCTGTCGCGGCCGGCCAGGACGGCACTGCGGCAGTTGAGTTGGCCTCCGATATCGGCACCGGGCAACCAGACCGACCCAGCGGCGTTGAACCCCCGGTCGAGAAGCACATGACCACCGGTCTTCATCCCTTCAGCGACCAAAGAGCAGCCGTGGCTGTCGCGGCCGGCCAGGACGGCACTGCGGCAGTTGAGTTGGCCTCCGATATCCGCACTGGGCACCCGGACCGCCCCAGCGGCGGTAAACCCTTGGTCGAGGACGACATCGCCAGTGGTCGTCATGGCGTCGGCGACAAGGGAGTAGCCCGCGTGGTCGCTGCCCGTCAGCTGAGCGCCGCGGCAGTGCAGCACCCCAGAGATGGCAGCGCTGTGGAACCGAACTGCCCCGGCGGTAGCCGTGAATCCCCCGTCAAGGAATACGCTTCCACCACTCCTCAGGCCTTGGGCCATCAAGCAGGATCCATCACTGTCGCTGCCGGTGAGGCTGGCTCCATGGCAGCTGAGGAGACCCCCGATGGCAACATTGCGCAACTGGATCGCTCCCGCGGCGGTGAATCCTCCGTCGAGGTACACATCGCCACCAACCCGCATCCCCTCGGCGATTATGGCGGAGCCATTGCTGTCAGCGCGGGTAAAGTTGGCGCCACGGCAGTTCAGCCCACCGGAGATATCCGCGCAGGTGCACCGCAGCGGGCCAGCGAACGTGGAATGGGCGAGGTCAAGTGCCTTTGCTGTGATCATGTCAGCCGTGAGACCCAATAGCTGACATGCAGTCAGGGCGACGAGCGATACGGTCGCGTAATCGAGACAGATTGGCTCGCTTGCGTCGAGGTAACAAGCATTGAGGGACAGTGGACAGCGTAGGGTTGCGGCCTTCAGGTCCAGGACGCCGCTAATTCTCACCCCGCTCAATCGGACGCCACTTACGTCGGCAGGCCACTGGTCGCCGATAAGCATATGGCGAAGTACTGCTGCGCGGACCGTCCGATCTTCTGACCAGGCTCGCATCTCCTCCAAGCCAGACAGTCCGTCGCCACGGTCAACCGGCTCGCCGACCGCAACTCGGGCGACCATCTCCTCTTCCAAAGGGGTCAAATCCTCACCAGGACGCCAGCTAAGCGATGACTGATCCTGTGTGGGACGCTGTGCATCCAGTCGATCATCCGTATCCAAGGCCACACTCCCACCACGTGCCGCACGGTCGGCACTGGACCCTACGCTTGGCTCTCGGCCTCCGCAAGACGTGCAGAATCTCAGAACTAGGGATGGACCCTGATGGATGCCGTCACGAGACCCCCTACGCAGCGATCGGCAGGTCATGACGTTGCGAACCGTCACAAAGGTTAACGCTGACTTGTCCTGCTACGCCTGAAGGACAGATGGTCGAGGATCAGCGCCGTTCGTCGCGACTGTAGCCAAGACTGTAGCCAAAGACATTAGACGACGGCCGACGCACGTGGACAACTCTGGGAATACCGGCCCAGGCCACGATCGGTAACGGACGGTCCTGGACCACTTGCCCATTCCTAGGGATCGGAAGGTCAGAGCTAGGTGGACGACGGGGACTAAGAGCAGCAGAAAAGAAAAGGGCGAACGGACGCCGACGCCTGGCGCCGCCCTGGGCCCGTGGCCCTCGCGGCGCCGATCGAGAAGAAAACGGGCAAGCCATACTGTTCATCTGCGAACCACTATGCGGTTGAGGACCAGTGCTATACCGCCATGACGGTGGACAAAACCAGCCATGTATGGACAATTGTGAAATATCGGCCCAGCCAACGGGCCGCAATGGACGGTCCTGGACGAGTTGCCCATTACTGCGGATGAGAGGCTCCCCGGCTGACTGTGCCGACAATCTTCGCGGTAGGTACCCGTGGAGAGCAGCGGAGACGGTACCCTATGAGCGGTCTCCATATCGTACTGCTCGTCTCCACTGGACTGTTGGTTCACGTCACAGTCTAATGTGACTACCTTATCGCGTATAACGGAAAAACGGGAAATACTCTAATGGCTACCCTGCGAGTGTTTGTATCAAGTACTGCCTACGACTTGGGCATGCTGCGGTCTGCCCTCAAGACTTTTATAGAAAGCCTAGGATTTGAACCAATAATGAGCGAATACTCCGACGTTCTCTATGATCCGCGTGAGCATACACACGCAAGCTGCATCGCCGAAGTCAGAAACTGCGATGTAATGGTGCTTCTTATCGGAGCAAGGTTTGGCGGTGAAGCTATCCCTTCCGTTGTGGGCGCACTTGGAGAACAAGACGTTAGAGCAATAATGTCTGCCAATACTGAGCATAAGTTTTCTGTCACTCAGGCAGAATCATTGACTGCATTCGACTGTGGCATGCCAGTGTTCTCTTTTGTTGATATCGGTGTATTGCATGACTATAGGGTATATTCGCTTAATCGTGACGCTAAAATTACCTATCCTTCAATATCGCAACCAGAGGCCGCCGGATACATTTTTGATTTCATAGACTTCCTCCAGAACAAGTCATTCGGTAATGCCGTTATTCCTTTTGCGCGGATGGAAGATGTAATAACTCATCTCAGAAAGCAATGGGCGGCGCTGTTCCAGCGACTACTTCGAGAAAGTCGCGATCAGCGAGATGAGACCCGGAGGATAGATCGGCTATCTGAACAATTTGACGATCTAAAAACTGCTCTCCTTGCAACCGTAGGGGACGAAGAAGCGCGGCGGATCGCCCGAGGGGTCGTACGCTATAGGCGGCTGATCGACTTCATAAAGGAGATTCCCGGAGAAGGCGATTTGCGTCATTATGCGATAAATTATACAGGCGAATGGAGAGAATTTCTCCGTGAATACGGCGGCATTCAAGAGATTTTCACCTTCGAGGATGAGCGCAGAATACCTCCCTATATTTGCATGATAAGAGCGGATGGATCCGGCTTCACCTCGCGAATGTCTCCAGGCGCATTCTCCAGGCTCTCTCAAGATTGGAACAATTTTAAGTCGGAGCCGGCTTCACTTCGGACTGTCCTTTATGACACGCTGACCGAGCAGGATGTTCGCCCGGGTTTGTTTATGACACGTTCACTGAGCAAAGACGAGGTAGGAGAGTTTATTTCAAGACATATGTCGAGCCTGGAACAAAATTCCGGTACTAGTCCGGCTGCCGAGAGCCGAATAGAGGCGGGAACGACCCTGGACTCGCCACCCGAAAAGAATACCATAAAGACCTAGCAGCCATAGAGCGATTAAGGAATCCTGCCTGATAAGCGAGCACGTCGCTTAATCCGCGCGGCTAACCAAGCTGAGGACCTGCTGGATCCGGAGACGTGAGCATGCCCTACTTGTGTACAGATCAGGCCGAGCAAGAGGGGTGAGGCCGAGTGATCCAGTCGCCTACACATCTAAGACCTCGATCAAGCAGCGCAGCCAGTAGGTCCCAGGCGGGCGCGTGAGCGTACCCACGGACGCAACGCTAGTCTACTGGAAAGAGCACCGAGAGCAGCTACGTCAGTCAGAAAGCCAGCGTGCCGTCCTAACAAACTACGTCTTGGTGATCACAGCAGCGATTAGCGGGTTCATAGTTCAGCAGAACTTCAAACTCCGCACCCTTCCTCTTTCCGTCATGATTGTGGCCATTGGCCTTTATGGCGCTCTCGCCGCCGCCAAATACCACGAACGGGCCGAGTATCACCTCTTCCAAGCGCGCGCTCTAACTCAGGTCCTCATAGATGCCGGTGCTCTGGCAGATAACAGTGCAGTCTTGGGCGACTTCCGTCAAAATCACTATCGCAAATACCCCCGCCTGTATCGTGTCCGGCTAAATAAGCTATGGACTGGGCTGCATCTCGGCGTCAGTGCGTATGGCGCCATGCTGATTATCATCACTTGTCTGATGCGGTAGTACAGATTGACAATAAGCGCCTCCTCGCGGTGGATTGCCGCAGCGCACGCCTGCTCCGCCTACCTCACGGAGGTGGTATCAGGGCATGCGGTTCCGGCCAGGAACCAGGGCCGCGTGCCCGTTGCGTGCCCGTTAAGGTGGTCGACCGAGAGTTATCAGGGGTCACTCCTGGACCACACCGCAGGCATCACCACCTGGATTGACGCACATGAGCCGAGTCACGAAGGAGACCTGATGCCAAGGAAGAGGTCAACCCTCAGAGGGCAACGTCGGCAAGCAGCAACACGAGCAGCAACGCCGCCGGACGGCGCCGGATCACGGCACACCGCGGCAAACGCAGAGACCTAGCCAGGCCGAATGACCGGACGGACTCGGACGACTTACAGCATGGTTGAGCCTGTCTCTTAATTCGCGGGTTCGGCCGTGCCCGTGACGTGCCTGATCGAGCGGCAATCCACCGGCAATCACGGTCACTCAATGCCAAGGCCCGAGCACCCGTCGCCTGCGGATCAGGAGGTTGACCCGCTATTACGCGCGAGCTGCCGCATAGCGGCCTCGATCTCTATACGAGCTCGCGCAGCCGCGGCGAATGCCGTATGAGCCTGCCCGTCCCCCGCCAGGTCACTGACAGCCTCCAGGCCGGACATGTCCACCCCAGCTATCATGCTCTGTAGCTCCAACTGCTCGGCGCAGCGGAAGTAGCCACTAGTCACTGCTCCGGTGACACCGTGCGTCGTTACCCCGGCGTCCATGATCGCTTGCGCCTTGAACATCACCGCTGCCGCCAGCCTCGCCATCTCCACCAGCCAGCGTCGTCGGCGCTCGATCTCCTCGGCTGCGTGCCGCGCCTTCTCTATCTCCAGCATCTCCCGCGCATGAGCCTCCGCCAAACGGTCAGGTGCCGCGTAACGGTCTTCCAAGGCGCGAATATCGTCAGGTCCGCCTATCTCCGTCTTGCCGGGCTGGCGTACGAACACCGTCCCCGCGCGGTAAGTTGTGCTGCCCGAGGTGAACTCGCGGCGCAGCGTGAACGTGCGGTGCCCGGCTGCGGCGGCTCAACGACTACTACGAGGACCTGGACGCCGGCGGCTTCCACGTACTGCGGCGACCACGCCGGACCATCTGAGCCCGCATACGCCAGGATGCCCTGACTGAGCTGCGCCGGATCAATGGGCGTAACCCCTGCCGCACTACCTGGCTCTGCGCCGACCACGATGTAGCCGCAGCCCTGCATGTGCGCCGCTGCCGCATCTGGCTGCCGGTTGGCCATACCCAGGATGTGCCGGGCCAGCGTGCCCTGAACTGACTTAATGCCGAGGTCGAGGACAGACTTCCACTCGATCCAGTCCAGTTCGTCAGTCTCAAGTGCCTGCAGGACAGCGCAGACAAGCGCCGCCAGCTCATCGGGCCTGCGCAGCGCCCTGGATGTCTCTACCTGCACCGCCATGGCGGACAGCGTAGGCGCTGCCGCCGACAGCTCCGGTCAATCTCCAAAGGTCACCGCAGGCCGTGCATGCCATGGCCAAGGTGCACTGCTGCCAACGGGGCGGACAGCAACCGATAGCCGGTGGGGGTTATGGAACAGCGCCGAAGTCCCAGCCGTCCGAGACGGGGGAGACGCTCGTCGTATGGCTCATAACCCAGCGACGCGTTAGCCTCCAGCTTCGGGTTCGATGTCGCGCTCGGCGGCGGACTCGAGGATCCTCGCTGAGGGAGTGATCTCGGGTTTGGGTGGCTGCAAGATCGCATCCCGGTACGGTGCCCACCAAGTGGGAAGGCGCTCGCTGAGGCTGGTCCAGTCTGGGTCCTTGCCTGGTTTCATCAGCCGTAGGCGCTCGTCTATTTTCTCGCGGAACGCTCGGTGTTGCGCGGCGAGGTCGCGGATCCGGGCGGCCGTCTCGGTGAGGTTGCTGTCGGGGACGGGGTGCAGTTGCTCGTGTTCGGTGTCGGTGACGGGAGCTGGTTCGGCGGAGCGCAGAGGCTCGATCTTCTGGTCTGGGTGGCGACGACGTAGTTCCGCGTCGGCAGTGATGGCTAGGTGGCGGGAGCGGGCCGTAGCATGCTCCCATTCCCGACGGTCGGCCATGGTCTGAGCGAGAGTCTGCTCTCGCTGCTGGTAGAGGTCTCGCAGGGCGCGGTAGCTAGCGGCCAAGGCCTCGTGGCGTCCGCCGCGGTCGTGGTCGTCCGCCTTACGGGCGGCGGCGGCTTCGGCCTCGGCTCTGAGGGCACATACGGCGGCGTCGAAGGCGCCGAGGCGGGACAGCCGTAGCTCCTTCCCGACGTGGCGGGGTGCCCAGGCGGTCTCCGCGGCGTAGGCGTCGCGGAGCAGCCACAGCCGGCCGTCTGGCATGGTCCGGACGTCGGGTCCGTCTACCGGTCTGAGAGTAAGGAAGGCCTCATACCATGCGGCCCGCTGCTCGGGCGCCTCGCGGCACGGCTCGGGACCGATCGGATCATCGGGATGCTCGTAACCGTAGGTCTCCCGGTAGGCAGCTATCGAGGCCGCCTTGTGTTCCCAGTCGCGCCGGGTCAGCGGGTCAGCGGGCACCGGGCCGAGTGCCGCGATCGCCCACGCGGGCATGACCTGGGCGGCGTGCTGGCCGAGGCGCTGCTCGCGGTCGTCCATCATGGCCGCGATCTGGGCCAGGTAGGCGTGCCGGTCGGGGTCGGGTACGCCGGGGACCCGTTCGGCCCACAAGCCTTGGGGCTGGGGGAGCAGCGGCTGGACGCGGGCGCGGATCCGGGCGTCCAGGACGGCGGCGATGTCGCGGGCTCCAGCCAGATCGCGGGAGGCGATGGCGGAGCTAATGACCTCGGAGAGGTTCAGGCCGGCGAGCTCGGCGGCGTGCAGAGTGCGGAACAGCCAGCGGGCCTGGTGCGAAAGCGGCTGCCCGTGATCGGGAGGAAGCGCGGCCAGGACCAGCTCGCGGTAGCGGTCGTGGCGGGCGGCTGTGGTTTCGGCGGTCCAGATCGCGTGGAGGATGCCTAGGTGATCAGCGTTGGCCAGGTTGCGCTGCCGGATCGCGGACGCGGACAGCTCGGCGTCGTCGCGGCCGAGGACGTCGGCGAGTATGGCGATCGGCTTGCGCTGGTCTGCCCGTTCCGGCTGCTCGGGAGGAGCCGGTGCTGGCAGGTATCCGGCGCGTTCGCGGCGGGTGCGCTCGTACCGGTCCAGATCGGGAGCGTGGCGGGTGCCAGGCGTCGGGTCGGCTGCGTTCGGCGGGGTGGTGAACACGAACGCCAGGTTGGTGTCGGTGCCGCGGGTCATCGCTGGGTACAGCCACTGGCGGTCCTCGTTCCCGGTGACCAGCGCGATCCCGGTGTGCACGGTGGCGCCCTGAGCGGAGTGGCCGGTGATCGCGTAGGCCAGGTCAGCGGACTGGTAGCCGGTGTAGCGGAAGGCCTGGCTGGTGAACCGGCGTTGCCCGGTGGCCCGGTCTGGGTCGAGTCGGCGGCGGACCATGATGCCGCCTCGGGTGATGGCCTCGATCCGCAGGACGTCGCCGTTGGCCAGGGTCCGGCCCGGCTCGCCGGCCTCGATGCCGTGGTCGTTGTGGCGGCAGATGATCAGGTCACCTATGGATGCTTCGGCGCCTTCGGCGATCCGGATCGTCCGGCCGCTGTCGACCAAGCCGAGGTGGATCAGGTCGTCGCGGATCCGGGTGGAGAGTTCCCGGCAGTGGGCCCAGTCCGCGGCCATCAGCAGGACGGCCCGGCCGTCCAGGTAGCTGGCCACGTATGCGTGGACAGCCTGGTCCATGGCCTGGTCGGCTGGGGCGCCGCGGATGCGGCCATGCTGGTCGTACTCGTCCAGCGCGCCGGCGTCGCCGGAGCGCAGCTGCAGGGAGGCGGCGCGTTCCCAGGCGGCGGTGAACCGGACGGGCTCGGCGAGCTGGACGTAGCCGAGCCGGTCGGCGAGCAGCGTCATCGCGCCGCCGCCTTCGACGGCGGCGAGCTGTTCCTGATCCCCGGCGAGCATCAGCTTGCATCCGTGGCGGGCCGCGTATTCGGCGAGGGCAGCCAGGTGGGTGATCGAGATCATGGAGCCTTCGTCGGCCACGATGAGCGAGCCGGGAGGGATACGCCCGTGCCTGATATCGGCGAGCAGGCGGGTGGTGTTGGCGGCGACATGGACGCCGGCCGCGCGGAGCTCGTTGGTGGCGTTCTGGGAGGTGGCGGTGCCGAACACCGGCCCGTCCCAGGCCCGGGCGATGGCGGCCAGGACCCTGGTTTTGCCGGTGCCGGCCGGGCCAGTAATCACTTCCACGGTTCGGGCGGAGGTGAGTGCGTGCCAGACGGCGGCGGCCTGATCCAATCGCAGTCCGCGCGGCGCGTCGTGTTCGCGCGTATCACACGCGCGGCCGCGCAGCTGCGCCTCGAGCAGCGCCGGATCGGCGTCAAGACGCCGCGCGGCCAGCTCGCCGGGCAGGCGCGGCGCGCCCTGGGTCTGCGCGTGCGCGACGAGTTTGTCTTCCATGCTCAGCTGCGCGGCGTTGGCGTACCGCGCGATGCCGGGCCGGGTGTACACGCTGCGTCCGTCCAGCTCCCGGCGCAGCGACGGCGGCAGCGGCGGCCATTCCGGCGCCTCCAGGCACACCACATTCCCGGCCCGGCCGGACACCGTCTCGTCGGCCAAGCCGACCAGCAGCTCCTGCGCCGCCTGCGCGCTCATCTGCCTGGTCTCGGGCGGCATCACCAAGGCGAGCTGTTTGAGCAGATCGTGCCGGGTCCAGGCGGGGTGCTTGTCCGACACCAGGACCAGGGCCTTGGCCAGCGCCCGCGCCTGCGCCTCACGCGAGGGCGGTCCGGTCGGCGCCCAGCCGGCGTGATGCTCGCGCCCGTGTATGCCCGGGCCGCACGCATTCGACACCGAGGGCGCGATGTCGGCCAGTTCCCCGCCGATCGTTGCGTCCCACCGCGCGGCCAGCGCATCCCAGTCGACCGGGGCCGCATCCTTTCCCTTGCGTGATTGCAGCGTGGCCTCGTTGGCGATGTACAGCAGCTCGCGCGAGGTCGGCGCACGGCCGTGCCGACGCTGCCACGCCCGCGCCAGCTCGCGTTCCTTCTCGCGCACCTGCACGCTGCGGGTGGAGTAGGCATCCATCTGCGCCTGCGTGACGCCAGCGATCTCGTTTCCGCGCCCATCCGCGCGCGGAATCCACGCCACGCCGAACTCTGCGGTCAGCTCACACTCCACCGCAGTGGCCGCGATCGCCTGCAGGGCGCCGAGCACCGCGCTCAGGCTCGCGGTGTCAAGCGCACGCCATTTGCCGTCGCTCATGGTCCGGGTGATCCGGGCGATCTGGTTGTGAACGTGATCCTGCGGGTCGCCGTCCCGGCTGGTGCCCTGCAGCCACGAGGTGACGATCAGGTCCGCCGACTCGAACCGGCCGGGCTCGCGGCCGCCGACCCGGGTGCCGTGGTAGCCGGTGCGGGTGACCCCGGCCCAGGCCTGCAGGTACTCCAGCGCGGCCCGGTTGGCCCGGTGCAAGACCTCCTGGAACTGCTGGTCCCGCCCGGCCCAGTACGCGGCGGCCCGCTGGTCTCCGGCGAGGCGGGCGCGGCGCTCGTTTTCCCGGATCGAGGCGTGCAGCACCGAGATGGACTTGGAGAACGAGATGGTGACGTCCGTGTAGGCGGCGGGCTGGCGGGTCGCCTGGGCGGCCTGGCGTTCCAGCTCGATGAGCCGCTCGGCGGTGGCATGCGGCTCGGCGGCGCGCAGCCGGGCCAGGTGATCGGCGAAGGTGGCGTAGCAGCCGCGGGCCCGGCCAAGCTTGCCGCCGGTACGCGGGTCGATCTGCTGGTAGACCGCCTCGTAAGGCGTGCGCTGGACGATCTGGCCGGGATTGAGGCCGAGGGCTTGTGCTCCAGGTCCCCACCACCGGCCGGGCGGTTCCCCGGCCAGTGCAGCGTTGAGGTAGTAACCGCCAGTGGCGCGTCCGGCTCCGGGCTGGGCCTGGGTCTTCCAGATATAGCCGAGGTCGTAGCCCTTGGCGACGGTGACAACCACGGCCAACCGGCCGCCTCCTTTCCCACCGGGATCGCGGGGCCGCGGGACCGACCATGATCATCTGGATCAATGCAACGGTCTGCGGCGATATGAACCATGGTGAGCAAAAGGCGGTTCATGATCGTTTACAGCGGCCGGGGGGAGGAGGGCGCAAGGATGTGAGGAAAGAGGCGGTGAACAGGGAAAACGGGAATTTCGAGTTGCACGCGGGAAATGGCGGTTCGTCGCGGTGCTCGCGGCTGAGTGAACGCCGTCTCCGCTGTGAGCGCTTACGGTTTCCGGGTGGCGGGATCCAGCAGCCGTTCGGCTTCATCTAGGCCGAGATGCCAGGGATAGCTGTCGATCAGTTTGCCCCCGGTGCGTGGCGGATGCGGCTGGATGCCGCCCGGCCCGAGAAGGATCCGCACGCCTTCGGCCCGCAGTGACTCGACGCTGCGCCGGAACGGGACACGGCTGGCGAGCGCCGCATTGACGAACGGGAGGACCACGATCGGCACGCCCAGGCCGGTGGTCTCGGCGAGCACGCCTAGGGCGTAGGTGTCGCTGATGCCCTGTGCCCACTTGTTGATCGTGTTGTAGGTGGCTGGTGCGACCAGGATCGCGTCCGGTACCAGGGACCTGGGTGCCCCTGGCGAGGTGTACTGGCTTCGTACTGGGTTGCCGGTCTGGTCCTGGATCGCTGCTTCATCGAAGAACTCCAGCGCGGCCGGGGTAGCGATGACCTGGACGGTCCAGCCGCGGTCCTGGGCGAGCTTGACAAGGGCGTCGATTGCGGTGGCCGGGCCGGCGCCGCACACGACCACGGTCAGCACACGGCTGTCGGATGTCACCTGGATTCGCCGATCCGGCTGGCGAACTGCTCAGCGTCCCGGCGGATGCTCCCCGGAGCCACAGCGGCGAGGTCGCGGACAAGCGTGCGCACCGAAGCCCGGGCGGCAACTTCCTGCGGTGCGGTCTGTTCGGCTGCCCGCAGTACCGCGAGGGCCTGTTCGTACCGGCCCCACTGGAAGAACGCCCGGGCGACGTCGATGAGCAGGCTGGCCTTCCGCTCGGTGACGGTGATCGCGGCGAGCTTGATGCGGCGGGCCAGGTCGATCGCGGTCCCGGCATCTCCGAGGGTGACGGCGACGTTGACCTGATGCAGCTGGGTGTTGACCAGGCCGAACGCGGTCCCGCGCAGGTTTGCGTCGGTGCCGACCCGGCGGGCGGCCTCGGCTGCTTCGGCGAGCAGCTCATGCGCGGTGCTGCGCTCGTCGTTCAGGGCGGCGGCAATGGCTCCGCGCAGGAGCACCGATCCGTACACCGACAGGGACGCCGGTGTCTGCGTGCCGATCTCCCGGTCAAGCTGCACCGCGTAGTTTCTGGCCGTGGCGATAGCTGCCGGGAGGTGGCCAGAACTCATCAAGGTGTGGGTGATGATCCGGGCGCTGGCTCCCACGGTGAGAGGATCCTGGCTGGCCAGCGCCGCGGTCATGCTGCGGTCGGTGGCTAGATGGGCCAGGCCGTGGTCGCCGAGCTTCAGCAGGAACCCGGCGGCTACGTGGTAAGCATCGGCTGACAACGCGTACGCGCTGAGCTTGTTATTGCCATCGAGGAACCGGCATGCGGCATCGAGCTGGCCGAGCAGCCGGGGCAGGTGGTTGATCAGCTCGGTGTAGCGGCACGCCTGGTATTGCTTTCTGGCGCGACTGACGTTGCCCGCCAGAGCGGTGATCTCAGGCAGCTCCTGAGAAGGTTCGGGCGAGGCGCCGGTCATCTGGGCGGTGAGCGCGAGCGCGAGCGGCTCGATGTCGACCGGCGAATGCGTCCCTGCCGAGGCCGGAAGGATCGCGCTGGCCATGGAGATGCCGGTCAGCTCGACGAAGGTTCGCCTTCTCACCGGACCGCTGCCCTCCTGACCGCCTGTATGCGCTGAGTGTGCGTTCGGCTCGTCATTATCGCTGCCCGGCTGGCCGAGCTTTCGGTATAGGAGTTCGTACCGTTCGGACAGGCGGTGATCGCCACGTTCCCATCCGCGGATCATCCGGACCAGACCGTCGTGAGCGGCTATCGGTTCGCTGGCGGCACGACGCAGCTGCCGTGCCAGCTCGGGTACATCCCACCCGCGCGATCTGCGCCAGTCGCGCAGCTCACCGCCGTTGCCTTCGGTCATCGCGCATGCCTTCGCGTCGCCGTCGCTTCGGGGAGCACGGCCATGCTCCCGGGTACTCCGGCGTGCTCCTAGTTGTCACTATCGCACGACAGCGCGCTACCGGTGGACTGGCTTTACCACCTTGGCACGCGAAGTTGAGGAGGCGTCCGCTGTGCAACAGGCGGCGGAATCCGGCATCGGCTGGAGATCGGCATCGGGCGGTGGCCAGTGAGGTACCGCGACATGGAGAAGATCGACCTGGATGCCGCCCGCAGGGCAGTCTGCGCGTGGCTGGACGAGCATAAGGACGGCACACTCGCGCAGATGGCCGACGAGCTCACGCACTGTTACCCGGATTATCCCGACGAGATGGCGGTCGTGCTGCGGGGCATGATGGCCGCCGAGCTGCGGCGGCGGACCCAGCCCGGTACAGCTGCACCCACGGCCGGAGTACCGCAGTGACATTGCCGCAGGAACCACTGCGAGCCATCAATAATGGGCTATCAGTCCGGCGCGACTCCGTGATCCGGCTTCACCGGTTCCAGGGTGACCACCCTGGCGTGCAGTTCACCTCGCCAGTGATGGGCCGCTACGGGCAATACACGGCACTCATTCCGCCCAGCACGATCCCGGGAGAGCCCCGCGAGATCATCGTCAAGAGCCCGGACCTGTGCGGTCTGATGGACCAGCTTGACGACCTTTTCGACACGCCGAATTTAGATGCATCCCCGCTCTCGACGTTGCCGCTTGGCTTGCATTCTGATTCGTTCCGGAACGTTGGGGGCACTACTGGCCGCAAAGTCCCACTGTCGCTGTATTTCCCGCTGCCGCCAAGTGCGCTCCTGTGAGTGATCCGGAAGCTCTGAGGCCATCTCGATCGCACGTCGCAGCGCACCATATTGTCGGGCGGCAAGCCGATTTGCTGCTGCCTTCTCACTATAGGAAAGCTGGAGCTGGAGGCACGAAGCAATAGCGCTCAATAGTGCCAATGCCAGAACGAGAACCTTCATCCCCGCTGAGGAGATGCTAACTGATGATGCGAGAACTGCGACGGTCACGATCGAACAAATATTGATGATAGCCAGCACTGTATTCCGGCGATCATAAAAACGTTCTGCGTAATTATGTGTATCAATATTGATCCGGACTCGCCTATACCAGTCTTCCAGGACGGCCGACACGCTTTTGCTGTCGGCCTCCGACGTAAGTGGAGACTTGCTGGAGACGTTCATTTCAAGGCGCTTTCCGTAATTAAAATCCAAAGCTATAATATCGTGTCCAATCAAGCCGCGCCGAGGTGCGGATAGTATTCGGCGAGCAAGGCCCGCTGGGCATGAATGAATGTCAGCGGAAGTGGTCGTTGCTCGTCGGCAGCAAGGGCGCTGTTGATTACGCCGAGCCTAGTCTCGATCTCTGAGAGGAGTCTGTCGGCGTAATCTATGCGCATAGAACCGGGACGGCTCTCGATCGCCTGGGATTCCTTGATGCGACAGCAAAGCGCATGCTCAGTGACACGCTGCGGGAGAGTATCCCAGGATCTGAACCGGCAGCAGGGACGTCGGCAGAGCAGCTCAGCCCTGATCGCCGGGACTGACATCAGATTCAGCCACATGCGGCCATCAATTGAGCGCCCGATTTCAGGAACGTAAACCCGCGGTGCGGGCGGGCGGCCAGCCTTCTCTTTGGGGGACCGCGGCTGCTGATTCTTGATCTTGCTGCTTAGATCGAACGACTCGGCTTCACCGAGGCCTGCGTCAGCTGCAGCGATTCCGAGTGCCCGCAGTGTCGTGGCCAGAGCGCCGAGGTGCCCGGCGACGACGTGACGTCCGTCTGCCTGCGCTGCAGTAAGCAAGGCGACCTGGCGGGATAGGCGATGAACGGGATCGCTATACGGCTTGGCGGGTGAGATCTGTACGTAGACACCCTCGTAGCCATTGTGGAGCTGCGAGAGATAGGTGTGTCCGTTTTCTAGATCACCGGAGCGCACAGGAACATATGCGACAAGTGGTTTGGCATCGATGTCTCTCCCGACGACGCGGTCGGCCGCCTGGAAGATCAGGTCTGCTCGCTGAACAACCTCACCTGAAGGCGTTCGTGGAGGCGGGAACCAGCCTGGCACGAGGTAGATGGATGCGCCGAGTTCGGCTTGGACGCACAGGTCGCGGACGATGTAATTGTTGATCCACGCGGCAGTCGGCTCGAAGGGCCGATTCGGCGTGTACGGAAGATTCGCCCACTTGGGCGTGTCGAATGTCCGGGGGTCGGCGAAACGCCAGGCGCCGGTGTCGATCAAGGTCCGCGTGCCGGCCGAGCTGAGGTGGGCCGGGACAGTGGGGTCCGCGAGTGCGCTGGGGGCGTCCAGAATCATCCACGGGACTTGGAGCCCGTCGGGCTCGTCGAGAGTCGGATGCAGAGCGCGTGCGACACCCCTTCGGTTACGCGACGTGACTCTTGGTACGAAGCCAGACATCAGGCTCATCTTGCCAACCTTGGGACAGCGGACACGCTAACGTTCGGACGTTAACACGACAGATCTGCGACACTGCCGGGAATGACCTGCGACACGCCGGCGACGCTGCCGAGAATGAACTGCGACACGCCGACGAGCGCCTACGTTCGCTCAGGCGTTCGATAAGATACGGTCGTCCCAAGGCCAGAGGAGGGAGAGCCATGACCGAGATCCAGGACATCCTCCGGACTGACCTGGTTGATACTGCGGACATAGCCCGAGTACTTGACACGACGCCACGTAGTGTGACGAGATGGCAACAGGGCGGGGCAAAGCCCCGCCGCGATAGTGTCGATCGTCTGCTTGAGCTGAAGGCGGTCCTTGATCTAGCCCAAAAGGTCATGCCCCCGGAGTCGGTCAGGCTGTGGCTGCGCAGCCCTATCCCCGCTCTTGACTATGCAAAACCGCTTGACCTCGTGCGGAATGGCGAATTCCGCCGTGTCATCACCAGTCTCACGGCATTGGCGGAAGGCGTCGCGCCTTAGAAGGTTTACGCACCGGACTATAGCAATGCGCCAGCACATACCGCCAAGCCACAATATTACACCGCAAGTAATTGCCTCGCTGCCACGCATCTCCTACCGAGGATACGCCTTTCGCCACTTGCCTCCTCACTTCGATCCACGCAGCGGCGAGGGGGCTAAGAAGCAAGGAGGACGGTTCAATTCACCCGGCAGCTTCGCTACTCTTTATCTCGCCCCGACCCTAATTACCATTGCGGCAGAGCTGTTCCGACTGGGCGAACTGCATTTTGTAGGGGCTGAAGGCCTACTCCCGCGCGATGTCTATATGTACTCGCTCGATCTCCACGATGTAATCGATCTGACGGATCCTGAGAACGAGAAGATGCTAGGCCTCGATAGAACTGGGCTGACGGATAACAGTAGATGTGCTACTCAATCGATCGGAAATTCTGCCTTCAGCCTTGGAGCCCAAGCCGTTGTAAGCTATTCAGCCGCGTATCGGGAGGGGATAATAATTGCCGTCTTCCCTGAAAATCTTCGCGGATGGGACCTGCAGCCGGAACTGATTGACACCTGGACGGCAATTATAGAAATTCCACGAGGCTAATCTCGGTCTTTTGCGGTCGGTTGCCTGCACCTGCGTACTATGTGAGCGTCGCGAGAAGGTCTGCGTATATGCGTCGCCTGGCGTGGCGCCGGTACAGATCCGGGCGCCGATGGCGAGTCAGGCAGCCTCTGGCGCCACCAGCACTAGGGCTCGATGGAGGGCGGAAGCGACCTGTTCGACGGCTTTCATGACGGCCAGATCCTGTTCCCAGAAGCCGAGCGGGACGGGGCGCTCTGCGGCACGCGTGAAGCCCTGGAGCAACTCGACGAGCTGCCGGTCCTTGAATTCTAGGGCCGGGCCGGTCCGTTTGTACTCGCGAAAGAGATGCAGCGCGGCCGCTTGGAAAGCGTCGCTCCTGAGCGGTACGCGAAAGGGTCGGCCAAAGGCGAAGAGGTCATGGAAGGCTCTGTTCCGAGCGCCAGCTACCAGGGAGCGGTACTTCTCCAGCGAGGGCTTGGTCTTGCCAACTAGGGCGAAGGGCAGTTCGCCGAACCGTTCGGCCAACTCGACCTGGGCGTGGATGGTCAGCCACGAGAGCAGTGGTTTGATGTCGGTGATGCCGATCACCAAGGCGATCAGGTCCTTGGCGCCATCTGCAAAGTTGTAGGCGATCCGCATCACCTCATTGATAGCCTCGAAGTCGTCCGGATTCGCGAGATGGCTGGCCAGGGCGGTCTCGTATGCGGCGACCTGCTGACGAATGCCGGTTACGACCCCGCTCAGAATGGATGGGGTGTCGGCGGCGACCTCGTCGAGGTCTATCGGCCGACCAGCCGCCTCGCGCAGGTCACCGAAGGCCTTCTCGAATGACTCGGCTAGTTCGTCGCTGGCCGTGCCCTCCTCAGCGCACTTCCGGGCGATGGCCTGCCAGACAACATCGATGTCGTCGAGGCGGCTGATCAGGACGGACGTCTCGCTCAGCTCAGCGATCTCCGCCTGGCCTGGCTCGTACTGAAGCGCGGCGAAGCCGGTGGCAGTCGGCAAGTTGATGCTGGCTGGTTGGTCCTCGCCGATTCGACCGACAAGGGCGAAGACGATCGTGCCAAGGTCGTCCATCTCCTCGGCGATCGAGGGGCGGAGCTCTGACTGCCGGTACTTGTCGATCTGGCGTCTGGGGATGCGCTTGAAGGTCGAGTTGATCCGTCCGTCTACGTGTAGGATCGCCGGCTCGGCGCTTGGATCCAAAGTTACGCAAAGGTACTTCTTGCTTTTAGTCGTGCTGGTCAGATTCTCGCGATAGAGAAACGAGTTGTTGAAAACCATCAGGTCCCCGACCTGAGGCTGTTCGCGCTTCGCCCATGCCTCGAAGGTTTGCGACCCGAGTATGTTGCTGGCCGCCTGACAGACAGCGGTATAAATCCGGTCGATCTGGTCTTCGGACGGCATGGGCGACACCTTCCAACGGACGGTCAGCCCACCTCAATAGGTGGGGATAAGAGGGAAGGTTACGCCCACTCACTGGCTAAAGTCATAGATAATCGCTATGTCCTACCGCCACGCGTGAATACGGGCCTCCGTGATCGGCATCGTCGGCAGATCGGCTCTGTTGCTACCGCCGGGGGCCTGTCAGCAGCTCTATGCTGCGACTGTCCGCAAGACGCCATCGGGCAGTTCGGTCTGGGCACCTAGAACATGAAGGCAAAGTGTTGGTAGCTGCTGCAGATAGTCAGTCAAGATCAACCGTTTTAGGCGTACCGAGTAGAGAGGAATAGCTGCTCGGTTCACTCGCCTCCTAGAATGGCGCTTCGCCCTGATCGATGATAGTCAGCCGCTTCGTGCTGACCCAGTCACTGGTTTCGGGTCGGAGGAAGGCTGCTTCTGTCCCCTCTGGCAACCGAAGCCGCGCACTGGTCAGGTTCAACAGTTGTCGGAGATCATCTGACGACGGAGCGAGCGTCCCTCCCCAGCCTGAACGAAGACCGTGTTGATAGCCGCTGAGGTTCGCGATAACCGTCACTTTCGCATCATCCTCAGTGATGATCAGGGCCTGACCCTCGTGGGAGCTCATGCCTTACAAGGGTAGACGCAGGCGGGCGACAATGGAGATCATCGCTGCGCGTGTCGGCCCGTCTAGCTCCGGTCGCTCCGGGTGCGTGGTTATGGGTGGCGGATGCGTAGTAGTCCGCGCTGCAGGACCGTCACCGCTCCGGCAAGGGTGTCAGGATCGGTGAGGGTCGCCAAGTCGCTGACTGCCTTGATGGCTGCGGCGGCGGACTGGTCGGTGAGGCGAAGCACGACGATGCCGGCGTGACTGCCAGGCGGGTAGGCGCGGATGTCGCCCAGTCCGCGGTCCAGGGAGATTAGGATCCGCCCCGCCGCGGTGGCTGCGGCGACGACGTCTCGGTCGGGTGCACCGATCAGGCCCTCTTGAGTGACGGTATCCACGTCGTGGCCGACGCTGGTCAAGATGGCGGCAGACGAGACGGGTAGGTTCTCGTCGAGCTTGAATTTCACCGCGACTGCGGCAGCGGAAGCAGCTCTTCGCGCGCTAGCGCCGCCCCGTAGGCGGCGGCCGCGCGCACGCCCTCGATGGTGACCGTGGGGTATTCGGCGGTGATCTCCTCGGCCGTCATGCCGGCGGCTAGGCAGTCCAGGATCACGCTGACCGGCACGCGAGTTCCGGCGATCACGGCCTGGCCGTGCATCACCCTTGGGTCGGTGGAAATCATCTCCAGCTGGTCAGCGGTCACGACACCAGTGTGCCTTGCCTGGGGTGCGAACGCGACCATCCCCGGCTCGCCCCGTGCCAGCGCTGTGAACCGATTCTGGGTTCGGCGACAGGACCCGACTCCTACCAGGCGGCTACGGCGATGAGAGCGGCCATGCTGCGGGCATGCCGATAAAGGGATGCTGTAGCAGCCATGAGCGTAGGCTGCAGTGCAATCTCAATCCCGGATGCTGCGCACCCTCCATTAGCGATGCTAACCAAAATTTGGGGAGCCAAACGGGGAGCCAACGCAGGCAGACCTCGGGCGACGCAGAGCGACACCAAGCGACGATTGATCCAGCTATCTGGCCCTTCAGGACACTCCAGGCGACGTCCAGCGACGTATCGCTTGCGCCTTACAAGCGAGGGGTCACTGGTTCGAACCCAGTTGCGCCCACCAATGTCTTCGCAGTTAAATGGCCATTTTTGAAACGCTAATCGTAGGATTGGGAACCACGGCCGGGAACCACCGGTGCAGGCTCCCTGATGGGGGAGGCGTGCCCAGCGGCTAGGGCTGCATTCCTCCGGCCCCCAGGGTGCGTCGTGCGGCGGCAAGCACCCGCCGCTGCCGGAGCTGCGTGGGGTCGCAGGATCCGCGGTGTCCGGCCTGGCCGGTGCGCGCCTGCAACCGCCGCGTCGCCGGACAGGTAATGCCGGGAGGTGGGAACGAGCGCGGTCGCTCCGCGTAGCCTGAACTGCGTGAGTTCGCCCGCGCTTCAGCAGCCGCAGTGGCCCGACCGTGGTCGTCTGAAGGCGGTGGTGCGCCGCCTGGAGGGCCTGCCGCCGCTGGTGCTCGCCGCCGAGTGTGATCAGCTGAAAGAGCGGCTGGGCTTGGTGGCGCGTGGCGAGGCTTTCCTGCTGCAGGGCGGCGATTGCGCGGAGACGTTCGCCGGCACGACTGCTGGCAGCGTCCGGGGCAAGTTCCAGACGCTGCTGCAGATGGCCGTCGTGCTGACCTATGCGGCCAGCGTGCCGGTGGTGAAAGTCGGCCGGATGGCAGGCCAGTTCGGCAAGCCGCGGTCAGCGGCCACTGAGGTGCGGGACGGCGCGGAACTTCCGGTCTACCGGGGCGATGCGGTCAACGGCATCGAGTTCACCGCCGCGGCGAGGACGCCTGACCCTGGCCGGCTGCTCGAGGCGTATCACTGCGCGTCGGCCGCCCTGAACTTGTGCCGGTCCCTGGCCAGCGGCGGCTACGCCGACCTGCGCCAGGTGCACGCCTGGAACCAGGACTTCGTGGCCGGCAGTCCGGCCGGGCAGCGCTACGAGCAGCTGGCAGACGAGATCGACCGGGCGATCACGTTCATGCACGCGTGCGGGGCTGACCCCCGTGAATTCCGCGCGGTGGAGTTCTACTCCAGCCACGAGGCCCTGCTGCTGGATTATGAGCAGGCCCTGACCCGGACCGACGCGCGGCACGGGCATACCTACGACCTGTCGGCTCACCTGCTGTGGATCGGCGAGCGTACCCGCGATCCCCGCGGCGCCCATGTCGCGTTCGCCCGCCAGATCCGCAATCCCATCGCCGTCAAGATCGGCCCGGACGCCACCGCACAGGACGTGCTCGAGTTGATCGAAGCCCTCGACCCGGACCAGGAGCCTGGCCGGCTCACCCTGACCACCCGGATGGGCGCGCGGCGGATCCGCCAGGCGCTGCCCCCGCTGGTCGAGAAGGTGGCCGCCAGCCGGGCCCCGGTGGCCTGGGTATGCGACCCGATGCACGGCAACACGGTGGAAGCGGCCAGCGGCCACAAGACCAGGAACTTCGACGACGTGCTCGACG
>Ga0210390_10001032_pt1 | contig 27841 bp, 26 predicted proteins | sample IncBWH11OmetaG_FD_161050 | JGI IMG/M metagenome (GOLD analysis project Ga0210390, IMG submission 161050) | Forest soil microbial communities from Barre Woods Harvard Forest LTER site, Petersham, Massachusetts, United States - Inc-BW-H-11-O ...
GCTGCTGCTCTCATCGGTTGATGCGCCCTGAGGAAGGTGCGCACCCGGTCGATGGTCCGGGCGAGAAGCTCCGGTGGCTCGCGCCACGGAAAAACTGTCACCTCGGCGTTCGGCGCCAAGGATGCGATATCCACTGAGGTCTGGTACGGGTGCCCGGCGGTGTCGTCCGGCATGACCAGTATCGGCGTCCGGCAGGAACGCACAAAGTCGCGCGACACGCTGTACACAAAGTCGGGCCGGACGCGGTAGAGGTTGTGCAGGTATTTTTCGACCTGCGCCATGGTCAGGTCGGGCCGCCGAGCGAGCAGCTCGGGGGCCCAGTTGTCGCGGCCGGAATTGTACATGTGGTCCGGGTTCTCCGGCCTGTGCCCGACCGGCTGACAGCACACGGCGGCTACAACGCGCTCAGGGGACCGCTCCAATAGCTTGAGGGCGAACGGGCCGCCGATGCAGTAGCCCATGAAGAAGAACTCGCGGATGCCGAGGTGGTCCATCAGCCCTAGCTGGTCGTCAGCGAAGGCACCCCAAGGGTCATCGACAGGGATCGGGCCGCTGGATTCGCCGCCGTTGGCGTTGCGCTGGTCCATCGTGATAACGCGGAAGTCATTTTTGAAAGCCTCCATGGCGTTGAACACGGCGGTCGGCCAATTGCTGACCCTGGAGTTCAAGCCCCCGCCGGGGGTGACCAGCAGCGGGAAGCCGGAGCCGGCCTCCTCGTAGCGAATGCGAATGTTGCCCTTTTGATAGAACGGCATAACCATTTCCTCCCGACGTTGAGACCGCCGCGCTCGTCGCGGCCGGCAGAGTGTACAGGCCGACGTTTTAAGCCGATGGGGCGAGTTTTCGAAAGCGTTTCGCTACAAGCGGCTCCCGATCAAGTACAGGTGCACCCGCGGCACGCAGCGCTCGACGAGGGGCATCCGCTGCCGGCGCGAGCGACGGAAGGACCGTCTCCAGACTTATGTCCGTTTCGGCGGGCGCGGTGTCGTCACTCGGTCCCAGGTTAGGAGTTGCTGCTCTGCCGTGCCGTGCCTCTTATTTTGGCCCGCTTTTGCGTGGGCCCGGCTGGACGTGGCTAGGGACCACCGTGCCCCCAGTTGAGCAGCTACACAGCGGATGAAGGTGAGCCCCGCCCCTACCGGCATCGAGAACGCCGAGTGCGGGTCGCATCGGCCGACCCATGTCGGGGTGCGGTGAGCGCTTCCGTGGTCTCGTTGCATTCCGGCACTGGCGCATCGCTCGGTTTTAATAAGCGCAGCTGATCGGCATAGGCCAATCGGTCCCGTCGGTCGGTGTCGCCCTAAATCTCCCGTCGCGCGCGGCTTTGAGGGTTTCCAGCGGCTTGCGGCGTCGACTGCTGCCGCGGGTGAATGTGCTCGGGCGGATACGCCTTCTGTCTCTTCCTCTCGGGTCCCGCACGTTCCACTCCCTGCATGTCTCTGTGATCGCTGGATCCCGCAGGTGCGGCCGCCAACCTCTGCGGGACAAGAATTTCCCCGGCCGGACGAGCCGGCCTCCTCGCGGCCGCTGTGCTGCAAATTCTCGCCCCTCCCGAGGTCCTCCGCGGCACTTCGGCCATTCCCCGAGGCTCACGGTGTCAGCCGCCCCTTTGCGGTCTCCCTCGCCGAGACATCGCAGGGACGGGCCCTGCGAACCACCAGAGGAGAACTTCTCATGGCCATCACCCTCGGCGCCTTCACCCAGTCACCAGCCGGCTTCACCGGGACCCTGAAAACCCTCAACGTCACCGCGGCGCTGACCATCGTTCCGGTCGACAAGACCTCCGACAACGGACCCGATTACCGGGTCTATGCCGGCCAGCGCTACGAGATCGGCGCCGGCTGGAGCCAGGTCGCCAAATCGAGCGGCGAGACCTACGTCAACCTCAAACTGGCCGCCCCCGAATTTGGCGTGAACTGGCTGCGCTGCCGCCTGGTGAAGCTCGAACACCGGCCGAAGACGGCGCCACCCACATTGTGCTGTGGGAACCGCGCGACCGCTGACGACAATGCCCCGCCGCGGGTCACCACGGCGGGGCTCAACCTCCCTGTGTGGGGGTTTAGACCGCGGAGGTCCAGGCCCCCGCCCCCAGTCGCGAAGGCTTTGCGGCGGATCTGCTGTCCTGCATCGGGCGGCGCTTGCTCCGGCCGCGGGCGGAACCTACACCGTCGGTGTGGCCATGGTAGAAGCGAAGGATCAGAACAGGATGGACGCCAATCAACTGCGCGCGCTGCAGGCGCCCTTAAAGAAGCAGTATCGCGAGCAGCCGGAAACCGCACGTATTCCGACCCGCGCCAAAGCGGTGCTGGACCTGGACCATATCGCCTGCCGGGTGCGCTCCTGGGCCGGCGAGACCGCGGCCGGGCTGCATCCGGCCGCCGGCGGCGACGGCAGCCTCGCCTGCTCGGCCGACATGCTGCTCGAAGCGCTGGTCGCTTGCGCCGGTGTCACGATCGGCGCCGTCGCCACGGCGATTGGCGTCACGCTGCGCGGCGGGCGGGTGATCGCGGAGGGTCATTGGGACGCGCGCGGCACGCTCGGCGTCGACCGCGAGACCCCGATCGGTCTCACCGACATCGCGCTGACCTTCGAATTGGATACCGACGCCAATGCGGCGACGGTGCAGCGGCTCGTGGAGACCAGCGAACGGTTCTGCGTCATCTACCAGACGTTGCGGATACCGCCGCGACTGTCGGTTGCACATCGGATCGTCGCTGGCGCCTGACAACATCCCGCGTCCGGTCAGCTCACCAACCGTCCTGACCATCGGCCGCATCTCGTGAAGGCGAGACCGATCCCTATGCCTTCGAGCTTGGTCAGAGCACGTCCTTGAGCGGATGGTTGTGGCGCAATTCGTCGAGCTCGACATACTCCTCGAGGCTTTTGAGCGAGGCATGGCCGGAAAACTGCTTCAGGCGCGCGATATGCACGCCTTGCGCGACCCCGCTCGAGATGGCACCGCGGCGCAGGCTGTGGCCGGCGAACGCCGCACCATCGAGGCCGGCCGAGGCGGTCCATTTCTTGACGACGAGCGCGATCGAATCGGTGTCGATCGGGTTATTCCCAACCCGGTAATGGTCGGCGACAGGCTTTCGCTTCGCACCCTGACGCACCCGCGGCGGCGGCAGTCGCCACAACCGTCGGAACAGCGGGCCGTCGCTGATCCCGGCCGCAGCGAGCCAGGCTTCGAGGGCTCTGACCGGGCACAGATCGGTCTTGCCGGCGGGCAGCCACACGGTCGTTCCCCGCGCTTCCTGGTCGTTTTTGCGCCACGGCAGCAACAGGGCGATGCCGTCTTCGTGCCGGGTCAGGTGGTCGATCGTCAGAGCCGCAAGTTCACTTGGCCGCAGCGCCGCGGCAAAGCCGACGAGCAGCAAGCCGCGGTCGCGGAGCCCTGGCAGGGTGTCGGGGATTGCCCGCACCGCGGCGCGCAACGGGTCGAGCACCAGTGCCGTTTTCTTGCGCAACGGCCGGCGATGGGCGCGGCGGATGCCGGCAAAGGTGGCGCTGACCGTCGGCGATGCGGTCGGCGGCGGGTAGCCGGCCAACAGGTGCAGATAGCGGAGTGCGGCATGGCGCAGCCGCAAGGTGTTGACCGCGAGGCCCCTGCCCGCCTCGGCCGCAAGAAACGCGGCGACGGTTTCGGGCGAGGCCGGCAATGCCGCCTGCACATGTACCGCACACCATTCGGTAAAGGCGGCGACACCGGCGCGATAGGCGCGTCGCGTGTTCTCGGCGCGCGCGGCGCGCCGATAGTCGGCGGCGGCGGCCTCGGCTTCGGCGAAACTCAGCGCCGGCGCCGGCAGGTCGACGATGGTTTCGAGCTCGAACCAGTCGCGCACCGCGTCGGGGTCGGCCCCCGGGTCGAGACCCGAGGGAAAAGAGGCGGCCGCGGGCCGCGCCAGCGCAATTTCCGCGCCCGCGTCGGCGGCGGGCGGTGTCGTCGCGATGGCGGTCTTCGAGGCCGGTTCGCCATCCGGGGTCATCGGACCGCCGCCCTCGGTCGCGATCGCGCGATCATTAGGTGTCGCGGCGACCGCAAGATCACGCGCTGCGGCCCGGGGCGCACTCTCGTCGCCTGCTCCAGGTCGCTGCGGTGGTGCTGCTGCCGATAAGGGGGTGCAGCGGCGCCGCGCGAGGCGCGCCCCCACGGTGTTCTTGACAATCGCGCATCCCTGCCCCGCTCCGCTCCGACCGCGGCTTCCCTGGCTTTGAGCATCCCCCTCCCCTGCCCTGCTGCGGCACCATTGCCAGCCACCCGGTATTCGATCATTCCAGCTCCTAAGAGTATATTCACGTGGTCATGCCAGCAAACCGCCTCGGGCAACGTCAGATGTGCGGCAGCGTTCGTCACCGTGCTTCGTGATGCCAAGTCAGGCGTCAGAACATGCGGTTAGTCAATCGCACCCTTAGGGGCGGAAGGAGCAAGCATGCGGAATTGTACGGTAGCGTATTTCCCGCAATGTTAAGGGTCGGGATAGGTTTCGGTCGGCTCGGCGCTCATGCGAGGACCGGCTCGGCCGCCGGAGTCCGGTTTCGGGGCGAATGGAAATAGCTGCCGCTCGGCGTGATGTGCTGGCGGAACAGGGGCGAGACGCGGGCGAGATCCTCGTCACGGACGAGGTTTCCATTGGCACGGAGCTGGGTAACGATGTGGTCGATACGGACAGTGTTCCAGACCAGGACGGCGTTGGACAGCAGGCTGAGGCAGCTCACCTTGTTCATGATCTCCTCGTAATCGCCGGTGCGGAAGGCGCCGTGGTTGGCGAAGAACAGCCACTTGGCCAAGGCATGGCGGAATTCGCCGCGGTTGAGCTGAAGCTGGATCGCCCGGCGAAGCGGCTCCTCGTTGATATAGCGGAGGATGTGGACGGACTTGCCGAGGCGACCCAAGGCGATCAGCGCCTTGGCGAACGATCGGCCGGGCTGGCATTGGTGATCCGCTGCAGGACGACATGCGTGGGCGTCAGCCGATCCTTGAGCGAGGCGGCGATGCGGACGAGCTGGTCCCATTGCTCGACGATGACACCGATGTCGATGGCATTGCGGAGCAGCGGATCGAGTGGTCCGTAATCGGCGGTACGATCGACCCGGTACAGCACTTGGTCGGGAAGGTCCTTGAGCCGCGGCATAAAGTCGATGCCGAGCAGCACGCACAGTCCCCACAACGCTTCGGTGAAGCCCCCAGTGTCGGTCGTGTGCTCGCGGATCTTCAGAATGGTGTCGTTCTCGAGGATGCCGTCGAGGACGTAGTTGGCCTCCTTCGCGGCCTTGGGCGGAGTGCCCCGCCAGGTGCTTTACGACCGGATGAAGACCGCGGTGATCGGCGAGGACGACCAGGCCCATATCATCTACAACCGCGCGCTGATCGACTGTGCCGGGCATTACGGCTTCCACCCGAAGGCCTGCTGGAAAACAGCGTGGAAGAGTGACCCGGCTTTTGGGGTGATCAGCGTCGAATAGGGACCCACCCCGCGAATCATCGAATGCTCCCTTCTGGTTGTGCCGGGGGGAGCGTGGCCGGGGATGGTGACGGTGGAAACGATTGGCCGGATCAGGCGGGCGTTTTTGGTGGATCACAAACCGATCCGCCAGATCGTGCGCGAGCTGCGGATTTCGCGGAAGACGGTGCGCAAGGCGATCCGAGGATCGTCGACCGAGTTTCGCTACGAGCGCCAGGTTCAGCTGCAGCCGCGGCTCGGGACATTTGTTGCACAGCTCGACGGATTGTTGGAAGCCAACAGCAAGCGGCCGGCGCGCGAGCGGCTGACGGCGCGGCGGCTATTCGAGCTGCTGCGGGCCGAAGGGTATCAGGGCGCCTATGACAGCGTGCAGCGCCACGTGCGGGATTGGCGCCGGGCGCACTCGCAGCGGGGACCGGTCTTCATCCCGCTGTGGTTCGCGCCGGGCGAGGCCTATCAGTTCGACTGGTCGCACGAGGTGGTCGTACTCGGCGGGGTGACGACGACGGTCAAGGTCGCCCATATCCGGCTCTGCCACAGCCGGATGTTCCTGGTGCGGGCCTATCCGCGCGAGACCCAGGAGATGGTGTTCGACGCGCACGACCACGCCTTCCGCCTGTTCGGCGGCATGTGCCGGCGTGGCATCTACGACAATATGACCACGGCGGTCGAAGCCGTATTCGTCGGCAAGGAGCGGCGCTTCAACCGCCGCTTTCTGGCGATGTGCTCGCACTACCTGGTCGAGCCGACCGCGTGCACGCCGGCGGCGGGGTGGGAAAAGGGTCAGGTCGAGAACCAGGTCGGCAACGCGCGCGAGCACCTGTTTACGCCGCGGCTGCACTTTGCCGACTACGCCGAGCTGAACGCCTGGCTGGAGGCGCGCTGCCTCGCCCAGGCGCGTGCGAGCGCTCATCCCGAGCACAGCGACAAGACCGTATGGGAGGCCTTCGAGGCCGAGCGGCAAAGCCTGATCGCGTATCGCGATCGGTTTGACGGTTTTCGCGAGGTCGAGGTCGCGTTGTCAAAGAGCAGCCTGGTGCGTTTCGACCGCAACCGTTACAGCGTCGCGGTCAAGGCGGCGCGGCGCACCGCGCAATTGCGCGTCTACGCCGAGAGGGTCGTCGTCTGGTGCGACGGCGAGATCGTCGGCGAACACGCCCGCCGCTTCGGCCGCGGCCAAACCGCCTACGATGCTTGGCATTACCTGCCGGTGCTGGCGCGAAAGCCCGGTGCGCTGAGGAACGGCGACCCGTTCCGCAACTGGGACCTGCCGCCGGCCCTGGCGCAGATCCGTCGACGGCTCGCCGGGCACAGCGACGGCGATCGCCAGTTCGTCGACATTCTGACGGCGGTTGCCGAGGCCGGTCTGGACGCGGTCGAGGCAGCGTGCGCCGAGGCGCTGTCGGTCCAGCTGTTTGACTGCGACGTCGTGCTCAACATCCTGGCGCGGCGACGTGAGGCCGACCCGCCCCGGCCGGTGGCAACCCCGACGGCATTGGCGCTGGCGATCGAGCCGGAGGCCGATTGCGCCCGCTATGACCGGCTGCGCCATCCGCTGCCGGCCGAGGAAGCGTATCGTGGAGCGGCATGAAATCGTCGAGCTGCTCGGTCAGCTAAAGCTGGCCGGAATACGCGCGGCTTACGACGAGGTGGTCGCGGCGGGAGTGCGCACCCAGCATCCCTTTCAGCGCATCTTCGGCGAGTTGCTGCTCGCCCAACTCGCTGACCATCGTGCCCGCTCGATCGCCTACCGGATGGGGGTGGCACGCTTCCCGGTGATGAAAAACCTTGCTGAGTTCGACTTCGCGGGCTCACCGGTCAATCAGGGGCTGGTGCGCGAACTGCACGAGGGCGGCTTTCTCGCCACTCAGCGCAACGCCGTGCTGATCGGCGGAACCGGCACCGGCAAGTCGCATTTGGCGATTGCGATCGGCGCCAATTGCGTGCGCAACGACGCCCGCGCGCGGTTCTTCACCGCTGTCGATTTGGTCAATCAACTCGAGGCTGAGGCCCGTGCCGGAAAGCCCGGACGGCTCGCCGATCAGCTCGTCCGCGTCGATCTCGTCATTCTCGACGAGCTTGGTTATCTGCCGTTCCCGATCAGTGGCGGCCAGATGCTGTTCCACCTCGTCAGCCGGCTTTACGAGCGCACCTCGATCATCCTATCGACCAATCTCGCCTTTTCCGAATGGCCGAGTGTCTTTGGCGACGCCAAAATGACCACGGCGCTGCTCGACCGGCTGACCCATCACTGTGACATTCTCGAAACCGGCAACGAAAGCTGGCGCTTCAAAAACCGCACCTGACCTCGCGGATCCGAGCCCCGCGGATCGCCCCCGGGGGCCCACAGCGCCTCCCCACGCGCGCCGCTTCGTCGCTCGTGAGGGCACTACGCGACGCGCGCGGGTCCCCTCCGTGGACTCCGGGGACGACCGCTTCCTCAACCGCCGGTGTGGGTCCCAATTGGGCGCTGATCCCGGGTCCCGCTTCCGCGCTGATTGACACTCGGTGATCTCATACGCCGGCCTATCCTCATCCAACGCAGCTTTTTTCAATTCCCTGATTAGGTCTGGATGGAGATAGACCAGGAGCGATTTGCGGCCGTCGGCTCTTGTCCGAGCCGGGTTCTTCGATCGGGGTTGCCTGGCCACTGGATATCTAGATAGCTAACGAGTTAGCTATCTCTAGCCCTAACAACTAAGTGGGACAAGATATCTGATAATGTCTTAGGTTCGCTCATGGCTACCCGCCACCCCTGCCCCCAGACCGGCTGCCCCCATTCTGACCGTCGAACAGATGCGTCGCCCGATTGAGCGGCTGCGAAAATATATCGACGACCTTGAAGCGTTCGATCCCCAGACCGTGCAGCCCGCCGAGAAGGGCGGTAAGCGCCACGCGATGCCGTGCCACCACAATCTCGACGAATACCTCATCGCTTATCTGGACGGCGCCGACCTGCGCGACGATCCGAGCTCACCCGTACGGTTGCTGCCGCAGGCGAACGCCGACGCGATGATCCGTCGCCGCGTCGCCGCAGCCAGGATCGAAACAAAGCTCGGCAATCATATTTCGGGCGACGGGGATCACTGCCTATCTAAAGAACGGAGGCACGTTGGAAAAAGCTGCGGCGATGGCGAACCATGCATCGACGTGCCCAACGCAACTCTACGATCGCCGGCGCGACGAGGTCAGCCTCGATGAGGTCGAGCGGAGTGATTTGAATCATCGGCCTATAGGACTTCGAAAAGAGGATAAATCCATGGAAGTTATTCTCAATAGCGCGATCAAAGCCCAAATTTCTACCCTTCCGGTGTCGGATCAGGCTAAGCTTAATAGCAAGTTACAAAAACTTTCCCCTGAACTTCGGCCCAGTCGCAATATTATACGAGCAGCTGGTTCAAATAACATGTGGGTGTTACGAGTCACGCCCGATCTGCGTGCTCTTTTACAAGTTCAGAACGATAAAATCACAGTTATTGCCGTGTCACGAAACGAGCAAATAGAACGTTACCAGAATCAGGCGGCTAGTTAGGTTAGTGCCGCTTTTACGCGAGATTCATCCTGATGGGACACGACTACTTGAAGAGATCGAGGAGTTTCGGCGGTTTCTGGCTACGAACCCACGCGGAGAGCGTAGTCACTTTCTCCCGTTCTTCGCCGGGCATCTGCAGCTCTGCGCCTATCTCGGAACACTAAACGACCGGGTGCGCGTGGCGACGCATGTCGGGACAGAGGTCTCCCTCTGGGGAGATTTTTCCTGCGATGTCGTTGCCGGCAATCCTCAAGACCGCGCCTTCGTATTCATCGAATTCGAAGACGCATCACAAAACAGCCTCTTCCGGCGTCAAGCGGGCCGTAGGAACAGTCATTGGGGCTCGCGCGTCGAGCACGGCATATCGCAGGTGATTGATTGGCTATTCCGGATCACCAGCGAAGGTCCTTCGGCCAGCATGGAGCGCGACTTCGGTACGCGGCACATTACGCCGATGGGCTTAGTAGTGGCGGGGCGAAGCGAGGAGGTAACCCCATATGATCGCGAGCGCCTTGATTGGCGCTCCAGACATAGCATCGTGGGAGGCGCCAAGTTGGCTATTGTGACTTACGATGACCTGCTTGCTTGGCTCGACGGTCGTGCCACTCTGCTGCGCTTCAACGAGCCTCCCGCTGATGGCGGTTAATACGCCACCTTGAAAGTGGGGCTATCCTCGGGCCGCGTCTTGCGGTGATCATAGATTCGGGTGGTGGCGATATTGGCGTGGCCGAGCCATTCCTGGACCTTGGCGATATCCGCCTGGTGGTCGAGCGCGTTGGTGGCGGCGGTTGCTCTGAGCGCGTGGGCGCCGATCTCGAAGCCGAGCGCCGCCGAATAAGCGCGCACCAGCTTGTAGACCGCATCGGGGGTCAGCGCCTTGTCGAGCCGGCGGGTACGGTTGTTGCGAACGGGCCGGAAGAGGGCGCCGTTGTCGTCGGTGCCGTGCCCGGCCTTCTCGAGGTAGTCGTGGATCAGCGTGTTGGTGCCGGGGTGCAGCGGCAGGTACCGGGTCTTTTCGCCCTTGCCGCTGACCCGCAGGTGCGGGACGCCGCGCCGCGCGTGCCGGAAATCCCGCACCTTCAGCTTGCACAGCTCGTCGCGCCGCAGCGCGTGGAAGAGCAGGATCGCGCGGTCGCGCTTTTCCTTGATCGTTTCCTCACCGGCCTCGGTTTCCTTGCCGGGCGCGGCGAGCAGGTCGCGGGCCTGGTGGTCGCCGAGCGCCGGCGTCCGGCCTTCGCCGCTCTCGGCCCGCGGCCGCTTTACGCCTTTGACCGGGTTATGAGTGACGGCGTATTTTTCGCACAGATATTCGAACAGCTCGACGACAGCGCCGCGAGCCGGTGCCGCACGGTGCTGCCGTCGAGCTGGCGCCGCGCGAGATCGTCGCGCCAGGCGATGACGTGCGCCCGGGTCACGGTGCGAAATTCTTCCGGCCGCACGATGCCAGCGAAGCGCATGAAATCGCCGACCGCCTTTTCGTAAGCGCGCTTGGTGCTGGGGTTGGTGAGATTGGCGAACCACTCGAATTCGGGTGGGACCTCGGCCAGGCGGTGAAACTCGGCGGCGGTCAGCAGCCGCTCGGCGGGGGTGATTTGGTTCGGGATCGCAACGCCCGGCATCGTCATATTCTATTATTGATAATAATCTGTTATCACAGAATAGAGTGTCCATGAATATCAATGCGATAGGACAAAATTTTAGTTCGACCGGATGAGACTACGTCGAGGAGGGCAGGGGAGGTTAGCGTTGACGCCTTCCCCGCCGGCGGGCTATTGACCCTGACCCTCATGCGAAGTGCGGCATGACGTCCGACGCGAATAGTTCGTGAGTCTCGCTGTCGTTCCTGTAGTCGCTGTTGATCAGCAGCTGCACCCCGGCGTCCTGATATTGGCCGATCAGATCAATGGCCGTAGACACCGTGCCGACAAAACCCCGCAACGGCCCACGCGCAGCGAGTCGCTCACGCTTCGCCGCAACAGCGGCCTCGTCGCGGCCGAGCAGCCAGCTGTTATTGTGGGTCGTTTCAATTGTAGCGTAGTCACGCTCTGCGGCATCGCAATGGGCGCGGAGCACCGCAAGCTTGTGCTTCACCATGTCCGGATCGCCGCCGACGTTGCAGGCATCACCCAGGCGGGCGACCGCGCGCAATGTGAGCTGCTCGCCACCGCCGGCGATCATCACCGGCGGACGTGGCTTTTGGACCGGCTTCGGCTCGAGGATTGCGTCCTCGACATGGAAATATCTACCGTGAAAGGTCGTTCGCTTCTCCGTCCACATCGCGAGGATGAGCCGGACCGCCTCCTCCATTTGCCGGATGCGCACCGCAGGACGTGCCGGGAATTCCCAGCCATATTGGCGGTACTCGGTCTCGAGATATCCGGCGCCGATGCCGAGCGTCAGCCGCCCCCGGCTGATCAAATCGACACTTGCGGCGATCTTGGCGAGATGCGCGGGATTGCGGTAGCCGACCGACGTGGCGAGCGTGGCGAGGCGAATACGGCTGGTGACCGCGGCCAGCGCCGACAAGACGGTCCAGCCTTCGATGAAAGGTTCGTCGGGCGCGCCGACGCCGCCGATCTGGATCAGGTGGTCCATCACCGAGAACCAGACGAAGCCGTGGTTCTCGGCCCATTGCGCTTTCGCTTTGACCGCCTCGAACGCGTCCGCCGGGTCGGGACCGTACACCCACGACGGGTTGTGAATGCCAAACTTCATCGAAAATTCTCCTGCTCTTTCTGATTAGGCTCAGGCTTATGCTCAAGATAGAGGACAACGCAGGCTCGGTACGCGACTTTGGCAGCCGCGGGCACAAGCACCGGCGATCGCCGGAACAACCCGCGACGGGTCATCGACGACGGCCTCACTTATCCGCGAGCCGGCCTGTTGCCGGCGGCGGGGGCTTTTGGCTCCGCCGTGGCGCTGCAGGCTTGGCTGATCTGCGCCTGGGCACGCTCACGGCGCAGCTCTTGGAGACGCGCGCGGATAGCCGCAAAATCATCGGCAGCTCGGGGACGAGCATGTTCGCAACGCAGCTCGTGGAGGCGAGCGCGGATCACCGCAAAATCATCGGCCGCACGGGGTCGGGTCACATTTCCTCTCCGCTTTCGGTAGTGTCGGGCTCTTGAGCGATTTGATCGTTAATGCCGCTATATCGAATTGCCCATAACGTAGCTAGGGGTTCTGCCGCAGATCGCGGGATCTCATAATCGCGACAAACTCACGGACCCGCCGGTCGACGCACCGATGTTATCGATGGAGGATGAGGATGGCCGTAGCACAAAGGCAACTCGGACGGACAGGACTGCATGTCACGACGTTGGGTTACGGCGCGATGGAACTGCGAGGGGCTCCGCGCGCCCGCGACATAACCGAGGCTCAGGCGGAAACCATTCTGAACGCGGTGCTCGACGCAGGCATCAATTACATCGACACGTCGATCGATTACGGGCTTAGCGAGGAACGGATCGGCCGCTATATCGCGCATCGCCGCGCCGAATATTCCCTCGCTAGCAAATGCGGCTGCCTTGTCGGCGCGCCATCGGCGCCACGCGGGCAACGGAGCACGCATGTTTTCACTCGCGACAACGTCATCGCCGGTGTCGAGCAAAGCCTCGCACGAATGAAAACCGATTATCTCGACATCGTCCAATTCCATCAGTCGCCATCCCGCGAGACCCTCGAGGAGCACGGCGCGCTCGAAGCGCTATTGGAGCTCAGAGAGTCGGGCAAGGTGCGGTTCATCGGGATGTCAGGAACGTTGCCCCATCTAATGGATCACATCACGATGGGAGTTTTCGATGTCTTTCAGATTCCGTATTCGGCGGTCGAGCGCGAACACGAAGCGGCGATCGCCGCGGCTGCTCGGAGCGGTGCCGGCATCGTGGTTCGTGGGGGTGCCGCAAAGGGGGCCCCGACCGAAGGGAAACAGGCCGGGCTGCAATGGGAACGCTGGCAGCGGGCGCATCTCGATGATTTGCTCGAGGGCATGACCGCGATGGAGTTCATTCTCCGTTTCACCTTCTCGAACCCGGATTTGGACACCACCATCGTCGGCACGATCAACCCGGCACACCTGCAAAACAATCTCGACATCTTGCAACATGGCCCGTTGCCGCCGGCTCTCTATGAGGAAGCGAAGCAGCGCCTTGCCGCAGCCGGTTCGGCGCCCGCAAGCCAGCGGAGGTAATCGAGCCCGATGCGGTTGCCCGAGTGAGCCGTCCCTTCGCCAGGTCGTAAAAAACCCGGCGGCGCGCGGCCGTTTGATCAATGCAGGTCGATCCGCACCACATCGCGGACGCTGCGACCGCCGTGGCGGTCACCCGGAACCACCAACCGCAGCGAGTGTCCATCCATCGGCTGACCGTCGCGGCGATAAGCCAGCAATACCTGTTTACCCTCAAATTCGGGATCGATCTCGGCGAGCGCGAGCACGGCAACATAGCCATCGCGTCCCGTCACCACGATGGTGCGGCGCAGGTGCGCCCGGCGATCGCCGCCCAACATTTCTGCGTGTTCGAGCACGGACCAGAGCAGCGCACCGGTATAGGTGGCCTGCTCGGGGCCATGGCCGGTCAGGAACGATACCTTCTGTTCAATCACCGGCAACTGCCTGACCATCGCCGGATCGATCGTGCGCGTCTGCTCGACGGACGTTGCGACAACGATACCTTGATCAGCTGCTGTCGCACTATTGCCCGCAAGCGCCAGCGCTGCGGCGATGAGCGCCGCCGCGACGAGAGATCGAGGCTGCACTACTTGGCGACCATCACGTCGGAGGCCTTGATAACGGCGATGGCTTCCTCGCCCACCTGAAGGGCGAGATCATCGATGGCCTCATTTGTGATCGACGAGGTGATGATCACTCCATTGCCGATGTCGATGCGCACATGGCCGGTCGTCTGGCCCTTCTGCACACCGATGATCTTGCCTTTGATTTGATTGCGCGCGCTGAGCCTCATCTCTCTCATCTCCGTTTGCGTGGTCAGACGGCTCTATATAAGGCAGCCCCGGATATAATGGTCATCCCATTGGGCATTTTCGGCTTCGGCATGGCGATCGGTTCGCGCCAGCGTTCTTTACGCTCGCGGCACGATGCCGCGCGCGGCCCAAGCGGTCGCCGCCATCGAGCGTGAGCCGTCCGGCGCGCCGACGAGATAAGCTCGTCACACGGCCGCAGCGAGAGCGGCCAGTCGATCCGGCGCTAAACCCTTTATGTAATCGCCGACCGGGCCCTGGCCGTTTGCGATCGGCTCCCAATAATCGGGAAAGTCACGGTACTTCATGCGGATCGTCAGCGAGCAGCCTTCGACCAGATCGAGGCCAGCGGCGGCGAAAGCGGCGGTGAGCTGCCCAGGTCCGGTCAATGGGCTCGAATAGTGTCGCGCCCGAGCCCGTTCCGCCGCAAGGTCGAGGGCCGCGGCGGTGTCCCAGAACATTCGCTGATAGACGAGGCCGCCCGAAAAATCCCAGACCGCGGCGGCGACCACCCCACCGGCCCGTACGACCCGCCGCATGCCGGCCAACGCACCGCCCGGATCGGACATAAAGTTCAGCGCCAACAGCGAATACGCGCCATCAAAACTTTCGGCAGGAAAAGCGAGTGCGGTGGCGTCGCCGGTTAAACCGGCATTTCGTTCCCCCACGCGCTTGATCAACTCGCTATATTCATAGGAATATATCCTGGACGCAAGGGGCCGCGTTGGGGTCGCAGGCCGAGCGGCGCAGTTAGCTCCAGCGAGCCAATTGACCGTTATATGCAGATCGATATCGCGATGGTACGCTGCGCACCCGAAGCCCGGACAGCCTGGAGAAGCGCATGTCATCCGTTGCCAGCAAGGAAGAGTTCAGGGTCGTCGGCACCCGGCCGATCCGCCCTGACGGGGTGGACAAGGTAACCGGACGGGCCAATTTCGGCGCCGACATGGCGATGCCGGGCATGCTCTGGGGCAAGGTCAAGCGCAGCCCGCATGCCCATGCCCGGATTGTGCGCATCGACGGTAGCAAAGCATTGGCGCTGCCGGGCGTGCGAGCGGTCGTCAGCGCGGCCGATTTCCCCGAGATCTGCGCCGAAGAGGCCTTTGTCGGCGAAGGGCCGATGAATTTCCGCGACCTTTCGCGCAACGTCATGGCGCGCGGCAAGGTGCTTTATGAGGGGCATGCGGTCGCTGCGGTAGCGGCAATCTCGCCTATCATCGCCGCGGAAGCACTCGATCTGATCGAGGTCGAGTACGAGGTATTGCCGCATGTCATCGACGTCGAGGCGGCAATGGCGCCGGGAGCGCCTTTACTGCACGACGATCTCTACACTCAAGGGATAGAGCCGAAGCCGGAACGGCCATCCAACATCTCCAAACGCGTCACTTTTTCAAAGGGCGACGCCGAGGCTGGGTTCCGGCAGGCGGATGTCGTCGTGTCGCGACGCTACACGACGCAGCCGGTGCACCAGGGCTATATCGAGCCGCATGCGTGTGTCGTCTCGGCTGCGGCTGACGGGCAAGTACAGATCTGGGCCAGCAGCCAGGGCCAGTTCATGATCCGCGCCTATTGCGCCAAATTGCTTGGCATCGACATTGCCAACATCCGGGTGATGCCGGCCGAGATCGGCGGCGGGTTTGGCGGCAAGACGTTAATCTACCTCGAACCGGTCGCGCTGGCGCTGTCGCGAAAGACGGGCCGGCCAGTGAAGATCGTAATGACCCGCGAGGAGGTATTCCGGGCCACGGGTCCGACTTCGGGCGGCGTCATCGAGGTCAAGCTCGGCGCCAAGCGCGACGGCACGATCGTCGCCGCCGACCTTGTGCTCAAATATCAGGCCGGCGCTTTCCCGGGCTCGCCGGTGCAGCCGGGGTGCATGTGCGCGTTCGCGATGTACGACCTGCCGAACGTCAACATCGTCGGCTACGACGTCGTCTCGAACCGACCCAAGGTGGCGGCCTATCGCGCGCCGGGCGCACCAATCTCGTCGTTTGGCGTCAAAACCTGCCTTGACGAACTCGCCGGCGAGCTTCGCCTCGACCCGCTAATGTTGCGTGTGAAGAACGCGGCCAAGGAAGGCACCAAGGCGGTGCACGGCCCGACCTGGACCAATATCGGTTATCTCGACACCTTGGCCGCGGCCAAGAACCATCCGAACTACCGGATCCCACTCGGCCCCAATCAGGGGCGCGGCATCGCCTGCGGCTTCTGGTTCAATGTCGGCGGCGAATCGAGTGCCGCTGTGCATGTCAACGAGGACGGCTCGGTCAGCGTCGCCTCCGGCAGCCCCGATATCGGCGGATCGCGCGCCTCGATGGCGATGATGGCGGCCGAGACCCTCGGCGTCCCGATCGAGCGGGTCAAGCCGATCGTCGCCGACACCGCCTCGATCGGCTTTACCCATGTCACCGGCGGCAGCCGCGTGACCTTCGCCACCGGCATGGCGACGGTGCAGGCGGCGGAAAAGGTCATCGACCAGCTCAAGCGGCGCGCCGCAATGATCTGGGACATCAGCCCAGAGGCGGTCGACTGGAAAGATGGCTGCGCCGTGCCGGCCGGCGCCAATGCCGGCAGCTTCGATCCGTTGTCGTTGGCTGAGATCGCGATCAAGGCAGCGCGCACCGGAGGACCGATCGGTGCCGAAGTGCAATTGAACGCGCAGGGGGCAGGCCCGGCATTCGCGACACATGTCTGCGATGTCGAGGTCGATCCCGAGACCGGCCACGTCACGGTGTTGCGCTACACCGCAACACAGGATGTCGGACGTGCGATTCACCCGTCCTATGTCGAGGGTCAGATTCAGGGCGGTGTGACCCAGGGGATCGGCTGGGCGCTCAACGAAGAATACATCTACGACAAGCAGGGCCGCATGGATAATCCCGGCTTTCTCGACTACCGCGTGCCGGTCGCCTCCGACATGCCGATGATCGACGCGGTCATCGTCGAGGTGCCGAACCCGCGGCATCCATTCGGCGTTCGCGGCGTCGGCGAGGTGCCGATCGTGCCGCCGATGGCGGCGGTCGCCAATGCGATCCATGCTGCGACCGGCGCACGGCTGCGCGACCTGCCGATGGCGCCGCCAAAGATCCTCGCCGCCCTCGATGCCGAGGAGCCGCAACGCCTCGCCGCCGAGTAAGGGGTCGGGCCGGCTGGTTTCGGGCTCGTTGGTGCTTCGACTGGCGATGACCTGAAAGCCAACCCTCAGGTTGGGCTCAGCGTCATTCGCCGCGTCTTACGTGCGGACGTTTGCCGCGGCTCATCCGGCCCCTCGGCGAGTGCGGCCGCTAGCGCCTCGATGTGAGTGGCACCTGCCTTCTGTGCCGCGGTCTCGACCGCCCGGTAATGCTGGACGACCGCGTACCCGAAATCGGTCAAGGAGGCGCCGCCGCCATGCTGGCCGCCCGTCTGCGACGCGACAACCGGCGTGCGAAAGCAGTGGTTCAGATTATCGACGAGGACCCAGGCGCGGCGGTACGACATCCCCATCTGGCGGCCGGCTTCGGAAATCGAGCCGTGCTTGTCGATCAGCTCTAGCAATCTCATTTTGCCCGGACCGATGGCGCGGTCTTCGTCGAAATCGATGCGCAATGTGAGCCTGGGCATGGGGTGACCTGGCGCCAGTTGGAGGGCGGCGGCTTTACCGGGAAAACCGCCGCCGTCTTTAGTCTATGCGGTCTTGATCCAGACCGCCTTGACGTTCAAGTACTCTTCCATTTGCTGGATCCCGGATTCGCGGCCGTAGCCACTCATCTTGTAGCCGCCGAACGGCACGGCGGGGTCCATTGCCTGATAACAGTTGATCCACACCGACCCGGCGCGCAGCCCTTTTGCCAGCCGGTGCGCCTTAGAGACGTCGCGCGTCCACACGCCGCTGCCAAGCCCGAAGGTGGTGGCGTTGCCGCGGCGGATGACCTCGTCAACATCGGTGAAGGGGATCGCCGAAATGACCGGGCCAAAGATTTCTTCCTGAGCGATGCGCATGTCGTCGCGCACATCGGCAAACACCGTCGGCGGCACGAAAAAGCCCTTGGCATAGGCGCCCTCGGTCAATGGCTGGCCGCCGGTCAGCGGCCTCGCCCCTTCCTGACGGCCGGTCGACAAATAGCCGGTGACACGCTCCATCTGTTGCTGGGAAACCAGCGGGCCGATCTGAGTATCCGTGTCAATCCCGTTGCCCACCTTGAGGCCTTTGCCGAAATCGGCAACGCGGCCGACAAACTCGTCATACACTTTGCGCTCGACAAAGAGCCGTGTGCCGGCGCTGCAAATCTGGCCGGAATTGGCAAAGACAGCCATGCCGGCACCGGGCACCGCAGTCTCGAGGTCGGCATCGGCAAAGACGATGTCGGGCGACTTGCCGCCGAGCTCGAGCGAAACACGTTTCAGATTGCCGGCCGAGGCCTGAACAATCAGCTGCCCGGTTAGGTGCGAGCCGGTGAAGGCCACCTTGGCGACGCCGGGATGGGCGGCGAGTGCGGCGCCAGCAGTTTCGCCGTACCCGGGCACGATGTTGACGACGCCCGGCGGCACCCCGGCATCCATCAAGAGCTCGCCGAGCCGCAGCGGGGTCAGCGGCGCTTCCTCGGCCGGCTTCAATATCACCGTGCAGCCGGTGGCGAGCGCCGGGCCGATCTTCCAGATCGACGCGCCGAGCGGCCCGTTCCATGGGATGATCGCGCCGACGACGCCAATCGGTTCCTTCAAGGTGTAGGAGAAATATTCGCCCGGCAGCGAATTCTCGATCGTCTCACCGTGGATTGAGGTTGCCATCCCGGCATACCAGCGCAGCATGCCAAGCACCCGTTGCTTGGTGCCGCGGGTACGGTTGACCGGAGCCCCCATGTCGAGCGTGTCGAGTATGCTGAGCTCGTCATAATGCTTCTCGACGAGGTCGGCGATCTTGAGCAGTAACGCCTGCCGCTCATAAGGCTTGAACTTGCTCCACGGCCCTTCAAACGCGGCCCGCGCCGCGGCGACGGCGCGGTCGATGTCCTCCTTGTCGCCCTCGGCGACCGTCGCCAGAAGTTCGCCGGTCGCCGGGTTGCGGCTCTCGAAGGTCTTGCCGGAAGCGGCGCGGACCCATTCGCCGTTGATCAGCATCCGCTTTACCTCGCCGTTGGCATAGGGGTGCCGAACGGCTTCGATGGTTTGTAGCATGGCCATAGTTCAGCTCCTGTTGCTGGTGTCTGGAAGCCGACGGCGTCAGAGCGCCGCCGCGACTGCTTTGACTTCGGTGTAGAGTTCGATCGCCTCGCAGCCCATCTCGCGGCCCCAGCCCGATTGCTTAAAGCCGCCAAAGGGCAGGGCCGGATCGCCAAAATTGTGGGTGTTGATCCACACCGTGCCGGCCTTGATGCGACGGGCGAGCTTGTGGGCGATGCCGAGGTCGCGCGTCCAGATGCTCGCGGCGAGGCCGTAGCTCGTATCGTTGGCGGTGCGCGCAACGCGGTCGAGATCGTCATCGTCAAACGGGATCGCACACACGACCGGCCCGAAGATCTCCTCGCGGACGACCGACATCTCCGGATTGGTGTTGGTCAGCACCGTCGGCTGGACAAAATACCCCGCATCACCGACCCGGCTGCCGCCGGTGACGATTTCGGCGCCTTGCTGGCGTCCGGCAGCGAGATAGCCAGTGACACGCCGGAACTGCTCGTCGGAAACCAGCGGCCCGAGCTGGGTTTCGGGGTCGAGACCATGGCCCACGCGGATCTTGCCGGCATTGTCGGCAACCCCCTGCATCAGCCGGTCGAACACGCGCTTATGCGCATAAAGACGCGAGCCGGCGGTGCAGCACTGTCCCATGTTGAAGAAGATTGCGCTCGAGGTGCCTCGGATCGCGACCTCCATATCGGCATCGGGAAAGACAATCGCCGGCGATTTGCCGCCGAGCTCGAGCGAGACCTTCTTCAGATTGCCGGCTGCGGCCTGCACGATCAATTTGCCGACCTCGGTCGAGCCGGTGAAGGCCACCTTGTCGACATCAGGATGAACGGCGAGCGCGGCACCGGCGGTTTCGCCAAATCCCGTCAGGATGTTGACGACCCCGTCGGGGAATCTAGCCTCCTGGATCAACTGGCCGAGGCGGATCGCCGAGAGCGGTGTTTGTTCGGCCGGCTTCAGCACGATCGTGCAGCCGGCGGCGAGCGCCGGCGCAATCTTCCACGCCGCCATCATCAACGGAAAATTCCACGGAATGATCTGGCCGACGACACCGACCGGCTCGCGCAAGGTGTAGGCGTGCCAGTCCCCGGGTGCCGAGACCGTTATCGTCTCGCCGTTGATCTTGGTTGCCCAGCCGGCCATGTAGCGCAGGATTTCATAGGAGCCTGGCAGATCGACATTGCGCGCGTCGCGGATCGGCTTGCCGTTGTCGAGCGACTCGATCTCGGCGATTTCGTCGGCATGAGCTTCGAGCAGATCGGCCAGCTTCCAGATCAGCTTGCAACGGTCCTGCGGCGAGGTTTTCGACCACGGCCCGGTTTCAAAGGCGCGGCGCGCGGCCTTCACCGCCGCGTCGACATCGGCGGCATCGGCCTCGGCCACCGCGGCGATCGCCTGACCGGTTGCCGGGTCGTAGACGTCGAACCGCTTGCCGGATTTTGCATCGACCCATTTGCCATCGATCAGCAGCTGATGCTTGGCGGCTAGAAAAGCCGAAGCCGCATTACCCAGGCGCGTATGTGCAGTTGCTATGTCCATCGTTTGTCTCCTCTGATATGGTCACCAAGATATAACGATGATCGCGAAACCACCCCCTTTACCGGGCACGTCAGACCTCGCGCACTTCGCGCGCGGCTCGGATTGCCTGCCAGACTTTGAACGGGGTTGCCGGCATGTCGATGTGGCGGATGCCGTATCCCGACAAGGCGTCGACCACCGCGTTCATCACTGCCGGTAACGATCCGGCGCAGCCGGCCTCGCCGCAACCCTTGGCGCCCAACGGGTTGGTCTTTGCCGGAACTGGGTGCATGCCGATCGCAAACAGCAGCGCATCCGATGCGCGCGGCAGCGCATAGTCGGTCAACGACCCGGTGAGCAATTGGCCGTCTTCATCAAAGACGGTGCGCTCCATCAGTGCCTGTCCGATCCCCTGGACGACCCCGCCATGCGCTTGCCCGGCCACGAGGAGCGGGTTCACGATCACGCCGAAATCGTTGACCATCGAATATTTGACGACCGCGATGACCCCGGTTTCAGGGTCGATCTCGACCTCGGCGATGTGAACCCCGTTCGGAAAAGCCGACGGCGAGCTTTCGTGGATGTGCTGCACGTCTAGCGATTGCGGCAATTCCGGCGGCAGTTGCAGCCCGCGGCGCAGCATCGTCGCCAGCTCCATGATGTCGATGAAACGGTCGGTCCCGGCGATCACGAAGCGGCCCCGCCGGAACTCTACATCGGCGACCGCGGCCTCGAGCACATGGGCGGCGATCTGCCGCCCCTGCGCGATGACCTTGTCGCTGGCCGCAACGATCGCCGTGCCGCTCGCCATCAACGATTTCGAGCCGCCGGTGCCGCCGCCGGCGATCAGCTCGTCGCTGTCGCCCTGCAACAGGCGGATGCGCTCGAACGGCACGCCGAGCTTCTCGTGCAATATCTGGGCGAACGGGGTCCAGTGGCCCTGGCCGTAATCCAAGGTGCCGGTGATGATGGTAACACCGCCATCGGCTTCGAAGCGGATGCCGCCCATCTCGTTGGCCGGCGGCCCGGTTACTTCGAGATAGTCGCCGATGCCGCAGCCGCGCAACAGGCCGCGCCTGCGGCTTTCCTCCTTGCGGGCGGCAAATCCGTCCCAATCGGCCTGCGCCAATGCCTGATCGAGCACGGCGGCGAACTCGCCGCTGTCATAGGTCGTGCCGTTCGGCGCCTTGTACGGCATCGCCGTCTCGGGGATGTGGTTGCGGCGGCGCAACTCGATCTTGTCGATGCCCATCTCGGCGGCGGCTGTGTCGACCAGCCGCTCCATGTAGTAGTTGCCCTCGGGGCGGCCGGCGCCGCGATAGGCGCCGACCGGCGGCGTGTTGGTGACGACGATCCTGGTCCAGACCTCGATCAGCGGCGTCTTGTAGACGCCGATTGTGTTCTTGACCGCGTTGGCCGTCGGCGGACCGCCGGAGCCGCGCCCGACATAGGCGCCAAGATTCCCAAAGCCGGTCACGCGCACGGCGAGGAAATTGCCCGCCGCGTCGAGCGCCAGTTCGGCGGTCATCTCGTGGTCGCGGCCGTGGCTATCGGAAACGAAGCTCTCGGAGCGCTCGTCGGTCCATTTGACCGGCCGGCGGAGCACCCGCGCCGCATGGAAAAGGGCGAGGTATTCGGGGTAGACCGCCGATTTCATGCCGAACGATCCGCCGACATTGCCGGTCAATACCCGCACCTTGTCGCGCTCGACGCCGAGCACATTGGCGAGGCCGTTTCTGAGCCCGAACACGCCCTGGCAACCCACCCGCAAAGTCCAGCGGTCGGCACCGGCATCGTATTCGGCCAGAGCCGAGCGCGGCTCCATCGGGCAGACGACGATGCGGTTGCTCGGGATCTCGAGCCGGGTCACATGCGCGGCCGCGGCAAACGCCGCCGCGACCTTCTCCGTGTCGCCATAGTGGAACTCGGCGGCGACGTTGGCCGACACCGCGTCATGCAATTGCGGCGCGCCGTGGGCTGCCGCAGCGCTCGCCCGGGTGACCGCCGGCAACGGTTCGACATCGAGAAGCACCGCTTCCGCGGCGTCCTTGGCCTCGACTGCGGTCTCGGCGACGACGATCGCGACCGGGTCGCCGACATAGCGCACCTTGTCGCTGGTCAGCACCGGACAGGCTGGCCGACGCATCGGGGTGCCGTCGCGGGTCGGGATCGCCTGCCCGAACGGCATTGGCTTGATCCCGGCGGCGGTCATGTCCGGCCCGGTATAGATGCCGAGCACGCCCGGCATCGCCAGCGCTTCTTCGGTGTCGATCGCGTTGATGACGCCGTGCGCGTACCGGCTGCGAACGATCACCGCATAAGCCTGGCCGGTCAGGTTCAGATCGTCGCTGTAGCGACCCTGACCGCGCAACAAAATCGGGTCTTCATTGCGCGGAACGGGTTGACCGACAGCGAATTTAGTGAAGGCCAGCTGATCGATGTTGATATCGCCATCCATGCTGAAACCTTTATCGAAGCCGGTCGACGGCGCTCAGTGCCCGGGTGCCGGCAACGTCACCGGCGAAAAGCCGTGTTGGGCGAAGATCTGCTGGCCATCGGGCGACAGCATGAACAGCGCCAGATCTGGGGTGCGGGGATCGGCGCCCTTGAGCACCGCCAGCCCGTATTCCGGGCCGGTCGCGATCGCGTGCGACACTTCGGCGGCCTGCAATTCCGGCATCTGCGACTGCAGCCTTTTGGCGCCGCTGCAATAGCCGATGAAGATGTCGATCCGGCCGTTCGCGAACGCCGCGACGACGGGACCCTTGCCCCCGACCGGAGCATTATTGGTCGGGCCGCCGACAACCTGTTGCGCCTTTTTGTCGAGGATGGCGTAGCTGCCAGGGCGCAGCGCATCGATGCGGTGGAACATCGCCCAGGTATAATCCCCGCCCGGGTCGGCTTTTGGGGTCGAGGTCCCGAGTTTGACCGCAGGGTCGAGCAAACCATCGACAAAATTCGCCGTCGTCAATCCAACCTTCTGCGTAGCGAACCCGCATAGCTTATTGCGGGTGAACATCACGACGCGGACCGCCCGTCCTTCGCTCTGCAACTGCAGCGGTTGGCCCATATCGGCCGAGGCAAACAGATCAGCGTGTTCGCCTTTCTCGATGCGCTCGCGCAACAGCCCGGACGGGCCGAACGCGCCGCTGATCGCGGTGGCCGTTTGCTGCTGGTAACGATCGCCGATTGCGGCCATCACCTCGCGCAGGCTGCCGGCGGCAAGCACATGCACCGTGTCCGCCGTGGCCGTGCCGGTCATCAATGCAAGGCAAAACAGCGCGAGCAGCAGCAAACCGCCTGTGCGCATGGGGATCAGAGCTCCTAGTGCTGGAGAGCTGCACTCTTCAAAGCCGCGCAAAACGGCCCCAAGCCGGCGCTGCGCAATGGCGTAAAGGGCTTGCCGGCCTGATGGCAGAGCCGCTTGACCAGCAACATCGCGGCGTGACTGACGCAATCGACCGGAAACAGCACCGCGTCGGCGCGGCTGACGAGGCCCGGCAGCAGTCCGCCGCGCTCTTCGATCCCGCCGTCGTGGTGCAGGAGTCTCGCGCCAAAGCGCTCGGCTAGGGCACGCAAATGGCCGATCTGTGCCGCCCGGCCGCCGACGTACAGAAACGTCAGGTTAAGCGGGCGAGGATTTTCGGCCGCTTCGTCGGGCGTGCCGCCCAACGCGAGGCTGGCTTCGATCGCCTCGATCTCACGGCGAAGCTCGATTTCACGCTGCTCGGCCGCGCCGCGCGCCTCTCGTTCGACGCTCAGCACCAGACGGGCGTGGGCGAGCTGGCGCTCGATCCGCTCGCGGCGGCTCTCGGATCGCGTCAGGCGGCCTTTGAGGTCGGCGGCGAGTGCCGTCCAACCTGCGCCATGCGCGGCATCGACCGATTGAACGTGATGCGTCTGCCCGACACTCGCCTCCAGCAACTGGCTGAGCTCGCGGATTGTCGTGTCACGCGCCACGATCGAGTCGCGCAATTGCTGCTGTTGCCGCTGACCCTTAGCCTGCAGCTCGGCATTCTCGGCTTCGAGCTGGCGCAGCCGACGGATGTCGGCACGGTTCGCCGCACCCATCAAATGCGACAGCATGTGCACTTCGGAGAAGACTTCGCGCACTAAGGCGTCGTTGGTCGTCGGGTGCGTCAGCACTGCCCAGTAGGCGCCCGGAATCTCGCCGCGCTGCAGCGCCTCCCGCCACAATCCGTGCACCTCGAGCAAGGTCTTGGCGCGGGCAAATTGGTTGATGGCGACACGATGACGGCGGTCGAGCGCCTTTTGCAACAGCTTGGCACCGTCATGCTGCTTGCCGGCAAGCAGCACGCCGCTCGCATGAAGATCATGTTCGGTCGCGGTCTCGGCTTGCTTGAGCCCGAGCTTGCCGAGAGCGTGCCGCAATTCGGTATTGGTCAGACAAGTGCCGATGATCGAGCAATGCAGGTTGCCGTCGAATTCCCATATCTTGCGCCGGCCGTGCGACGGTGGCGCCAATATCTGCTGGACGCGCAACGATAACTCGCGTTCGTCCAGTGGGGGCAGTGGCTTCAGCTTGAAGGGGGGCGGCGGCGGCGCGGCATTTGGCGCGTCAAGCAGAGTCAGAGCCGCGCTGTTGCCGGTGAGGTCAGAAGCGATCTGTTGAGACATTTCGAGGCGAGAACCACGTAATCTCCGTACGGATATAACGATGCTCGCAGAGATTGGTGTCATGCGCAAGAGGGCGGGGGTAGCTTACCGCGTCCAGACGCGCACCGCGTGGGGATCGATATCGACGCGGCAGGGCGACCCGTTGACCCAGTCCGAGCGGCTTTCGAAGCTCATGATGTCAGCGTCGCCGAGGCGAAGCTTGACCCGGCAACCGTTGCCCAAGGGGACAACATCCTCGATGCGGCCTTGGTGGCGCCCGTTGGTGCAGATCCGAACGGCACTCGGCAGGATTGACCAGCCGACCCGATGATTGAGTGGGAGAGGCGACCCGGCGATCTCGAGCACCACACCCTCGCCGATCGCGATCTGATGTTCGCCGATCGTCAGGCCTTCGGCCGTGTTCTCGGTTCCGAGCAAGCGCGCGACGGTTTCATCGGCAGGTCGTGCGAACACTTCCGCCGTCGGACCAGACTGCAACACCCGGCCCTCCTCGAGCACGAGAAGCTCGTCGGCAAGAAGGGCGGCTTCTTCCGGATCATGGGTCACAAGGATCGTTGTTGCCTGGATGTCGCGCTGCAAATCCAGCAATTCGAAGCGCAGCCGTGCGCGGAGGGGCGCGTCGAGCGCAGAAAACGGTTCGTCGAGCAACAAGAGGCGTGCCGGACGTACTAATGCTCGCGCCAACGCGACGCGCTGCTGCTGGCCGAGCGACAATTCGTCCGGATAGCGCTGTTCGAGACCGGCAAGACCGAGACGCTCGATCCAGCGCCGGGCAGCGGCGGGATCGGCGGCGCGTGGGAAGTGCAGTTGCTCGGCCACCGTCAGATGCGGAAAGAGCCCATAATTCTGGGGGACATAAGCGACCTCCCGCTCGGCGGCGGCGAAATGCGTTAATACCTTTCCGCCGACGGTGATCGACGCCCGATCGGCCTCGTCGAGACCGGCAATCAGGCGCAAGGTCAGCGACTTTCCCGAACCGGAGGGACCGAGCATCGCCAGCCGACGCGAATGTGGCGCCCAATCGAGCACGAGCCGGAAATCGCCGAGGCGCTTCGACAGGCTCAGGGTCAGCCCCGGCTTGCTCTCCGCCGGCCAGACAGGCGCCGCGCGAGGAGAATTGGCGGCGGCTTTCGTGGATGACCTCAAGCTGGCTGCAGCCGATGGCCCCCGACCGCGGGCAAGGGCTTGGCTCAGCGCCAGCGCCAATACCGCCAGGAGCAGGGTTGGCAGCAGGATCGGCAGCATCGCCGGCAGGCCCTGCGCGCCAAAAGCCACGTAGGTGTAAACCGGCAGCGAATACGGGTGATAAGCCACCATGACCGTCGCGCCAAACTCGCCAAAAGCGCGCAACCACGACAGCAACAGCCCAGAGGCGATCGCCGGTCGAGCGATCGGCAGGCTGACGCGAAAGAACGTCTCGATCGGCCCGCGTCCGAGCGTGGCGGCGACGCCTTCGAGCACTGGATCCATCGCGGCAAAGGACGATCGCGCCGCAATGATCAGAAAGGGTGCGGCGACAAAGACTTCGGAGAGCACGATGCCGATGAACGAGTCGGTCAGCGCGCCGCCGGACAGGCGACCAAGCCAACCGTCATAGCCGACTAGAAACAATAGCAGAATGCCGCTCGTCAGCGGCGGCAAGGCCAGCGGCAACTGCACCAGAAAGCCGACGATCGCCATCGCTCGCCCCGGCAGCCTTGCAAGCAGATAGCCGAGCGGGATGCCGCCGAGCGCGATGAGCGCGGTCGCCGCAGTCGCGCTGCCGAGCGAGATGGCGCTGGCGCAGCCAAGCGAAGCGAAATCGAGCGAGCGCCAATCGGCAAACCAGACCTGCTGAATGCCTGCCGCTAGCGGCGCCACAAGATAGATCGCCAGCAGGCCCGCGAGCCACGGCAGTGGCGCCGGGACGCGGCGCGTCACTTGGTCCGATCGACAAGCGCGCGGATCTGCGATGGCACAGCGGTCATGGTTCCGGCAAGAACCGGTTTTTCAACGTCGAGCCCATTTTCGGTCATCACGGTCTTGCCCTGCGGACCGAGCAAAAAGCTGACAAAGCCGACCGCACCTTGCGGGTTTGGCGCGCCCCGCAGGACCGTTGCGGTGTAGACCGCCCTCGGGGTGATCTCCGCCGGCAACGGCACCGCGGGAATCTTCGCGCTGGCGGTCTCGGTCGAGTAAAAGAAACCGACATCGAGTTGTCCCGACTGAAGCCGGCCCGGCACCGCCAACTTGGGATCCGCAGATTGACGGAAAGCGCGATGGACTGAGCGTTGCGTGTAATTATGCAGCCATGGCGACGCCGGTGACGTCGGCCCAGGTGGCGAAGGCCTGGGTGCGGTCGGACCGGAGGCTTGCGGCAGTGTCGTGGCCTCGGCGGCGGGGGAAAGCGTTGGCGACCTGGTCATGGATGGAGAGGAAGCGTTGAACCTGCCGCGGCGACTTGAACCGCTTCATGATCCGCTCTCGTCGTCGGGTCGGTTGATGGAGTTTTCGGCCCGGTTGTTGAGGCCCTTGTGCTGGCGATGCTCGACCCCGGGCATGATCTCGCGCTTGG
>Ga0210390_10001033_pt1 | contig 27806 bp, 20 predicted proteins | sample IncBWH11OmetaG_FD_161050 | JGI IMG/M metagenome (GOLD analysis project Ga0210390, IMG submission 161050) | Forest soil microbial communities from Barre Woods Harvard Forest LTER site, Petersham, Massachusetts, United States - Inc-BW-H-11-O ...
CCTCGATCTGCTCGGCGTCGTGCCCACCGCGTAGACAGACCGACACCGCCCATCGTAAACTATATCAATGGCTTGCGCTCAAAAGTGGGCAAAGTTCGGTTTAACCATAACCCCATTTGGGAACTTGACAGTGCCTCACCCGGCAACCACCCTCTCCAACAGCAGTCGCCGGAAGGTTCAAGCGCCCGTCTCGCTTTGGGCCGCCGAAAACTGACGCAGGGGAAGGAGATGGCGCTTGCTGAACTGCTGCACAAGAGTGACAACGGCGGCTCCACGCGAGCCCGGAGCGGGAGCGATGCTGCGCATCCCGATCGCCAGTCGATGTCGAAGGTTCAATCGACGCCATCAATACGAGTGCGGCTCCGAGAGGCCCAACGATCGCGACGGCAGCCTGGCGACAAGTTCCGACCCCCGGATCCATGGCCACCTCGAACGCCGCCTTGATGTACCTGAAGCCGACGCCGGTAACTTCGATTTGTACCAACCGAGAAACCGGTCCCGCGCATTTAGCCTGCTGTCCCGTCACCCTCGCATAGGCGCGGCGATCCACACCTTCCAAGCAGGGCTTATCGCGGCGCTCACGTTCTGTGAGGCGTCTCTCGCATCATCGAGATCTACCAATTTTGGGGAATGCTCCACGAAGTCAACCAGTCAATGACTATCGCGATAGTCATTTGATTATATCAACCTGCATCAGAGACTGAGGTCATGCCCTCTTATCGAGTAATGTTACTTGGTGTCCTCATCGCTATGATAGGAGCCCTCCCTGGCGTACAGGCCAGAGAAAGCCACATCGTCAATGGCTTGTGCGGCAGTACCAACGGTGTCGGTGCATCCAGCGCTCCCTCCACCGGCTTGTGCAGCGCGGGCTCCGCCTCGGGAATTTCCGGCACGGGCCCTTGGTCATGGAGCTGTTCGGGCAGGAACAACGGTACAAGCGCTAGTTGTTCCGCCCCTCTGCTAAGTGCAGACTCAAGCGGTTCGGGTGCATCAACATATCCGCAAACCGTCTTGCATTACGCCCCCAATGGCAACTTCGGCAGCAATGGCAGTTACCTGCCAGGAGCGGACGGCTTCAACCTGGCCGATGTCAGCAGCGTAGACGCGCTTAACTCCCTGCCCACCGGGGTCAAGGGACTCGTGTGGCTCGGCTTATGCAACGGGGCTAATAGTGCATTCACGACGACCGTGCAGCCGTTTATCGGCAACTCGAAACTATTTGGGTTCTATCTAATGGATGAACCAGACCCCACTGGTCAGTATGCTCCTCTCTGCCCCGGCGCCAATCTGAAAGCCGAAGCGGACTGGATTCACACGAATGTGCCCGGCGCAGAGACGTTTATTGTTCTGATGAACATGGGATCGGATACCAATCCGACATATGCAAACACTTACAACTCCAGCAACACCGACATAGACTTGTTCGGACTTGATCCATATCCATGCAAAACCCAGTTTGGTGGCTGCGATTACGCCGTAATTACCGCCGACGTCAAGGCGGCCGAAGCGTGGGGCATCATGGCAAGTCAGATTGTGCCAGTTTACCAAGTCTTTGGAGGCGGAGGTTACGCGGCCTGGATTGTGCCGACCCCTGCCGAGGAGACGGAACTTCTGTCAATCTGGGCTTCGCTTATCCCGGCGGCAGTCTTCGACTACGCCTACAGCTGGGGTGTGCAGGATACCGATCAGGCGCTTTCGACCACGCCCGATCTGCAGACGATCTTTTTGCAGAAAAACCAGGGGCAGTAATGCTCTCTTTGCAACGCCGAACGCAAGGGGACCCTCAGCTGACGCTTACCCGAGGGCGGAGTTCACCGGGCCAGCTCGAGCTGGCCCGTGCGCACCGGCTGCCTCCAGGCGACCCCTTCGAGCAGCATCGACGATCGCGCTCGCGTGAGCCCCACCACACCCCGTTTGGCGCTCGGCCATACGAACTGCCCCGTTCCTAAGTGACCCTCCTCCTATTGCGTCGCTGGCGGATGAACTTTGGCGACGACCGGCTTCTCCGGCTGTCACGGTGATCTCAGGAACAGACAGTGAATCTTCTACAGCTGACTCTGGATACGTATCCTAGATCAAGAGTTAGAAGGCGCAGTACGGGCGTTGGCACTACAGCAGCGGCGTTTTTGACGTCGTGGCGGGCGGGCGGCTGCACGCAGCGGACCAGTGGCGGCGAGGCAACGCGAGCGTGCGCCGGACGGTGCGGCACCGTCGGGGCGGTGTTGCGCAAGGCGAGCTGTCTTGCTCGGCCTCGGTTTCGATCAACCGCTCCAGATCGTGCACGATGTCGGCCCATTCGAGGATGTACCCGGCCGCTGCCAGCCGATCCTCCCGTTCCTTGCGCAACACCGGCGCGAGAAAGGACCAGAACATGGGGCCGCGGATAGTGTGGTCGTCTTTGTGAACGATCGGCGGGTGGCGAGACATTGCGGTACGGAAGGACATAGCGGCGCTTGATAACCCCGACCCTCTAAACCACCTTCGCATTGAAAAGCAACGAGAAAATCGCCTGTTTGTGGCACTACATTAACGTAGAAATCCCAGCGCCCTTCAGTAAAATCAATGGGTTGCAACCCGCGCGCCTCCGTTGACTGTAGAAGATGGATCACGGTGATCTCAGTAACAGACCCCCCAGCTTTCTTGTTCTATTTGCTCAAAAATAACGCTCCGGAACTCGGATAATGTCGCCCGGGTTGATCGACGACATTGCGTCAGCCTTACTGTTTTCGCCATTTCGAGTGACGATCGCAAAATTCTGATTCGCCCGATAGGTGTAGCCTTGGGCTACCGCCACCGCGCTGAGCACCCGCATACCGCTGGCATAGGAATAAGCGCCGGGCTTCACAACCTCGCCGAGGATGTAAAATGGGCGATATGTAACTACCGATGCACTGACGCTAGGTTGTTTCAGGTAGCCTCCTGCTTTTAGTTTATCTGTAATTTCATCTTCGACCGTCTCGACTGTCAGCCCCGATAACGGCACATCGCCGATCAACAGCATTCTAATGGTACCATCGCCTTGAACTTCATATTGGCCGCTTAACTCATCGGCCCCGAGCACCTTGATGGCGAGCTTGTCCCCCGGTCCCAGACGATACGATGACATGTCTTTCGCGGGGCGTAGCGGCGGCAGATTACTGCCTGGCGAGGCACAGCCAGCCAATATTGGGAGAGTCGTCAACGCCGCCCAGAGTAAGCAAACACGCGGGGTCATGAGGTTCATGGACGTTGAACTCCCTCTGAAGCGTAGCGATCGCTTTGCCGATCATCATAGCATAACCCTGGAGGCGCGAGACGAGCGGCAGTACGGCGATCATGAGTAACGTCAGAATAAGGTACCGGCAGTGGATGAAACGAGGGACGCTTGATGCCGCCTTGGACACCTCGTCACGCGACGACAATTGCGATCTGCATCGTCAGCAGCTGCGACAGCCCCGAAAGCGAAGCTTCGTGACCACTGTTGCGGTGGGGTGACAGGCCGGTTTTGTTTGCCGCCGCCGGTCAGTGTGCGGCGGCCCAGCCGCAAGGCGTGAGTTCGACGAGCCGGCGGTTGGGCCAGTGTTGTTGACGAGCTTGGTCAGATGGGCTTGTAGATTGACGGCGCGCAGCTTGCTGGTCTCGGTCAGCGAGGCCTGCATCGCCCAGTTTTCCGCCCCTTCGTTGCTGCCGGCGAACAGCGCATTTTTCTGCTGAGGGCAATCACCCGGTCATTCTGCCCATATCGAGCAGGAAGTTGAAGTCCATTACCGCTGGCACCCGCTTTTCGGGTGCAGTGTCCGCGAGCTGGGGCCGACCCTCCCTTCGGCCTGACACAGCGATATCGCAGTAGTCCTGGACGACGTCGGCGCGCGGCGTAGCCACGGAGACCGTCATACTGCAGGTCCGGCTTCTGGTCGGCGTGATCCTGCGCTCGCGGCCCGCACCCCGAGCAAGGCTTCCGCTCCTGCATCGCCATTCTCGGCCTGGTCAAACGCTTTGGCGGGAGGTAGCGGTTCGGTGTCCGCGAAGGAATGCTGCCCGTCATCGAGATCTTCGGATAACGGCCAGCTGACACCGGCCGCACGCGCCCGGCTCAGATAACCGCTGACCGCCCCCTAGCTTAGCCTCAGGCTGCGGGCAACAGCCCGTTGCGGCAGCTTCGCGGCAAAACACAGCCGCAAGACATCACCGATCTGGCGCATCGACAGTCTCTCGGCCGGCATCTCGTCCCCTTTCGACAAAGAAGACGAGGCTACCTTCGGTTGAGAACCGTCAGCGATGCCGACCGCCACCCATCATGCCGGGCTGATCATGATCACCGGAATCGGTGATCACGATCGACCGGAACGCGCAGTTGCAGGTCGCCGTAATCTACCTGCCGGCGTTCAGCACGCTCAGTGCTGGACGCCTTGCTGGTCAAGCCGCCCGACGGCACGACGACCGGCTTCAATCGCCTGAAACAGGCGCCTGGGCCAGCGACCCCGAAGACGGTCAGGCTCTGGACCGACCGTCTTGACCGGCTGGGCGGCCTGATCGACCCCGATCCGCTAGCTGGAGGGCATCGCTCACACCAAGCTGCGGCAGTTCGCCGCCGAGGCCGCGGCGCTGAAAGTGGGCGATCTGCTCGAATTGCCCAGTCCGGCAAGCGGCACACCCTGCCACTCGTTCTGGCCTTTAATTACCCCTTTTGGGCGATCTGCGCGTAAGACCTAAAAGGGTCGATGACATAGATCACTCCGTCGGCTGCATCCCACTCATTTCCAATCGTTGGACGAGACAGGCAACTTCTGTCCGATTGGTGGCGCCCATTTTTCGCATAATATTTTGAATATGAGTTTTAACGCTGCTCTCGCTCATTTTCAGTATGAATGCTATGCTTTTGTTAGTTTGGCCCAGCTTAAGGCAATCAAGGACCTCGCACTGGCGCGGAGTGAACCGGCGAGTTGCGGCCGGATGATCTCGGGCCGCCGACGATTTGATCCGCTGCGGAGATAGGCTGCTCGGGGGCACAAATGTTCCTCCGGCCTTTACAAGGTACATGATTTCGATCGCGATTTCGAGTGATGTGCTCTCGGTCGGGATATAACCGCGCACTCCGCTTTCGAAGGCTGCGCTGATCAAATCAAAAGAATCGACATCACATAATATGATGACTGGAGCCATTGGCAGCAGTTGTTTTATGCAGGAAAGCCCTCCATCACTGTTTTTTTGCCTCACTGAGTTCTCGTGTGCATGATAGAGAATGACGTCAAAGTTACTACCATCGTTCAGGCATTGACTGCTGGTCATGAATGGGACCACGTTGAGAATATTGCAAATTTCTACTAGAGAGCGGCTGATCGACTCGCGCGTGAACGAATATTCATCGATCAACGCAATTGAAATAATTTCACTTCGAAAGCGTGTCGGATTTTCGGGTCGGGATGATAACGCGCGATCTCCTAAAGCAATCACCGGATGTTCGCCAAATGCCCGCGCGTCGGGCCACGATTCGGTTGCCGATCCGCGTGGGATATCTCTTGAGCTTGCGGCCGTCATTAATCCCTTACCTCCGCGCACACACGACCGTTGGCAACGGGAGTTGCCGCAACCAGATAATGATTAGAAAACAGCCTCGTACCATTGGGGTAGGAAGCGTATGACAGTTTTGTGACGAAGCTGTGTCAATCTATCATCAAAATTCCGCCAAGGCAAACGAAAAATGGTTACATAAACGCCATAATTAAATTAAGGTTAATGTTGGAAATTGTATGATCGTGGCTAAGTGGTCGGTCATTCGGCGCCGCCCTCACTATCTGGAGGGGCGGTTTTCCGAGTCCGGTTTGCTGGGAGGGCCGCCCGTGTGGCGCCAACATCATCTCGCGGCGCTTCCACCAATTCGCGCAAGCTACCGTGCCTTGTCCGGCCAGGCCGCGAGGATGCCGGGCAACAATCGCAGATGTCGCCGGATCGAAAGCCCCATGGCCGCGTTCCAGCCGATCACCGCCATCGTTGCCGCGAGTGCCGCCCCGGTGAGGCCGAGGCCGGTAACGAGCGCGGCGCCGAGGGCGGCATTGACGGCCGCGCTGGACGCGAGCAGCACGGCGGCGCTCCGCTCGCGCCCGGTCATGTTCATCAGGTGCAGTTGCGAGCCGGCCGCCGCGGCGATCACTTGGCCCACAATCAGGATGCGCAGCGCCGGCACGCCGGCCTGGAAGTCTCGGCCAAACAGGGCGAGAAGGGGGTGGGCGAAGACCGCGACGGGAAGCGCGATGCCGGCGGCACCCAACAGGGTCCACGATGCCGCCTTGGCGACGACGGACTGCAACGCGGCCCGATCGCCGCGCACAAACAGATCCGAAATTTCAGGCGCGAGCAGCGCGTTGACCGCGGTTCGGGGCAGCGTAACCGCGAAGGCTATGCTAAAGGCCACGGCGTAGATCCCGGCGCTTTTCGCATCCACCATCCAAGCTAAGAGCATCACGCCCGTCCGGTTCATCAAGGCTTCGGCAGCCCTGATGATCACCAAGGGGAGAGCGGTCTGGCGCCAAGTTTGCGCGTCGTACACCGGCGCGACGCCGTCCAGCGCGGCCGGTCTGAGCCGGCGCATGGCGAGGCTCACAACGCCAAGCCCGATCGCCGAGCCGAGCAACGTTGCCGCCATCGCCCAAGCGGCGTCTATCGTCCATCCAGCGACCATGCTCGCGAGGAGGACTAGGCCAACCAGCACCCCGTCCCGGATCATGCGGTCGGGCGCGAGCGCCGAGACCACGCCGCCGAACCCGCGCACGACTGCGGCGTAAACCCAGAGCAGCGCTGCAATCGGCACCACGGCGAAGCCGACGAGAAAGGCGTTGGCCAGGGCGGGCGCCAGCACCTTGAACTGGACTAGGACAACGGCGATGCCGATGAGTGCGATGCCGCAACCAACAGCGGCCACCCGGCGCGAGGCATACTGGATCACCCCCCGAAGCAGGGGGACGGCCGGGTGCGCCAGGTAAGCTGGCACGAAGCGCAGCAGCGAGACGTCGAAGCCGAGCGCTGAGACATAGGCCAGCACGGTTATCCAGGCCAAGACGTAGGCGTAGACACCGTAGCCGCCTGCCCCGATCGCCCGCGCGACGACGAGTTGCGCGCAATAGGTGAGGCCGGCGCCGGCGGCGTAGATGACCATTGCGGCAGCGCTGCCCCGCGCCAGCCGGGCGGTCCGCCAGCCATATCCGAAACGTTCGCCGGCCGCTCTGGCTGCGGGCACCGGCGGCGACGATCGTGCCCGACCGGCGAAGGCGTGGAAAGTCCAAACTCGGTTAATCATCCGGCGCCGTTTCGTGTAACGCCGGGCCCGGTCAGCACACTGCCTAGGATCCCAACCATGGTTGTCTCGACACTGTCGACGCCGTGGACGAGCGAATTCTTATCAGCCGAGCCGACGTAGGCGACAGGCCGACCCCGCACCCGAAGCAAGTCGTGCAGCTGATCGAAGATCGACAATGATTCGAGTGTCGTCCACGAATCCAGTAGCTGCTCCAACCTGCCCTGGCGCCGGCGCCGTTCGGCAAGGCGGGTCTCCAGGACCTCCAGCGGCGCGTCGAGCCGGACGAGCAAGTCCGCTTCGGGCACGGCACTCAGACCAAGGCCGATGCGCTCCGGGTCGGCCGTCCGAGCCAACTGCGCAAAGGTATAGACGGCCTGCACAAAGCCCTGATCGACCAACACGATTTCGTTGGCATGTGCGGCGGCGCGCCAAGTCTGGGACAGACGGACCATGTACTGACGCAATCTTAGCGACCAGAAAAGGTTTCTTGGCACAAGCAGCCGCATCAACTCGGCCGACGCACGAGCCTCGTCGGAGGCGTCGGAACGGCCGACTACCGCCAAACTCTCTATCGCAGGCCGGATCAAGCGGCGCAGGCCGGCAGGGAGGTGCGGGTGCGACAAGCCTTCCGAACGAGAGGCCGAAGGGTACTCCGCGGGCCGGTAGCTCAGCACAAGCTCGACGCCATGGCCGCGTTCACGCAACCGAGAGGCGAGCGCGCGAGCGAGAGTAGTTTTGCCGACGCCGGGCGGACCAAAGAGCTCAACGATCATGCCGGATCTCCTGCCCATTCAACCAATCAAGGACAAGTTAATGTCCTTGCTCTACCTAATACAATCATGCATTTCTTCTGTATAAATTATATCTGTATCTGTATCTTGATTATCAGTTTTAATAAAATTACCAATACAAATCTATGTAAATAATATCGTGGATCTGATCTTAGTCGGAGTCCTGTCTCATCGCTGGCTATTATCGTTTTATCATTTTCTAGAGCAGTCGCCAAATTTCGTGCTTAACCGACCGAATTACTTCAACCAGCGGCTGCTCGGCGTCCACGCGCACGATCCGAATTCCGAAAAACGTCAGACCACGCGCAGCCTCGATACGCTGCCGGATTACCGCCGGGTCCATGTTCGGTTCCCGGCGTGCTGCGGTTTCCGGGGTCACCTCCAGCTTCAGCACGAGATCCGGCGGCAAACGGCGGGCACATATGTAGGCGCCCGCCTCGAACCGGCGCAGCCAGCGCGGCGCGCGCGTCAGCCGGGGGAGCAGCGGGCCGTCATTGTATCCGACGTCTTCGTTCTGCGGATAGCGGTCGGCAATGACGACCACTCCGCGACTAGCGCCGCGATGCGCCGCCCGCAGTTTGATCCGCTTTTCCGCAGCCACGGCCGCGGCCCAGACCATCATCAGCAGGCTGTAGATCAGACCGGGAGCACGATCCGAGATCCGGCCGTGCGACGCCCCTCTGGGCTTCGTTCCGAGCAGATGGGTAATCAGCGGTACCATCATCTTTAACGGCAACAGGAACAGTGCCGGTCTGCCATCCCCGGTCCCGAAGTAGACGGGCATGATGTCGACTTCCGGGCGGAGCCATGCCTGGATGGCCGACACAACGGAGGTCTTCCCGCTGCCATCGACGCCGATCACCGCCGCTACGCACCCGCCGCCGGGCGCCCGCCGACGCCCAGGACGAGGCGCGTGCAGAACGCGCTCATTTAACCCGCCGACCACCCAGAGAACGGCCCGCGTCGAGCTCCGCAAGCGCGCCTCGACCGCATTAAAGGTGCGGTGCGCCGCCAGCGCCCTACGGATGCGGCGTTGTAGGCGGCGCTGGCGGTCGAGCGGCCGCCCGCAAAAGACGGCGTTGACGATCATGTCCGGGAGATCGCCCGCAAATGCTTCGCCTACCCGATTGCGGAGAGTCACCCGGTCGAGACGAGTGGCAAATCTTTCACGGTCGAGTTCAAATTTCCGTTTGGTCGCGGCCCAGTGCCGAAGCGCGACCGGATCCAGCCGGCTCAGCTCAACGGCGGCGCGGGTCACTAGCAACAGCGCCTCGCTTGCAGGATCGAGCACCCGGATCGGAAGGGTCGGGTGTAAAGCAGCCCGGGTCAGTATCGCGGCTTCCCAGGGCAGCCGCCAGTTCTTGAGGAGTTTTTCGCCGACGACAAGACGGAAATGAAGATGGAGATGGACGATCCGGCCACTGGGCTCATCGTAGCCCAGATAGCTCGACACCGCCGGATGATCGCGCCCGGCCACATCAGGGAACTGCTTTGCACCCAGCTGGAGAAGGATGGCTTGGGCGCGGTGCTGATCGTCGCGGGAGATCAGCAGATCCAGATCACCCTCACCAGACAAAACCGCGGCCACGCGCTGACCGCTTTTCCAATAACAATAAGAAAGGTTCTGCCGATGGAATTCACCCAGTATTGCCAGCAGCAGGGAGAGGGGCGCGTTCTCAGCGGCCGGGTGCCCGACCACCAGTAGCCTGGCTCCGGCGGTTGCCGTTTCCGCCGCTTCCGGTGGTTCGACGTCCAACAAGCCGGCGATTTCGGCGATTGCGGGCGCTCGTTCCAGCGCCATGGGCGCTCTCATGCGGCTGCTCCAAATCGGCCTCGACGCAGCAAGGGCCGCGCCGACCGGGTGCGAATACGGACAGAATGGTTCTTTGAGGAGCGCCGTTTTGCCTGTGGATGGCAAATCTCAACGTTGAGCCCTGGCTCCCGGTCGCGGGAGCCAAGCAGGCCCGATTGCAAGCGCACCGCGCAGGCGCCGGCCGAAAACCGGCGCTCTGTTATGCAGTGGATTTTAGCCATACCGTGCCTTCCCTGTGACAAAACCCGCAGCCCCCTAACGCGTCAGGAGTTGCTTCAAGTGGCTCTCAGCCTGGACTGCACCGAGGTCGCGGGCCTTTTGGTACCAGGAGAGGGCTTCCCGCGGATTTGCAAAAGCGCCGCCGATATTGGCGCGATCGAGAAACTCGGGATCAAAGGTCACCGCCATCCGCATTGCCGCACGCCCGTCGCCCGCCGCGGCGGCGCGCAGGTAGAAAAGGCGCGCGGAAGCAATGTCGCGCATGCCGACAAACGCATCACCACGGGCCACAAGGGCTGCGACCTCGGCGACAGAAAGGAGCGGCAGGGTCGGAACCGCCGGCGGCATGGCGGCAATCGGCGTGGGCTTGAGTGTTGTCGTAGCGGGTGCGGACACGACAGCCGAGGGAGGGCTCGGTACTGCTGTGAGTTTCGGTCCGTGTGCGGGCGTCGCTGTGTCATGTGATGCGACCCTTTTGGAGGTCTGCGCCGCAGCAGGCGATGCCGGTGTGACGCGGTCTTTCGCTGCCTGATGCTCTGTGGTAGCGGTCACGGCCGCCGCCCTGGCCGGGTAGGCCGTTTTCCGTTTTGCTGCGCCGTACCAAGCAGTTGTTTCCAGCGCTGACGCATTTCCCGCGATGGGCAGAAGGGATGTGTCTTGCGAGGCCTTAACCCGCGCGGCGAAGGGCAGCGTATCGAGGGCCGCGGTTTTCCGCGCGGCGGGGTGCATCAGCCACAACAGACTATCGCTCGGCACGAAGAGGATCCCGACGGCAAGGCATACGAGTACGCCGATCCGCCGCCCCCAAGCCGAGCGACTGCGGTCCGGTCGCGGCTCAGACAGCCGTTCGGCAATAATATCGGACGGCTGCCGTTGCCCCAAAGCGGCGCGACCCTCGAACAAAAGCGCATCGCGAGCGCTGGCGTTCGCCGCCTGATCGTCCGGTTTTGGCCGGGGCAGCGAAGGTCGGTGGGTCTCGCGAATGGTTTCCAGACCGCTATACCGGTATTGCGCATGCTTTTTCAAATCGACCTGCGTCAACACGGCGCCGACGAGCTCGGAACAGTCCTCGCCGAGATGGCCGTGGTCGCGCAGCAGATCCAAGGCGTCCTGCGCTACGACCCGCTGGGTTCTGCCCCACTGCACTGCAAAAAGCACCTTGTCCGCCATGGCGATGAGCAGCCGGGCCTCGGCGACAGCGAGCAGCGGAGGGCTGTCGACGACGACGCAGTCGTAGCTGTCGCGCAGTTGGCTCAACACGCGGGGTATGTTGCCGCCAACAAACGGCAGCAGTGGGTCGCCAGGACTGCCGGGCACCGGCAGGTAATCGAGATGCAGGCCCGGGACCTGTTGAACAGACCCGATCCACGATTGGACATCGGGCAAAATCGCGTCGAAGACACCCGCCTTGGTTTGGCCCCCAAGTTCGCGAGCCACCGCCGGGTGTCGGAAATCGAGATCGATCAGCAGGGTGCGGCGGCCGATGAGTGCAAAATAGACGGCTAAGCTCACAGCCAGTGTGGTCTTTCCCTCATTCGGTACACTGGAGCTGATTAGGATCACCTTGGGCGCTCTCCCAGGCGCGGTCAGCTGCAGCGCCGCGGCCACCGATCGGATCGACTCCGTATACGCGGCGAAAGGGTTCGCCAGGAGATACTGGTGCGGTCGTGCTTTGCCACCGCGGCGGATAAGCGGCACAAACCCGACGCAAGGGATGCCGAGCGCATCGTTGACGTCCTGCGCGCTGCGCATCCCCTTTTGCAGCCGCTCCGCCGCGACCGCCAAAAGGCCGGCGCCGATCGAGAAGGTAATTAGAGCGGGCAGAATGAAAAGAAGCCGGCTGTAAGAGCCGGGTAGCGCTGGCGGCGCCGCGAGTGACAGGATGCGCGAGGCGGGCTGCATCACTTCCTGCTGAGTGCGGAGCTGCTCGCGACGCTGGAGAAGGCCCTCGTAGATTTGCCCGGCGGCGGACGCATCGTGCTCCAGCTCGTTCAGGCGCGGCTCGGCTTCCTGTGCATGGCTCTCCGCAGCCTGCAATTCGGAGAGCTGCTTACGGATGGCCGTCACTTGATCCGCGGCAATCCGAGCCTCGTTCGTCAGGCCGTTGCTCGCCCGAACCTCCTCGTCCGAGAGCTTGTGGCGAACCTCTTGCAGCTCAGCCTCTAGCTGCCGCGCCTTTGGATGGTTCTCGCCCAACGTGACCGCGGCTTCCGCCTCGGATTGCAGCAGGACATCTTCCTGCCGGCGGAGTTCGGCACCGGCCGGCGAGTCGACTGCCCCGACCAGGGGGCCGATATTGGCCCCTTGCCGGTGCGGGTCGCGGGCGGAGCCTAGCTCCGCCTGACGCTTGGCGAGATCGTCTTCCGCCGAAATCAACCGCCGGGAGAGCTCAGCGAGCTTCTGCTCGGACAGGTCATTTCGGCCCGAGTCGGCGAGGCCGTGCGCGACCCGATAATTCTGGACGGCCGTCTCGGCCTGCTTGAACCCGGCCTCGACCACGGGAATCCGCTCGTTGAGCCAGCTCACGATCCGGCTGACCTGCGCCTGTTTCCGCTCCTCCTCGCTCTTCACATAGAGTTGGGCTACGCGGTTTGCGACGAGCGCCGCCTCGGTTGGACTAGTCGATTGGAAGGCCACGTCAATGACATACGAGCCGCCCTGTTGATAGACCTTGAGGCTATGTTGGAAGCGCTCGAGACGCAGCGCCGCTGCTTCAGCCGGCGACTGATTTTGTGCCTCTCCCCAAGGGATCAGCCGCGCTACCCGGTCCCACAGCGGGGTGCCGAATTTGTGCCATAAAGATGCTGCGAGCCGGTGGATGCCGCTCGGCGCCTGGGATTCGGCCGCCCGAAAATCGGGGTCTTGCGAGAGGCTCTCGAGTACGCGTTCCAATTGGGCACGGGAGGCGAGCGCCGTAATGTGGGTCTGGACGATCGCCTCTTGTTCCGATTGTCCACTACCCTGGGTGCCTTCGCCGGGGTAAATCGCCCCAGCTTCAATAACAATTTGCGCCGTCGCAGTGTATTGCGATCGGATCATCATGCTGCCGAGGAGGACCAGGGTCGTTCCGATCACGGTTATGGCAAGGATTAATCGGCGCCGACGCCGCAAGATACTTATCAGCTCCTCAAAGTGCAGTTCAGGTGTCATGTCGGGTGACAACCTTCGACGGCCTGCCGCAAAATTTTGCAACGCCGATTTTGCCGCTCACCGGCAGGTCCCGGAATAGCCGCCAGAGATTCAACGAGGCATGCTGTAATCGGAATGCGCGATCCGGCCATCGGCTGTCGGCGCCTCCGTTCACTGAGCGAGTGACGCCGCGGCATTAGCTGTATCTGCAACGGCCTCGGCCGCGGTAGACCGAGTACTCAGCTTGCACGCAGCGCTGAACCATGCCTCGGTCATAAGTATCGCCCAAACCTCATAGGCCCGATCCCGCCGCCCGCTGATATGCTCTTGCCAGCACGTCTTGACCCGGTCGAGGTCGAGGAAGCCCTCACGCCCAAGCATCGGCTTGGCAAGCACCTCTTCCGCCCAATCGCGCAACGGACCTTTGAGCCATGTGCCAACCGGCACGTCGAAGCCGTGCTTTGGTCGTTCGAAAAGCGCCTCAGGAATGTAGCGACGCAGCACCCGGCGAAGCAGCCATTTGCCCTTCCCGTTTCGAACCTTGACCGTTGTCGGCAAACGCCACGCGAACTCCACGACGCGATGGTCGAGCAACGGGCATCGCGCTTCCAGGCTCACCGCCATGCTCGCCCGGTCAAGTTTGACCAGAATGTCGCCCGGCAGGTAGCCCGCCATATCCCGGTACATCAGGCGAGCGGTGAGATCGGGGAGCGGGGGAACCGCCGCCGCGCCGCCGGCCTCCGGATGTGCCAACGCTGTCGCCGAGCCGAGCGACGTCAGCCGTTGATAGAGTTCGCGCTCGTCCATGGCACCCAGCACTTGGGCAAGTTTTGGGCTACTGAGACCGCGGCGAACACCGGCCCGAAGCGGCACGGCGCGCAGCAGCCGTTCCCAAGTTTTAGAGCCCGACATTAGCAGCGCCGCCGCCGCCCGGCGCGGAGCCAGCGGAAGACCGAGCATAAATGCCAGGCGAGCCGCCGAGAAATGCCTGGCATACCCGCCAAAGCACTCGTCACCGCCATCGCCGGTCAGCGCCACTGTCACATGCTGGCGCGCCAGCCGCGAAACCAGCAGAGTTGGTATTTGCGACTCGTCGGCGAACGGCTCGTCCCAAATCCCCGGCAGTTCGGGGATGACGGCACACGCTTCCGCCGCCGATAGGTGGAACTCGGTGTGCTCGGTGCCAAGATGCCGAGCCACCCGAGCGGCGTCGCCAGCTTCATCATACTGGCGCTCGCGGTAGCCGATCGTAAACGTTCGAACCGGACGAGCCGATTGCGCCTGCATCAGGGCAACGACTGTCGCGCTGTCGATTCCGCCCGAGAGGAATGCTCCAAGCGGCACATCGGCGACCATTCGCTCGCGCACCGCGAGGCGTAACAGCCGATCCAGTTCTGTCTCGAGTTCGGACGTGTCTAGATTGAGCTGATGCTGTTGCCCTTCCTCGGCGACCCGGGCAAGCGACCACCAGCATCGGCTCCGTTCGCGGAGGCTCGCAGCGCTGGCGCTCTCCAGATCGGCCGCACGCACCGAAAGCGCGGCGCCGGGCATCAGCTTGAATACGCCGCGCCAGATGCATTGGTGGTCGGGCACCCAGCCGTGGCGCAAAACCATGGCGAGGGCCTCAGCGTCGAGAACGGGCTGGAAGCCGGGAAAGCTAAACAGAGCCTTGAGCTCGGACGCGAAGAGCAGCGCCCCATCGACAAGCGTGATGTACAATGGTTTCTTGCCCAGCCGGTCGCGCGCCAGGTGCAGAACCCGCTGCCTGCGATCCCACAGCGCAAGCGCGAACATGCCGGCAAATCTTTGAAGAGATTCGTCGATCCCGAAGCTTTCGAACGCCGCAAGCATCACCTCGGTATCGCTATGGCCGCGAAAGCGATGACCGCAGGCTTCGAGTTCCATTCTCAACTCAGCAAAGTTGAATATTTCTCCATTGAAAGTCATGACCAGGTCGCCGCCATGCGAGATCATCGGCTGGCGGCCGGCTTCAGACAGATCGACGATGGCCAGCCGGCGGTGACCCAGCGCGATGCCGGCGCCGCCATCGACCCAGATGCCGCTGCCATCCGGCCCCCGATGGCGGAGGGTTGCGGTCATCGCCCTCACCACCGAAAGTCGCCGCCGATCAGCCTTACGCGAAGCGAGGAGAATGCCGGCAATGCCGCACATGGCGCTAGTGCCCGTTCCGCGACAAGCCGGTGCGGCGCGCTTCGAAACCGGCAACCAGGCAGAGCGAAATCGAGTACCAGAAGATCGGATACCGGATGATCAGATCGAACGCGCTAAACAGGAGGAGGCCACCCAGCAAGGTTGTAAGTCCCGCCAACCGTGCTTTGTAGGTGGCGAAGAAAGCCGTCGTCACAAACCAGAGGAAGCTCAGAACCGCCAATAGCCCCCCCTGAGTGAAGAGATCGAGCACGGTGTCGTGGGCTTCGAAGTTTGGTGTGTTATTGGCCTGCGGGTGAGGATCGTCCTTGGGTTGGCCCGCCTCGGTCAACCTCCCCGCGACAATGGAGGGCGGGATTGGCAGATGCGGCCCCGGTCCCAACCCGAGCATCCCCGACTGCACCCCGCGGCTCAACGCTGCGCTCCACAATTCAAACCTCAGTCTTGCCTCCTGATCCGTGGTCTTGCCTTCATCCTTCGACATCGCCTTGGCCAAGACCGCGGTCCGGGCGGTGATCGAAGGAGCGAGCAGAGCCGCCGACCCCAGGACCAGCGGCACGGCGAGAAGGGCGATCCACGCCGCGGCGGTCCGAAACGTCATGTCGCGCCCGCGCAATAGCAGCCATGTGCGGAACTTGAGCATGATGAAAAGCATGCCCGCGGCCACAATGACGAGGGTGAACGCATCGGTCTTGGTGAGCCAGCCGACAAACAAGGGCATGATCGCGCACGCGGCGGCGGCCAACCTTTCGACCGCCCGGCTCGCGGTTTCGGCCAGATGGAAGGTCAAAAGTCCGAGCGCAGCGCACAGGAAAGCGAGCTGAGCCGGATTTTGCGACCAGCCGCGGAGCCGGTTCCAGTACCAGGACTCGTCAGCCCCGGCGCCGAGCAGTCCCCATGCATCAACCAGCTGCAATGCGAGAGATCCGCTCGCGAGCACGACCAGAAACCAGGCCGCCCGGTGCAAGTGGGCTCCCGCATCCGGCTCAACGGTGCTTAAACAGCTCACCGACGCCAAAAGGGGGTAGGCAACGACATCATGCATAAACCAGACCGGATCGTGGCTATCCTGGATCGCGTATGCCGTCATCGTGCCAATGCTCAGCGCAATGGCAAAGAGCGCCCAAAAGACGAGAAGCCGGGTAAAGCTTGGCGTCAGCGGTCTGCCGAGTTGGGCGGCCTGACGGCCGACCATCAGGACCAGCCAGATCAATAAGCAAAACTCGCCCGGCCCTATCGGAGAGCCGTGGAGCCGTAGCCGGGATGACGGAGACAGAAGCAGTCCGAGCGCGAACAGTCCATCAAGCGCCCCCGAGGCGCTCAGCAACCGGCCGGCGGGGACCGGCCCGTGCCGGTTCTCCACCGGAGCGGCGAGCGGTCGGTTGTCAAGGCCCAGCCGATCGCGTCCGTGAAAGTCGGCGCCAGCGGTTGCCATATTGACGCCGCCACAGCCCCGCCGGCCACGATAGGGCGGTCTTCCAGGGACTGCGGATTCGGGCTTCACGAGAGTCTGACCGAAACGGCACCGCATCGGCCTCCGGCTGACTTCGGAAAATCTAGGGGGCCGGAATGATCAAGGAGCTCGGCGTAGAGGCCGGCGTAGTGCGCGACGATCGTCGCAAGGCCCAGCTCCCGCCTCACTGTCTGGGTAGCCCGGCCGGCCATTTGTCGCGCCATCCGCCGATCGCGGAGCAGATCGAGGATCCTCGCGGCCAGGGTTTGCGGCGCGCGCAGGGGAACCAGAAAGCCGCTCCAGCCATCGCGAACGACGTCGGTGCAGCCGGGCATGCTTGTCGTCACGATGGGCAGCCCAGCGAGCGCGGCTTCGAACAGCACTCGAGGCATGCCTTCGCAATATTCCGTCGGAAACGCGAACACGTCGGCGAGGTCAAGCAGGGCAGGCACGTCTGATCTCGGCCCGATCGCCATCACATAAGGAGCGTGGCGGTCGATGTCGGCCTGTGCCACGGCAAGAGGCCCCTCGCTTTCGCGTGGCCCAACGAGCAGGAAGCGAACTTCGGGTTGGACCTTGTGAACGAGCGCCGCAGCCTCGAGCAGGGTCGGAATGCCCTTGTGGCGGGTCATCCGCGTCACCGTAATGACGATCGGCGCGGCGCCGAGGCCCAAGGCCTCGCGCAGCTCGGCCGGCGCCGGTCCGGTAACCCGGTCCCGCTCGAACTTTTCGAAATCGATGCCGGAGCCTCGGATCAGCACACCCCGGCCCCTGCCGAGGATGCGATGGCGCTCGAAGAAAGCCTGGTCATCGAGGTTCTGGAACACGGTCGCCGCCGTCCCCCGCGCGGCCAAGCGATGAAGCGCAAGAAAGACAGGCCGCAACGCCCTCGCCTTGAGGGAATCCGACGAATATAACCAACCCATCCCGTTAATCGTGCGGGCGACGAGCACGTTCGGCACGCCGCTCGCCGCCAAAGGAACCAGCAAATTGGGCTTTGTGTCGAAGCTCTGAACGAGATCGGGGCGGAGATCGGTGACTAGCCTCGACAGCGTCCTGATCGCGGCTAGGTCGGCCAGCGGATTGACGAACCGGTCGAAGCGAAAGGGCCGATAATCGAGGCCGCTGCGCTCGAAAGGGGCGGGGTCACCGGTCCCGGCCGCGGTGACGCGAAAGCCCCGCTCGCGCAAAGCGAGCATGAACGGAATACGCAGGTGATGGTCTTCGCCGGAAACACAGAGCAGATGCGGGGTCAAGGAGACCTGCCCCTATGTCGCCGTGTGGCAGCGCTCATAACAGGGACGCCCCAACCACCGCCGGGCAGGTGCAACCTAGCAAGCGCTGTTGTGCCGCGAGAAGACCGTCTGTAAGCCAGATGAGCTATCAAGAGCCACGTCTCCTCGCTGCGAACCCCAACTGTAGACGTAATCGAACTTGGCCGACGGGAGGAGCGCATCCCATCTAGCTATAATGACCCTCTCTTGGATAACCGTCGGTAGCACGTATTGTCCGCCTCGGTCGTCCGCCCAACCACCGCCGCCGAAGGCCTGGTACACCGGCACCATCATTGGAAGTGGCACGCCCGCCGACGCGGCCGCGGCGACGTATCGATCAATCATGTCGTAATCGCAGCTGCTCGCTTCTGTCCGGCAGGGGTATGGGGAAAAGCCGAACAAATCGACATGCGAGCTGGCGGCCTTATAGGAGCGGGAAAATAACGGCGACGACGACGACCCCGCATTCATAAGAACGATGAATGTCGTGGCGGCTTGGGCGTTGGCGTGAATCCAGTCGGCCTCGGCCCTGAGGTTATCGGCAGCGCAAGCGCGAGAGTGCCAACCAGCCGGATCCGGATCATCCATCAAATAAAAGCCGAACAATTTCGGGTTGCCGACATACGGCCGCACCGCTTTGAGAAAGGCGGTATCAACCCCGCCGCACTGCCCGACCCAGACAAGTCCTTTTATCCCCGCCGGCAACGAGTTGAGCTCGCCGACGCTGTCGACGTCCGCTAGGTTGAAACCGGCCTCGCCGGGCACATAGGCTCCATCCGAATGGAAGTTGCCGTTAGGCGTGAAGTGCAGGCACGCGGCGGCGACATCCACCGGAGCGGTCAGAGACATGCAAAGGGCCGAGAGAACACAGCCGGCCAAAGTGGTTAAGAATAATGGAGGCATGACTCACGAGCGGGGTACATCAAGCCGCCGAGACTCTTACAGAGCCGGTCGCCGCGCGGCTAGCTGGCCGAATGGCCATGGTCATACCGCCGGGGATCTTTCGACGAAGGGCCCTTATGGTTCAGAAAGTCACGGTCATGCAGTTGATAGAGTTCAACTGGCGCCCTCATTTCCACCTTTTGCTCGAACCCACGTTGCCGAGTTGACTGGCTACGTTTTGAGAACATGTTGGGCCGGTAAAGCCTCAAGTCGTAACCGTTCACTGCTCCTTGCGGAGCCAGTGAACGAGAGCACAACAGGGGCACCGCGCCGCGTCAGACGCCCGGGAGACGAGATGAAGGCCGTGATTCAATCCGGGGGCAAGGGCACACGCCTCAAGCCCTACACTATGGTCCTGCCGAAACCGCTGATGCCGGTTGGTTCCAAGCCTGTTTTGGAGTTGCTGCTGAAGTGGCTGCGGCGCAATGGCATCCGCGACGTTTATATAACGACCGGATACCTCGGCAACCTTATCCAGGGCGTCTGCGGCGACGGCCGCCAATGGGACCTCGATATTAGATACACCGAGGAGAGGGAGCCGCTCGGCACCATCGGCGCGTTGAGCCTATTGCGGGCCGAACTCGACGACACATTCCTCGTGATCAATGGCGACGTGCTGACCGATCTCAATCTGTCGGCTTTTGTGGCATCGCATCGCAAGCATAATTCGACCCTGACGATTGCGACGGCCCGGCGGACCATGCGCATGGATTTTGGCATCATCGAGGACGTCGGCGGCACGGTCGTGCACTTCATGGAAAAGCCAAATCTCACCCATCTCGTAAGCATGGGTGTCTATTGCATGGAACCGGAAATTCTCTGCCATATCCCCGCGGCTGTCCCGTTCGGTTTTGACGATCTCATGTCATGCATGCTGGCGCGGGCGTTGCCCGTCCGGGTCTTCGCGCATAACGGCTTCTGGCTTGATATCGGCCGGGTCGAAGATTTCCAGAAAGCCCAGGATCTGGCTACGGAGGACACGCCCCCGGCATTCGAGACAGCCCCGATCGGGGGCGAGATGGCCGCCGTTGCCTTGGCGGCGGCGTAGCGGAAGGCCAGTTCTGCGGCTCGGGTGTGGATCGAGGAGAGCGCGATGTTACTGGTCGCTGAACCCTGCCTGGGTGAGGAAGAAAAGGACGCGCTGGCCGCAGTCGTGGACAGCGGTTGGATCACGATGGGCGACCGGGTGCGTGCCTTCGAACAGGCGTTCGCCGAGCACCATCGCGCGGCCGATGCGGTCGCGGTGAGTTCCTGCACGGCCGGCCTCCATCTCGCAATGGAGGCGTTGGACATCGGACCCGGGGATGAGGTTCTGGTGCCGTCTCTGACCTTTGTGGCCACCGTCAACAGCGTTCTCTATGCCGGCGCGGTACCGGTGTTCGTCGACATCGAGTCCCTCGACGTGCCGCTGATCTCGTGCGCCGATGCCACCGCAAAATGCACCGCCAGGACCAAAGCCGTCGTCGTGATGCACTATGCCGGCTATCTCGCAGACGCCGAGCTGTGGCGAAGCTTCGCCCGCTCTCGCGGCCTGCACCTGATCGAAGACACCGCGCATGCAGTGGGGCTGGACGGGGCAGGGATATTCGGAGACGCCGCCGTATTCAGCTTCTACGGCAATAAAAATATGACCACCGCCGAGGGCGGCATGGTGTTCGCCCGTGACCCGGACGTGCTGGATAAAGTCAAGCAGATGCGCAGCCATGGCATGACGAGCGGCACCTTGCAGCGGCTGGCCGGGCAGGAGCTGACCTATGATGTCACCATGCTCGGCTACAACTACAGAATGGATGAGCTGAGAGCGGCAATCGGCCTGGTCCAGCTGCGGAGCCTTCGGCGTTGGAATGACAGGCGCGCGGCGCTAACCGGCGCTTACAGAAGGCTGCTGCGCAAGCACTGTCCCGATGTGTTTGTGCCGTTCTCGATATCGCGCCCGCCCTCATCTCACCATGTCATGCCGGTCATCCTCCCCGAGGGCGCCGACCGGCAACTCGTTGCCGATTGCTTGCGCGAAACTGGGGTCCGGACAACCGTCCATTATCCGGCGATACATCGGTTTTCCTGGTATGAGAGCCGCTTTCCATCGGTGCACCTACCCCGAACGGAAGAGTTTTGCCGGCGCGAGCTCACGCTTCCGCTGCATCCCAGAATGGAGGAACGGGACGTGGAATCCGTCACGCGCGCCCTGGCTCAAGCCCTCAGCCGCTAGCTTTCGGTGATGCCGCCCCGTTCCAACGAACCGCCGGCCTTCCAGACGATACCGACCCCTCCGCCGCGGGCCGCTGCGCGGTTGTTCGATATCGTGCTTGCGGCGGCAGCCCTGGTCTTCTTCGCCCCGCTGATGTTCCTGTTGGCGTCGGCCATTATCTTGGAAGGCGGCCGGCCGATCTTTTTCTCGCAGGTTCGTCTCGGTCGCGACGGGCTGCCCTTTCGAATGCATAAGTTTCGCAAATTCCACGAGCGCGGACGTCTAGCCGGAGGCTCGCTGACCATGGAGGACGATCAGCGGTTCACGCGCGTCGGCGGCTTTCTCGCGCGGACAAAGCTCGATGAGCTGCCGCAATTCTGGAACATCCTTAAAGGCGAGATGTCGATCGTCGGCCCGCGCCCGGAATCCACTGATTTTCGGGATTGCTTCGACGGGCCCTATGGGATCGTGCTCGACCATAAGCCGGGCATTTTCGGGCCGAGTCAGGTGCTCTTCCGAAACGAAGCGTGCCTCTACCGTGGATGTGCGGATCCGGAGCAATTTTACCGCGACGTCTTGTTCCCGCTAAAGGCACAGATTGATCTGGCCTATTTCCCGCACCGGACTCTATCTCGTGACGTTGGGTGGGCGTTTCGCGGCGCTCTCGCCGTGTTCGGCTGGTCGTCCGCACTGCCGCAAGCATCGTTGCCGGTTAACTACGGGGATCGGATCGGGCAGGACGGTGCGGGGGCTCCCTGTGAGGAGCTCGAGCTGAGGTTATTGGTCCGCCTCGCCCGCCGGGGCATCTTCGAGATTGATCGGGAACACGGGGCCGAGGCCGTCCCCGCCGGGTCCGCTGCACCCCTACCCGCGCTCGCCGGCACCGAGGGGTACGCCACCGATCGGGGAGCCGGCGTCGAACGGCGCGGCGGCTCAGTGCACTTGGCCGGGACAGACGTCGAAATTCACCGATCGTCGGCTCGCGAAACACCCCGTCGCGTCGTGACGGGATGAATTTGCCGAAGATGAGGATGGGTCAGGTCGGCAGCGGCACATGCGCCGCTACGAACGTCCCGTTCGGCACCCCCGGCGTCCAGCAGCGGCGTGAGGAATAACCGGGTGGATTATAAGAACCTCAAAATTCTGGTGACTGGGGCCGATGGGTTTATCGGTTCGCATCTGACCGCAGCGCTGGTCAGCCGGGCTGCCGAGGTCACTGCGCTTTCCTGCTACAATTCCTTCGACATGCATGGGTGGCTCGACGATCTGCCCGCATCGGCACGCGCCAGGGTCACGGTTCGGCGCGGCGACATCCGTGACAGCGGCTTCGTCCGCCGGATCGTGCGCGGACAGGACATCGTCTTCCACCTCGCCGCCCTGATCGCGATCCCCTATTCCTACGTGGCCGCGCAATCCTACGTCGAAACAAATGTTTTAGGCACGCTCAACGTGCTCGAGGCCGCCCGCGAGATTGGTGTCACCCGGGTCGTCCACACTTCGACCAGCGAGGTGTATGGCAGCGCGCTCACCCTTCCGATCGCCGAAGGCCACCCCTTGCAGGGGCAATCGCCGTATTCTGCGTCCAAGATCGGCGCCGACATGATGGCCGAGGCGTTCGTCCGCTCGTTCGATTTGCCGGTGGCCATCCTGCGGCCGTTCAATACCTATGGGCCGCGGCAAAGCGAGCGCGCCGTGATCCCGACCGTGATCCGTCAGGTGGTCGATCCGTCGTGCGCCGCGATCAGGATCGGCGATACTACGACGGTCCGCGATTTCACCTTCGTCGACGACACTGTTGCGGCCTTCCTCGCGATCGGCCTCGCGCCCGGAGTCGAGTTCGGCCGCGCCTACAATGCCGGGAGCGGCAAAGCGGTCTCCGTCGCGGAAATAATCGACCTCGTGGTCGATCTCGCGGGGTGCGGCAAGCCGGTCGAGGTCGATGCCGAACGGATTCGGCCCGGCGATTCCGAAGTCCGCGCCTTGCTCGCCGACAGCAGCCGTCTAGCCGCAGCCGTCGGTTGGCGGCCCAGGGTGGATCTCTACGATGGTCTGACCCGCTCCATAGCATGGTGGCGCGACAGGTTTGCCGGCGGCCTGGTGCGTCGCGAGCACGAGTTCGCCACGTAACTGGGCAACACTGGCAACCTCGCGCAATGACGGATGACAACCGCGCCGATGCCGGTAGGGAGATGGCCAATGTCAACGACGATCAGCGGCAGCACGACCGGCCCGTTCGTTCTCACTGCCGCAGACAATCCGCTGACGATCACCAGCACCGGTACGGTAAGCGCAACGGGCTCGGGGGCCGACGCCATCGATGCGCCAGCCGGCACCACGTGGAACATCACGAATGCTGGAAGCATCACCTCATCAGCCGCCGATGGCATCCAATTAAAAGGTGTGGGCAGTGTTACCAACACCGGCTCGATTTTGGGCCGCGACGGCATCGTCCTCCGCGCCGGCGGCAGCATCACGAATGTGGCGGGCGGGTCGATTGCGGGTCTTGGCGCCCTCGGGTCCGGATTGGGGTCTGGGGCTGGCGTTTACGTCACCGGCGCCGCGGCCACAGTCGCGAATTACGGCGTTATCTCCGGCGCGGCTTATGGCGTCGGGCTCGCCGGTGGCGGCATCGTTACTAATTTCGCGTCGGTCTTGGGCGCCGAAGATGGTGTCATATTCGAAGGCGGCCTGGGAACGCTTGCCAATTCCGGCACCATCACCGGAAGTGTCGATGACGGTGTTGCTCTGTTCGGCGGTGGCAGCGTAACGAATGCCGCGGGGGCATCGATTTCGAGTTTCGGCACCGTCGGAGCCGGAGTTTTCATCACCGGCGCTTCCGGCACGGTCACAAACAATGGCAGCATCGCGGGAGCCACACATGGGGTGCTGATTGCAGCCGGCGGCACTCTCACGAATTCGGCCTCGGCCTCGATATCGGGTCTGAATACCGGCGTCTTTTTCGAAGATGCGGCCGGCGCCCTCTCCAACTCCGGGACCATCACCGCGACCGGGACGAATGGCTCCGGCGTCTATATCGAGAATGGAGGTAACATCACCAACAACTCGACCGGCACGATAACGGGCGGGAAATTCGGGGCCTTCCTGGAAGGCGGCTTTGGCACGATTGCAAACTACGGCAGCATTGCCGGCGCGACCTATGACGGCGTCGTGGTCGGGCTCGGCGGGGTCGTCACGAATGCTGCCGGTGCGTCCATTTCGGGCGCTAGCGGCGGTGTCTATGTCAAATATAGAGCGGCCGGGGCAGTCACGAACAGCGGTAGCATCAGCGCCAGCGCGCGCGGCAGCGCCGGTGTCGATCTCGCGGACGGCGGGAGTGTTACGAACAATCCATCAGCAGCGATCTCGGGCAGCTGGTTCGGCGTCTTCGCAACCGGCGCTAGGGGTACGGTCATAAATTCCAGCCGGATCACCAGCACGATTTACAGCGCTGTTGCACTCGGGGACGGCGGCAGTGTAACGAATGCAGGGGGCGCAGCCATTTTGGGCGGCAGCAATGGCGTCTATTTCGGATCTGGTGGGACCGGGACGGTCACGAATAGCGGCAGCATCGGCGCCACGGGGACAATTAGTGCTGGTGTCGACTTTGGCAGAGGGGGCAGTGTCACCAATACATCTGGCGGATACATATCGGGCGGTGGTTTCGGTGTGTTCGTCACTGGCGCCGCCGGCACGGTCGCGAACAATGGAAGCATTGCAGGCTCTCACGGGGTCGCGCTCGAAGCCGGCGGCAGCGTCAGCAACGCCGCGTCGGTGTCCATTTCGGGCTCGGTCGCCGGTGTCTTATCTCAGGGAAGCGCTGCGACGATTACCAATTTTGGCACGATCAGTGCGACTGCGGCGAGCGGGACCGGCGCTGATATCGAAGGCGGCGGCGATATCGCGAACAATTCCGGGGCGCTGGTCTCGGGCGGTGCGTTCGGCGTCTTTCTCACCGGCGGCGCAAGCGCGGTTGCGAACTCAGGAAGCATCGTGGGCTATCACGCTATCGCGATCGAGGCCGGCGGCAGCGTCACGAACGCGACGGGGGCGTCCATCTCGGGCAATGCCGCCGCCGTCTTTTTCAGCGGCGGGATCGGGACTCTGACGAACTCCGGCATCGTCCGCGCGACGAGTGCGGCCGGTGCGGATATCGAGGGCGGCGGCAGCATCGCGAACAATTCGGGGGCGTCGATCTCCGGCGGCGCGTTCGGCGCCTTCATCGAAGGCGGTCCCGGCGCGGTCACGAATTTCGGCAGCATCGCGGGTTACCATGGTGTCGCTGTCGAGGCCGGTGGCAGCGTCACAAACTTCTCGGGTGGGGCTATCTCCGGCAATACGGCCGGCGTATTTTTCAGCGGCGCGACCGGGACCCTTACCAATTCCGGCATCGTCCGCGCGACGGGTGCGGCCGGCGCGGATATCGAGGGCGGCGGCAGCGTCGCCAACAATTCGGGCGGGTGGATTTCGGGCGGCGCGTTCGGGGTCTTCCTGACGGGCGGCCCCGGCACGATCACCAATGCCGGCACGATTTCCGGCGGCAGCTATGCCGTCTTGATGGGAACCAATGCGGCCAACCGGCTGGTGGTCGATCCTGGCGCCATTTTCAATGGCGCGATCGGCGGCGGCGGCGGGACGCTGGAACTGGCCACCGGCACCGGCGCGATTGGCGGGATCAACAATGGCTCGTTCCTTCACTTCCAGTCCGTTGTCGAGGATACCGGCGCAAACTGGACATTGACCGGTACCGATGCCGCGTCCAATATCACCGACGACGGCACTCTCGCAATCGCAGGCTCGCTCGAGGTGTCGACGGCGATCGATCCTGGCAGCACCGGCGTTTTCCAACTCGGCGGCGGGGCAACGCTCGAAGTTGCGGCGGCGCTGGGCACCCAGACGCAATTGAACTTTCTGGCCAGCAGCGAGTTGATTATCGACAGCGCCGCGTCGTTTGGCGTCAATGTTGGCGCATCGTCTTATGGTGGACCGCAGATTCAAGATTTCGCCGCCGGCGACACGATCGATCTTAAGAATTTCGCGGCGGCAGGGGTGACGCTCAATTACAGTCCCTCGAGCGGCGTGCTGCAGCTTTCAAACGGGTCCAGCCAGGCCGCGAGCCTCGACTTCCAGACCGCGAGCCTCGGCATCGGCGGCTTTCATGCCATCGGCGATGGCGCCACCGGCATCTTGATTACTCACAGCTGATGCCCGAAACGTTGACCTAACGACTAAGTGAACTGGTATCGGCGTCTCATCGGGTATGGGTTCAAGGTTTATCTCTGTCTATCTCCGGGGTGATTTGGACCGACGTCTGTTTCTTTCGTCAATCGCCGGTTTGGCGTTGTGGCCGCTGACGGCCCGTGCGGTGCCGCCCTTGCCGGGGCTGCGACGATTGAAGCTCGTCAACGCCCATACCGGTGAGACCTTCGACGGCTCGTACCGCGACAACAACGGCCCGATCCCTGGCGTGCTCAAAGAGCTGTACGTGTTTTTACGCGATTTTCACTCAGGCGCAGAGATCGCGATCGATGTTGGAGTCATCGATTTTCTCGCCTGTGTCCTTGATGCCGCGGGGGAGACCAAAGCGACGATCCTTTCCGCCTATCGCACTCCCGAGACCAACGCTATGCTTGCGCGCACGAATTTTGGTGTTGCCGAGAACAGCCAGCATATCCACGGCCGAGCGCTCGACTTTCGCCTTGACTCGAAGCTCCCGGAAGCCATGAAAGCGGCGCGGGCGATGGAACGCGGTGGCGTTGGCTGGTACCCGCATTCGGGCTTTATTCACATCGACACCGGGCCGGTGCGGAACTGGACGCTCGGCGAGAGGTGGTTGGACGACCTGCTCCGATCGAACTCCCGGCCCCGGCGGATCGACAGCAAGAAAACGTTGCCGACGGGAGACGTAAATCGGTCTGTCGGCATGGAGGAACAGCACACGGCAAGATACCGGCTTGTCCGGACCGAGTTTCTCTCCCGCCTCGGGATTCGGCTCAGCCAGCGACAATAATTTCGATTAACTTCAGCCTGCAGCGCTCAGAGAATTCTCGGGCGTTCGGTTTAGGATGCCCCACCGCATCGCCTCATGTTCATTCGTGGCCACGGCTATTGGCTCCCTGAGAACCGGCTCGCAGGCTTGCCGTATCTGCCGGGAACCGGTCGGATGTGCGAGCGCCGCAATGGCCAGCGTGCCGATAGTCGCGCGACGGGCCGAAGCTCGGCCCTAGCCCGACTTCGCGGTGATCCACCCGCTGGAAATCAACGGGTTAGCCGGAAAGGTCTTCACTACGGCAGGGGTTGGTTGGCTGGGTCGGTTGCAGTGATCCTGGGTGGTGATTGAGGTGGCAATTGGAACTTCAGCTGGTTGATCAGGAGTTGCAGCTCTGGTGCCGCTGCCGTAGCTACCCTGGATCAGCGCCTTGGTGAAGCGGCCAGCCATTGGCACGCTGCCATCTGAGGACAGGGTCACGCCTCTTTCGCCAGGCCCACCCTCGATCGTGCCATAATTGGCCACCGCTTGCTACTGCCGGAAAGGTATACGCCTGGCCCTTGGGTCGC
>Ga0210390_10001034_pt1 | contig 27803 bp, 17 predicted proteins | sample IncBWH11OmetaG_FD_161050 | JGI IMG/M metagenome (GOLD analysis project Ga0210390, IMG submission 161050) | Forest soil microbial communities from Barre Woods Harvard Forest LTER site, Petersham, Massachusetts, United States - Inc-BW-H-11-O ...
TCAACGACAAATGCGCTTCCGTCATGGGCTGCTGGACCTCGGCCTCGCGCAAGGCGGTGCTGCCGGTGTTCGAGCAGTACAACGGCATGCTCTACTATCCGACCTTCTATGAAGGCCTGGAGCAATCCAAGAACGTCATCTACACCGGCCAGGAGGCTACCCAGCAGATCATCGCCGGCCTTGACTGGGTCAACAAGACCAAGGGCGCCAAGACCTTCTATCTGCTCGGCTCCGATTACATCTGGCCGCGCACCTCGAACAAAATTGCCCGCAAGCATATCGAGGGCCATCTGAAGGAAGCCAAGGTCGTCGGCGAAGAATACTTCCCGCTTGGCAGCACCCAGTTCAACTCGGTCATCAACAAGATCAAGCTGACCAAGCCGGACGTGATCTACGCCATCATCGTCGGCGGCTCGAACGTCGCCTTCTACAAGCAGTTGAAGGCGGCGGGCATCGACCTGTCGAAACAGACGTTGCTGACGATTTCGGTCACCGAAGACGAGATCGACGGCATCGGCGGCGAGAACATCGCTGGCGCCTATGCCTGCATGAAGTACTTCCAGTCGCTCGACAATCCCAACAATAAAGCCTTCGTGCCTGCTTTCAAAAAGATGTGGGGCGAAAAGACCGTGATCGGCGACGTGACGCAGGCCGCTTACCTCGGCCCGTGGCTGTGGAAACTGACGGTGGAGAAGGCCGGCAGCTTCGACATCGACAAGGTGGCGGCCGCTTCGCCCGGCGTGGAATTCAAGGGTGCGCCGGAAGGCTACGTCCGTGTCCACGAAAACCATCACCTCTGGTCGAAGACCCGCGTTGGCAGGGCAAAGCTCGATGGCCAGTACGAGCTGATCTACGAAACCGCCGACCTCGTTGAGCCGGATCCGTTCCCCAAGGGCTATCAGTAAGATCTGCGCGTCCGACCCGCGCACGTCCTCCTCTTCACGCACGCTTCTCGCGTCGCGATCTCCCGCGACGCGAGCCTTCCCGGCCATGGAGAACGATTCAATGCTCGGCGACTATTCGATTGGCGATCTCGGTTCCATCCTCGCGATGCAGGGCTTTGCGGGACTGATCCTATTTTCGGTCTACGTGCTGATGGCGCTCGGGCTTGCCATCATCTTCGGCCAGATGGGTGTCATCAACATGGCCCACGGCGAATTCATGATTCTCGGCGCCTACGTCACCTGGATGACCGCCAGCCTCGTCGAGGCCTACCTGCCAAGTCTCTTCAGCGGATACTTCTTTCTCGCGATGGCGCTGGCCTTCGTGGCCTCCGGCTCGCTCGGCATGCTGGTCGAATGGGGGCTGATACGTCATCTCTACAAGCGTCCACTCGACACGCTGCTGGCGACCTGGGGCCTCAGCCTTATCCTGCAACAGGCCTATCGATCGATATTCGGCGCGCGCGAAGTGGGCGTCGAACTGCCGCAGTGGATGCTGGGCAGCAAGCAAATCACCGATTCCATCGAAGTGCCGATCAACGGCATCTTCGTGATGTGCCTTACCGTGCTGATCACCTGCGCGGTCGCCTACATAATGTACAGGTCGCGCTGGGGCAAGCAGGTGCGCGCCGTCGTGCAGAACCGCGTGATGGCCGGCGCCGTCGGCATCAACACCGAAAAGGTCGATCGTTACACCTTTGGTCTGGGCTGCGGCATCGCCGGTGTCGCGGGCAGCGCCTTCACCATGATCGGCTCGACCGGTCCCACGGCCGGCCAACTCTATATCGTCGACACCTTCCTGGTCGTCGTGTTCGGCGGCGCCGCCAGCCTGATCGGCACCATCGCATCCGCCTTCACCATCTCGCAGGCGCAATCGACCATGGAATTCTTCATGTCGGGATCGATGGCCAAGGTTCTCACCCTGCTCGCCATTGTCGCGATCCTGATGATGCGGCCGCAGGGTCTGTTCGCGCTCAAGGTCCGGAAATAAGAACAGAAAGTACGGTCATGATCATCAACTCGCGCTTCTTCAATCGATCCGAACTCATCGGCTTTGCGACGCTGGCGTTGCTGCTCTTTGTCATCCTGCCGCTGTCGCTGGATGTGTTTCGGCTCAACCTGGTCGCGAAATATCTGACCTACGCCTTTGTCGCGATCGGGTTGGTGCTGTGTTGGGGCTATGGCGGCATTCTCAGCCTGGGGCAGGGCGTGTTCTTCGGTCTCGGCGGCTATTGCATGGCAATGTACCTCAAACTTGAGGCGTCCAGTGTCGAGAACACCAAGATCCAGTCGACCCCCGGCATCCCCGACTTCATGGACTGGAATCAGCTGACACAGTTGCCGTTCTTCTGGAAACCGTTTCACAGCTTTCCGCTGACGCTGCTGGCAATCATCCTGGTGCCGACGTTCTTCTCCTTCATCATCGGCGCCGCTATGTTCAAGCGCCGTGTCGGTGGCGTGTATTTCGCCATCATTACCCAGGCGATTGCGGCGATTCTCACCATCCTGATCGTCGGCCAGCAGGGCTACACCGGCGGTATCAACGGCATCACCGACCTGCGCACGCTGCACGGTTGGGATATCCGCACCGATCACGCCAAGTTCATTCTGTATTTCGTCGAGGTCGTTCTGCTGTTCGGCTGCATTGTGGCGGCGCAGTTCATCCGACTGACGAAACTCGGCCGCATCCTGGTCGCGATGCGGGAACAGGAGGACCGCGTCCGCTTCTCCGGATACAGCGTCGCCAACTTCAAGATCTTTGCGTTTTGCGCGGCGGCGGTGTTTGCCGCGATCGGCGGCGCGATGTTCACGCTCGAAGTCGGCTTCATGTCGCCATCCTTTGTCGGAATCGTACCCTCGATCGAAATGGTGATCTACACCGCGGTCGGCGGCCGGATGTCGATCTTCGGTGCGGTGTACGGCTCGCTTTTGGTCAATTTCGCAAAGACCGCCCTCTCCGAATCCTTCCCGCAACTCTGGTTGTTTGGCCTTGGTGCGCTGTTCATCGCCGTCGTGCTGGCCTTCCCGAATGGTCTGGCCGGCATCTGGCAGGACCACGTCCAGCCCCGCATCGATCGCCTGATCGCTGCGCGGGCGCGGAAATCAAGTGGTGGCTGGAGCGATAGCTCCATCGCCGACGGCGCGCCGGCGGAGTGAGGAGATTAACATGCGCATAGGTCATCAACCCAGGGATTTCCTGCTCGCGGTCGAGGCGCTCACCGTCTCCTTCGATGGATTCAAGGCGGTGAACAACCTGTCCTTCTACGTCGAGGAGAACGAGATCCGGGTCATCATCGGCCCTAACGGTGCCGGCAAGACCACCGTGCTGGATCTGATCTGCGGAAAGACCAAGGCAACTTCGGGCTCGATCCAGTTTCGCGGGAAGGAACTGACAAAGCTCAAGGAAAACCAGATCGTGCAGACCGGCGTGGGGCGCAAGTTCCAGACGCCGTCGGTGTTCGAGGATCTGACCGTGTTCGAGAACCTGGAGATTTCCTATCCGCGCGGACGCACCGTGTTCGGCTCGCTCGCCTTCCAGCGCGACGCGGCGGTTCGCGAGCGGGTCGAGGAGGTCGCCGAGATGATCTTCCTGAAGGATCGCCTCGATACCTATGCCGACCAGCTCAGCCACGGCCAGAAGCAATGGCTCGAAATCGGCATGCTGCTGATCCAGGACCCCGATCTGTTGATGCTCGACGAGCCGGTCGCCGGCATGAGCGTCAGCGAGCGCGTCAAGACCGCCGAACTGCTCAACCGCATCATCAAGGACCGTTCGGTGCTGGTGATCGAGCACGACATGAAATTCGTCGAGGACATCGCCCACAGAGTCACAGTCCTACATCAGGGTCAGATCCTCTCGGAGGGTTCGATGGAGCACGTCAAGAAGGATCCCAAGGTCATCGAAGTCTATCTGGGACACTAGGACGCAAGGAACATTGTGATGCTGGCAATCTCGAACCTCCACGTCGCCTACGGCCAGAGCGAAGTGCTGCATGGCCTCAACGTGTCCGTGGCGCCGAATGAGATCGTGGCGATCATGGGTCGCAACGGCATGGGCAAGACCACGTTGATGAAGTCGCTGATGGGGATCCTGCCGGCCAAAAGCGGCTCCGTGACCATGGAGGGCAGCGAACTCGGCAATCTACCGAGTTACGAGCGCGTCGCCAAAGGCCTCGCCTATGTGCCGCAGGGCCGAATGATCTTCTCCACCATGACGGTGAAGGAAAACATCGAAACCGGTCTCGTCGTATCGGGCGGAACCGAGGTGCCCGGCGATATCTACGAGTTGTTTCCGGTGCTGCTGGAAATGAAAGGTCGGCGCGGCGGCAATCTCTCCGGCGGCCAGCAGCAGCAGCTCGCGATCGCGCGTGCGCTGGCCACCAAACCGAAGGTGTTGCTGTTGGACGAGCCGACCGAAGGCATCCAGCCCTCGATCATCAAGGACATGGCGCGCACGCTGAAACGCATTCGCGACGCGCGCGGTCTGTCAATCGTGGTTTCCGAGCAGGTACTGAGCTTCGCGCTCGATATCGCCGACCGCGTGCTCGTCATCGAGAATGGCGAGATCGTGCGCGACGATCCACGCGACGGCGTCGATGCCGCGCAAATTTCCAAATATCTGTCAGTCTGATTTCTTTACGTGGCTTGCAAACAGGGGAGCTTTAGATGCCAGAGACACTGATCAAGGTCGATCTTTCCAAGTCGGCTTACGAAAATGACATGATCCACAATCGTTGGCATCCCGATGTTCCGATTGTGGCCTGGGTCGGTCCCGGAGACGATTTCATCATCGAGACCTACGACTGGACCGGCGGTTTCATCAAGAACAACAATTCGGCCGACGATGTCCGCGACATCGACCTGTCGATTGTGCATTTCCTGTCCGGCCCGATCGGTGTGAAGGGCGCGGAGCCCGGCGATCTCCTGGTCGTGGACTTGCTCGACGTCGGTCCTAAGAAGGAAAGCCTGTGGGGCTTCAACGGCTTCTTCTCCAAGAAGAATGGCGGCGGCTTCCTCACCGAACACTTCCCGCTGGCGCAGAAGTCGATTTGGGACATCAAGGGCCTTTACACTTCGTCGCGTCACGTGCCGGGCGTGAATTTTGCAGGCTTGGTGCATCCCGGCCTGATCGGCTGTCTGCCAGATCCGAAGATGCTGGCGACCTGGAATGCGCGAGAGAATGCGCTGATCGCAACCAATCCGGCGCGCGTGCCGCCGCTTGCCAATCCCCCGTTCGCCGCAACCACTCACGCAGGGCGCGCCAAGGGCGACGTCAAGGCGAAAATCGCCGCCGAAGGCGCGCGCACGGTTCCGCCGCGAGAGCATGGCGGCAACTGCGATATCAAGGATCTGTCGCGCGGCTCGAGGATCTTTTTCCCGGTCTACGTGCCGGGCGGCGGGCTTTCGATGGGCGACCTGCACTTCAGCCAGGGCGACGGCGAGATTACCTTCTGCGGCGCCATCGAGATGGCCGGCTGGCTGCACCTGAAGGTCGATATCATCAAGGATGGCGTCGCCAAATACGGCATCAAGAATCCGGTGTTCAAGCCGTCGCCGATTACGCCCAATTACAAGGATTATCTGATTTTCGAAGGAATCTCGGTCGATGAGAAAGGCGAGCAGCATTATCTCGACGTGCATATCGCCTATCGGCAGGCCTGCCTGAACGCGATCGAATATCTCAAGAAGTTCGGCTACTCCGGCGCGCAAGCCTATACCATACTGGGTGTAGCGCCCGTGCAGGGGCATATCAGCGGGGTCGTGGACATTCCGAATGCCTGCGCCACACTGTACCTGCCGACGGAGATTTTCGATTTCGACATCATGCCGTCGTCGGTTGGACCCATCAAGCACATCAAAGGCGGTGTTGATGTGGCGCTTTCGCCCGACAAATGATCTCCCTGCGCGACGGGATGCGGGACAGCGCTTAGATCTGCCGCCCCGCATCCGCCGCCGCGGTGTCGGAACCTCCCAAGCGCAAGGAAATGAAATGCCGGTCTACGATTATCTCTGCAACGATTGCGGTCCGTTCACGGACATGCGGCCGATGGCGGAATGCGATGCACCGCAGAGCTGCCCGAAGTGCGAAAAGCCGTCGCCGCGCGCGATTTTGACGGCGCCGAACTTCTTCTGCATGCCCTCGGACCGGCGCAAGGCCTTTGCCACCAACGAACGCAGCGCCAACGCGCCCAAAACACCGGGCGAATACAAGGCCTCGCATGCGCCCGGCTGCGGCTGTTGTTCGCGCAAGCCTTCGCGCCTTGCAAACAAGACCAGGAGCGGTGCAAAGAGCTTTCCAACCGCACGACCGTGGATGATCAGCCACTGATGATCAAATTACCGGATTTCGCCCCAGCCGGCCTCAAGCTCTCGCGGCGATCGAACGCGCACTGCCGTCAACGGGCAGGGCTTGGCGGCCATTGGGCTGTCGGGTCGACGTAGTATGTTTGAGCGGAACCGACAGCCGGCAAACCAGGCCTTCGGTGCGCCAGTCGAATTGGGCCTGTCCGCCCAGTTGTGATTCGATGCTCGCGATCACGCTTCTGGTGCCGAAGCCGCGTGATGCCGGCCTTTCCACCAGCGGGCCATCACGCTCTTCCCACAATATCTGGAGGACGTCGGCGTCCATCTCCCATTTGATCGTCAGGCGACCAGCCAGCGTGGATAGAGCCCCATACTTCGCGGAGTTGGTGACCAGCTCGTGCAGCACCATGGCGAGTGTCTGGGCGGTGGCGGGCTGAAGCTGGATGTTCGAGCCGCTGAATGCGATCTGATCGCTCATCGAATAGGGCGCGAGCTCTTCATCGACCAGCTTTGTTATTTCCGCGCCCTGCCAGCTCGACAGGGACAGGATGGTGTGGACCCGCGCCAACGCGCTGATCCGTCCTTCAACGGCCTGCATATAGGCCTTGACGCTTTCGCCGCGCGTCAGCCTGACAATCGATTGCGCCAGCGCCAGCGCATTTTTGGCGCGATGATCGACCTCGCGGGTCAGAAGAGTCTGCCGTTCCTCCGCCCGTTTCCGCTCGGTGATATCGACGGTAACCCCGCTGACGCGGATGACGCGACCCGTCTTGTCGACGGTCGCAGCCGCCGTGCCGACGCACCAGCGAATCTCGCCGTCAGGCCGAACGATACGAAACTCGGTTTCGTATGATCTAACTCCTCTGTTGAACTGGGCTATTGCCTCGCGCAATTTGTCGACATCGTCGGGATGCAGCAGCGCCTGAACACTTGCGGGATCGACGACGAAGCTTTGCGGATCGACCCCGAAAATCCGGAACTGCCCCTCATCCCACATCCAGTCCCCGCTGATCCAGTCCCAGTCCCAGGAACCCATCTTTCCCGCGGCCAGCGCCAGGCTCCGCCGCTGCTCGCTTTCAAGAACCCTGGCATTGGACTCTTCCAGTTCGCTTGTGCGCGCACGCACCCTATGCTCGAGGTCGGCGTTGAACCGCTCCAGCTGCCGCGTCTTGCGGTAGAGCTCGGCGAACACCCTGATTTTTGCCCGCAAGACTTCCGGGACGACCGGTACCGGCACGTAGTCCACTGCGCCCATCTCGTAACCGCGAAGACGGTCCAAATCAGAAACCTGAATGGCGGAGATGAAGATCATCGCCGTCTTCTGGAAGCGGGGATGCTCGCGGATCATGGCGGCAAGCTCGAAGCCATCCAGTTCCGGCATGCAAACGTCGACAAGGATGACCGCAACTTCGTTCTTGAGCAAATACTCGAGCGCTTCGCGGCCAGAAGCCGCGACGACGAGATTTTCTCCAAGCTCCCTCAGGATCACTTCATAGGCGAGCAACTTCGCCGGCTGATCGTCAACCAGAAGGATGTTTACCTTTTCGTGTTCCATCATCTGGCGGACCAATCAGCGATGTAGCCACATGCGGATCGCAAGCAGCAACTGCTCGGTGTTGACGGGCTTGGCGAGATAGTCCGAAGCGCCGGCTTCGAGACATTTCTCGCGGTCTCCCTTCATCGCCTTGGCGGTAAGCGCGATGATAGGAAGCCTGCGGAATGCCGGGTTCTCCCGGATGACTCCGATGGTCTGATAGCCGTCCATCTGCGGCATCATGATGTCCATCAGAACGACGGCGATCTCCGGGTTCGACTCCACGAGAGTAACGGCCTCGCTGCCGGTCGTCGCGGTGAGCACCTTCATGCCGCGCCGCTCCAACACGCTTGAGAGCGCGAAAATGTTGCGGGCGTCGTCATCGACGAGAAGCGCAGTACGGCCCACGAGATCCTCATCGGAACTGTTGAGTTTTTCCAGCATTCGCTGCTTCTCGATGGGTAGTTCCGTGATCACGCGATGCAGGAACAACGATGTTTCGTCGAGCAGGCGCTCGGGCGACTCGACGCCCTTCACCACGATGCTCCGGGCCATGGTGTGGAGTTCCGCGTCTTCCTCCACCGAAAGCTCGCGGCCGGTGAACACGACCACCGGCACCTCGGACAACGAATCATCGCTGCGGATGGAGTCTAGCACTTCGAAGCCGCTCATGTCGGGCAGCCGCAAATCAAGCACGACGCAGTCGCAGGGATTTTCGCGCAAGGTCGAAAGGGCGCCCGCGCCGGTGTCGGTCGTGACGATCTCAATGTCATCGTGATCGAGGAGTTCCTTGATGCTCATCTGTTCCGCCGCATTGTCCTCGACGATCAGCAGACGCTTGCGGCGGGGCTTTGCGTATTCCTTGATCTGGGAAAGCGCCGCGCTGACCCCTTCGGTCGTCGTCGGCTTGTTGACGAAGGAGAACGCGCCCCGCGCCAGTGCGTGCTGGCGGTCCTCATCCAGGGTAATGATCTGGACCGGAATGTGCCGCGTCAGCGGATTATGCTTGAGTTGACTCAGTACCGTCCAGCCGAGCATGTCGGGCAAGAAGACGTCGAGCGACACGGCCGTAGGCTGGAACTGCTTGGCAAGATCCAGCGCTTCCGAGCCCCGTGCCGCGACCAGGACCTTGAAGCCTTTGTCGCGGGCGAGATCGATCAGCACTCTTGCATAGTGGGGATCGTCTTCCACGATGAGGAGAATGGTATCTCCCGGTTCGAGGCTGAGCCGATCGTCCGCCAGCTGTTCGATGACGCGTTCCTGCGCCACGGCCGGCAGCGCCGGCGCAACGCTGTATTGCGACGCGCTGACCCGCGGAGTTACCGTCGGTCCGGCGTATTTCAGCGGTAGATAGAGCGTGAAAACGCTGCCTTTGCCGGGGGTGCTGTGCAGGTGGATTTCGCCGCCAAGGAGACTTGCAAGTTCGCGGCTGATGGCGAGTCCCAGGCCGGTGCCGCCATATTTCCGGCTGGTGCCGGCGTCGGCCTGCTGGAACGCTTCGAAGATCAGCTTCTGTTTCTCCTGGGGAATACCGATGCCGGTATCGGAAACCTCGAAAGCGACCACCGCGGGCGAATGATTGAGCACAGGATGTTCGGCACTCCAGCCGCCCAAGGCCGCCGAGACGCTGAGCCGTACGCCGCCCTCGGCGGTGAACTTGAACGCGTTCGACAACAGATTCTTCAAAACCTGCTGTAGCCGCTTGGAATCGGTGTAGATGCTGCGCCCCAGAGTGGGATCGACGACAACGTCGAACGCCAATTGCCGGTTTTCCGCCTCGTGCCGGAACGGGCGGCCGACCGTTTCCAGGAGGTTGGACGTCAGGATTTCCTCGGCATCGACGGTCACCGTGCCCGATTCGATCTTCGAGAGGTCGAGAATATCGCTGATCAGGTTCAAGAGGTCGGTGCCGGCGCCGTGAATGGTGCGCGCGAATTCGACCTGCTTTGGCGTGAGGTTGCCGTCGGGATTCTCGGTCAACTGCTGACCCAGGATCAGGATGCTGTTGAGCGGCGTCCGCAGCTCGTGCGACATGTTGGCGAGGAACTCGGACTTGTACTTGGACGTGAGCGAAAGCTCGGTTGCCTTCTCTTCGAGCGCGCGCCGGGCCTGCTCGATCTCCTGGTTCTTGCGTTCCACCTCGACATTGCGTTCCGCGAGTTGTTGAGCTTTCTGCTCGAGTTGTTCGTTGGTCTGCTGCAGTTCCTTCTGTTGCGTCTGCAGCTCTCCGGCGAGCTGCTGGGATTGCTTCAACAGACCTTCCGTCTGCATCGTTGCCTCGATACTGTTGAGCACGATGCCGATCGAGTCGGTAAGCTGCTCGAGGAAGGTCATCTGCGAGGTCGTAAACGAGCTGACCGATGCAAGCTCGATGACGGCCTTGACCTGGTTCTCGAACAGCACCGGCAGCACCACGAGGTTCTTCGGCACTACCCGCAACAGCGCCGAGTTGATCGGAACTGCATCGCCTGGAATTTCCGACACCAGCCGTTGGCGCTTGTCCATCGCGCATTGTCCGATCAGGCCCGCGCCAAATTGCACGATTTGCGGATGCGGGCTGACGCCGTCGCCGGCATAAGCCGCCAGTAAGCGCATTAGCGGGCTGTCCTCGTTTTCCACCTGATAGATCACGCCCATATGCGCATTCACCAGCGGCGTCAGCTCTGTCAGCAGCAGCCGGCCCACCGTTGTCAAATCGCGCTGGCCTTGCAGCATGTTGGTGAATTTGGCGAGGTTGGTCTTCAGCCAGTCCTGCTCGGTATTAAGGTCGGTCGTGAGCCGGAGGTTGGTGATCATCGTGTTGATGTTGTCTTTCAGCTCAGCGACTTCGCCCCTGGCATCGACCTGGATCGAGCGGGTGAGGTCGCCCTTGGTCACGGCGGTTGCCACTTCGGCGATGGCGCGGACCTGCGAGGTCAGGTTGGCCGCCAACAGGTTGACGTTGCCGGTCAGATCCTTCCACGTACCAGCCGCGCCGGGCACGTTGGCCTGGCCGCCAAGACGGCCTTCGACGCCGACTTCGCGCGCGACGCTCGTGACCTGATCGGCGAAGGTCGCCAGCGTCTCGGTCATGTTGTTGATGGTGTCGGCGAGCGCTGCAACCTCGCCCTTTGATTTGACCGTCAGGTTCTGTTTCAAATCGCCGTTGGCGACCGCGGTCACGACCTTGACGATGCCGCGCACCTGTTCGGTCAGGTTGGCGGCCATAAAGTTCACGGTATCGGTCAGGTCCTTCCAGGTGCCGGCGACGCCGGGCACCTGCGCCTGGCCGCCGAGCTTGCCCTCGGTGCCGACTTCGCGCGCCACGCGCGTCACTTCGCCCGCAAACGCGTTGAGCTGGTCCACCATCGTATTGATGGTGTTCTTGAGTTCGAGAATTTCGCCCTTCACGTCCACGGTGATCTTGCGCGACAGGTCGCCGCGCGCCACCGCGGTGGTGACTTCGGCGATGTTGCGGACTTGCGTGGTGAGGTTGGCGGCGAGCAGGTTGACGTTGTCGGTGAGGTCCTTCCAGGTTCCGCCGACGCCGGGCACGACGGCCTGGCCGCCCAATCGGCCTTCGGTGCCGACTTCGCGAGCCACGCGCGTCACTTCGGCCGCGAACGAGCGAAGCTGCTCGACCATGGTGTTCAAGGTGTCCTTGAGCAGCAGGATTTCGCCGCGGACGTCGACCGTGATCTTCTTCGACAGGTCGCCGCCGGCGATCGCGGTCGCCACTTCGGCGATGTTGCGGACCTGCGCGGTGAGATTCGAGGCCATGAAGTTGACGTTGTCGGTGAGGTCTTTCCAGGTGCCGGCGACTTCCGGCACTTCGGCTTGACCGCCGAGCTTGCCCTCGGTGCCGACTTCGCGCGCCACGCGCGTGACTTCGGAAGCGAAAGCATTGAGCTGGTCGACCATGGTGTTGATGGTGTTCTTGAGTTCGAGGATTTCGCCCTTCACGTCCACGGTGATCTTGCGCGACAGGTCGCCGCGCGCCACGGCCGTGGTGACTTCGGCGATGTTGCGGACCTGCGCCGTCAAATTGCCCGCCATCGAATTGACGCTGTCGGTCAAATCCTTCCAGGTGCCGGCGACGCCGGGCACGTTGGCCTGGCCGCCCAGACGCCCTTCGGTGCCGACCTCGCGCGCCACGCGCGTCACCTCGCCGGCGAAGCGGTTGAGCTGGTCGACCATGGTGTTGAGCGTCTCCTTGAGCTGCAGGATTTCGCCGCGCACGTCGACCGTGATCTTGCGCGACAGGTCGCCGCCGGCAATGGCGGTCGCCACTTCGGCGATGTTGCGGACCTGGGCGGTGAGGTTGCCCGCCATCGAGTTGACGCTGTCGGTCAAATCTTTCCAGGTACCGGCGACGCCGGTCACCTGAGCCTGGCCGCCGAGCTTGCCGTCGGTGCCGACCTCGCGCGCCACGCGCGTCACTTCCGAGGCGAAGGCGTTGAGCTGATCCACCATCGTGTTGAGGGTTTCCTTCAGCTGAAGAATTTCGCCCGACACGTTCACCGTGATCTTTTTGGACAAGTCACCCTTCGCCACGGCGGTGGCGACCTCGGCGATGTTGCGGACTTGTCCGGTCAAGTTGCTCGCCATCGAGTTGACGCTGTCGGTCAAATCCTTCCAGGTGCCGGCGACGCCGCGCACCAGCGCCTGACCGCCGAGCTTGCCTTCGGTACCGACTTCGCGCGCCACGCGCGTGACTTCGCCGGCAAAGGCGTTGAGCTGGTCCACCATGGTGTTGATGGTGTCTTTCAGCTCCAGAATCTCGCCGCGTACGTCCACCGTAATCTTCTTCGACAGGTCGCCATTGGCAACCGCGGTGGTCACTTCCGCGATGTTGCGAACCTGCGCCGTCAGATTGCTCGCCATCGAGTTGACGCTTTCGGTGAGGTCCTTCCAGGTGCCGGCGACGCCGAGCACGTTGGCTTGGCCACCCAAGCGGCCCTCGGTGCCGACTTCGCGCGCGACGCGCGTCACTTCTCCGGCGAAGGCGTTGAGCTGGTCGACCATGGTGTTGAGCGTTTCCTTCAGCTGAAGGATTTCGCCCGACACGTTCACCGTGATCTTTTTCGAAAGGTCGCCGCCGGCGATCGCGGTTGCGACGTCGGCAATGTTGCGGACCTGCGCGGTCAGGTTCGACGCCATGAAGTTGACGTTGTCGGTGAGGTCTTTCCATGTACCAGCGACGCCCGGCACCTGGGCCTGGCCGCCGAGCTTGCCTTCGGTGCCGACCTCGCGGGCCACGCGCGTCACTTCGGAGGCAAACGAGTTGAGCTGATCGACCATCGTGTTGATGGTGTCCTTGAGTTCGAGAATCTCGCCGCGGACGTCAACCGTGATCTTGCGCGACAAGTCGCCGCGCGCCACCGCCGTGGTGACGTTGGCGATGTTGCGCACCTGCGCGGTCAGATTGCCGCACATCGCGTTCACGGAGTCGGTGAGGTCCTTCCAGGTTCCGGCGACGCCGGGCACGATCGCCTGACCGCCCAGTTTGCCGTCGGTGCCGACCTCGCGCGCGACGCGGGTGACTTCGGAGGCGAACGAGCGGAGCTGGTCCACCATGGTGTTGATGGCTTCCTTCAGCTGAAGGATTTCGCCGCGGACGTCGACGGTGATTTTCTTGGAGAGGTCGCCGTTGGCGACCGCGATGGTGACCTCGGCGATGTTGCGGACCTGGCCGGTGAGGTTGTTGGCCATCGAGTTGACGCTCTCGGTCAGGTCTTTCCATACGCCCGTCACTTCGGGCACCTGGGCCTGGCCGCCGAGCTTGCCCTCGGTGCCGACTTCGCGGGCCACGCGCGTCACCTCGGAGGTGAACACACTGAGCTGCTTGATCATCGTGTTGACGATGGTGGCCGACTGCAGGAATTCGCCGCCCAGCGGACGGCCGTCGACATCCAGTTTCACGGTTTGCAGCAGGTCGCCTTGCGCCACGGCCGCGACCGCGCGCGTCACTTCGCGCGTCGGCCAGAGCAAATCGTCAATCAGCGTATTGACCGAGCCCTCCATATCGGCCCACGAACCAGAGGCAAGGCCGAACTTGACGCGTTGACGCGTCTTTCCTTCGCGGCCGACGACCTGGCCCACACGCTCGAGCTGCTGCGCCATGCGTTGATTGGCGGCGACGATTTCGTTGAACGTGTCGGCGATCTTGCCGTCGATGCCAAGATGATCGCCGGTCATTCGCACCGAGAAATCGCCGCTTCGCATCGCCTGCAATGCCTGAAGCAATTCCTGCGAAGGATCCGGCTTCCCATTCGTGTAGGTTTTGACTTTGGCGCGGCGGCGGGCAGATGGCGTGGCGGAGCCGAGATCACTCATGGAATATCCCCTCAAGGGCCCGGGCGCGTTCATCGCGCTCGCGAGTCACTGCCTTTTTCCACGATAAAATCGTGCGAATGACCGCAGCGCAAGCGAAATACTCTTGGGACTATAGGAAATACTCTAGGGATTACAGATTGTTAGGAAGGAAATTCGGGCGAAGTGAAATAATTCCGCTGGGGAACAAATGTTCCCGGGGTGAATTAAAAAATTTTGATCGTGAGTTGATGGTTCATTTAAGCCGGATCATCGCGACGCTTTTAAGGCTGGGTCGCGGGACCGATCATATTTGTCCGATTGTTCCCTGGTTCCAACTTTTGCTCGCGGGCCGCGGGCAAACTCCGGGCGGACAAGGACGAACCCCTCACTGACGCCGTGGTTTTGGCTTCCTCGGTGGAGCCGGGTTGTCGCCGTCATCGGTTTGCGAGTCGAATTTGCGGGTCACCTTGACTGCCGACTGGCTGATGTCGAGAAGCGTTCGGCGGCCTTCCTCGATCACTGTGGCGGATTTCTTGTTGAAGGTCTCGGCGAACTCGCGAATTTCCTTCACCTTCTCGAACAATTCGTCGGCCTTTCCCTCCGCAAGGCCGGGCATGAAGTTGTCGATTTTGCTCATAGCGCTGTCAAAGCCCGCGAAGGCGCTGTCGGCCTTGGCGACCGCTTTTTCGATCGCGTCACCCTTGCCTGCCAGCGACGCGGTGTAGGTTTCGAAGCTCAATAGCGCATCCCTGATCGTCGCCTGGTTGCCGACGAGAATACGGTCGACGTTGTGCAGGGTATCGCGGATCGACTGGATTTCGCTCAAATCGGCGGTCAGGATCGGAATGCCGTCGGCGTCAAGCGGCACCGGCGGCGCCGTCGGCGCGCCACCCGTCAGCGATATTGCCGCCACGCCGGTGAGTCCCTGAAACTCCAGGCCCACGATGGTATCTTTGCGGATGGGGGCGCTGTTATCGATCATGACATAGGCGACGATCTTGCGAGGATCGTCCAGCTTCAGCGACAGGATTTCCCCGACCTGAACTCCGTCGAAGTTCACGTTGCCGCCATTGTGTAGGCCGCTCGCGGAGCCCTCGAAGACGATGCGCAGCGGCGATCGCTGGGCGATGCTGTGGATTTTTCGGACCCCGAGCATGCCGAAGAACGCCGCGGCGATGACCGCGAGCGTCGTGGTTCCGATCATCAGGTTGCTGGCCCGTACTTTCATCCCGGAAACCGGCTGCGATCCGCTGCGTCGCGAGGGTTAACGCCCTCGACCTCCGGTGATTGTACGGGCAAAGCAAATCCGGGGAAAGGCCATCTTGCCCAATGCTGGCAGCATGCGGCAAGTCTTTGGCCTAGGTCGCCTGCTTCGAGAGCTCCCCGCCGGAAGACGTGCTGATTGCACGGCGCAAGGTGCGGGACAACACTTCGACCGAATAGGGCTTCTGTATCAGTTCGAAGCCGTGATGGGCATTTTCGGCGAGTACGCTGCTGTAGCCGCTGGTTAGCACCACGGGCAGGCCGGGATAACGCTCTCGGATGATCGTTGCCAGCTCGACGCCGTTCATTCCGGGCATGATGACATCGGAAAAGACCAGATCGAACGCCAGTTCGTCTGCGGCGATCAGCGCCAGCGCCTGCCTGGCATTATCGGCGCGGCGGGTCGCGTAGCCGAGGTCCTGAAGCAACTCGGTGGAGAATTTCCCGACATTCTCGTTGTCCTCCACGACCAGGATACGATGGCCGCGTCCGCTCGTCGTCGCCTCGGCGCCGGCCGCGGTTATGTCCGCGTAACCGGAGGGGACTTCCGCTTGTGGCAAATAGATCGTGAAGGTCGAACCTCCGTTCAAAACGCTGGTCACGACAATTTCGCCGCCGGATTGCTTGGCAAATCCGACGGCCTGGCTGAGCCCGAGGCCGGTGCCCTTTCCGACCTCCTTTGTCGTGTAAAACGGTTCGAAAATCCGGGCCAGTCTGTCGGGCGGAATGCCGATGCCCGTGTCCCTGACGGAGACAGCAATGAAATCTCCGCTTCGCTTTCCAACGCTGCCGGATGCGGGGATCGCGTCGGCTTTCGCGACGACGATCGTAATGGTGCCTTCATCCTCCATGGCATCGCGGCTGTTCACCGCAAGATTGATCAGGGTGGTCTCGAATTGCGCGACATCCGCCAGCGCGAAGCACTCGGGGTCGCGAATCTGCAGCCCGATCTGGATTCTTCCGCCGACGAGCGGGCGGATGAGCTGGGCGATGGCTGCGACCTGTACGCCGACATCGAACACCTGAGGGGTCAAGGGTTGCCGGCGCGCAAATGCCAGAAGCTGCCCGGTCAACTTCGAAGCGCGGTCCACGGTATCGGAAATCGCGTCGATGTATCGCCGGCGCCGGTCATCCGTCAGTTCACGGCGGCGAAGGAAATCCGTGGCGGAACGGATGATCGTCAACAGGTTATTGAAATCGTGGGCCACGCCGCCGGTGAGCTGGCCGATAGCTTCCATTTTCTGGGATTGGCGAAGGGCTTCTTCCGCCTGGCGTCGCTCCGTAATATCGACGGCTTCCGGCAGCACAGCGGCGACCGCGCCGTGCTGATCGAATACCGGCCGCATCGCGAAGTCAAAATAGCGCTCGCCGATCGGCAAATGCAGGAGCATTTCCGTTCGAACACTCGCGCCGCCGATGACGGTGGAGAACCCCCGGCTGACCACCTCGCGCATGCCGGGTGTTCCCGAAAACCACGGCGAATCCCAAAAAGGTTTCCCTACGACATCGGCGACAACGGCATGAATGCCCGTAAGCGAGGTCCGGTTGGCGTAGATGACGTTGCCCTTCAGGTCCAGCAGCCCCTGATACTGGTTGCTGGTCTCAAAAATCGCACGCAATTGCGCTTCGTTGGACTCAAGTTGGGAGGTACGCTCCTTGATGCGCTCCTCCAGCGTTTCGTTGAGCCGACGCAATTCTCCTTCGGCTTCTTTGGCGGCCGTGATGTCGTGAGCAACCCCGATGAAGCCGATGTGTTTGCCAGCCGGATCCCAGCGCGGCTGCGATTCGGATCGCATCCACCTCCAGGCGCCGTCGGCGCGACGATACCTGGCTTCGAGGGTGAACGGTTTCAGCGAAGCTTCTCCCGCAACGCTCTCCCTGACGACGCGGGCGTGATCGTCGGGATGCAGGATTTTGCGCCAGTCGAAGACCAGCGCCTGCTCGTAAGCAAGCCCGAGAAAATCAAGGTAGGCCTGGTTCGCAAAGCCGCGGGTGCCGTCGAGTTTGCTCACCCACATCGGCACCGGCGCGCTATTGGCAATCAAGCGGAAGCGGGCCTCACTCTCCCTGAGCAATTCCTTTGCCAGGTTACGGTCGGTAATGTCCATATGTGCGCCGACAAGCCGAACGGGGTGGCCCTGCCGGTCCCGCTCGATCTCGGCCTCGCAGGCGATCCATCGAGTCTGCCCGTCGCTGGGCCGCACGATCCGGTATTCGGAGGAGTAGTGCGTTTCGCTGCCGTTCACGGTTACGAGAAAATGCTGTAGCGCATCATCGCGGTCGTCGGGATGAAGCCGCTTGACCCAGTCCTCGTGCGTATCGACACCATCCGGATCAAGCCCATGTATTTCCAGATATTCGGGTGAGCGGCGGCCATTGTCGAAGCCGTTCCTCAGATCGACATTGACCCCGCCAATGCGCGCGATTTTCTGGACGCGGGCAAGTTCGCTTTCGCGGTCCTTCAGGGCTTTTTGGGATTCGAAGAGGACTTGATTTACGTGGTGTAACTCGTCGCGGTTCTCCCGCAAGCGGCGCTCGGCCATCACCCGTTGTGTCGTCTCGACCACGATGGCGATCACACCCGCCGGCTCGCCGGCCTCGTTCAGGACGGGCGAGTAATCGAGGTTCATCCAGACCTGTTCGGGTCGGCCGTGCCGATAGAGGGTAAGTTCCTGATCCTTGTAGGCAAGGGTGCCGCCGGTCAGGCCGACCTTCATGACGTTGTCGTTGAAGTCGGCAACCTCCGCCCAGCCGTCGCGCACTTTCGAACCAAGCAGCTTCGGATGACGGCCGCCGGCAAAGGCCGAATAGGCATCATTGTAGATCATGATGCCGTCCTCGCCCCACAGCAGCACGATGGGAATGGGCGAACGAAGCAGAGTTTCGGTGACGGTTTTCAAGCTTTGAGGCCAGGCATCGAGCGGCCCGAGGCTGGTCTTTGCCCAGTCGAATTGCCTGATCAGGGCGCCAAGCTCGCCGCCCCCGCTCGGGAAGGATCTAACGGATCGGGCCGATTCACCTACGCCAGGCAAAACTTCGTCCCCCTCGCAAATCCCCCCGGGATAACCCAAGGCAACGTCGCGTGGACACCTTCGTTCCAGGAGAGGGCTTGAGGATTGCCGCCACAGCCCGCGACTTAAGGGAGCGTCCGATGTTCCGCACAACCGAAAGACGCAGTGATTGCCCAGCCTCTCAGGGCTTCAGCGAAGAAACGTAAGCCGCAAGCGAGACCATGTCGTCATGCGAGAGCCTTTCGACCACCGGTCCCATCAGGACACCCGCGCTTCCGGCCCGCGCATGCTGCTGGAAGTCGTAGATCTGGCGCACGAGATAACTCGGGGAGCGTCCGGCAATTCCGGGAACGGATTCCACGCCTCTGAGATCCGGGCCGTGGCAGGTAACACAGGGCGTCGTGACGCCTGCTCCTCCGGTTTTGGCCAAGGCCTCGCCCTTGGCGATGCTTCCTTTCGGCACGTAAGCGATGAACTGGGAGCGCGTGTCGCGATGCTCGAATTGCTCGGCATCCATCGGGACCTCGACGATGCGCTGGCCGATCGGCTCAGAACCGCCGTCTTTGGTGACCATGTAGAACACCCGCGCGATCTGCGTCGCCGGAACCGTGTCGGTCTCGACCACCTTGATATTTGCCTTCGGCTTGAGCGAGGCGAAATAGGCCGCAGCCGCCTTCACTTCGTCCTCGGTGCTGGCTTTGGCGATGGCCGTCATCAGTACGCTTGGACTTCGCTGCGGGCCGGCAAATTTCCGCGCGCCGCTTTTGTAGTCCTCGATCTGCTGGACAATATAGGCGGCGGGCAGGCCGGCCAGGCTGGCGTTCTCGGGCCCACCGGTGCCTTCTGCGCGATGACATGAGCCGCAGGCGCGGACATCGGGCTGCCTGCCATGTGCGACGATATCAGGCATCGGCGGGTGGTCGTCGGGATGCCAGTCCGGAACGAAGAACAGATTGCGCTCCTGCGTGATGGTGAAGCTGGCTGCGCTGTTGGGAACATGTCGCGGCACGCCGTCGTCTGGTGCGGCCTTGAAGTCCGGAGCCCACGGATAGGCCCACGCCGGAAATGAAGCTGACGACGCCGGCGTTGAAGAACCGGGAGCCGGGGCTTGCGCCATCGCCGCGCCCGATACCGCCATCGCGACCAGCGCCGCCACACCTGACCTCATTGGCATCGTATCCCCCGCTCTCGGCGTTAGTGGCCGGCGGCGATTTTGGCCGCGGCATTGTTAAGGACAATCAGGGCGTCGACGGCAACGCCGGCCCTCGCATTGATCAGAAACGGATTGACGTCGATGGAGGCGATGCGGCTGCCCGCGTCCGCCATCAGATTCGAAAGCCCGACCAGCGCCTTCACGGCTGACGCTTCGTGCAGCGCCGGCTTGCCGCGATAACCCCTGAGCTTCACACCGGCCTTGGTGCGCCCGATCAACGCCTTGGCCTCGGCCACATCGAGCGGAGCGCCGGCAAGCGCGACGTCCTTCATCAGTTCGATATCGATGCCGCCGGTACCGAACAGAACCACCGGACCCATCTCGGCGTCGAGCGCGGTGCCCACCACGAGCTCGAGCTCTGCCTTGACCTGCTGCGCGATCAGGATGCCGTCGATCTTCGGCTTGTTCTTCAGTTTCTTCATCCGCGCGGTGATTTGATTGAAGGCCTTTCTGACTTCGGTCGCGCTGTTGAGGTTGAGCACCACGCCGCCGATATCGGACTTGTGCAGAATCTCCGCGCTGACGACCTTGGCGACAACGGGAAAGCCGATTTTCTTGGCCGTCTTGACGGCTTCCGTGGCGGTCCTCGCAATCGCCTCCTTCGACACCGGAATGCCGTAGGCCCTCAACAGTCTCTTCGATGCGACCTCGTCGAGCGCCGCTCCCTTTGCCTCCTTGAGCGTTCGCTCCAGCGTCGCGCGCGCCGAAGCGCTCGAACTCGACACGATATCGGGGACTTCCTTGCGCAGCGAGGAATATTCGATCAGCGCCTTGATCGCGCCGACCGCACGGTCGAGACCCTGCATCACCGCGATATGCGGCAGCGACTTGCGCAAAGCCTTGGTGAATTCGGTGAAACCGATCGACATCGCCGAGATGTAGATCACCGGCTTGCTCGCGCTTGACGCCATCTCATTGACGCGGTGCAAATTGCGTTCGCGCAATTCATGCGGCGCTTTCGGCAGTTCGGAATCGATGATGACAATGTCGGTATCGGGATCGTCGATCATGATCTTGATCGACTGCATATAGACCGAAGGATCGACCACGGCGGCGAATCCGGCATCAAGCGGATTGCCGACGATGCTGCCGGGTCCGAGCATTTTTGCAAGTTTCCCACTGGCACTTTTGCTCAACGGAGCAAAGTTGAGACCTGCCGCCGAGAAAGTATCGATCAGGAGGCCGCGTTTGCCGCCCGACAAGGTCACCGCCGCAAGGCGCCCGCCCTTCGGCAAATCGGCATGGACAAAGCATTCGGTGGTCTCGATCAATTCGTCCATGCCGCGAGCGCGGATCACGCCTTCACGCGTCGAGATGGCATCGAAAGTCTCGATGGAGCCGGCCAGCGCGCCGGTGTGGGCCATCGCGGCGGCGCGGCCACCTTCGGACGCGCCCAGCTTCAGCGCGATCACCGGCTTGCCGACGCTGCGGGCCGCCTTGCAGGCGTCGCGGAATGCCTTGGTGTTACGCACGCCTTCGAGATAGACCACGATCACGCGGATCGAGGGGTCGGCGGCAAAATAGCTCATCAAGTCGGGTGTCTCGAGCCCGGCTTCATTTCCGGTCGTGACCATATAGCCGACGCCGACGCCGCGATCCTCCAACGCCTGGCGGATCGCCATCACGATCGCGCCGGATTGGCCCGCGATCGCGACCGGGCCTGCCTCCATCGTGACCACGCGGTCGTCGATGTTGGTAAAGAGGTTTTCGCCGGCGCTCAGATTACCAAGACAATTCGGGCCGGTGACGGCAAGGCCGGTCTCCTTGACGGCCCGTTGCAGCTCGGCCGCAAGCTGTTGGCTTTCATCATCCTGCAATTCGCTGAAGCCGGAGGTCACGATCGTTGCCGAGCGGGCGCCGGCCGCGGCGGCGTCCCGGATCACCCGGACCGCGAAACGCGCCGGCACCAGCACCAGCACGTGGTCGGGCTTGTCCGGCAGGCTGGCAAAATCCTTGTAACAGGGGACGCCCCAAATGGTTTCGCGCTTGCTGTTGAGCGGATAAAGGCCGCCTTCGAATCCGTATTTGATCAGGTTGTTCCAGATCCGCTCGGCGTAGTTGCCCGGTTTATCGGTCGCGCCGACCAGCACGATATTGCGCGGGTGCAGCATGGCGTGAATACTTTTGACGATGCTGCCGGCGTCGGGTGATGGCGACCATTTGCTGGTTGTCGCGTGGCTCGACCTGGCTTCCATTGGCGTAACGCTACCCTTGTTTATTTCCCGAAATCGACGGTCGGCAGGGATCGTCGGGTCCGGAACTTTGTTTCTTCTTATTGATAGTCGGGGAGGGTGGCAACTCGCGGAAGCGCAAGAAAGCCCGCAGTTTTCACCTACCAGACCGGTCTCGGGCGCGAGGGCGAAGCAATACCCGCCAGCAGAACGGCAAGAATCCCGGTGAGGAAGATACCGTCGAACGTGCCCGCGCCGCCGATCGAAGCGACCGGCGCGCCAAGACCGCTGATCTTGTCGAGATTGAGCAGGTCGGCGCCGATCAGCGTTCCCATCGAGCCGCCGATATAGGCAAGCGGGGCCGCGTATTCGCGGGACAGGATGAAGGCGAGAATGGCCGTGGTCACGACGGGGGCAAAGACCGGCACGGCAATGCCGATCCCGTGTACGGGGGTAGCCATCGAGTGGATGACGAATGCGATGACGACGATCGCGATCGCCGCTTTGACCCATAGCTGATAGCGGATCACCAGATAGGCCGACATGATCGTCGGAATCACCGCGCCGCCGACATTGACGGCGAGAACCGTGCCTGGCCACTGGGTGACCAGCGGCACCACATATTGCATGCCGAAGAAATCGACAATCTGCCCCGACCTGGCCGTCTGTCCCGGCAAGATCGTGACCGGGATATTGAAATAACTGCCGATCAGCGAGCCGAACAAAAGAAACAGCGCCACGCCCGGACCGACCCCGAGCTTCATATAGGCATATCTGAGAATGCGAAGCTGAATCAGGATGATCAGCCCGACAAACAGGAACACCAGGATGAAAAAGAATCCTGGCGCCAGCGGCAGATAGTGCACTTGGGATCCCATCGCGGTTCGCTGTCGGTTGCTTCGACTTCGTCCCTATACTTGGGAAATATTGGAGGGCATCGCAAGGCGTGTGCCGTGAGGCGTTCCGCGCAAAAAAGCCTTCCGCTCAGCTCGCGTCCAGCAGCTTGTTCAGCCGCAGCCGGGTGATGATGTAGACATTCTGCAGGTCGTTGGCGAATTCGGTTTGCGTGTCGTTCTGCAACCTTCGGTTAAACTCGAACAAAATTCCTTCCTTGGTGTGCATCCGCACCGCGATAATGAACGGAAATCCGAACTTCTTCTTGTAGGCGGCATTTAGCTCCGCAATCTGCACCATCTCGCCATGCGACAGGGCGTTGAGGCCCGCGCTCGCTTGCTCGGAAACCGATGAAGCCGTCATCGTGCCGGCTTGGGCTTCCTTGCCGGCAAGGTCGGGATGGCTTTGCAACAAGGCGAGCTGCATCGCCGCCGGCGCGTTCTTTGCAACCGCAACCATCGCGGCATGCAAATCGTCGATGCCTGCAAATGGCCGCTTCTCCCAGGTCTTCTCGGCGACCCAAGGCGAATTCTCGAAGATGCCGCCGAATTTCCGAACGAAGGCATCGCGATCCATCGCATTGATTGGCGCCATGTCGACCGGGCCGGCGATCGCGACGGCGATGATGACCGGCCCAGACATCAGGGTGCAGATCAGCGAAGCAAGCAGCCAATGGCGACGGATCATTGCAAGCTTCCTCCCGCCCCGGCGCGATGAAACGTTAGCTGCCGCGATAGGTCGTGTAGCTCCAGGGCGATGCCAGCAGCGGCACATGATAGTGCGCCGCAGCATCGGCCATCCCGAATTGGATCACGGCCTTCTCCAGGAATGGGGGGTTGGGCAGAACCGTGCCGAGCTTGGTGAAATACTCGCCGATATAAAATACCAGTTCGTACTTGCCGGCTTTCATCGTTTCAGGGGTCAGCAAGGGCTCGGCGTTCCGGCCATCCGCATTGGTATGAACTGTCTTGATCAACTTATATGCACCGACGTCGAGCACGCTGAAATCGATCTTGACCCCTTCCCCAGGCTTGCCGCTGGCGGTGTCGAGCACGTGGGTCGTCAGTCCCGGCGATCCCGCCGCCAGCGCGGTCTTGTTGGCAAATGCCGCGAGCGCCAGCATGGCCGATCCGGTCCCCAACAAGCCTCTTCGATTAAGTAGCGTCATGACGTTGCTCCTCTGAATTTGCCCTCGTTCGTCAGGCAGTGGCGGTCCGATTGAGCTTAGCAAAAATCGCGCCATGCAAGGTCATTTCCCGCAACTGGGATGACCTCTGACTATAACCGGATCAACGTTTGACCGGTTGATTGTCCCCCGCCTTGGGTGATTGCTTGGTTGCAGCGCGAACCTTCGCCAGGATTGAGTCGCAATATTCGTCACGGTCGCGAAGGAACAGCTCCTGGTGGGCCCGGAACGCAGCCACTCTCCCCCGGATTTCCTCGCGAAGTTCGCTGTAACGTCCCGGCGATACGCGGACAACCGGGATGCTCTCGCGGGGCAGCACCATCTCGGCGGGCTTATCCAGCGGGACTGGTTCAACCTCGCCTTGCACATCCGTGGATTTCACGTCCGTCGCTTTGCCCGCAACGGATTGCACAAACGCCATGGTTTGCGCGATCAGGAGGTCGCGCTCCTTCTTCCACTTCATTGTGCACCTCAGCCCGCGCGCATCTCAGCAAAAAGCCGCCGACCAATCAAGGAGCGGTTGGCCAGGCATCCACATCAGAAGCATCCGAGAAGCGCGGTCGGCCCTCCCAAGCCATTCAGAGGTAGCCGCTTCCCGCAAAAGAGGCGGCGCCCGCCGCCTCAGACGATGCGGGAATTCTTGTTGCCCCAGTAACGGTCGCGCAGGAGCCGTTTGTAGAGCTTGCCGGTCGGCAGCCGCGGCAGTTCGTCCTCGAAATCGATCGAGCGCGGCACCTTTTGGCGCGACAGCGACTGGCTGCAGAAGAAAATCAATTCCTCGGCGAGGTCGGGCCCCGGCTGAATCCCGGGCATCGGCTGCACCACCGCCTTCACTTCCTCGCCAAGATCGGCATTGGGAACGCCGAACACGGCGGCATCGGCGATCTTTGGATGGGTGATGAGGAGATTCTCGCATTCCTGTGGATAGATATTGACCCCTCCCGAAATGATCATGAAGGTCGCGCGATCGGTCAGATGGAGGAAGCCGTCGCTGTCGACATAGCCGACGTCGCCGACGGTGCTCATGGTGCCGTCGGGCGAGCGGGCCTCGCGGGTCCTGTTGGGATCGTTGAAATATTCAAACGGGGTCGCGGTCTTGAACCAGACCGTGCCTGAGGTGCCTGTCGGACATTCCTTCATGTCCTCATCGAGGATGTGGAGTTCGCCGAGCAGGACCCGGCCTACAGTACCGCGATGGGCAAGCCACTCCGCGCTATTGCAGGCGGTAAAGCCGAGGCCTTCGGTGGCACCGTAATATTCGTGGACGATCGGTCCGAACCATTTGATCATGTCGTCCTTGACGGCAGCCGGACAGGGAGCAGCGGCATGGATCGCGATCTCGAGGGATGACAGGTCGTAGCGCGAGCGCACGTTTTCCGGCAGCTTCAACATGCGCGAGAACATGGTCGGCACCAGCTGACTGTGGGTCACCCCCCATTTTTGGACCAGTTCGAGATAGCGTTCCGGATCGAAGCTTTCCATGATGATGACGGTGCCGCCCATCCGGATCGTCAGGTTGACGGCGGCTTGCGGCGCCGAATGATAGAGCGGCGCCGGCGACAGGTAGACCATGCCCTCGCGGTACTGCCAAAGTTTTTGCAGGAAATCGAAGATCGGCAGTTGCTGCGTCGGCGGTTGCTCCGGCAATGGCCGCAAGATGCCTTTCGGCCGCCCCGTCGTTCCCGACGAATAAAGCATAGCGGTGCCGATGCACTCGTCTTCAACCGGCGACTTGGGCAGACCGCTCGTTGCATCACGCAGGCCGACGATGCGGTCGCTTTCGCCCGAGCCGTCGGCCACGATGCAGAGTTCGACCTTGGGGCATTGTTTGATGGCCTCGCGGGCAATATCAAGTTTTGCGACTGATGTGATGAGGATTCGCGATTCGCTGTTGTTGACAATGTAGGCAAGTTCGCTGGCGGTCAGGTACGAATTCACGCAGGTGAAATAAAGGCCGGCCCTCTCGCCTGCGCCGCACGCCTCGAGATAGCGGCTGTTGTTCTCCATATAGATTGCGTAGTGGTCGAGCCGCTTTAGGCCGCGATTGCGAAACAGGTGCGCCAGGCGGTTGGCGCGCGTCTCAAGCTCCGCATAACTTACGGACTCGCCGGAGTTTGCCATGATGAAGGCAGGTTGAAGAGGACGGAGATAAGCCTGCTTGCCGGTATACATCGTTCCTCCCAATGAACCCCAATTATGCGTCTAAACGAATTTCGCCGCCAGCGCCGTCGATCGAGCACCGGACCAACGCTGCCGATTTCCCTATCTCGCTGTCGGTCTCGGATGTCGCATGGCCTAGCGCGCCGCCGGCCAAGGCAAGCGCCGCACGCGGGAGTTCGATTCCGGCCGAACGCCCAGGTTGCCGCGATGACCTCCCCGCGCTGAAAGCTTCAGGTTTCGCGCACACGACGATTGTCCTCCCCGGACAATTGGCTGGTTGTTTGCGACAATCTAGCGAAGTAGCCACAAGGAGGGGAGCCATAAAATAGTTCTCCCACGCCTGGGCGCTTTGGCAAGCGATCGAGAAGGCTTGCTTTGGCGATCCGTCCCGGCGATCCGGGATGAAGGATTCGACAGGGGGGCGTCAACATTTTCGTCGGCAAATTATTCCGGGGGCGCAAGGGCAGCGGCGATTTTTTTGAACTCTTGTCATATGGAACATAGCAAAAAAATTGCTTGATCCTGGCTGCCTATTGAACAGACTGTCGGGCGGTCTCATCTTGGTCCGACCGCCGATCCGGGCCGTCTCGTCCGGTCGCGACAATCGTTGAGTGGAGGGGGAATGAGCACGACAGAGAAACCGGAGCGTTTAGCTCGAGTGGTCGATGCCTGTTCGCTCCGCGCTTTGAGGCCGATGGTCGCACTGCTCGCGGTCGCCCTGTCCGGCTGCGATAACAAGCCGGCTACGCCGCAAGCTGCTGCACCGCCAGTCACAGTCGCCCAGCCCGTCAAACGCACGGTCACGGATTGGGATGAGTTCACCGGCCGGTTCGACGCGGTCGAAGAGGTCCAGGTTCGCGCCCGGGTCGGTGGGTTCGTCACCAACGTGGAATTCCGCGATGGCGCCTTCGTCAACGCCGGCGACCTCTTATACATTATCGACCCTCGCCCCTTCGAAGCCGTTGCGGAGCAGGCCGATGGTCAACTCTCGGACGCGCGCGCCAAGGCAGAGTTCGCCAAGCGCGAACTCGACCGCGGGCTCACACTGGTTCAAACCTCGGCGGTCTCGGAGTCGACCGTCGACCAGCGCCGGCAGGCGCTGCAGGCGGCGAAAGCCGCCGAGATGCAGGCAGCGGGCGCGCTGAAGGCGGCCCAACTCAACATCGAGTTCACCCATGTCCTGGCTCCAATCGGCGGCAGGGTCAGCCGCCATCTCGTCAGTATCGGCAATCTTGTGCAGGGCAGCGAAGGCGGCTCGACACTGCTGACGTCGATCGTCTCGCTTGATCCGATCTACATCTACTTCGACATCGATGAGGCGACCTACCTCAAATACAACCGGCTCTATTTCGAGGGCAAGCGTCCGAGTTCGCGCGAAAACCCCAATCCGGTGCAGGTGGCGCTGACCGGCGAAACCAAGCCGTCTCACGACGGCAAGGTGGATTTCCTCGATAACCGCATGGACGTGTCGACCGGCACGCTGCGCGGACGGGCCGTGATCCCGAACAAGGACTTGTCGATCCTGCCCGGACAATTCGGCCGGGTTCGCCTGATCGCCAGCGCACCTTACGAAGCACTCCTGGTGCCGGACACCGCGATCGCCACCGACCAGGCGCGCAAGATCGTATTCGTGGTCAAGGACGACAACACCGTCGAGGCGAAGCCGGTAACGCTCGGACCGCTCGACGAGGGCCTGCGCGTCATCCGCGACGGCCTCAAGCCGGAAGATCATGTGGTCGTCGACGGCCTGCAGCGCGTGCGCGTCGGGGCGAAGGTGACCCCGCATCCCGCCAAAGCCGCGCCTTCCGGTGGCAAGACAGGAATCTCGGCCA
>Ga0210390_10001035_pt1 | contig 27794 bp, 20 predicted proteins | sample IncBWH11OmetaG_FD_161050 | JGI IMG/M metagenome (GOLD analysis project Ga0210390, IMG submission 161050) | Forest soil microbial communities from Barre Woods Harvard Forest LTER site, Petersham, Massachusetts, United States - Inc-BW-H-11-O ...
GTTCGATGGCCGCAGAAATTCTGGCCGGGCACGGAATCGTGCCGCTGATCGTCGCCGAACCCGCGCCCACTCCGGCGTTTGCGCACGCCGTGATTCAGAACAAAGCCGACGGCGTCATCAATTTTACGGCCTCGCATAATCCCCCCGAATACAACGGAATCAAGTTCTCCACGCCGGACGGCTGTCCGGCGTTGCCGGAAGTCACAAAGAAGATCGAAGCGGAGATTGTTGCCGGCGATAGTGCTGCGACTGGCAAGGTTCCGAGCGCCGCTCCACCGGAGCATGGCCCCATCGCTCACGCAACTCTCGATCCCAGGCCGGCGTACTTGAAGCGGCTCGGCGAGATCATCGATCTTGATGTGATTCGGAAAGCCAAGCTGCGCGTGGCGTTTGATCCGATGTGGGGCGCCGCTCGTGGATATTCCGACGAACTGCTGCGCAGCGCCGACCTGGAAGTGGCTACCGTGCACGACTACCGCGACGTGCTGTTCGGCGGACACGCTCCCGAGCCTGACGATCATCTGTTGGAAGATCTGCGAAAGAAAATGCGCGAGACCGGAGCGCAGATCGGCATCGCAACCGACGGCGACGCCGACCGTTTCGGCATTGTCGATGCGGACGGGACGTTTCTGCAGCCGAACTACATCATTGCGTTGCTCTTTGACTATCTGGTCGAGACCCGGGGCTGGAAGAACGGAGTCGCCAAATCTGTGGCGACGACCAATCTGATTAATGCTCTGGCGCAGAAGCACGGCGTGGAGCTGTACGAGACACCGGTGGGCTTCAAATATATCGGCGAACTGATCATGCAGGACAAGATCGCGATTGGCGGGGAAGAGAGCGCGGGACTGTCGATTCGCCATCATGTGCCCGAGAAAGATGGCGTGCTGGCCGGTCTGCTGTGTTGTGAAGCGGTGGCGCGCCGGGGCAACCCGCTGGGCGAACAATTGAAGGAGCTATGTAACCAAGTTGGTTCCTACTATCCGGAACGGCAGAACTTCCGCTTGACGCCTGAGGTCAAGGAGAAGTTCACTGAAAAGTTGCGGTCCGATCCGCGGGAGTTCTGCGGGCATCCGGTTGGCAAAGTTGTCCGCACCGATGGATTGAAGCTGGTGTTTAGTGACGGGTCGTGGATTTGCTACCGGTTGTCGGGAACGGAGCCGGTGGTGCGCGTTTATGCCGAGGCGCGCAGCCAGAAAGGCCTGGAGAAGTTAAGCATGGCCGCGAAGCACTGGGTTTTCGAGTGATGTTGTCGCATGACGGCGCCGGCAGAGAATTCTTATTGTGAAGCCTTTTTCTAGAATCGCGAGATTGCCGCGTCCGGAAGACGGCCTGCGCGCGGTGGTCGATCGCGCTCCACAGGCCGAAGCCTTGGCCGCTTCCTGGATTGAGCGCGTGCGGCCGCTGGCAGTTCGCGTCTACGCGTTGCGGCGCCGCATCGCGACCATTGCAGTAACTGTGCTGGCGGGGTCGCTGTTTATTCATGTAATGTTTGGTGCGAACGGGATGATTGTGTACAAGCAGAAGCGCGCCGAGTATGAGGCCTTGCAGAAGCAGATCGCGCAAGTAGAGCAGGAGAATGAGCGCTACACGCAGCAGGTTCAGGGCTTGAAGAGCGATGAGAAGGCCATCGAAAAAGAAGCGCGAGAACAGCTGGGATACGCGAAGCCAGGAGAATATGTGTACGTCCCGCCTGCGCCGCCGAAGGCTCCGCCATCTGCCAATCACTCCGCGAAAAAATAGTCCGCTAATTTTCCTGAAGGATGCAACTTCTCAGTGTGCGGATTGTTCTCACGCGCTGACAATCTTCTCGGTTCGATGTGGTATATTTCCCCTGCCTCAGCTTCACAAGCAAGCGGAGATTGCTGCTCTCCCGGGGGGATGGCCAAGATCTTCGAAGCGCTGTGGATTGTTGCGGTGTGGAACCGCAATCTGAAATTTCAAAAAGGAGAAAAACCGGCCATGAGAAAAATTCTGGTGATTTGTCTTGCGTTATGTTTCGTGTTCGCCCTGTCGGCGATGGCTCTTGATGATATGGGCAAGAGCACAACCGTCAACGGATGGGTTGTCGATGCCAAATGCGGCGCGAAGGGCGCCAACGCTGGCGGCGAGGCCTGCACCAAGAAATGCGTGGCGGCCGGAGAAAAGATGGTCGTCGTTACCGATGGCGATTCGAAGGTGCTCGCGGTCGACAACCAGGACGCCGTGAAAGAACACGCTGGCCATCACGTCGCCGTGACCGGGACCGTGACGAAAGACTCCATTCACGTAAACAGCGTCAAGATGATGTGATTGAAGCGTTTTTGTGGTGAGGGCGGCCTCGATGGCCGCCTTTTTTCTTTGCGGGATAAGGACCGCAGAATTGAGTAATTGGGAAATTCAGTAATTGTGTAATTGAAAATCTGGCACAAGCGTGCCGTTCAATTTCTCAATTACTAAATTACTCAATTACTCAATTACTCAATTTATTTCACGACGCCTTCCAGCGGAGAACTCGCCGTCGCGTACAACTTCCTGGGCATGCGGCCCGAGAGATATGCTTGCCGTCCGGCCAGCACTGCATGGTGCATGGCCTCGGCCATGAGCACGGGATCCTGGGCATTGGCGATGCCAGTGTTCATCAGCACGGCGTCGGCGCCGAGTTCCATGGCGATCGCGGCGTCTGAGGCCGTGCCGACTCCTGCGTCGACAATCAGCGGCACTCCCGTGATCATTTCGCGGAGAATGCGGATGTGGGCCTGGTTCTGAATTCCCATGCCGCTGCCGATGGGAGCGCCCAGCGGCATGATCGTGGCTGCTCCTGCGTCGATCAGACGCTTCGCGAAAACAATGTCATCAGAGGTATAGGGAAGAACCGTGAAGCCTTCTTTCACGAGGACGCGCGTAGCTTCGAGTGTGGCCTGCACATCGGGATAGAGCGTAGCCTGGTCGCCGATGACTTCGAGCTTCACCCAATCAGAAAGGCCGACTTCGCGGCCCAGGCGAGCGGCGCGGATGGCTTCGTCAGCGGTGTAACAGCCGGCGGTGTTAGGCAGCAGAAAATATTTCTTGGCGTCGATGTAGTCGAGCAGCGATTCGTTCTCTCGACCGGGCTTGCCGCGGTCAAGATTCACGCGGCGCACCGCGACGGTGACCATTTCCGCGCCGCTGGCTTCGAGGGCGCGCGCTGTTTCCTGGAAGGACTTATATTTTCCCGTGCCCACGATCAGGCGCGAGCGGAACGAACGGCCGGCAATAATGAGTGGATCGTGCATACGCTTATTGTAATACTCCAGCATGATGTCATCCTGAAATCTGGCGAAGCCGGATTGAGGGACCGTACGACGGTTAGCGTTTTGATTGTGTCGACGGGAACGCCCATGGCCTATGCAGGGTGGCTTCCCCGCCGACGCTATTGCCAGGCCGTGCGCTTCGTGTGGTCCCTCCGAGAGCTGCGCTCTCGTCAGGATGACGACGAAGGTCAGTTTTATGAAACTGGCGTCGCTTCAGCCTGCGCGTAGAGGTCGGCAATCTGCTTCTTGTAGCGTTCTTCGATCACGCGGCGGCGCAGTTTCATGGTGGGCGTCAGGATGCCGTTGTCGGCGGTGAATTCGTCGGCCACCAGTAGGACTCGCTTCAACTTTTCGAAGCGCGCCAAATTTCCGTTGACGCCGCCGACGATGCCTTCGTAGAGCGCTTGCACCCTCGGATCGGCGATGAGTTCGGCTCGCGACGTGAACGTGATTTCGTTTTCCCGCGCCCATTCTTCCAGCGCGGCAAAATTAGGAGAGATCATGACCGAAGCGAACTTGCGCCGATCGCCCAGGATGGCGGGGATGCCGACCAGGGGATTCAACTTGAGCGAATTTTCGATGGGCTGCGGTGCGATAAATTTTCCGCCGGAAGTTTTGATCAGATCTTTTTTGCGATCGGTAACGGAAAGATATCCATCAGCGCCGATGTTGCCGATGTCGCCGGTCTTGAACCAGCCAGTTTTGCCCCAGCCATCTGTGAAGGCGGCTTTCGTTTCTTCCGGCCGATTCCAGTAGCCTTTGAAGATGGATGGGCCGCGCACCAGGATTTCTCCGTCTTCGGCGATGCGAACTTCCAGGTTCGACAGAATTTTCCCGACCGTGCCGATGCGGTGATTGACGGGCGTATTCACGGCGATGACTGGCGAGGTTTCGGTGAGCCCGTAGCCCTCGTGGATGCGAATGCCGGCCGTAGCATACCACTCGGCAAGCTCGCGGCCGAGTGGCGCGCCGCCCGAGATAAAGGTTTCGACATGTCCGCCCATGCCTTGGCGAATTTTAGAAAAGACGAGCTTGTTGGCTAGTTTCCAACTGCGCGATGTGGGAATTCTTCCGTCAAGAATTTCGGGCTTGTGCGTCTGGCCCACGGAGAGAGCCCATTCGTAGAGTTGGCGCTTGCCCAGGCCCTTGGCAGTCTGCTCCACCTGCGCATAGATTTTCTCGTACACACGGGGCACGGCGACGAAGATGGACGGCTGGACCTCCAGCAGGCTCGCCGGCAGTCGGTCCATAAACGGGCAATAGGCCAGGGTCACGCCGTGATAGATCATGGCGAAATCCAAGTGGCGCGCGGTGATGTGGCAGAGCGGCAGAAACGAAATACTGATCAGGCCGGGCCGCATATCGAAACCTTGCAGCGAACACAGAATGTTGGAGGTGATGTTGCCGTGAGTCAGCATCGCCCCTTTGGAAGTTCCGGTCGTGCCGGAGGTGTAGACGATGGTGGCCAGGTCGCCGGGGCTGACCGAGCGCGCTCGCACTTCGAGTTCAGCGCCGAGAGTTTCCGCGCCTTGCGACGTGAACTGGCTCAGAATTATCTGACCCATGGTGACGCACTTGCCCGCGAACGGAGCGAGATCGCCGGTGAATTCCACTGGGTCCATGACCACGATTTTTTCGAGCCTTGTATTGGGCAGGATCGACAAGATCTTGCGCAGCTGCTGGTCCGACGAAAGAAAGATGGCGCGGCAGCCGGAGTCGTTCAGCACAAACGCAGTCTGCTCGGCGGTGAGCGTGGTATAGAGCGGAACGGTTACGGCGCCGAGCAACAGGCTGGCCATGTCGACGATAGGCCACTCGGGCCGATTTTCGCTGAGGATGGCGATGCGATCTCCTGGTCGAACGCCCCAGGCATGCAGCGCGTGCACTGTTCTGGCGACGCTCCGGCCAAACTCGGCGGAGCTGACAGGCAGCCAGGTTTCGGCGTCGCGATAGAGCATCATGCGGTCAAGGTTGCGTGCGACCGCGGCGAAGAAAATATCGTTGATCGTGCTGATGCTGGTAAGGCTCATTGCGTCTTTCAAGGACCATTCGCGAACGGGACTTTTGAGTACTTCTACTTTGCGAAACTGCTTCGATTGAACTTTACTGTTTTATGAGCCGTTTGAGCAATGTGAAAGGGCTTCGGGCTGGGTACTATCAAGTTTACCGGCCGCGGCCACGCGGGGTATGCTGAGATATCACTCCAGTGGGAGGAGTTTCAATGCAAAAAAGAAGGTTAGGAATTCTGGCGACGGGGTTGCTGATGAGCACGCTGATGGCGACGGCAGCGTCCCCGTTGTATGCGCAGACGAAGACGACGGATTCCGGCATGCCGAAGGTCGGTGACATGGCCCCGGACTTCACGCTGAAACATTTTGATGGCAATGATCTCAAAGACGTGAAGCTAAGCGACTACCGCGGCAAGAAGAATGTCGTAGTGGCATTTTATATTTTTGCGTTCACCGGTGGTTGAACGAAGCAAATGCAGGCATTCCAGCAGAATTTGAAAGCGCTGGAAGCAGCCGACACCCAGGTCCTGGGTGTGAGCATGGATAGTGCATTTGCCAACAAAGCCTTCGCCGACCAAATCGGAGTGACATTTCCCTTGCTGAGCGATTGGGGCGGAAAAGTTACCCGCGAATACGGCATCTACAAAGACCAATACCAGGCTGCGCGCCGCGTGAACTTCCTGATCGGCAAAGATGGAAAAATTCTGGAAGAGCAGGTGGATAAAGACGCCATCGATCCCAAGAAAATCGTGGATGCCTGCCAGCGTCCGACGTTAAAGAACTGAATGATTTGCATTGTCATCCTGAGCGGCTTTTTTTGCCGCGAAGGATCTGTGCAACTGGCAGAAGAGTGCACAGGTCCCTCGCGTCGCTCAGGATGACAAATCTTGACGTATCTTTTCTCAAGCTTACTGCGTCGCTCTGCACTTCCCTCCAAGGAAACTAAAGTACCTCTATTGTGTTTATACGGATGTCGATAGAATCGACGCGTACGGAGTTTTATTCCGTCGGGGCGAGATTATGAAAACGCGAAGGTTGTGGTCCTGGATATTTCTGCTGGCGAGCTTGGCTTTTGTGATGCAAGTTTCGACTGTCGCAAAAGCGCAGGGCAATGCCGATGTCAATGTCAATGCCAATGCAGACGCTGACGATCAGGATCAATCTCAGGATCCTCCAGCCCGCGTAGCGCGGCTGAACTTTTCTCAGGGCGATGTGGAGCTTCGGCCGGCCGGCGAGGACGATTGGGTCACGGCCGTTCTCAACCGCCCGATGATCACGGGCGACGACCTCTGGACCGACGAAGACTCACGCGCCGAAGTGCATGTCGGTTCAGCGGCGATCCGCATGGGAGCGAAAACCGGAATCACCTTCCTCGAACTCGACGACCACACCACGCAGATCCGGCTGGCGCAGGGATCGCTGATTCTGCGCGTGCGCCACGTCGATGATGATGACACTTATGAGATCGATACGCCCAACATCGCCTTCAGCTTGCTGCAGCCCGGCGAGTACCGAGTTGACGTGAGCGAAGACGGAAGCCAGACCATCACCACGGTTTGGCACGGCCGCGGCCGGGTTACTGGAGGCGGGCTCACTTACACGGTGGTCGCGAATCAGACGGCGACGTTTACCGGCAGCGATCATCTGGATTATGACCTCGGGCAGATCGCCAATCAGGATGACTTTGACAGCTGGTCGTCTGATCGCGACAGTCGCGAAGATGATGCCGATTCCGCGAATTACGTTTCGCGCGAAATGACCGGCTACGAAGATCTCGACGACAGCGGCGACTGGAGCTATGTGGCCGGCTACGGTCCGTGCTGGCGGCCGCGCGCTGTCGTCGCGGGCTGGGCCCCGTATCGTTTCGGACATTGGGCTTTTGTCGGTCCCTGGGGCTGGACCTGGGTGGAAGACGAACGCTGGGGATTCGCTCCTTTCCACTACGGCCGCTGGGCCTTCGTGAACAACGGATGGTTCTGGGTGCCGGGGCCGGTAGTGATCCATCCAGTGTGGGCGCCAGCATTGGTGGCGTTTGTGGGCGGTGGTCCGGGATTCCGCTTCTCCGCGGGAGTTGGCGTGGGATGGTTTCCGCTGGCCCCGGGAGAAGTCTACGTGCCGTCTTACCGCGTGAGCCGCACCTACGTGAACAACGTGAACATCACCAACACGACGGTGAATATCACGAAGGTGACGAATGTCTACAACACGGTAGTGATCAATCGAACCGCGAACAACATCACGTACGCGAACCAGCACGTCGCCAACGGCGTGACGGTGGTGTCGCACGATGCTTTTGTGAATGCGCGACCGGTGGCGCAGAACGTGATGAGAGTCGATCCGAAGGAAATCGCGGCGGCGCCGGTGAGTCACGTCGTGGCCGCCGAGCCTGTCCGCGCGAGCGTGCTAGGTGCTGGACGGCCGGTTTCAGGCAAGCCGCCGGCAGCGGTCATTAGCCGTCCCGTGGTCGCGGTCCGGACGCCTCCGCCGCCTCCAGCTTCGATCGCGCAGCGGCAGGCGCAGGCCGGAGGACATCTGAATCAACAGGCGCTGATTCGTCCGGCGCAGCCTGCTCCCAATCAAAGCAGCCGGCCCGCGCAGACTGCAACTCAACCTGGCTTCAGACCGTTCAGTCAGCCCAACAGCAGTCAGACCAGCAACGGTAACACTCAGGTGCGGCCTATGCAGCAAGCGCAGCCGCACGTATATGAGGAGCAGGGAACTCCGCAACCCGAGAATCAGAATGCCCAGCCCCAGCCCGGCCGGAATGCTGAGTCGAACCGGACTGCTCAGCCCGCGCAGAATCGCTATGCGCAGCCGGGGAGTCAGTCGAATCCGCAGGCGACGCATCCGCTGGTTCGTCCCACCCCGCCGGTGCAGGAGCGCAGCCCGGAACAGGAGCAACAGCAGGAGCAGAAGTTTAACCAATGGCACCAGGAACGGCCGGCGACTCCTCCGCCAGCGGCAAGGCCGGCTCCGACCCCGAAGGCTCCGGAGCCGCCGAAAGCGGAGAAGCCAAAGAAGTAGCGTTGACGCTGACGCTGTTCTTGCGGTCTGATAAAGTTCGCAGAAGATGCGTTTGCGACGAAATGAAATCAGCAAGCCAACGCCGGGAGAAGCGCGAGCTCTCCCGGCGAATTTTCTTTTGGCAGCGCAGCGCCGTTGCCGGATAAGCTGTCATCGAAATGAAGTGAGTAAAAGAGAAATGACCGAAGCGAAATGATTGAAGCCAAGCGTCCAACGATCAACTGGATGGATGTGCTGTGGCTGTTATTTCTCGCAGGGCTGGCCTTGTTGCCGCCCGTGCAGGAGATCCACAAGCAACTCATCCTGCTTGCCTTCGGCGTGGTTCAACTGGGCGAGGGCTGGTTGATTGCGCGCGTGCCGCGCCGTGGTCATGCGTATCTGGTTTTGATGAAGATTGCCCTGGCTACGCTGTTGATCGATCACACTGGCGAGCTCAGCATTAACAGCAGCTACTGGCCGATCTACTTTCTGCCCGTGGTTACGGCAGCCGAATATTTTGGTCCGTGGGCCACTCTGGCTTGGACGGCAGTGGCTTCGACGGCCTACTGTTCTTATCTTTATCCCGCCTGGCAGGAATACGGGGAAATCCCGCTTGACGCTTACCCGCTGCTTGCGATCCGGTTGCTTTTCTTTTTTCTCGCTGCCATGGTGGTGAATCGTTTTGTAGTCGAGAACCGCCGGCAAACGCAGCGTTATCAGGAACTGGCCGAGACTCTGGCCGAGACCAATCGCCGCCTGGAGCAGGCGCAGGCCGAGGCGAGGCGGTCCGAACGGCTGGCCGCGCTGGGCGCGCTTTCGGCCGGACTCGCACATGAGATTCGCAATCCGCTCGGCGTGATCAAGGGCTCGGCGGAAATGTTGACGCAGAAGCTGGGAGAATCGAATCCGCTGGCGATGGAACTGGCGGGATACATTTCGACCGAAACCAACCGGCTAAGCGCGCTGGTCACGCGCTTCCTCGATTTCGCGCGCCCGTTGCATGCCGATCTGACGCCGCAGAGCATTACTGCAGTGCTCGATCGCGCATTGAACGATGTCGCGCAGTTGTGGAAAGGCGCGCCGGTTCACGTGGAGAAAGAATACGAGCCCAGTTTGCCGCTGGTGCCGTTGGACGAAAGTTTGAGCGAGCAGGCCTTCATAAATATCGTGCAGAATGCCTATGACGCGATGAGCGCTACTGGCGGGACGCTGCGCGTGAAGGTGCGAAACGCGCCGGGCGAACGCCATGATGGCCCTAATTCTCGCGGCCATAAAGTGGATGGAGTCGAAGTGCGCATCGAAGATACTGGGCCGGGAATTCCGTTGGAGCTGCGGGAACAAATTTTTAATCCATTCGTGACCACGAAGAAAACTGGCGTGGGCTTGGGACTCTCCATCGTGTCGAAGATTATTGATGGACACCACGGGAATATTCGAATCGAGGTCGTAGATGGGTCAACGGGTGATGGCGGTCTTAACTCGCGATCGGGTTCAGCCTCAGGCCCGGGCGCGCGTTTTGTGATATTTTTTCCTGCCGCCTCGGAGGGCTCCGCGGTGGGATCATCCGCTCATCTGGTGATTTCTTAGAACGCCGAATTCAGAGAGGCAAAGAGCAAAGAATCGAGGAAGACGCGCGAATGCCGGCAATTCTGATTGTCGAAGACGAAGCCAAGATGCGCCGCCTGCTCGAGTTGAATCTCGGCGAAGACGGATTCACCACGTTTTCGGCTGGCGACGCCGAGACCGGCATGAAACTGCTGCATCAGAATTCGATTGACCTGGTGCTGACCGACCTGAAACTTCCCGGCATGAACGGCCTGGAATTTCTGCAGACCATCAAGCGCCAGAACGCGGCTTTGCCCGTGGTAGTGATGACCGCCTTCGGCAGCGTTGAAACCGCGGTCGAGGCCATGAAGGCCGGGGCCAGCGACTACGTGCTGAAACCGTTTTCGCTAACCGAGATGCGGATGGTCATCCACAAGGAACTGGATGTCCGCAACCTGCGCGAAGAGAACCGGACATTACGAGAAGCCTTGGGGAAGCGCTATGCGCATCCCAACGTGGTTGCCCGCAGCCCGAAGATGCAGGAAGTGCTGGCCACGGTGGAGCGTGTCGCTCCGACGAACTCGACCGTACTGCTCGGCGGCGAGAGTGGCGTGGGCAAAGATTTGATCGCGCGCGCCATTCACGAAAAGTCGCGGCGGGCCTCAGGCCCGTTCTTGAAAATCAACAGTACCGCCATCCCTGAGAATTTGTTGGAGAGCGAATTGTTTGGTTTCGAAAAAGGAGCATTCACCGGAGCTGTCGCCAGCAAGCCCGGCAAGTTTGAACTGGCCGATAAAGGAACGCTTTTTCTCGACGAGATCGGGGACGTGCCGCCGGTGACGCAAGTGAAACTGTTGCGCGTGTTGCAGGAACGCGAGTTTGAACGCCTCGGCGGCACGCGCACGGTGAAGGTTGACGTGCGATTGATTGCTGCGACGAATCGTGATCTCCGCGCCGCTCTCGAACAAGGCACATTCCGCGAAGATCTCTACTATCGCCTGAACGTCGTGCCCATCGACATCGCGCCATTGCGCGAGCGTAGAGAAGATATTCCCGATCTCGCGAATCTGTTCATCTCGCGCTTCTCCGGTGAGTCCGGCAAACCCGTAGAGGGCATTACGCCGGAGGCGATGCAGATTCTGGTGAACTACCATTGGCCGGGAAATGTCCGCGAGTTACAGAATATTGTCGAGCGCGCCTGCGCGCTGGCCAAGGGCAACGTGCTCACGCCGGCTGACATTCACCTGGATGTGCGACCCGCAAAAGCGGCGAACGGCGCGGGCGGATTCCTTCCCGACGGGATGACGCTGGAACAATGGGAAGATGAAATGGTGCAGGAAGCGCTGCGCCGCGCCAACGGCAACAAGAGTCAAGCGGCCCGCCTGCTGGGCCTGTCGCGGAACGCCTTGCGCTATCGGCTGTCGAAGATTGGCATCGCCGACGAAGGCGAGAAGGCCGAGTAACGGAGTCGATGCAATCGTCCCCAGGATATCTCCGGGATATTGACTCTGTCGCGAGGTATGGTCTACTAGTCGGCGATGAATCCTCCACGCATTTTTCGATGGCTGCTGGTTGCGCTGCTGTTGTTCACATTTGAACTCTCAGCGCAGACTCTGGCCGATCGCCTCGGCTATCCCCCCGGCACGAAACTCATCATCGTCCACGCCGACGACCTCGGCGAAACTCACGCGGTGAACGCCGCTGCCATGAAAGCCCTGCAAGGCGGCACGATCAACTCCGCGAGCCTGATGGTGCCCTGTCCGTGGTTTCCGGAGATGGCCGATTATGCCAAATCTCATCCCGACGCCGATCTTGGACTGCATCTCACTCTGACGAGTGAGCGCGTCTATTACCGCTGGGGTCCGGTCGCGCCCGCCGACAAGGTGCCGAGCCTGGTGGACGAAAACGGATACTTTCATCATGACTGGGAACACGGCGAGCGCGTCAACCCCAAGGAGGTTGAGCTTGAACTGCGCGCGCAGATCGAGCGTGCGCTGGCCATGGGCGTTCGCCCCACGCATCTCGATTCACACCAGTACCGGCTGATCATGAACGGCAAGGAACTCTTCGACGTGATGCTGCGCGTGGCTCACGAATACAAGTTGCCGGTTTTCGTGAATCGCGATTGGTTCGCTGGCCACCCGTATCTGGAGACGAGCCTCGGTCCCGGCGATATCGTTCTCGACCATACCGTCACGATTGAGCCGGAAGTTCCGCCGGAGAAATGGGCCGAGTTCTACCTGACGGCCTTGAAAAATCTGAAGCCCGGAGTCACCGAGTTCGTGATTCATCCTGGCTACGACGACGAAGAACTGCGCGCTGCCACTCGCGAACGGCCTTCATGGGGCGCGGCCTGGAGGCAGCGAGACTTCGACTTCTTCACCAGTGACCAGTTTCGCGCGACGCTGGCTCAGCAGAAGATTCAGTTGGTCACGTGGCGAGAACTCGTGCGCGCCGCCGCAGCAAAATGATTTCGAACCAATACTTAAGCACGGAGCTAAGAATGAGAAACAGGTTGGCTGTGGTTTTGTTTTGTATGTTGGTCGTGCCATGCGCTATCGCGCAGACGGCGAAGAGCGATTTCTTCACAACGTCGGATGGCATAAAAATCCACTACCTCGAGGCCGGCAGCGGCCGCGCCGTCGTATTCATTCCGGGATGGACTATGCCGGCCTGGATCTGGCAAAAGCAAATCGACGAGTTCTCAAAAAAATATCATGTGGTCGCGGTTGATCCGCGGTCGCAGGGCGAGAGCGACAAACCGCCTTACGGGCACCTGCCCGAAACCCGCAGCCGCGACTATAAGGAACTGGTCGATCACCTCGGCTTGAAGCAGCCGGTGCTGGTCGGCTGGTCGATGGCGTGCGGCGAACTGGTGAAATACGCCGAACAGTTTGGCAGCGACAACGTCGGCGGGTTCGTACTGGTCGACGGATTTCTATCCGACAAGGTCAGCCCGGAGATGTTTATCGGCATCTCGGGATGGATGAACATGCTGCAGCAGGATCGCCAGAAACAAGCCGACGGCTTTGTCCGCAGCATGTACAAAAAACCGCAAACGGACGACTACCTGAAGCGGGTGACCGATGCTTCGCAGCAGACTCCCGCAGATACCGCGGCGGTGCTCATCTACGACATGATTGCAGTAAAGGATTTTTCACCCGGCCTCGCCAAGATGAGTCGCCCGGTGTTCTTTGCTTACCAGCCTGACTCGCAGGCGACCGCTGACTTTCTGAAGTCGAAGCTGGGCGATAAACTGCGGCTGGAAAAATTCGACGGCGATGGGCATGCGCTTTTTGTCGACGATCCGGAAAAATTCAACCACGTGCTCGACGAGTTCATACAGAGCTTGCCCAAATAGTCGAACACAGCGTGCTCGGCTAAAGAGTGCGTCCACGGAAAAGGAGCGCCCATGCTTCGAAGAATCGCGATTGCTTTTGTGTTGGTCAGTATCTGCGTGGCGCAGGACAGCGTTGCGCGCATGGACGAGGTGGTGCGCTCTTACGTCGATGCCAAACAATTTATGGGATCGGTGCTGGTCGCTCGCGACGGGAAAGTCATTCTCAGCAAGGGGTACGGATCGGCAAATCTTGAATGGGATGTACCGAACTCCCCATCGACCAAGTTCCGGCTGGGCTCGATCACCAAGCAATTCACCGCCGCCTGCATTTTGTTGCTCGAAGAGCGCGGCAAACTGAAGGTGGAAGATCCGGTGAAAAAATATATGCCCGACGCGCCGGCCGCGTGGGACAAGGTGACCATCTTTCATTTGCTGACACACACTTCGGGCATTCCGAGCTTCACTGGATTTCCGGATTATCATTCCACCGAAGCGACTCCCACAACTCCAGAGCAGTTGGTCGCGCGCTTTCGCGACAAGCCGCTCGAATTTCAGCCCGGTGAAAAGTGGAACTACAGCAACTCCGGTTATGTATTACTGGGCTACTTGATCGAGAAGATCACCCAGCAGAGCTACAGTCAATTCGTCCAGGAGAACATTTTCAATCCTCTGGGGATGAAGGACTCGGGATACGATTCCAACACGGCCGTTATCCTGCATCGCGCTTCGGGTTACTCGCCCGGCGACAAAGGTATCAGCAACGCCGGGTATATCGACATGAGCATCCCGTTGTCCGCAGGCGGGCTGTACTCGACCACGGAAGACTTGTTGCGCTGGGAACAGGGGTTGATGGGCGGCAAGTTGCTGTCCGCTGCATCGCTGCAGAAAATGACTACGCCGTTCAAGAGCGACTACGCGTTTGGGCTCGTCGTGCATACGGCGAACGGGCACAAAGTGATCGAGCACAACGGCGGGATTGAGGGCTTCAACACTGCGCTGGCCTACTATCCCGAAGACAAGCTTACAGTGGTCGTGCTGGCGAATCTGAACGGAGGGGCACCCGAGTCGATCGCGAGCAACCTGGCTGCTCTGGCCCGCGGCGAGAAGGTCGTATTGCCGTCCGAGAGAAAAGAGATCGCAGTTTCGCCCGCGATTTTGGAAAAGTATGTCGGAACTTATGAGCTGATGCCGAACTTCGACATCGTCGTGACGCTCGAAGGCAGTCAGCTTATGTCGCAGGCGACCGGACAGAGTAAGTTTCCGATGTTCGCAGAATCGGAAACGAAATTCTTTTTGAAAGTCGTCGACGCGGAAGTGGAGTTCTTCAAGAATGACAAGGGTGATGTAACCAACCTCATCCTTCACCAAGGCGGACACGACGTGAAGGGCACGAAGAAGTAGATTGCCGGCGGCGATACATCCGCGACCGCAAACTGGCCGAAAACCACCACCGTTGGCTGAGGTCGGCCAACTTCTTCGAATGCGACCGTCTGCCTGGTTACAGCCATCTCGTTCCGCATTGAAAACGCACGACTTGTAGACGGCCTTTCCCGTCCTCTTTGGCATGGCAGTTGCCTACTCCCTTGGCAGCGCTTTCATTTAATTTGTGGTTGATTGGTTCGGGCGCGGTTCGAAGGGGGTGTTCATGAAAAGCAGATTCATAACCGGGTTTGCAGTCTTATTCCTGGCATTGTCCGGGGCGTTGTCGATCGGCGCGATGGCGCAGACGACCGAAGAAACACCGGCGCCCACGGATCAGCCCAGCGCGCCGATGGAGATCGGGCCGCCGGGGCAGGCTCAGCCCGGGCGAGTTCAATCGGGGCAAGCTCCGATGGCGCCAGATCAGGGTGGGCAGGGACAACCTGGCACCGCGCAGCCTACCGAGGCCGCTCCGGGTGGACCGGAGGGTGAGGCTCCGGCGAAGACCGACCAGGGCGTGGCGCGTGTAAGCCTGATTCATGGCGACGTGTCGACGCAGCGAGGAGATTCCGGCGACTGGTCGGCGGCCGTGTTGAACCAACCGGTTATGACCGGTGACAAGGTTTCGACCGGCGACAACGCGCGCACCGAATTGCAGCTCGACTTTGCGAACACCTTTCGTCTGGGTGCGAACTCCAAGGCTAACGTTGCAAACCTCACGCATCGCGACATTCAGATTCAGCTGAGCCAGGGCCTGTCGAATCTCACAGTTTCGAAACAGAGCGAAGCCGAGCCGGAGATCGATACTCCGAACGTGTCGGTGCACCCTGCACATCAGGATGGCGTCTTCCGCATCGAAGTGCAGCCGAATGGTGACACCCTCGTGATTGTGCGCGAAGGTGAAGCGCAGATTGCTACGCCGCAAGGCAGCGCCGAAGTTCACACCGGCGAAATGGCGACGGTGCGCGGCGACAGCCAGTCCGCGCAGTACAAAATCTCTCCGGCTCCCGATCGCGACGATTGGGATCGCTGGAACGCCGACCGCGATCACATGATCCGCAACGCAAGTTCGTGGAAGCACACCAATCGTTACTACACCGGAACGCAGGGTCTGGACGCTTACGGCAGCTGGCAGAACGTGCCCGACTACGGCGACGTATGGGTCCCCAACGAGGCGGATGGATGGGCTCCGTATCGCGACGGCAACTGGACCTATGAGCCCTACTACGGCTGGACCTGGGTTGGCTACGAGCCCTGGGGATGGGCGCCGTATCACTACGGGCGCTGGTTCCCCTACGGCGCGGGATGGGCGTGGTGGCCTGGTCCGATTTATGGCGGGGGATTCTATCGTCCGTTCTGGGCGCCGGCGTATGTGTCGTTCTGGGGATGGGGTGCGGGCTTCGGTTTCGGATTTGGCTTTGGGGGTTGGGGCGGATTCGGCTGGCTGCCGATCGGGCCGGGCGACTGGTTCCATCCGTGGTGGGGCGGATACGGCGGTCGCTTTGGCTGGGTGGGCTACCGCGGCGGATTTGACCGCTTCGGCGGATTCGCTCCGCTGCACGCCGGAACGCGCTTCTCGAACGTCGCAAACATTCGTGACGCGCGCATTGGCCGGGGCATGTCGACGGTCAACGCCGGACAGTTTGGCGCAGGCCGAGTGACGGCTGGAGCAGCGACTCGCGAGCAGTTGGGCGGCGCGCGCATGATGGCCGGCAATCTTCCTGTGGTTCCGTCGCGAGCCAGTTTGTCGGCGAGTGGACGGGCGGCGGCGCCGTCGACGGTGCGCAATAGTAATGGGTCGGAGCATTTCTTTGGATCGGTGCATAGCAGCGCTTCACGGCCACAGTCGTTCCAGGCGCAGACGGCCAGTCTGCGGCAGAGCATGGCGCAGAATCATGTGGGTGCGATTACGGCCGGAGGGCGCGAAGGTGCAGGCGAATCGGCGCGGGGTATGAGTGGGGCCAGTGGGACGCGAGCCAGTGCAGGTGCCGGCACGACTCGTGGGTTCACGCCTCCGAGTAGTGCGCATCAATCCTCTAACGTTAGCTCCGAGCGGGGCTCTACGAACACGGAAGCTCAGCGCGGAACGAGCCAAGCGGCTGGTGGCAATCGGGATGGATTCCGGCCGTTCACTCCACCCTCGCACAGCGGAGAAGCTGGAGCGACGGCGGGTAGCTCGGAGCGCGGCAGCAGCGGCAGTTACTGGAACCGGACCGCGCCGAGTTCGGCGGGATCATCGCGCGGCTCGTATTCAGACGGCTACGGGCGCGGATCGGCGTCGCGTCCGCAGCTGGATATGCGGCAGCCGATCGTTCGGAATCCATCGTATGGCGGTTCGCGTGGCGGATACCCCGGCGGCTATCATGCGCCGACGTATCACGCCCCAAGCACCGGCGGATCGCATACTGCCCCGAGCGGCGGCGGTGGTGGCCACGTGAGCGCCCCGAGCGGCGGCGGCCACGCTTCCGGCGGCGGTGGACATTCTGGTGGAGGTGGTCATCGCTAACAGATCTGGACGTTGTCAGCGGCGTCGCTTCGAGAGCGGTGATGTAAGACGGTGACTTGGACGAGTTGATGTAAACGAAGTGAAGATAGAGTCAGAGGCGGAAAGGGGCGTGCTTAACGGCACGCCCTTTTTCATGTCTCGAGAATTCGCCGACTACGGCCGCGCATAAGCCGGACTGTCAGGATCAGGGCGGTCGTAATCGCGGCCGTATTTATTCTTGTGCGCGAGCGTGACGTCGGTTTCCGACAGCGTGAGGTTTCCGATTGAAGTGTCGGCTGCACCGACGGTAATCTCGCGGCTCATGGCATGCAGGGCATCGGGCGCCACCGAAGAGTGAAAGACCTGCAACTGGTAGCGGCCGGGTGGAACATCGGGAATGCTGACATCGCCTCGCGCGTCGGAGATAGCGTAGTAGGGCGTCGCCAGGGCGATCACCACGGCGCTCATCTGCTCATGAATGTTGCAGAAGATGAACGAGATGCCCGGCTTGTCGAACTGGACGAAGCGCGTGGTTCCACTCTCGTAGAGTCCCAGATCGAAACGCTTGCCCTCGAACAGCGAAAACACGTTGTGGAAGAACGGATCGTGGTTGGGAAATTCAACTTTGCCGCCCACTGGAATTACGAGCAGCGAAGGCTGAAAGCTTTTATTCTTCTGCACCAGTTGTGGAATGTGGGCCGGGTCTTGTTGGGGCGAATCAACCGACGCGCCGACGGGAGTGAGCCATACTACGGCGTTCGATGCGTTCGGCAGCGCATGACCATTCCGGGTGAGCAGCACATGGCCCTTGAGAGCCTGCTGGGCGGGCGCGCACACTGCTGCCAGCAGCACGAATAACAGCCAACCTTCGTAATGGAGCGAGCGAGTTCTCAAAACAGAATCCCCACGGACAGATTGACCTGATTGGTCGTGCTATTGATGTCGAAAATAGGGAAGGTGTGCAACCGTCTGAACTCAGCCGACAGTACCAGATCGGAGCGCGGACGATAGACAACATTACCCATCGCTCCGCGATTGCGCCCTAGAATCGGTCCAAAATTGTTCGCGTCGGTAGCGAAGCCGCGCACGTCGCCGGCAAACGCATCGTCTTCGGCGAAGACGCCGTTCAACTCCAGCTTCGGAGTCAGTTGAAATTTCAGTTGGGTCCACCCTCCGGCCGTATCGAGACCGCGGATCGGAGTGAAGGGCCCGGGGCGGCCGCCGTAGAGAATAGAAGTTCCAATCGCGCCACCGAGTCCGCCAATGCCCCGGCCGCGATAGAACTCACCCGACAGGCCGAGTCGCCGGACGATCGGAATCTGCCAATCGGCCATTCCAGCCCAGGCGTCGACGAAACGTCCCCAATCCCAGTTCTGGCGGCCATAGTAGCCAGCGACGCCAAAGCTGAGCGGATGGTCCCACACCGGACGCGACCACGCCGTGCGCAATGCGTAGGCGGGCTGGCCAGATTTTTCTCCGGCCTGCGCCGAGCGGTAGAACGAATTCGAGGGAGACTCCCAGTCCAGGTTATCGAGAACGCCTGCTTGCACAGTAACGGTTTGTTGATCGGACAAAGAGAAGCGCTGTTCGACGCGCAATTGCGGAGTCCAGCCCCAAAGGTTTCCTCCGAAGGCGAACGCGGGTGTGGCCAGTGACGCGAACGATGTGGGCGACAGAGGGGAGATGAACAGAGCGTCCTGTCCGGCGACGACCGAGGTGTGCTCCCAGTCAAATCGGACATTGGCGGTCTGCAGGCGCGCGATTCCGAAGTCCACGCCGTTGCCGGTTGCGGGAAATCCTCCGGCGAAATCGAGTTGCACGTCGGCCGTGGTTCTGGCTCCGAACAGGTTCGGGCCGAAGAGTTCCAGCCCAATCTCCGACTGGCGCAACGTTGCCCCGAGAGTGGCGTCGGGCGACCCTGCGCGTACCGGCTCAGAATAGCTTGGGAAATCGAGATTGTCGGAGCCGCCAACATTGCGGAAGGCGTTCATCAGGACGATGCCATGAAGCCGGGCGCGATACTTGGAAGCGGTCTCGACTTTCGTCTGATATTGTTCATCGATTTTCGAACCGATCAGCGAGGTGGATTCCTCCAGTTTCTGCACGCGTTCTTCGAGCGAGGCCGGGCCTTGGGAGGTTGAACTCGCCGGAGCGCCGGGGGCCGAGGCAACAACGGATCCGTTTTCTGCTTTAGGCGCTGCGGCGGTCTCCGGGGCAGCGCTAGTCGCGGATGCGGGCCGCTCCAGCAGCGCGCGCGTGGCTTCGAGATCGTGACGCAGTTGGTGCATCTCAGCGCGGGACTCGGCATTTTCGGCGCGCATCTCTTCCACCAGACCACGGAGTTCGCGGACCTGATCTTGCAGGTCGCGAACGGCGCTGGCGGCTTCGCCCGGCGCCGGCGACGAGGGCGATTGCTGCGCCCGGCTGACCGCACAGAAAAACACGACTGCGGCAACCGCCAATGCGGTTCCGCGGACCGGAGAAATCGTAAGGCTCTTCACACCGTCCTCCTACTCCATTCAGGGTCTGGATACAGAGTCAGGCACTTGGCGAAGAGAGAAATTTCGCCTACGGGCCCGGACGAGAAATCGAATTTGGTTGGGCCTCATGGTGATGCGCCGGCACCAGCGCAGGCGCATCGAGGCTGGCATGGCCGGCGGGACGAGAGGCATCCTGCACGCGCCCGGGTAGTATGATGCGGAAAACTGTCCGGCCTTGCACAGTGCGCTCCACGGAAATTTCGCCGCCGTGATCCTGCACGATTTTCTGTACGACCGCCAATCCCAGGCCGGTGCCGTTTTCCTTGCCATAGCTCACGAAGGGATGGAACAAGCGCTCGCGGATCGAGTCGGCAATGCCGGGACCATTGTCGGCCACAGCAATCTCTATGGAACCCCCGACTTCACCTGCGGTAACTTCCACCTTGCCGCCAACGGAGGGAGCGGCCTCGCAGGCGTTCAACAGCAAATTATATAGAGCGCGCTCCAGCTTCCGCTGGTCAAACCATCCGGCAACCTGAACCCCGCAGAGTACGTCGATGGAGCGGTTGTGATGCCGGGGATGCAGGCGAACCGCGAGAACAGAGCGCTGGATGGTGTCCGCGACGTTGGCATAAGCCGGGGTGAGCGACTCGCGGGTGCGGGCGAATTCGAGCAGCGAGTCGATGAGGTCGGTCATCAGGTTCACACCGCTGCGAACTTCCTGGTACAACTCCTCGCGCTGCACTGAAGTGAGGTGACTGTCGCAAAGAAATTCGGAGTTGGCGACGATGGCAGCGAGCGAATGACGCAGATCATGCGAAATCGAACTGGCCATACGTCCGATGGTGGCCAGTTGTTCGGACTCCAGCAGGTCGTGCTGGCTCTTGAGCAGACTGGTGCGCATACGTTCGAAGGCGCGGGTCAGTTCCGCCGCTTCATCGCCGCCGCGAGGATCGAGCGGATGGTGGAAGTCTCCAGTTTCGAGAGCGCGTACCCCAGCGACCAGATTGCCCAGCGGCCGGGTGAACGTGTGCGAGATGAAAAACACTAAGCCGCTGCCCACGAGAATTGCGGCCAGGCCCAGCAGCAGCAGATAGCGATTCAGCTGATCGAGAAACTTCGTCGCCTGATCGTAGGACCCGAGCACGTTCAAGCGCACCTGAATCGGCTGAGAACCTGAGAGCACGAGGGAAGTGGCGAGGAAGCGCTCGTTGCCAATCTCGACGTCGCGTGGATCGTCGTGCGCCGAGCCAGCGATCAGATTTTGAATACTTCCTGCCTCTACCTGCGCCGCCATCAATGTCGTGCCCACGATTTCGTTGCCGCAGGAAAAAGCTACCTGGCTGCCGGCCACCTTGCTGACTTCGGCGGCGAGGCGATCGTTGATCTCGTAGCCGGCCACGAGGAAGCCAAGCAGAACTCCGTTCGTTTTGGAGCCGCGGTAAATGGGCTCAATGAACGTCTGGTAGAGGTGATGATCTCCCAGCCACCAGTGGCTGGATTCCCCGCGGTCGTCATCGAGCGATTGCTGAAAGTATTTCTCAGCTGCCTCTTTCGTGAATCCGGGCGTCTTGGTATGCAAGGCGACGACGCGGCCGCCGCGATCGACCAGCACGAATAGATCGCTGCTGCTGCGGGCATGTTGCCAGACATCCTGCGATGCATCCTGGATGGTGACCGGATCGGGGCTGGTCATGATGGCGCGGGTGATGGGAAGGTCCGCCAGCAGCGCGACGTCGGTGGTCAGCATGGTTTCGCGTTCCTGGCGAAAATCCTGAAACGCGGCGACGGAGTTGCGCAGGTTGACCGCAATGCTTTGCCGTACGTTGCTGCGAATGCTGCGCTGCACCAGCAGCAGGCTGGTGGTAGTGAGTCCGGTCGTGATCAGCAGCATCGACAGCAGGAAGCGCGTACGCAGCCGCAGGCGCGGCAAAGATAGAAGCCCGGCACCTGACTCATTCGTTCGAAAGGGCCGGGAATCAGACTGGTCTGAAGCGTGCGCGGGTTCAGGAGTTCGGTTCACGGGAATCAGCGGACGAACTTATATCCCATGCCATGTACCGTGCGGAAGTGTACCGGACTCGAGGGGTCTTTCTCCAGTTTCTGACGGAGTTTCAAAATGTGATTGTCGACAGTGCGCGTCGACGGGTAGTTCTGGTAGCCCCACACTTCATTCAGCAGTTCGTCGCGGCTGATGACGCGGTCGGCATTCTGCACCAGAAACTGAAAGGTCTTGAATTCCTGGGCAGTCAGGATGACGACTTGGCCGTCGCGTTTAATCTCCATTTTCTTGAAGTCGGCGGAGATGCCATCGAAACTTACGAGCTGCAAATCCGGAGTGCGGGCGGTGTGGCGCAGGGCAGCGCGCACGCGGGCTAACAATTCTCGGGGGCTGAAAGGTTTGGTGACGTAGTCGTCCGCACCTAACTCGAGCAGCAAAACTTTGTCGGAAACGTCGCTGGCCGCGCTGAGCACGACGATGGGCACGGTTGGGGCCAGTGCCTTGATTTCCTTACACACGTCGCGGCCGGAAACTTTGGGAAGACGCAAGTCGAGGACGATAGCGGCCGGGGCCGCAGATTGGAAACTATCGATGGCCGACTGGCCGTCCGATTGCGTTTCAACGGTATAGCCCTCGGTTTCGAATAATCGCCGCAGTGCCTTCTGCACCGCCGGGTCGTCTTCGACCACAAGAATGCGGCCGGAGGGCTTGGTTGCAGTGGCTGGGTTGGCGGTTCTGACAGTGCTGAGTGGCGTAGCGAGGTTCCCCATAATTTGAAGTTTCCTATGATCGGGGGGAGGAACTTCCGGCCCCACGAATTGCCCATCCGGAAGTGGTCTGACTACTGAAGCTTACAACGGTTTGACGGCTAAATCCGCGGATTGTGCGCGTTTTTGACATTCTTTTTACAATTTCAAATCGGTGTAAAAAGAGGCTACGGAAGGACAGTTGCTTGTCGAAACAGGCGCCGCGGTTAATGGGCTGTCCCGAGTTTTCTCAGGGGATTGCGATCAACAGCCCGCCGTTTACGCCCAGAGACTGCTCGCGCCCTCGCCCAAAGTCGTACTCGTAACTCGGTTCAACGTACCAGCCGAACCTATGCTTTGCGGAGGAGGGCCAGTACATGAAGTCGGCTACGGCTTCACCGCCGATGGAGTTCGTTCTCATGCTGTATTGTCGCGCGTGAATCCACTCCGGCCCCAGGCCAACCATAAACTCCGCTTTCTTGGATAGAGTCCATGGCTTCTTGAAGAGAAGATCAACACTCCACTCAGTCGAATGCCTCATGAAAAGCGATGTAACCCCCGCTTCAATCTCCAGTCGGTTCTCGATCGGAGTAACCTCAACCGCAACCGTGGGTCCGAAACTCGCACCCTCGGAAAAGCTCCCGGAGGCAGACCCGCCAATTTCGACGACGGCGGCAGATTCCTTATCGTTATCATTATCGTTCGACTGCGCGAAGGCATTTCCGAACGAAAGACATAAACACACGGTCAACAGGATTTTCATACCGCTTTAGCCTCATCCACCTCTGGCACTCCAATCCTACGCATGATAGACCGCGACCAGTGTGCCGCGACGCGCAAACTTTTTGCAAAATGCATTTGTGAGCCGCGTGAATCCGCCTGCCGTAAACGGCCTGTCGTAAAATAGTGCGCTTGCCTGCTCTCTCGGAATTGGACGGTCTCGTAGTGGTGCTGGTGCGCCCGCGCAATCCTCTGAACATTGGCGCCGCCGCTCGTGCCATGAGTAATTTCGGAGCACATCGATTGCGCCTGGTGAATCCGTTTGCGGAAGGATTTCGCGAGGCCAAGTCCGCTGTGGGCGCCTCTGATCTGTTGAGCAGCGCCGAAGAATTCAAAACCGTCGCCGAGGCCGTGGCCGACTGCGCTTTAGTGGTGGGAACCACCGCCGTGCGCAATCGCGCATTGCAGCAGCCGGTACGCAGGCTAGACGAACCGTCCGGCGCCGCGATTCGCCAACACCTGCAGAGCGTGCGAGTTGCCCTTCTTTTCGGTTCAGAAAAAATCGGACTTACCAACAAAGATTTCAGCCACTGCCACTGGTTGCTGAACATACCAACCAAAGAGAAAAACATCTCGATGAATCTGGGACAGTCCGTCGCCGTCTGTCTCTATGAACTGGCGCGCAGCGTGCCCGTTGCGCCAGCTGCCGAGAAGGTTGAGATGGCGACCGCTGGCCAGACTGAGCAGATTACCGAAGGGTTGCTGGAAGCTCTTCGCATCAGCGGCTACGTGAAGCCGGGGACCGACGCCATGTTCGAAAAAAAAGCACGCTGGCTGATTTTGCGCTTCAAGCTCGAAGCCTATGATGCAAAGCTGCTGCTCGGCATGGTCCGGCAGATTGTGTGGAAACTGCGTCAGCCAGCGAAAGAGTGATGAAAGCAGGGAGGAAAACTAGTGTTTCATGGGCTGTGCCGACGCCTGCGTGGAAGTTCGTTTGTAGCGGAACTGAATCACCCACGTGCCGGCCGCGGATGTGCCGTCCGCTGCGGGCGGCGAGAATTCCCACTGCTGCGCTGCTCTGAGAGCGAGACGCGCAAAATACTGGCTTGGCCCAGGATGCGTAAGTTTCGCCGTCGTCACCTTTCCCGATGAATCCACTTCAACCTGGACATTAACTTTGATCGTGCCGGTGATCGTATTCCGCGCACTCGGAGGCACGTCGGGCAGAACCTGGTGCGCAACTTCGCCGCGAGTTGGTGCCACCTTCTTCTGGAGTTGTGGAGTTGGTGTCGGCGTCGACTGCTGCGCCGTCGTCGGTTGCTGCGCTGGAGGATTGGCCGCCGGCGCCGGCGCGGCTTGCGGCGGGGCCTGCGCAGTGGGCTGGTCGCTTGTAGCCGTAGCTGGCGCAGCCGCGTTCTTTCCATGAGAGTGGAAAACGACGAATCCGGTGAGCATGGCCATCGCAAGGAAAATCGCGAAGATGAGATTACGGTTCACCGGGCGCTTCGGAGGCGGAGGCGCTTCAGGCTCAGCCGGGACCGAGCGCCCTTCGGGTTGCAGCCGCGCCTGGATTTCCGCAATCGAGCAGCGCCGCTTGGGATCGAGATGCAGGCACTCGCGCGCGATGCCGCGAAACGGTTGAGGAACAGCGTGCTGCGGATCGGGATCGCGCTGCGAAGTCGCAGCGTCCGGCGCTTCCGAGGCCGGCTCCAAGAACGCTACGTTCTGCGTAAGCGCGGCCACCAGCGTGACGCCGATCGACCAGACGTCCCCTGCCGGCGAGACAATTCCCGCCGCAGTCTCAGGAGCATCGTAGACGTCGCGGCGGCCTGCCAGGGTCGGCTCCGCGAACGGCGCGATCTGATCCGCCGAGAGCTTCAACTCATCGCCCATCGCCTGCACGTTCGACGGCTTGACCCGCCCATGCACCAGGCCCTTGCCGTGCAGGTAGGAAAGTGCATCCAGAAGGGCGGGCAGCAGGTCGGTTACTTCCGAGGGCGCCAGAGGACGCTGCGGAAGAATCTGCGAGAGGTCCTCCTCGGCATATTCCATGAGGAGATAAAGCAGCGGGGTGCCATCGACCTGGGAGCGCCCGGCTTCGAAGATGCGCATCAGGTTAGGATGCGAAAGCCGCGCCGCGGCGCGCCAGCGGGAAAGTTGACGGTCGGCCTCGGCATCCGCTGCGATCAGTTTGATCGCGACCTTCTGCGTCTGTCCCGGCCGCTCGGTGAGAAACACCGCGCTGTGGTCAGAACCGCCCAGCCACTGCCGCAACGGAAACTTTCCGTCGACTACGCGGCCTTCCCATTGTCTCCACTCCTCAGGCTTGCTCATCACCGTTCCCCGCGAAACACATTCTAAGCCATCGGCCAGAAAACGCTAGCGCCGAGGGTTCGCGGGGCTCAGGACATCGAGTGGCTAGTGGTCAGTGAGCAGTGACCAGTGGCCAGTGACCAGTTATCCAAACAAGACTGGCCACTGACCGATAGCCACTGACCACTGTTTTTTCACCGGCTCTTATAACTGAACGTCACTTTCGTTTCCTCATCGAGAACCAGCGGCCGAACGAAGCTGAAAGAGGTGCCGGCCCTGGGCACATCAATCGCCACCGGCAAGACGCCAGCAACCCGCTTCTGCAGGTTCACTACGTTGGCCGAGGCAGTATTCAGATTCGAAACCCCGGGGGCCAACTGCTGGAGCTGAAGGTAGTTGCGGTCGTTGAACGGAGCTTTATCCGCTGATATTGATGAGGTCTCGGTTTGCACCTGAGCCGCCTGTGCAGTCACTTCCACAGTCTCTGAGACGTTGCCAACGCTCAGGGGGAACTCGTACATAGACGGTTGGTTAGCGTTGTAGTTCAGGTTGAGAATGTTGGACTTGAAGCCGGGTGCGTCGGTTCGCGCTTTATAACTTCCGGAAGACATGCCTCCGAGGGACCACCGGCCGCTGGCGTCGGTCGTGGTGGAAACTCCACTTCCCGTGGCTGCATAGGTGATGGTGACGCGCGCGTTGGGAATGACAGCTCCCGTCGGATCGACCACATAGCCGCTCATCTGTCCGGGAGGGGCTTGCACTCTGAAGTTATTGGAGGAGACTTCGTCCTGCCCGGTCTGACGATTGCGAGCATCCTCTTCGCGGAAAGTGGCGGGCACACGATTGGCGGCAATCACGTCACCGCCAAAATCTTTCACCTTGTATTGCTCCGGCAAAAAGACTTCCCAGTTCAACAGGCTGATGGGAATATCCATGCTGGGCAGGCTCAAGTCCGCGCCACCTTTTTTGGCGAACGGCGCGCCCGAATGCATGAACACAAACGAAACCGTATAGGAATCGGTGGGAAGAAATCCGGGCCGCAGCAGCGGAACGCGGGTTCCATCCGGGCCCTGCACAGGCTTCACGCGCTCGCCGCCAACGTCGGCGGAAAGAATGCTGACGCCGGCAGGCAGAGAGACTTTCAAGAACGGCTGCGCCTGGTTGCGAAGAACTAACTTAATCTCGGTCAGCGACTTGCCCTCCGACGTAACCATGGTTGTGACGGTCGCGCTTTCAGCGACGGCTGCGAGCACGCTGCCGTCGGGGAAGCGCACCCACTCGAGCGCCAGCGTAGGCGTCTCACTCGGCTGCCGGTGATAGCGAAACGCCGCTTGCGGCGGAAAATGCGCCAGCGAGCGCAGGTAAGGGTTCGCTTCTTTCACGTCCATGCGCTTAAGGCCGCCGCCCTCGGTCGCGGTGAGTTCCATAGTGCCCGCGCCCTCAACTAACACTTCGCCGGTTTCGCGCTGCGCGTTCTTGAAACTGAGGATCGGCGCGTCGGCCTTCGCGCTGTTGATCGCACGCTCCATCGAGATCAGGAACTGATGCGACCGTTGGGCGGGAGCGTTCACTTTGAGCGTTAAGACGCCGGAGTTCGTTTCGGTGGAATCGAGAGTAGCGCCGGTCACGCCGGTGACTTCGTATCCCGCGGGAATTTCCAGATGGAATTGCGAGGGCTCACCCTGCACGACAGTGATGTCGGCGAGCACGGCGACGCGCATTTCCGCCTCGCTCACCGAGACGAGAGTCTTTGCGTCGGAGAGAAAGCGCACTTCCCGCGGCACAACCGGAGTCACGGCTTCGCGCGTGGCCCACCAAATGGTGGCGGGCTGACCCGGTACCAACGTGGCTTCAATCGCGGTGTGTCCATTTTCAGATTTTCGGCTGGTGATCAAGCCGGGGCTGATGTTGGCTAGGGTGTGGTCGCCAGGAATCACGAGCGCTAGCTGCACGCTGCCCGCAGTCGGCGCGGGCAGAGTGAACGAAGCACGTCCGGCTTCGATTCTGAGCGGCAGTCCGGTATCGAGCGCGACAGAGAATTCGCCCGGTCCCGGAAGCAGAGCAATGTGCGTGCCATTCTCCTGGAGCAGAGGCACGCCCTTGCCATTCTGATGCGCGTCGAGCACGGTCATTCCGCTGGTGAGCGGAACCTTACTCACGCCCTTGTGAAAGACTTCGCCTTCGAGTTCGACCGTGCCGCGCACGCCGTCGTTTTCAACGTGAAGTTTCACGTCCGCGTGTTTGATGGAGTAGGGAAGCGGTGCGGCTTCCGGGCGCTTGGGCGGATTCGCCGCGAGTGCCACGAGCCGGTTATATTCGTCGAGAGTCAGCGTGACGTTGCCGGAATTCGGTAAGGGCAACTCGGATTTATCGTCACCCGCGCGGGCCATCGCCGCACTCACCAAGCACAGCAGCAGGATCACAAATAATCTGGTTTTCATCATGTTTTTCATCCCGGTT
>Ga0210390_10001036_pt1 | contig 27787 bp, 21 predicted proteins | sample IncBWH11OmetaG_FD_161050 | JGI IMG/M metagenome (GOLD analysis project Ga0210390, IMG submission 161050) | Forest soil microbial communities from Barre Woods Harvard Forest LTER site, Petersham, Massachusetts, United States - Inc-BW-H-11-O ...
ATAGGAGCGGGAGAGTTATCCAGCGCCGGGTGCCCCGCCCTTTCGTCATAGGTATCCACGTAATCGAAGCTGGCCTTACCCTGCAGCCCATTGGTTGCGCGTCCACTGATCTCGACATCCATTCCTACGGCTTGTGCGCTCCCGGCATTTTGGTACTGAAAGTCTTGGTCAGAGGGATTCAAGACCAGCGAAATCAAGTCGCTGATGCGGTTGCGATAAACACCGCCGGAGAGCTGAAAGTATTGCCCCAGTCCTTGTTCCACCCTTGCCTCCAGACTCTGAATGCGCTCGGGCTTCAGTTTGAGGTTGTCGTCGTAAAAAACGCCGAAGTCCGGAGAAGTCTCATAAACGTCGGGAGCGCTGAAGGCGTTGCCATAGAGCAGCTTGAGGGCGGTTTTTTCGGCGGCTCGGTAGATGAGTGCTGCTCTTGGGTTGGTGGTTCCACCGAAAGTGGAGTAGTGGTCATAACGAACTCCGGCGTTTAGGGTGAGGCGGCTGGTGATGCCGAATTCATCCTGGGCGTAAAGAGCAGTTATCAAAGAGCTGTTCGGCTCAGGAGCGAATACATTGGGCGGGTTCAGGAGGTCACCCTGGTCCTGTCGAAGATTGTCCCTGACCTCCGATCCCAAGGTCAGCCGGTTTCTTTCAAACAGGTCGCGGCTCACTTTGACCTCTCCCGTCCACCAATTTCCCCGAAAGGAATACGTGCTCAACACAACTGGGTCGCCGGGCAGGAGCGGCGCCTCGGGGACTGGGCCCTGCAAACGCGCTTGGTCATAACTGGTGGCTGCGTCGAGTTGCCATTTCCCGATCGGGTGCTGGTAGTCGAGATTCAGATACTGATGGCTGTCAATGTTGAAATCGCGAGGGTCGTTGAACACAGCCCCGAAATAAGCGGTGGGAACTCCCTTGTCGCGGGTGCTGAACAATCCCTGCAACGTGAATCCATGAAACGTCAGCGTGGCCAGGATGTGCTTGTAGGATTCATAGTCAGTGTCACTGGTAACGCCGTTGTTGTTGGCTGGAGTGTTGAATTGAGGGAAGAATAAGGTTTGGCCCTGGCTGTCGTAGAACGTGCCGGAGACCAGCACGCCCAAGTCGTGAAACTGGTGCCCGTAAGTCGCTCGGCCCTCATTGGTGCCGAAGCTTCCTGTCTGAAAAGAAAGTTCCCAATCTTTTACTTGTTTCGTGGTGCGGGTAATGACGTTGATGACCGCGAAAAAGGCGTTCGCGCCATATAGCGAGGAACCGGGGCCGCGGACGATCTCCACCCGTTCGATCATGTCCACATCCACCAGAAATTCGTTCCCCAGCATCGCCTGGCCGAGAATGTTATTGTTTGTGCGATGGCCGTCGATCAAGACCAGAATGCGGCTGTTCCAGTCACCCAGACGCCCAAAGCCGCGTACGCCGACGAAGGTGTAATCGCGGTCGTAGGTGACATAGAAGCCGGGCACGCTGCGCAGGACGTCGGCCAGGTTGCGATAGCCATATTTCTGGATCTCGTCTGCGGTAACGACTGTGACCGAAGCTGGCGCTTCACTGGTGCTCTGCAGGTGTTTCGATGCGCTATAAACCTGGATGTTGGTCAACTCTTCCAGGCTCGCTTCGCTCAGATCTTTCGGTGCCTGCTGAGCGACGGCGGTTGCCGATAACACGAAGACTGCAAGCAGGCGGAGTGCATTCTGCGATCCACCTTGCCGTCTTGCCACAGCCGGTCGGCGTGGACGCTCTAAGAATGTGGTGAACCGTCGACGGTACATAGAATTTTTCCAGCCTCCAAAAAAGGGCGCAACCCAACCGGCATCACCGCACAGGGGGCTACACCAATTTCTTCGGCTGGTTGTGAGGTCTTCTTTACATTCGGATGGTTACTCCCGGGCCAGCGTGGCGAGCAAACGCGCTAGCGGCAAGCGAAGGGTGTCCCAAGGGATAGAATTTTTCGGGCAAACGCAGAAGATCTCGGTCAGAGGCGGTCACGATCCATCCGTGCCCAACTAGATTCTGAAGCCTTCCTTTTTCCTGCCGATGAGAACTCCAGCGACGCCTTCAAGGTTTTCTATGTCCGAACTCCAGGATCCGGAGATCTTCCGCAATGTATTAGACAGCCTGCAGACGGGCGTATCCATGGCCGACCGAAACGGGAAAATCCTGTTCTGGAACCAGGGCGCCGAGAGGATTACAGGGCACAAGCGACATGAGGTAGTGGGCCGCTCCTGCCGCGACAACATTCTTGTGAACTGTAACGGCCAAGGTTGTGTCGCTTGTGGCGCCACCTGTCCCTTCACCATAACCATGCACGAGGGCAAGCCCCAGGAAGCAAAAATGCAATTGCGCCATAAAGAAGGGCATCCGGTTCACGTTCTGATGCGGATCGCTGCACTGCGCGATTCCCATGGCTCGATCATTGGCATCGCGGAAAGTTTTGACGAACAGAAATTCGAATCGGAACGGGAGCACACTCGCCACACACTCGCCGCGCATGGTTGCGTAGACGAAACCACCGGTATTCCCAACCATGACTTCACTCAATTTCACTTGAGCGAGAATCTCGCGAGTTTCGAGCGCTATCACCTTCCCTTTGGCATCATCTTCATTCAGGTAGAGCAGTTGGAGCACCTGCGGGCAGCCTACGGCCGCCAGGCAGGCGATGCTGTCTTGCGCGTGGTTGCTCAAACCATGGGGAATGCTTTTCGTCCCAGCGATTTCCTGGGACGGTGGGCGGACGATCATTTCCTCGCGATTCTGATCAATTGTGGCGACTCCGGTGTGGAACAAACCTGGGAACGCATTCGGAAGATGGTCACGTGTGCTGGGCTGCGATGGTGGAGCGATGAGCTATCGGTCACGACGTCGGTGGGATACGCAACCGCTCAGGCTGGGGACACGATCGACACACTCCTGAGTCGGGCGCGGACTTCCCTACAACAAACTTCTGCCAAACCGGGAGCAGTTGTCGCGACGGGCTCGGCGAGAAGCCATGCACTCTCGGAGATCTGACCTTCTATGTTTGCAATCATCGGAATTGTCGTTGTGTTCGGCTCGGTAGTCGGCGGCTACCTGATGGAACACGGCAACCTCAAGGTGCTGATTCAGCCCGCTGAACTTGTGGTCATTGGAGGAGCCTCGATAGGGACCGTGTTGATCGCCAACCCCCTCCACATCCTGAAACAAATCGCAGCTGGCGTTGCCAGTGTGTTTGGAGGATCAAAATTTACCAAACAACGCTACCTCGAATCCCTGAAAATGATGTATGAACTCCTCAACAAGGCACGACGCGAGGGGTTGATGGCGTTGGAGGCCGATGTAGAGGATCCGGCCAAGAGTCCAGTTCTCGCCAAATACCCCAGCTTCCTCAAAGATCACCACGTCCGCGACTACTTCTGCGACACCATGCGCATGGCGATCAGCGGAGTGGAAGCGTTTGACCTGGATCAACTCCTGGACCTTGACATGGAAGTTCACCACCACGGAGCGAGCTTGCCGGTCGCATCCCTAAGCAGCATGGCCGATGCTCTTCCCGGCCTTGGAATTGTCGCTGCCGTACTCGGTGTGGTGATCACCATGGGAGCTCTCGGCGGTCCACCGGAAGAGATTGGCCACAAAGTCGCCGCTGCCCTGGTCGGCACATTTCTTGGAATTCTGCTTTGTTACGGACTGGTTGGGCCGCTAGCCGCCAGCATGCAAAAAAACACCGAGGAAGAAGGAGCCTACCTGTACGTCCTGCGCGTGGTCATGATTTCCTTTTTGAAGGGAACAGCGCCGATTATGGCGGTCGAGTTCGCGCGCCGAGCGATTCCCGGCCACGTGCGCCCTTCGTTTCTGGAAGTGGAAACTCACTGCAAGAAAGGCGGCGATGCGACCCCGGCCGCCGGAGAAGCGCCCGCAGAGCCTGCAGCAGCGGCCGCGGCATCAGCCTAGTTAAAGAAAAATCTCATGAACGGCTCGCGACCAATCATCATCATCAAGAAGAAAGGCGGACACGGCGGCCATCACGGAGGTGCGTGGAAAGTAGCCTATGCCGACTTCGTGACCGCGATGATGGCGCTATTCATCGTGCTTTGGCTATTGAATACCAATAAACCGGTGAGGGAAGCGGTGGCCGGGTACTTCAAAGACCCATCCGGCACTGCCACTAAAATCGGCTCCAGTAAGGCTGGGGCGGCAGAGGCCATTGCCATTACCAAAGACGACATGCCAAAGCTGAAAGAGGAATTGGAGAAGGCCGTTCGCGCGATGCCGAATTTTGAAAAGATAAAAGACCAGATTGAAATGACGATTACTCCCGAAGGGCTGCGCATCGAACTGCTTGAAACCGCGACTGGAACCTTCTTTGAACTTGGCCGCCCCGAGCCGAACGGCGATGGGAAAGAACTGCTCTTGCTGCTGGCGAAAGAACTGGGGAAACTTCCCAATCATCTCTCACTGGAAGGTCACACCGATTCCAAGCCCTACACCGGACGCCGCGAATACGGTAATTGGGAGCTTTCCGCGGATCGGGCCAACGCGGCCCGCCGGTTGATGCAGAATAGCGGTTTAGCAGCAGATCAGGTTTCGCAAGTCCGCGGCTACGCCGATCAGATGCTGCGCACCCCCGGTCAACCGCTAAACGCATCGAATCGTCGCATCTCGGTAATCGTGCAGAACCTGGAACACAGGCCGGAAGAACCTGAGAAAACCGACAGCAACGCCGAGATCAGCGCCCCTCTTCCAACTCCTGCCAAGAAGGACTGATAGCGCGAGTTCGCCTGCATGTTTTTTCCAGCCATCACTGCGCTGCGCACGCTCATCCGCTACAATAGCCGGTTCGTGCCTTACGTGACCCGAGAGGAAGAACTCCGTGATCATTGGCGTACCCAAGGAGAGTTATCCGGGCGAACGGCGGGTTGCGCTCGTCCCCGTGGTTGTCCCGAATCTCGTCAAGGCCGGATTTGAGGTCGTCGTCGAAGCTGGCGCGGGAGTGGAAGCCGGTTATCCGGATCAACTCTACGTCGAAAAAGGCGCAAAGCTTCTTCCGGATCGCGCCGCCCTCTTCGCGAATGCGGAGATTGTAGTTCAAGTCCTCTCATACGGCTCCAATGATGTCACCGGAAAAGCCGATCTTCCATTACTACGTCGTGGTCAGGTCCTCATCGGCTTTTTGCGGCCGCTCGGGTCGCCAGACGTGGTCCAGCAAATTGCGCAAACCGGCGTTACGTCTTTCTCGGTGGAATTGATGCCGCGCAGCACGCGTGCCCAGAGTATGGACGTGCTCTCCTCTATGGGCACAATCTGCGGCTACAAAGCGGTGCTGCTCGCGGCCGACACTCTCCCCCGGATTTTCCCCATGCTGACCACGGCGGCCGGAACTATTACCCCGGCGCGGGTTCTCGTGATAGGCGCGGGAGTCGCCGGGCTACAGGCCATCGCGACCGCGCGCCGTTTAGGCGCCGTTGTCTCTGCCTACGACCTGAGGCCGGCATCGAAAGAACAGGTGCAGAGCCTGGGAGGCCGCTTCATCGAACTCCCCATTGAAGCGAAAGACGCTCAGGACGCGCGCGGATACGGCACAGCCCAGGACGAAAGCTTTTATGCGAAACAGCGTGAGTTGCTCACTCGCGTGGTTGCCGAGAGCGACGTCGTGATCACTACCGCGGTCGTCCCCGGCAAGAAGGCGCCGGTTCTCGTCACGGCGGAGATGGTGAAAGGCATGGCGCCGGGATCGGTCATTTTTGATCTCGCGGGAGAGCGCGGAGGCAACTGCGAACTGACCCAGTCCGGCAAGACCATAGTCGCGCACGGGGTCACGATCATCGGACGCATCAACATCGCGACCGAAGTCCCGTATCACGCCAGCCAGATGTATGCCCGCAATGTTACGGCATTTCTTTTGCATCTGGGAAAAGAGGGAAAGCTGCAAATCAATCTGCAGGATGAGATTACTCGCGAAACGTTGCTGACCCGGGACGGTGAAATAGTCAACCAACGCGTCCGCGAATTCTTCAAACTGCCAGCGTTAGTTTCGCAGGGCGCGTAGTAACTGAGAACTGAGAACCGGAAAACCGGCAACTGAAAATAAATCTCAACCGACCAAAGGAAGAAAGATGCCTTCCACGCTAATCGACGGATTGTTTGTTTTTATGCTGGCGGCGTTTATCGGATTTGAAGTCATCCGGCGAGTCTCGCCGCTACTCCACACGCCACTCATGTCACTCACGAACGCCCTCGATGCCATCGCGGTCGTCGGCGCGATCGTCCTCGTGGGTGAACACAAGAGCACACTTTCCTTCGTTTTCGGATTCCTTGCAGTCGTCGCAGCCACCAGCAACGTTGTAGGCGGATTTTTGATTACCGACCGCATGCTCAAAATGTTTAAGTCCAGCCGTCCGACAAAGCCATGACCACCGACTTCGCGGGAAACCAGCAGATCATCGAGGTCATCTACCTCGTCGCCAGCGCTCTGTTTATTCTTTCGCTGAAATGGCTGAGCAGTCCGGCCACGGCCCAGCGCGGCGTCCGGGCCGGCGAAATCGGCATGGCACTGGCTATCGGCGGAACCCTGTTGCATCACGGTATCGTTGACTACAAATGGATCATCATCGCGCTCGTGCTGGGCACGGGAATCGGGATTCCTCTGGGCCTGGTCCACATGACGGCCGTCCCTCAACGAACCGCACTCAGCCACGCCTTCGGCGCATTCTGCGTAACCTTAGTGGGAAGTGCGGAGTTCTATCTCCGCACCCCAAACGTTCCGCGCTTCATGATGGCCGTAATCTCGCTCGAGGTCATCCTCGCTTCGCTGACGTTCACGGGAAGTTTGATGGCGGCCGGAAAACTCCAGGAAATCCTGCCGCAGCGCCCGCTCACTTATAAGGGGCAGAACTTCGTCAACCTTTCCTTGTTGGCAATTTCCGTTGGCATTGCCGTCTACCTCGTATTGCACCCGGGAGCACGCCAACTTTTTCCCGTGATGATCGGCGTTCCTCTCGTCTTCGGCGTGCTTATGATCGTTCCCATCGGCGGAGCCGACATGCCCACAGTCATCTCGCTGCTCAATTCCTATGCCGGACTTTCCGCCGCCGCCATGGGATTTGTGCTGGACAGCAAGCTCCTTATTATTGCGGGCGCGCTCGACGGTTCTTCCGGCCTCATCCTCTCTGTAATCATGTCCAAGGCGATGAACCGCTCCTTCACCAATGTTTTGTTTGGAGCATTCGGCCAGGTGCAAGCTTCCGCCGTCGCTGGAGGGGAAGAAAAGACCGTGCGTAGCGCGACGGCGGATGAAGCCGCTGGAATCCTAGCCGCTGCCAACAAGGTCGTGATCGTTCCAGGCTATGGCATGGCCGTTGCCCAAGCTCAGCACAAAGTTCGTGAACTCTACGACGCGCTCACCAAACGCGGCGTGGATGTTCGTTTCGCGATTCATCCCGTTGCCGGCCGCATGCCCGGACACATGAACGTCCTGCTCGCCGAAGCCGATGTCCCTTATGACCGCCTCATTGAAATGGATGACATCAACGGCGATTTTCCGCAAACCGACGTTGCCTTGGTGATCGGAGCCAACGATGTGACCAATCCCGCCGCGCGCACCGATACTGGCAGCCCAATTTTCGGCATGCCCATCCTTGATGTGGACAAAGCTCGCACGGTGATGGTGATCAAGCGCGGCATGAGTCCCGGCTTTGCCGGCATCGACAACCCGCTCTATTATCTCGACAAAACCTTAATGCTTTTTGGAGATGCCAAGTCGTTCGTGAACGGAATCGTCCATGAATTGTCCGGGAGCACCCATTGATGAGATCCTTTGTGAAACTTCGTGTCCTTTGTGGTTAATGAAGTTCAAATGCTGGAACCACAAAGGACACGAAGGTACACAAGGGATTCAGTTCTGGCTTGTCTTACCTGTTCAAAGGCGGGTTCGCGAGATCGAAATCACCGAGCTTCCACTATCACGCGATCTCCGTGGCTGGGCGGTTGTGAAATCACTAGAAATCGGACCGGTTCCTGCGAAACATTTCGAATCTGGTGACGAACGCCTGGCGCAACGCGGATTCCCTCGCGTGCAGTCAACCGAACTTGCCGGCCGTTAACGTCCATCACAGCTTCCCCGGACAAGACAAAAAAGAACTGCTGGGCTCGTTCGTGGTAGTGAAGGACCTCGGCGGCTCCTGGGGGCATCTGCTCCTCAATCACGCTGAGTTGCGCGTTCTGGACTAGCTGCCATCCGTCGCAATGGTTCCCCCAAGTGTAGTGCTCAGCATTCTCGCACCGGACTGGACGCGTTTGCATCGACGGATCTTCCACAATCACAAAACTCCATTCTCATCTTCGCGATTCATTGCTGACAGCGACGTTTTCTGCCGACCGCCGGCGTCGAAGTTCGATGGATCCAGCCAGCGTTCGAAGGCCGCTTTTCGTTTCGGCCATTCCGAGTCGAGCATCGAAAACCACGCCGTGTCTCGGTTCCGTCGTTTGATGATCATGTGCTGGCGAAAGATTCCCTCGAACGTAAAACCCAGGCGCAACGCTGCACTCCGCGACGGCGCATTGAGCGCGTTGCACTTCCACTCGTAGCGCCGGTATCCGAGATCTTCGAACGCATGCCGCGCCATCAGATACATCGCTTCGGTCGCTCCAATCGTTCGCTGCAAACACGGCGTAAACAAAATGCTGCCAACCTCAATTACCCGATGTGCTGGTTCGATACGCATGTAGGCGGCGTAGCCAACCGCATCTCCGGAAGGCTTGTCGAGAATGGTGCAGAACACGTAGTCTTCTGATCCCGCTTTATGTCTCAAGTGAGCATCAAAGTCCGCGCGACTGGTGAACGGTCCCTCGAAAAGATACCGCCAAAGAGCGTCGTTCTCTTTCCCGCATGCACCTGCAAAGAGCGCATCGGCGTGAGCGGCGGGATCGAGGGGAACGATGCTGACCGCGCGACCCATGAGGCAGATAGGTTGCGGACGCTGAGCCGACGAGGGGTGAATCTGCGTCATTGTGTTCATCAGTTACCCAAAATCTCCCCGCCCTCCGCGGCTCTTCTCCGCGTTCTGTACGTTTTAAGGTTTTGATGAGCCTTCGCCAAGCTCAACGTCATAAATCGCAGAGGCCGCGGAGAACAGGCGCAGAGTTCGCTGTTTTCTGGGGAGCCTGGCTGAAATGCAAGCACATTTACCGGACCCCGCCTAGATCTCAGGCGCAATTTTCTCCCCGAGTCGTACCACCTCGCTGATCAGGTATTCGAAATCTTGTCGTCGGCTGCGATGATTCACGTTGGCGACTCGAATGGCAAAACGCCCGCCCAATATTGTGGACGATGGTGATGCCGCGCCCGACTCCTGCAATCGCAGCAGAATCTCTTTATTCAGCGCGGACAATGTTTTCTCATCTTCGATGCCGCCGCGGAAGCGGAAGCAAACAACGTTGAGCGGCACGGGCGCGAGCAATTCCAGTCGCCGATCGGCTTCCACCATTTCAGCCAGATATTTTGCCTGCCCGACATTCTGCTCGACCAGCGCTCGGTACATGTGCAGGCCGTGCTCTTTCAGGGAAAACCAGACTTTCAGCGCCCGTGAACTGCGGGAGAGTTCCAGTCCATATTCCTTGAACCACATGGGCCCGCCCGCCAGGCCTCTGCTTTGGCCGTCCAGATACGCTGCTGGAACGGAGAATGTCTCGCGATGACCCTTGGCCGAGCGCACCAGCGCGCAGCCCACATCGTAGGGCATGTACATCCATTTGTGCAGATCGAAGGCGAGCGAGTCCGCGCGTTCCATCCCGCGCAACAGAGGCTTTAGCACGGGTGAAATAGCGGCGGTGGCGCCGAAAGCGCCGTCCACATGAAACCACAGATTCTCCGATTCACAAAAATCCGCAAGGCCTTCGAGGTCATCGATCGCCCCCGTATTCACCGTCCCCGCATTTCCCACAACGCAAATCGGCACTCTGCCCGCTTGTCGGTCCTCAGCCACGGCGGCTCGCAAAGCCTCCATCTTTATGCGAAAGTTTCCGTCCGTCTCGATGTAGCGCAGCCCATCACTTCCCAGACCGAGGGCCTCGGCTGCTTTCTGGACGCTGTTGTGTGTTTCAGCCGAGCAGTACACCACCAGCGAAGGCGAGTTGGCCAATCCCATTCGCTTCACGTCCCAACCTGCGTTGGCGTTTCGGGCCACGGCCAATCCTACGAAATTCGCCATTGACCCGCCCGTAACCAGCAACCCGCTAGCTTTCGTCGGGTAACCGAGCGCCTCTTTAAGCCACGACAGCACTTGCAGTTCAACGTACACAGCCGCTTGGTCGGCCCCGTGAACCCCCGAGTTCATTCCGGCAGAAAGCATCTCCGCCAGCATTCCGCCCGGAGTGCCGGTCCCGCAGACCCACGCCCAGAAACGCGGATGGATATTGCCCAATGGAAACGGCAGAACGTTTTGCTTGAAGTCCTGATAGGCAGACTCCGCCCCTTGTGGGTCGAGCGGAAGTGGTTCCGCGAAGGTCGCTTTCACCTGCTCAGGCACTGGCTGCCAGGCTGGACGCTCACGGACATTCTCCAAGTAGGACAGCATGTCGTCCACCATCTGGTGACCGAGTTCGCGTAACGCACTCCAGTCTTGCGGATCTAAAGTCTTCTCGATTTGGGTTGGGGCGATTGTGCTCATCCTGATTCCTAACTCCTGAGCCGAGTTTATTTCCTGATCCTCGACATGTACAGATTCAGATTATTGAAATTATGACCGGTACAGTATATCCTTTGGTATCTGTCGAGATCACATTTGTATGAGCCTTGCGACTGAAGCCACTCCGCCTCTGTATCTCAAGATTGCCGAAAGCGTAAGCCAGCAAGTTGCGCGCGGAACGCTCCGCCCCGGAGACCGCGTGCCCTCCCTGCGGCGCTTGAGCCGGCAGCAACGTGTGAGCATGTCCACTGCGTTGCAGGCTTATCTCTGGCTGGAGAGTCGTGGGTATCTCGAGGCAAGGCCGCAATCAGGGTTTTACGTGCGTACTCCATTCTCGACTCTGATCCCCGAGCCGAAATTCGACGCGACCAAGACCAAGCCCGTGGCAATCGGAACCAGCGCGATCCTGGCCGATATTATGGAGTCGACGAATAATCCTGCGAACATTCCCTTGGGCGCAGGAAATGCTGGTCCGGAGTTGTTTCCCAGCGACCGCTTGAACCTGATTCTTCGCCGGGTCATCCGCCGCCAGCCGCTGCACAGCATGCGCTACGAGTTTCCGCCGGGATGGGAACCGCTGCGCCGCCAGATCGCGCGTCGTTCGCTCGACATGGGATGCAGCTTTTCGCCTCGCGATGTGACCATAACGTGCGGTGCCCTGGAAGCACTCAATCTCAGCCTGCTCGCCGTCGCCCGCCCTGGTGACGTGGTTGCTCTGGAGAGCCCGACGTATTTCGCAATCCTTGAAAGCGCAGCGTCGCTCGGTATGAAGGTGATCGAAATACCGACGCATCCGCAGACGGGGATGGATCTCGACGAGTTGGATCGCGCCATTCGCAAGCACCGGGTCAAAGCCTGTATCACCATGACCAACTGCCATAACCCGCTCGGTTACGTGCTATCCGATAAATATAAGAAGGAGTTGGTCGAACTGACGGCGCGGGCGAATGTCGCGGTAATAGAAGATGACGTCTACGGCGATCTTGCCTTTAGCGACTCGCGCCCGCGACCGGCAAAGGCGTTTGACCGCAAGGGACTGGTCCTGTTGTGCTCTTCTTTCTCTAAAATCCTGAGCCCGGGTTATCGCCTGGGATGGGTTGCGCCGGGACGCTTTCGCGCCGAGGTTGAACGCTTGAAGTTTCTGGCCAACGTGGCCAACGCTTCCTTGCCTCAAATGGTAGTGGCAGAATTCCTCGAGTCGGGAGGCTACGACCGGCACGTGAAGCGGCTCCGCACAAAACTGGCGACTCAGGTCGATTGCGTGCGTCAAGCAATTGCCAAATATTTTCCTGACGGCACCCGTATCAGCCGGCCCGCCGGCGGTTACATGCTTTGGGTCGAGTTGCCGCCGGCGATCGACGCTCTAAAACTCTATCGCGCAGCTTTGACACAAAATATCAGTATCCTGCCTGGTGCTGTTTTCTCCGCTACCAACCGGTTCAAGAATCACATCCGCCTCAACTGCGGTCATACCTGGTCTGAAACGTACGACCGCGCTTTGCTAACCCTCGGACGTCTCTGCGAAAAAGCTTTCTAAACTTTTTCCACAGTCCCAATACCAGACAAGATAGCGTTTCCATTCTCATAGCCCATGTGAGCCCATGCTTTGACACGGCAGTGACACCGTCGAGACAAAGAACCCAATTCTTTTTACGCCCCGCAGACATTGGCGTGACAAAAGACAAACCCTCGCACAGTAGCTTCACTTCAACGTGTCCCACATTTTAGTCAGAGATACGTTGGAGAGAGATAGAAATGAAAAATGTGACAGGTATTCTCGGCAATTCGAATCGACGTTCATTCATGAGGAACGGTGCAGTCGCTGGAGCTGCGGCCACGGTAGGCGCAGGCATCCTGGGTAGCGGCTTAACGGCGCTGGGTGAATCCAGCAAAAAAGGTAAAGGCATCACCAAAGGAGACATCGCAATCCTGCAGTTTCTGGCTGCAGCGGAAATCATCGAAAGCGATCTCTGGGAACAATACACTGAACTCGGCGGCGTCCAGGACTCCGAAGAGCATGGCGTCAACGGGGGCAGTCCACTTTACATGGCCGCGCTTCAGATTCTTGACAGCGACATGCCGCAATACATCCACGACAACACTGACGATGAGAAGAGCCACTTCGCCTTCATCAACTCGTACCTCGAATCAATCGGGGCAGAACCTGTCAACCTCGATCAGTTTGCTAATCTGCCCAGCAGTAAAGCCAGCGGTGCCGCCGACATCGGTCGGCTTACCAACCTGATGAACCTCAATGTCGACACCAGTTTCTGGACCCGGTACCGCAGCGATTCCCACAACCCCGACCTCGATCCCGCATTCGCGTTTGCGCAAGCCGAGAATATCGTGAACCGGACAGCCATTCCCCGTACCGACGACGACCTGACCGGTCCTGCGAGGATCGCTCCATTTAATATTCCCGATCATCTCAAGGCAATCGCCTTCACCGCCGGATTCCATTTCTGCGCTATCGAGCAAGGTGGCAGCAGCCTCTATCCCTCGCTCGCTCAAAGGGTCACGAACGTTGAGGTGCTGCGGATTCTTCTCAGCATTGGGCCCACGGAGACATCCCACTTCCAGACCTGGCACGACAAGGCCGGCAATGTGCTGACTCTCACTGACGTAGATCCGGTGACCGGCTCCAAGGTGCATTTCCGGGAACTCGCCGGCATCACGTTGGAATCCCTGGAAGGAAATCTGATCATGCCCGAGCCGTGCCCGTTTCTCAGCCGAAAGTTCAAGCCTTGTTCGATCATTCGGCCGACGAATACGGAGGGAGCGGCGATGGGAGCAGTTCAGGCTCTTACCAACGATGGACTTTTCATCGGGCAATCGAAAGAGTTTTTTGCAGCAGTCACAAAGCTGGCGCAGGCTGCCGATGCGGCCGAACGCGGGTTTTGATTGCTTGTAGCTTGTTCGATTCTGGGGCGCCGTTGCTCAAGTTGCGGGTTGTGGCGCCCGCCTTTCATTCATTACGAAGTTTGATACTCGCACAAACCAAGGAGCACTTTATGTTTGAAGGACTTTTTCAACCCATGCATCTGCTGGTGATTTTCGGAATTGCACTCCTCGTGTTCGGGCCCAAGAAACTTCCTGAACTCGGCAAAGGAATCGGGGAGGGCATCCGCGGCTTCAAGTCCGCCATGAGAGAGCAAGCCGAAGAAAAACCTGCCACCATCACTGCCAACGATTCAAGCCTTAACAAAGGGTGAGCCATGCTTATTGGTGCGGAACTGCTGTTCGCGATTCTGGTCGGGTTCCTGGTAGTGGGGCCCAGACAGATGAACGCCATGCTGGGACATGTGGCGCGGGCCAGGGCCGAGTTTGAGAGGGCCACTCACAGCTTCAAGTTCCAGCTCGCAGCGGAATCTAAAGCTAACCCGCGGTCTCCCAAAGACTCACAACGTTTGTAATACAGCTCAAAGTTCAGCCCGTTGACGATTCGACAGTGCTCGAGAAACGCCGCTCCATGTCGGACATTTCTGGCTTCAAGATCTGAGAACGAGTGCGTACGCAGCATGGAACCCTCAACAGTTCCCACACTGCACAGGTGTGTGTGATTGTTATGTTTAAAATTTTATCGTCGCAGCAATTGCAACAAGACACACACAAAACGTTCTTGTCGAACTCCTCGCCGCAGGCTCATTCCACGAACCGTATTCATCTACCAAAAATCGTACGGTTCAAAAGGGTGGGCCAACATCACACAGTATGAATACTGCTTAGAATTAGCCACTTGAAACTTCACAGAACTTGGCAGCGTGTGTGCATGGAAGTGTCTGACGCTTTTGTGCAGCTCGCTCCGGTTTGTGTTGTCAGGTTTCGGATCGCGTAAACACAATTCAATGGCGTCAGGCAATTCAGCAAATCAAAATTTGTGGAGGATAACAATGAACATTGAACGTTTGTCGACCAAGAGCAGGGCACTGCTTCCCCTCTTGATGCAGACGTTGGTGCTGCTACTGTTTGTTGGCAGCGTGTTCGCCCAGGAAACGACGGGCGGCCTGCAAGGCACGGTGAAAGATCCCTCAGGCGCTGTCGTGCCCAACGCTCAGGTCGTTGTCACCAGCAATATTCTGACCGGCAACAAAACCGCAAACACAGACGCAAGCGGCTACTATCGCTTTGCCAATCTCCCTCCGGGCACGTACCTCGTCACAGTAACGGCCAAAGGCTTCCGGACAAGTAAGCATGAAGGTCTGTTGATCGAAGTCGGCCACCTTCCTACCGTCGACATCACACTTGAAGTTGGCGGCACCGAAACCGTCGTCGAAGTTAGCAGCGCCACGCCGACCATCGACGTAACCCAGAACACTACCCAGACCAACATCACCGAGGATGTTGTCGAGAACGTTCCCCATGGACGCTCGTTCCAGTCAGTGATTCAGTTTGCTCCTTCGGCCCGCAACGAACCTCTAGCGGGAAGCAACATCTTGAGCAACGGAACCGGCGGATCGTCTCCCGGCAACGGCAGCAACGGCAGCGACCACGGTTTCTCGGTGGCTGGCGGTTCCGATTCCGAGAACTCCTACTTGGTTGAAGGCCAGGAAACCGCGAACCTCATCGGTGGCTACTCCAAGACCAACGTTCCGTTTGACTTCATTCAGGAAGTCCAGATCAAGAGCTCGGGCATCGAAGCCGAGCACGGAGGCGCGCTGGGTGGCGTCGTGAACGTGGTGATGCGCAAAGGTTCGAATGCATACCATGGCTCGGTCTTCACTCAGTTTGAAAGGGGCGGGTTCGACGGTTCGCCGGTTGCCCGATCACGCTACGACGCAGCAAGTGGTGGAACGAACACCAGTTGGGGTTTCATTGATCCCCCTTACCAGAACTATCAACCGCAACGACCGAAAACCAGCGATGTATTTCCGGGATTCACTTTCGGGGGACCCATCCTGAAGGACAAGATTTTCGGCTTCGTCGGCTTCAATCCAGAATGGTCCGACGAGGAGCGTGCTCTGAATTTTGGCCCGAACAACGGCGGCGTGACTAAGTTCAGCCAGAACACTCAGACCTACTACACGACCGCTCGCATTGACGCCAGTATCAACCAGAAGATCCGCGTGTATGGCTCCTGGCTATATCAATACCAACGTCAATCGGGACAGCTGCTGCCTCGTTGGGACGCAACCAGCGCTTTCTTGAATCCGGTTACTGGATGCTTGAGCTCCGCCGTTTGTCCCACAAACCCCGACGGGACGCAGATGTTTCCCGCACAGCCGAAATTCGTCTACGGCCATGGTCTGGGATATTCAGCTCCCAACTCAACCACCAACGTGGGCGCTGATATCACGATCACGCCGCATATAGTCTTTACCACCCGCTTTGGTTATTACTTCGAGAACTATCACGACTTCGGTTTCCCAACCACTGGCGTAACCGACAATTGGGCAATCGGCAGCGTTGGCGGCACCGACGCCCTAGGGAATCCACTGCCAACCGCGCTGCAACAAACCACCAACTACTACAATCAGCCGTTCAATATCAGCAACACCGTGCGAAACGCGAATAAGGCGATTCAGTACGACGCAGATCTTGCCTGGTTCAAGAGCGGCTGGAAGGGAACCCACAACTTCAAGTTTGGATACCAGCTCAATCGCCTGTCCAACGATATTGCGCAGAAGTGGAATCAACCCACTGTCCAACTCTTCCCCGGTAACGGCGCAACAGGGAACGGGGCGGCGTTCAGCCCGGCAACCTCTACTGGCGCTGCAAACTGCGCTCCCTTCGTAGCCCTGTACGGCGTTTGTCAGGGCCAATATGGCTACATGGATGTCTACGACATCGGCACCCTCGGAAAAGCAACCAGCTTTAACCACGGGTTGTTTGTCCAGGATGCATGGACTGTCGGACGTGGCGTTACCATCAACGCCGGCGTTCGATTTGACAAGGAATATCTGCCGGGCGAAGCTCAGGGCGGCGGCGCGCCGAGCCAACCCATCAATTTCAGCTGGACAGACAAGATTGCTCCCCGTATCGGTGTAGCTTGGGACGTCTTCCGGGATGGAAGGATGAAGGTATTCGGTAGCTACGGCAGCTTCTATGATCAGATGAAGCTGAACCTGGCGATCAGTTCGTTCGGCGGACAATACTGGCAGTTCTGCTTCTACGCGTTGGATACGGCGAATCTCAGTGCAATCGACCCGGTCTATAACTCGGCTGGTCGCGATTGCGTTGGACCCTCCGCAACCAGTCAGGCTAACTTTGGTGGGGGCGTTACACCCGCTGGGTTAACCTTCCTGGAGAACCAGAACTTCCGTACCTTCCCCACGACCTGTTCAACTTGCAGCGCCAACCAAGAGGGAGTGGCTCCGGGTTTGAAACCGTACGAACAACACGAGTCCGTGTTTGGCGTCGATTACCAGCTTGCGAAAACTCTTGCCTTCGAAGCTCGCTGGGATCGTCGCCGTTTAGATCACGTAATCGAAGACTCGGCCATTGCCAACGCGGTGAACGGCAGCGAGACTTTTGTTATCGTGAATCCGGGCCAGGGGATCAATAGGACTTTCAGCAGCTTTTACGATTTCCTGTACCCAACGACCCCGCTCAATTGCTCGACCGGGCCGTGCCCACCCAACAACACGATTCCAGCAGCCCGCAGCTACGACGGCGTGGAATTCCGATTGACCAAATCACAAAGTGACCATTGGTTCGGGATGTTCTCCTACACCTATAGTCACCTCCGCGGCAACTACACCGGCTTGACCAGCACCGATATTGCCGACGGACAATTCGGCGGACGCAATTCGCCCAACAACAGCCGTTCCTTCGACGAGCCATACTTCTCGTGGAACGACAACGGCGGTTCCTCCAGCGGATTGTTGCCCACCGATCGCCCCAATACCTTCAAAGGTTACGCATACTATGACCTGGGCTGGAAACAGAAGTTCACTACGGACTTCGGTATATTCCAGTATCTGTATCAGGGTTCTCCAACCACCAGCTTCGCGGACATCGGATACAACATTTCGGGTGGTGACTTTGCGCCGGTCGATGTTGTGAACCGCGGACAATTCGTCAACCTCGCGCAAGATCCGAGCACCGGCGCGATTTCCATCGGCCCTGCTCACACCTTCCGCACTCCGTGGTACATGCAAACTGATTTCAACTTGCAGCAGAACTACAAGTTGAGCGAGCAGAAGGTACTAAGCTTCGGGGCGACCTTCGCCAATCTGTTCAACCAGCATTCCGTCACGGCTTACAACGGGATCATGGACAGCACCTTCACTCCCGGATTCGGTTCGCTTCAAGGAACCGGTTGTCCTGCAAAAGGGTGCATTCTCTTTAATGGTCCTGCGTGGTATACGGCGGCCATGCACCCCTACAACCTGAGCAGCGTGCTGAACTCCACTCCGTACAGCAATGCCACAGGTGGACCAATCACCATTAACAGCCAGTATGGAACACCATTGTTCTACCAACTGGCTCGCACCATCCGTCTACAGGCGAAATTTACCTTCTAGCGGGTTGAACTGCGTACGATTCTCTCGGGAGCCGGAATTCTGGCTCCCTTTCTTTCTGCCGATTTCTTTCGGCCGAGCGAGTCAGCAACCGCCCTTAAATCGGGACTCGCTTCGGAGTCCTTCGGCCAGCATTCTTGTCCTTACCTTATTCCAGCAATCATACCCGACATACCAAAAACCATATATATCCCTTGTGCGGGTCACGTTGACCGCCGCATAAATGCTTTTGTAATTAATCACTTATAGACAAAACACAGATTGGCAATTTGTGTGCATTGATCTGTGTGACGCCAATGTCTATCTTCGTCTAGTTAATAATGTTCCAGGTTTGGATCAGGGTAGAGTAAGCCTCGGCGCCGCAAGCAGAAACGATCTCGTGCAAGAAAAATACAATCTCGTGGAGGAAGCAATGAACCATAAACGGTTCTCGACTGGGATTCGGCGACTGCTCCCAGTTCTGATACAGACGTTTGTGCTGCTGCTCTTTGTTAGCAGCGTGTTCGCCCAGGAAACGACTGGTGGCCTGCAGGGCACAGTCAAAGATCCCTCAGGCGCTGTAGTGCCCAATGCTCAAGTCGTTCTCACCAGCAACATTCTAACGGGCAATAAGACCGTAAACACAGATTCAAGCGGTTACTATCGCTTCGCCAATCTTCCGCCAGGAGCCTATCTCGAGACGATAACGGCGAAGGGCTTCCGTACCACCAAGCGCGAAGGCTTGGTCATCGAGGTGGGCCACCTTCCGACAGTCGATATTACGATGGAGGTCGGCGGTACCGAAACCGTCGTCGAGGTCAGCGGCGCAACTCCTGCGATCGACGTGACCCAGAATACTACTCAGACCAATATCACCCAGGATGTTGTCCAAGATGTCCCGCACGGACGCTCCTTCCAGTCGGTAATTCAGTTTGCGCCCTCGGCTCGCAATGAACCCTTGGCAGGAAGCACTATTCTCAGCAATGGAACCGGCGGAGGTTCGCCGGGTAACGAAAGTAACGGCAGCGACCACGGTTTCTCCGTTGCCGGTGGCTCCGACTCGGAGAACTCCTACCTGGTAGAAGGTCAGGAAACGGCAGACTTGGCCGGCGGTTTCTCCCACACCAACGTTCCTTTCGATTTCATTCAGGAAGTCCAGGTAAAGAGCTCGGGTATTGAAGCCGAGCACGGTGGCTCCCTGGGTGGCGTGGTCAATGTGGTCATGAGGAAAGGCAGCAATGCGTACCATGGGTCGGCGTTCATGCAATTCGAGAACTCGGGCCTGGACGGTTCGCAGAATTCACGCGGCCGTTACGACGCCAGCTCTACTGGGACCACGACGCCTTGGGGACAAATTGATCCTCCCTACCTTAACTACCAGCCCATAAGAGACAAGACCAGCGATGTATTCCCTGGGTTCACGATTGGAGGCCCGATCCTCAAAGATCGCATGTTCTTTTTCTTGGGGTTCAATCCGGAATGGAATGACACCGAGCGCCGTTTGAACTACGGCCCCAGTAATGGCGGCATTGTTCCCTACAGCCAGAACCAACAGACCTACTACACCACTGCCCGTATCGACGCCAGCGTGACCCAAAAGATCCGCGTGTTCGGTTCGTGGCTGTATCAGTATCAGAAGGAGTCCGGGCAGTTACTGCCCCGCCCCGATTCTGTCCAGAACTACTTTAATCCCGCCACCGGATGCTTCGGCTCATCGGGACTTCCGTGTCTCACGAGTGGCGATCCGAAAGACGTCTACGGGCACGTTCTAGGTTTTTCAGCCCCCAACAGCACGAGCAATTTCGGCGCTGATATGACCATTACTCCGCATATCGTCGCTACCACCCGCTTCGGGTACTACTTCCAGAACTATCACGACTTGGGGTATCCGACCGACAGCGTCATCTATAACTGGCCGAATAGCTCCATCGGAGGCACGGATGCTTTGGGAAATCCGCTGCCGAGCCAGTTGCAACAATCGGCTCTGTACAACAGCGCTCCGGTCAACCCCTTCACTACTACCCGCAATGCGAATAAGGCAATCCAGTTCGATGCGGATCTCGCCTGGTTCAAGAGCGGTTGGGGAGGAACGCACAACTTCAAATTCGGTTATCAGCTCAACCGTCTATCAAACGATATCGACCAGAAGTACAACGAACCTTATGTCCAGCTCTTTCCGGGATTTGCTGGAACAGCGACGTCGTACAGCCCCGTAACTCCAATCGGTGCGGCCAACTGCGCTCCGTTCATAGCGCTTTACGGACATTGCCAAGGTCAATATGGCTATCTCTCAGTCTATGACTTCGGCACTGAGGGCAAAGTCACAAGCTTCAACCACGGCTTGTTTGCGCAGGATGCCTGGACCGTCGGTCGCGGCGTCACTATCAACGCCGGTATCCGGTTTGACAAGGAATATCTGCCTGGTGAAGGAGGAACGGGTCCTGGCATTCCCCAACAGCCTATTAACTTTGGCTGGGGGGACAAGGTTGCTCCCCGTATTGGTGCTGCCTGGGATGTCTTTAGAAATGGCAAGATGAAGGTGTTCGGCAGTTATGGTGCCTTCTACGACATCATGAAGCTGAACGTGGCCATCAGTTCGTTCGGTGGGCAGTATTGGCAGCAATGCTTCTACGCCTTAGATACGACGAACCTCACCTCAATCGTTCCTGCTTTCAACGCCGCCGGTCGTGACTGCGTCAGTCCTCCCGGTTCCGCTGCTAATGTTGAGGCAAATTGGGCTGGCGGCACCACACCCGCAGGCTTGACTTTCCTGGAGAACCAGAACTACCGCCTCTTCCCCACTACTTGCTCGACCTGCGCGCTTACGCAAGAGGGGGTAGCTCCCGGCTTGAAGCCTTACAAACAACATGAGACAGTATTCGGCGTTGATTATCAGCTTGCCAAGAACGTGGCGTTCGAAGCGCGCTGGGATCGCCGCCGTCTGGATCATGTGATTGAAGACTCGGCTATTTTCAACGCCAGTAACGGCAGCGAGACTTTCGTCATCGTCAACCCAGGCCAGGGCGTCAACTCAACGTTTGACGGTTTCTGTAATTTCCTTTACGGTGCTGCGGCAGCGACCGGGTGCGCGGGAACTCCTCGTCCCCCGAATGCTGTCATCCCTGGCGCTCGTAGCTACGACGGTGTGGAATTCCGCGTCACCAAGAGTCACGCAAACAATTGGTTCGGCATGTTCTCTTACACCTATAGCCACCTGCGTGGAAATTACACGGGCTTGACCAGCACGGATCTTGCCGACGGAGGCTATGGTGGTCGCAATTCACCAAACAACAGCCGCTCGTTCGACGAGCCGTACTTCTCATGGAACGACAGCGGCGGTTCCTCCAGCGGACTGCTCCCCACGGATCGCCCGAATACATTCAAGGGCTATGCGTATTACGAGCTGCCATGGACCAAGGTTTCCAACAAGCTCTCCACCGACGTGGGGATCTTCCAATACTTCTACCAAGGCTCGCCTGTGACCACGTACCTGGATATCGGTTACGGAGGCAGCGCGTGGCCGGTTGATCCGGTGAACCGCGGAAACTGGGTTGATGTCTCACAGAATCCGGCCACTGGTCTTATAACGGTCGGGAGCCCACAGGTCCTCCGCACTCCGTGGTACATGCAGAGCGACTTAAACTTCACGCAGAACTACAAGTTGAGCGAGCAGAAGGTTCTCAGCTTCACGGCTACCTTCGCTAATCTGTTCAATCAGCACTCTGTTACAGCCTACAATGAACAAATTGACACCGGCAATGGCTTTACCTTCGGTGCTCCGAACGGTACGTTCATCGGCAATGGCGTGCCTTTCTACGCTAACGCCATGAGCCCATATAGCCTGTCCGCCGTGCTGAATTCGCCCTTGCAGAATCAAGACATTCTGTTTGGTGGAACAAGCCCTCAGACAGTGAACAGTCTTTACAAGACGCCGTTGTTCTTCCAGTTGTCCCGTACTATCCGTCTAGCGGTGAAGTTCACCTTCTAGTGGACGGGACGGTTTACGAATTACGGGGGAGCCGCACTTGCGGCTCCCTTTTTTTCTTGCCAGCAGCTTCGTAGGTTTGCAAGGCAAGACTGCTTTTCACGAGTGCCGAAGTCACAAGACTCGTGGAGACTCCGAAAGAAGGCATTGCCCCCATCTGGTTGGAAACCATCCGATACAATCGAAAGGGTGACGCCTTCGGCGACGCCTTGCATGAAGCGCATTTTCATCCGCCGACCGCTGAGGAGACAAGCTTCGATTGCCATCGCTAACCAGACGAAGATTTTTTCAAGTCGCTGCCGGCGTGGCCACGACCGGTGCTCTCGCTCTGGCCGACGACGCCACAATTCTTGAACCGCATCAACCCATTTTGATCGCGATGGAAATCGTGCTGCCCAGGTTGCCGGAAGCGTTCAACGGTTTCACCATCGCGCAACTCAGCGATTTTCACTTCGACGAGTATTTCTCCGCCGCGCCCATAAAAACTGCGATAGAAATGGTCAACAACCTGCGCCCGGATATGGCCGTGCTCACCGGCGACTTCGTCACCGTCCCGATGTTTCATCGCCGGTTCCATACCGACAAACGCGCTGCCCTCGCCGCCGAGCCCTGTGCCAGCCTTCTCGCGCAAATGCAACCACGTCTCGGGACTATCTCGATTCTCGGCAATCACGATGTGGGTTCAGACCCTCACCGAATCATCGAGATTTTCGATTCGCACGGTCTTCCCGTTCTCCGCAATCGCTCCACGCCCGTCGAGCAGGGAGGATCGCGAATCTGGCTCTGCGGTTTGGATTCTGTCTGGGAAGGGAAGCCGAATCTGGATCAAGCCTTGAAAAGCGTCCCCGGCGGCGAACTGGTTATCCTGCTGGTGCACGAACCGGACTTTGCCGACAAGGCCGCTCACTACCCCGTCGACTTCCAACTTTCGGGACATTCGCACGGCGGCCAAGTCTGGTTGCCTGGCATTGGGGCTCCCTGGCTGCCGAAGTTTGCCAAGAAATATCCTCGCGGACTGCACCGGATCGGCCCGCTAATCCAATACACCAACATGGGACTCGGCACCATCCGGCTGCCAATCCGCCTGAACTGTCCTCCCGAAGTAACGCTCTTCACCCTGCGCACTCCCGACAGGTCAATGTAGGCGCTGGCGTCCACGCACCTACACGAGCGGGAATCCAATAATTCGTCACGGTGACGGCCATCGACCAAAACGGACTCTGCAGTTTTCGCCTTCGACTGCCAGCGCAGCCCGCAAATCTGGTCCGAGATCCAGTTGCCACATCGACCAGCGCCTGGACTCTTCCGCATCGGCATACACGTCCAACTGCAACTCGTATCCACTGCCGCGAGGCAGCACGCCAAAGCTCGTGAGCGGCAGCGAAAGGCCCTCGCCCTGTGCCTTGATGTAAGCCTCTTTCGCGGTCCAGCAGGTGAAGAACGATGGAATGTGTTGAGCATCAGGTTGCGATCGCAACCATTGCACTTCTGGAGGCGAAAAGAAGCGCTCGGCCAACTCCAGCGCATTCGTATCCGGACGAATGCGCTCGACGTCCACTCCGATCTGCCGATGGCGCACAACGGCGATCACGGTTACTCCTGCGGAGTGTGAAAGGTTGAAGCGAAGGTCACAGCTCTCGGCCAGTTCCGGTTTGCCATTGGCGGAGGTGAGGAAACGAATGTCGCGCGCGTCAATTCGACGGTAGCGGCCAAGAGCTTGTCTTAGCAAAGCGCGGCTGATCAGAAATTGGTTTCGCGGAGCGGCGAATTTGAAGCGCGCTGCCCGCTCTCGCTCTTCCACGTCGAGCAACTCGAGCAGCGAGTCAGCTTCTTTCTCCCACGCGATGAGGTCGACCTGCCAGACATGGACTTCATCAGCCGGCAAGATGCCATCGAGTTGCTGCAGAGGCTCTGGAGTCATGTCAGCATTTTTCCGGTGCGGTTCGCTCCACTTCAGTGTAGCCGCGTCCGAGGTTCTGAAGTTTGGATATCACGGATCGTAGGAAGCGGCAAAGTTACGGCTTTTTGCAGATAGCGGTTTGGCGGATTGTGTATTAGAATCGGCCTAATCCAGCCGGAAGCAACATGCTGTCAATTTCTACGCGAAACGATTTCTAGGGACTTGACTCACGTAATGCCGGAGCTTGACGGATGAAAGACATCTACGAAGTACTGCGAGAAAAAGAGATGGACTTGGCGCGCTTGCGCATTGAAGTCGACGCGCTTCGCTTCGTCGCCCCGTTGCTTACCGACCGGAATGGCGAAGCCAACGATGATCGAGTGTTGCGCCGGCCCGATCTCGCATGGGCTCCAGCCCTGGAGCGAAATAAGTGGCCGCTGAAGGCGGGAGATTCGGCGCCAACCTACTCCGACTCGTAATTTCGACTGATAGAAGATGCAATGGTTTTCATCTTCTCCGCGCTGAGTACGCTCCCTCCTATGCGTAAGTGTTGTTTTGTCAACTACATACATGGGATTTGAGGCTGGCAAGCGGATTGCCCTTTAGTAACCATGTTTGGAGCGTGGCGACTTTTCTCGTCTTGGCCTTGCTCCTGGGAAATGTAGACATGCTAGCCCGCAAGTTGTGGTCGTTTCTTCTCGTTGCTCTTGCTCCCGTCGTCTGTCTGGCCTCGGCCGCCGGACCTTTCTCGCGACCTGATCTAGCATCATTAGCTGCTCGCGAACGCCAGGTGTGGGCTTCGGCGGCGCATGATTCGGAGTTCGCAGCCATGTTGCATACCGCGGGCGCGAGTTGCGAAGCTTCGGAACCTCCCGAGCCGTTAGCGACGCCGAATCCGCTGCTTGACATCGCTGATCCGAGTTCCAAGGTACGCGTCAGTTTCATCATCGGCACCGACGGACGCGTTCACTCTCCTCTCATCCTCGAAAGCGCCGGCCCGAGTGAAGACCGGACGATCTTGGATACGGTGCGTTCGTGGCGTTATCGTCCGGCGATGTGCAACGGCACTGCAACCGACACCGAAGCGAAGATTGAGTTTTCCAGTCACTAGGTCTCTTTCGGTTAGCTCCTTTCCGACTTGCTGCTCTTAGACTAGAATGAGCGGCAGCGCTATGGATCATGAAAAGCCGAAGGGACCAATCCCGAATTTGCCTGCGTCTGCATCCGAGGGAGAACTCGCTCACAATCCCGCAGTCGACGATTTTTTCCGGCGTCTGAAGCAGGACCTGCATCATCCCAAGCCCGGCAACGAAGCCATTGCTGCGGCTTTGCACGCAGTGCAGCGGCTTACTTCGCAGGTGGACGCGGACGCATCCGTCAGCGCCATGGCGGAAGCAATCGAGACTCGCACCTGCCTCTCCTGCGGAAGCCAGAACCCGGCGGACAACCGGTTCTGCGCGATTTGCGGCGTTCCTCAGCAGGATGCCCCACCCCAAGCGCTACAGACTGCGACCGCGCCCAACCTGCGACCAGCCGCGCCCGCTGCCGGACAGCATCACTATCATCATCATTATCACCACCACTATTTCGCGTCTCCTGAGGGAGGCGTCGCGCTACCCGGTTCCGAGCCGCGAGCGACGAGTGGCGCTCCGGTTGCGCGCGATGTGCAGAAGCGCTCTCAATTGGGTGGAACTTCGTTGAACCGGGCGGAATCTGCAGTGCGAAAGCTTACGCAGGATTGGGCGCTGGCCTGTAACAGCAAACAGCTTGACGATCTGGTTGGGCTGTATGCCGTCGATGCGATTGTGCTGCGTCCGAATGTGCCGCCGATTCGCGGCAGCGCAGGCATTCGCGAGTTCTTCTTTGGCTTGCTGGACGCGGGATTCGGCGAGGTCGAGATGGAGCCCCTGCGGACGGAAGTATTCGGAGACATCGCCTACGAAGCGGGCCGTTGCAAGATGCTGGTTCCGGTCGCGGGCAAGCGCCGGGAAGAGCGCGGCAAGTACCTGTTTACCCTGGCAAGGCAGGTGGGGGACTGGAAAGTCCTAGCCGACTGTTGGACCAGCGATTTGAGTTTAGGAGGCCACGTGGACGCGGGCGCCGCCAAGCCCAACCTGCCCGGCTCTGGGTCTCCGATTCTGAAGCCACCGCATAAGAATCCGTAGGCGGAATAGCCTTTCAGATATTGCTAGCTTTCGCTCGGCAGGAGACGGGCGAGTCGCCCGTCACTATGCGGACCGGTGGGGGAGCTGGCACGTGGACAGGAGTGTCCGCGCTACACGTGTTCTGGCTCAGGAGACGACGCCTAGCTTTTGCAGATCCTCGCGCAATTGCTTTGCGTTTTCCATCTGGATTACCTGCATGCCTAATCGCGAGGCGCTGTCCAGATTCAGGGGGCGATCGTCTATGAAACAGCATTCCTCCGGCGGCCTCTGCGTGATTTCCAAGGCGAGGCGGTAGATTCCTTCTTCGGGCTTGCGCAATCCTACAAAGCAGGAGCTGACGAAGAGGCTGAAGATTTCGCGCAGGCCGAAGGTTTGAATGCGAAACAAATTCAGTTCTTTGGATTCATTGTTAATCGTCGACATCAGATACTTGCACGATCGACTTAAATCTCGCGCCAGTTGCAGGGCATCCGGGTCCGCTTGCGACAGGGAAAGCATGTACTGTTTGAATGCGTCCTCGGTGAAGGATCGCGGACGGTAGAAAATCGTGCCTTTGAGATATTCCTGCAGGGTGATCTTGCCGCGCTCGAAGGAAGAAACCAGCATCTCGTGCCGGCTTTCGAATTCGACTTCATCAAGATTGAATTGTTTGAGAGTGCGCTGGCGCTCCTCGTGGTCCCAGGCGTTGCTGAGCAGGACGCCGCCCACGTCCCAGAAAATTGCGCTGATGTTTGCCAAGCTGATCCTCCGAAGGTGCGATTGATATCTTACAGGCTGGGCGATGATTTGGTCTGAGGCAAGCACTCCAGCGGGTAAAGCCGGAACCGTTGCGGGCCTTGGCGGTACGGCTGAAGGGTTTGCAAAAAAACTCGGCGTTGAGAGTTTTGAAAGGGCCGCGCCGGAGGTCCTTGAAACGATGTACGGCGCGGCTGAAGCCGCGCCCCTTCAAGGCTTCCCAGACGCTGATTTCGGCCTTTCTCCGGAAGCTGTGATGCCGTGCCCTTCCTGCTTGGTTTGTCTTTAGAGCAAGTGGAGCTTCTGGCCTTCGCCCGCACGGGCGGGGACGCCCGCGCCACACGTGAAAAGCCCCGATCCTGATTGGCAGGATCGGGGCTGGTTGAATTGCGGTGCCGGCTAGTAGCAGCCGGTGTGCGGCGTGAAGCTTTGCCGGTAGCTCAAGTTGTCGATGTCGCGGAACATCGGTGTTCCTGGCGGCAGGTTTTGAGGCACGGTGAAATCCGCATCGAAGATATAGTTTCGAGTCGGAGGCTGGTAGACGGAGTAGGAGCAGCACTTGAATGTGCCCGTGTTGTAATTGGAGTAGTAGAGACTGACCAGCGAGCCGTAGTAGTTGAGAGTCTGGCCAGTACTCTGCCAATCCTCGAGGAAGCGGAGGAAGTTGTGGACGCCGCCGTCGGTGCCGAAGCCGTAATCCGCGCCGTTCTCCCACGCTGGGAAGGGGAAATTGACGTTCTTCCCGCCAGCGATCGCGACTCGATAGTAGGTATTAACAGCCGTACGGTTTGGCGCCGGTTGCGTGGCTTGAGTGACCAGACTGTTCAAGTCCGACCAATTGTTCGACAGCATGGTTACCGCGTCGGCGACTATGCCGGCAGCGGAGTGTCCGGGCAGATCGGCTCCGGGAG
>Ga0210390_10001038_pt1 | contig 27757 bp, 24 predicted proteins | sample IncBWH11OmetaG_FD_161050 | JGI IMG/M metagenome (GOLD analysis project Ga0210390, IMG submission 161050) | Forest soil microbial communities from Barre Woods Harvard Forest LTER site, Petersham, Massachusetts, United States - Inc-BW-H-11-O ...
TTACAAATACACGCACCATTCCGCCGTGGACACTTTCGATAAAGTGAAAGCTGATGTTCTGGATCGCAACGCCACGGTAATGGCTCTCGCCGCGTTCTGGATCGCCGACCGCCCCGAGCGTCTCGCCAGCCCCTGGCCCCAGGAAAAAACCGCTCAGATGCTAGTGGAAAAACACCAGGACGGCATCTTGAAAGCGTTCGGTCTCTGGCCCTTCGGAAACTTGGGAACCGCACCCGCAACCCAGTAGCGTCGGTCGGCAAACTGCATTTCCCACTGGGGTAGGGGCGCTGCTTGTGAATTGCGCTGCAGCGCAACTCATCCTGAGAACCGGCGGTGCCGGTTCGAAGGGCCGCGCCCCATTTCAGCAGCGCGCCCGCATTAGCCGACCTAACTAATCAATCGCGCAATCGCAAACGCCGCGGCCGCAGCCAACCCGCCCACCAAAACCGTCTGCATTCCTCCGCGCAACGGCTTCACTCCAGTAAAATGCCCCTTAACCGCGCCAAATCCAAAAAGCGCCAGCAGCGTCACCACCACGGAATAGATCAACGCCAGATGCAGATCGTGGTGAATGATCATATACGGCGCCAGCGGCACCAATCCTCCAGCAATGTAAGACGCCGCAATCGTCGCCGCGCTCCGCGTAGCCCGCGCGGGATCCGGTGGCTCCAATCCCAGCTCAAACCGCATCATGAAATCCACCCACTTTTTTTGATTCGCGGTAATCGTCGAAACGATCGGCGCCATCTGCGCTTCAGTCAATCCATAGTCGCGAAACACTTTCGCCACTTCTTCCGTTTCAATTTCCGGCAGCTCCACGGTCTCGCGATATTCCCGGTCCAGTTCCGAAGCGTAATGCTCCGTATCCGTCTTCGCAGCCAGATACCCGCCCAATCCCATCGCGATCGAACCAGCCGCGATTTCCGCCAGCCCCGCCGTCACCACGATCCCCGTGGACGCCACCGCTCCCGTCAATCCAGCAGCCAGCGCAAACGGCACAGTCAACCCGTCCGACATTCCAATAACAATGTCGCGCACCGCCGCAGTCGCGGTGAAATGTTTTTCCACATGCTCGACGGATGGCATCCTCGACTCCCTCACCTCATCCAATATTTCCAGCTGCCCGTACCCGTCTCCCCCGGCAGGCGCGTATAATTATGGGGCAGGATCAACAAATCAGGAGGGACATTATGACCGCAACTTCTACAGGACAAGGAGCCGCTCCTCAGATGACTTTCACACTTCCGCCTTTGCCGTATGCGTTCGACGCTCTGGAACCCCACATTGACGCAAAAACCATGGAAATTCACCACGACAAACACCACGGCGCCTACGTCACCAACCTTAATAAAGCGCTCGAAGGCCACGCCGACCTGCAAAAACTTTCCGTCGAAGAACTGCTGGCCCAAATCAATAAAGTGCCGGAAGCGATTCGCCCCGCCGTGCGCAACAATGGCGGCGGCCACATGAACCATTCCATGTTCTGGAAAATCATGAAGAAGGGCGGCGGCGGCGAACCCGGCGGCGAACTCGGCAAAGCCATCAGCTCCGCGTTCGGCAGCTTCGCGGATTTCAAAGCCAAGATCAATGACGCAGGCGCCAAGCGCTTCGGCTCCGGCTGGGCCTGGCTTCTCTTCCGCGACGGAAAACTCGTCATCGAATCCACAGCGAACCAGGACAATCCCATCATCGACGGCGGAAAAGCCTTCTTCGGTGTGGACGTCTGGGAACACGCCTACTACTTGAAATATCAAAACCGCCGCCCCGAATACCTCGAGGCCTGGTGGAACACCATCAACTGGGCGCAAGTGGAAGAAAATTTCGCCCACGCCAAGAAGTAAATTCCATTCTCAATCACATTTCAAAAAGCAGGGGCGGGTCGCACACCCGCCTCTGCAAATTGTTGCCGCCCTCTTTAAGTTCCTGGCAGCAACCAATGCTCTATCGCCAGGATCGCAATCGCCGCCAGCGTCGTGATCAACGTCACGATTAATCCCACGCGCGCGAATTCCCAGAACGTAATTTTCACTTTCTTGCCCGCCTGCTGCAGCACAATCAAATTCGCCACGGAACTGAATGGCGTCGCATTCCCGGCCAGCGTGCTGGTGCTCGCCACCGCTAGCCAGATGTAATGCGTATTTGGAAACGAAGGCACCAACGGACGAAACAGCAGCACCGCCGGCAGATTGCTCACTAGATTCGAAAGAATCAGCATCACCCCGCTCACCGCGAATAGTTGCGAAGTCATTCCGCCCTGCAGCCCCGCCTGAAAATATCCGATCAGGTGTTCCAGCGCGCCCGACGCCTCGAATCCCTTGATCACCACAAATAGCGACGCAAAAAACAGCAGCAGTTCCCAATCCAGCCGCTGATAAATGTTTTGCGCCTTCACCCGCCCGATGATCAAAATAAACGCGCCCACCGAAATGGCCACCAACGGAAACGAATAACCCAGTATCCACAGCACAATCACCAGCGCCGCCGCGATGCAGCACTTGATGAGCAGGGTGCGTTCCATCTTCACCGGCAGCGATGGCGGCTGCCGTTTCAACGGATGGTGAAAAATTTCGCGATGAAAGAAAAGCGCCAGCACCGCCACGTTAATTACCATTCCCACCAGCGAAACCGGAGCCAAATGCGCCAGAAATCCCAGAAACGAAAAATGCGCCGAAACTCCGATCACTGCGTTCTGCGGATTTCCCGTCACGGACATCACCGAGCCAATATTCGCGGAAGTGGCCACCGCGATAATGTACGGAATCGGCGGCACTTCCAGCCTTTGCGTCACCACCAGCACGATCGGTGTGAATATCAGGCAAATCGTATCGTTCACGAAAAATGCCGCCAGAATTCCCGTGGCGAACACCAGCAGCACCAGCAACTGAAGTCGCGTGCGCGCCACCGCCGCCACGTGTACCGCGATCCAATCGAAAAATCCCGAAATTTGAAAATGCGCTACCAGAATCATGATGCCCAGCAGAAAAATCAGCGTGTTCCAATCAATCGTCTGGTACGCCTCCGTCAGCGGCACCGCGCCCACCAGTACCATCGCCACCGCGCCGCAAAACGCCGCTGCTGTGCGGTCCAAATGGCTCCCGCGTCCGCTTTCCACCGCGATCAAAATGTACGTGGCCAGAAAAATTGCGACGGGAATCCAGTGGCTTTGCGCGAGTGTGGCGGCAGCGTGGTTCATTTTTCGAGTGCTCGAGCTGCGGGCTCGAAGATGGTGAGCTTAACGTGCCCTAGCCGCAGATGAACAGTGATTGTTTGCTTTCTACAGTGTATTTCGGCAGCCGCCAGCGGAGATGTCGCGCGCCCGTATTATTCGGAACCAAGAAATGCGAAGCGCAGTAGAAAAATTCCCGACAGTACCCAAATCAACGGACTGATGTCCCGGTATTTTCCCGCGCCGATCTTCAAGCATGTGAAAGAAAGCAGGCCCAAGCTTAGTCCCGTCGCGATGCTGAACGTCAGCGGCGTCGCCACCAGCGTCAAGAACGCGGGAAATGCCTCGCTGAAATCGTCCCAGCGAACTTTCGCAATCGAGCCGCACATCAGCGCGCCCACCAGAATCAGCGCGGGAGCCGTCGCGTAGGTAGGAATCGCGGCCACCAGCGGCGCGCAGAACATAGCCACTACAAAGAGTCCCGCGATCACCAAATTTCCCAGCCCCGTCCGCGCCCCAGCCGCCACACCCGCGGCACTCTCGATGTAGCTCGTCACCGTGGACGTCCCGGTCAGCGCGCCTACAATCGTTCCAAATGCATCGGCCAGCAACGCCCTGCTCGCTCGCGGCAATTTCCCATCGCGCAAAAAGCCGCCCTGCTCGCACACCCCCACCAAAGTTCCAACGTTATCGAACAAATCCACGAAGAAAAATACGAAGATCAATTCTCCCAGCCCCAACCGCGTAGCCGAACGCAAATCCAGTTTCAGAAATGTCCCCGCCGGATGCGGCCAGGAAAAGAATTGCGCGGGCCAGTGGTCAAGCCCCAGCGGAATCCCCGCCAGCGCGATAGCCACAATGCCCAGCAAAATCGCGCTGCCCACGCGCCGGATCATCAATATCGCGATCAGAATCACTCCAGCCGCCGCCAGTAGCACTTGCGGATCGGAAGTTTTTCCAAACGCCACAAAAGTCGCCGGATTCGCCACGATAATCTTCGCGTTCCGCAATCCCACAAACGCGATGAATAACCCAATCCCGGCCGCAGTCCCATGTTTCAAACAATCCGGAATCCCGTTCACAATGTGCTCGCGCACGTTCGTCAGCGTCAGCAGCAGGAACAATAGCCCGGACAAAAACACCACGCCGAGCGCTGTCTGCCAGGGCACTCCGCGCCCAATCACGATCGAATACGTGAAGTACGCGTTCAGCGACATTCCCGGCGCCAGCGCGATCGGATAATTCGCCCACAGCCCCATCACCAGCGTGGCCAGCGCCGCCGAAATGCACGTCGCAAACAGCACGCCTTCCACCGGCATGCCACCCTCCGCCAGAATTCGCGGATTCACCACCACCACGTACGCCATGGTCATGAACGTCGTCAGCCCGGCCAGCAGCTCGCGACGTACGGTAGTTTTATTTTCGGTGAGGTGGAATACGCGTTCCAGCAATCCGTTTCTCCCCGGTTAAAAATGCGCAACTATAGGCCGCACGCGCGCCGCCGTCAACGTCATAAGATGTATGGAACGAATTCAGAATGCAGCGCTACGCACAATTGCCATCCAAAAGCAGAATCAGGAAATTTGCAGGAAAACCTCACACTCAGTCGGGCGAACGGTACTACCGGCTCATGGACATAACGAAAAACTTCATGAATTTCTCCACGTCCACTTCCGTCTGCACGGACGCAGGCTGCACCGCCGCAGGTGGCGTCAAATGCCCCAACCATTTTTCGCGATCCACCGGCCGCGGTCCGCTGTAAGGCAAAAAGAATGTCGGAACGTCCTCCGGCTTCTTCCACACCACGGTGTGTCCGTACTTCGGGCCATGATCAATGTCCACATCCAAATACATCGTGTCCGACTTCTTAATCACGGTGGGATCGATCAACGACGCCACCAGCAATTCATCCCACATCATGGACCACATGGATGTACCCGCCGGAGGCTGCGCGTCCAGATACACCTGCTTCACGTGCGCCCTCAGCGGCCCGCCCGCCTTCACGATCTTTCCCATCAAGTCGGCGTTGGACCACACTTGCTCCCCCGCCTCGTACGGGCTGATCACTATTTCCTTCCACGGTTCGCGCATCACGATGGAAGCAGCCTCCGGATCCCACCACCAATTCAGTTCCGGGCCTCCCCGCAAGCTTCCGCCCATGATGTAAATCGCTTTCGTCAGCGGCACGATCGTAGGATCCATACGCACCGCCAGCGCCACATTCGTCAGCGGCCCGGCGCAATACAAAACGACTTCGCCCGGATTCGCGTGAATCGTATCAATAATGAAATTCGCCGCGCGGCCCGGTCTCGCTTTCGCCTTCGGAAATCCTCCGGGCGGCGCCCACGTTTCGCTCGGTGGCGGCGCATCAGGATTGAACGAACCCTGCCATACAAGATTCGAACCATACAAAGCCTCGCGCCGCTCCACTTCGCCTTTTGAATTCACCAGCGGATTCTCCGCGCCCTTCACCACCGGCACATCCGTCCGCCCGGTCAGCTCGGTGGCCCACAACGCAAACACCGTCGCCGGCTCCACCCATTGATCGCCGCTCACGGTGGTGATGCCCAATAGATTAATTTCTGGCGCGCGCAGCAGCATCAGCAACGACAGGAAATTCGTTCCCTGCGGCCCGGCGCTATCCTGGTCCGCGATCACTTTTATCTTCTGCCCCGATATCTTTTGCATCTGCGGCGACGACGCCGGGCAAAAGAAGAGCAATAGCGTAAGCAGCGCGCAAAGTGGCAGCGCCACGCTTGCATTTGTTTTCATGAATTTGGTTTTCTCCTGGCCGTGTGGCGTCGTCTCAACGCGAAATCGTCGCTCCGCGCTGGTGTCTCTTGCGCGGTCGCCGATCAGCCTGTATGGTACGCCATGCCCGCGCCCGCAAATTCCCATGAAACGCGGAATCCCGCGCCCGTCTCACCTTTGTCGTCGCAAGAAAATGCTGAAGCCGCCGCTTACGGCCTGCGCCGCGGCGCTCTCTCCCCGCTCGAAACTCTGGCGCAATCCGTCTCGACCATCGCGCCAACCACAACTCCCGCCGCCACTATCCCTCTGGTTTGCGCGCTCGCCGGCAACGGCACGTGGCTCGCGTATCTCCTCGCCACCATCGCCGTACTGCTCGTCGCACTGTGCATCGCGCGCTTCGCAAAATATTCCGCCTCGCCAGGCTCGCTCTACACCTACGCATCCATGATTTTGCCACCGTGGCTGGGCGCAACCGCCGCGTGGAGTTTGCTGCTCGCGTACGTCGCCACGGGATCGAGCGTCATCGGCGGATTCTACCATTTCGCGAATCTGCTTCTGCGCGACGCCACCGGCCACGAAATTTCCGCAGTGCTCCTCGTCCTCGCCGGCGCCGGCGCGTGCGTCTGGATCGCCTGGCGCGACGTAAAAATCTCCGCGCGCCTGATGTTATGGATGGAAGCAGTTTCTGTCGCGGTAATAATCATCGTGATCGCGCTGGTGCTTGTGCGCCACGGCTTGCATCTGGATTGGGAGCAATTGAAATTGCGCGGCATGACCGGCAGCGGCCTGCGTCTCGGCCTGGTGCTTGCGCTTTTCAGCTTCGTCGGCTTCGAAAGCGCCACCACGTTGGGCGCCGAAGCACGCAATCCTCTGAAAACAATTCCGCGCGCCGTGATTCAATCCGCGATCATCGGCGGAGCGTTCTTCACCGTCTGCGCCTACACCGAAGTACTCGGCTTCCGCACCGCCGGGCAAGATTTGGGCAGCAGTCCCGCGCCGATGCACGTGGTTGCAGCAGTGGGCGGCGTTCCGCTCTTCGGATTGTTGATTGATATCGGCGCGCTGGTCAGCATGTTCGCCGGAACCCTCGCATGCATCACCGCAGCCGCGCGCGTCTTGCTGTTGATGGCGCACAACGGCCTCGCCCACGGCTCGCTGCGCACCACGCACGCTCGCAACGAAACTCCCAGCTACGCAGTCGTCGTCACTGGAATTGCCGCGGCTCTGCCGGTGATCGTGCTGGCGGCGCGCGGCGCAAGCGGCCTCGACGTTTATGGCTGGCTCGGCTCGCTCGCCACCTACGGTTTCATCGTAGCCTATGCGCTGGTGTGCATCGCTCTGCCTCGCTATTTGCGCAACCACGCCGCTTTCACTCCGGGCGCGCAAATTCTTTCCTGGCTCGCGGGCCTCGCCATGCTCCTCGCGCTCGTCGGCAACCTCTATCCCGTCCCCGAAGGCCCGTACGGCAAGCTCCCCTACATCTATCTCGTATATCTTGCCGCCGGGCTGTTCTGGTTCCTGATCAACAGCCGTAGCAAGAACGCCGCAGCGAAAAACTCCTAAGGCTGCTCTTCCGTATCCGGCAACGCCACCAGCAGCAATACAATCCCAATCACCGTGAACATGCGAACCGCCGCTTCCTGACCGTTCCAGACTTTCGACTGCCACATCAGGAACCATTCCCCTCCAATGGTCAGAAAAGCCACCAGCCACATCAGCAAAGCCAGCGCCAGCGCAATAATAGAAATGCGTTTCGCGCGGGCAAACGCGACAGCAGTTCCACGCAGTGCTCTCGCCATTCGATATCCGCCCCGCCAACACAAGATCATGTTCAGGAATTCCCACGCGATGGTCGAAATATAAAATGCGAGGTGCCAAGCCGGCTGGTTCAACGCGCGCCACATCCCGCGGTTTTCCGGAAACGTCGAGTCCATCATCACCACATGACGAACAAATTGGTAGTTGGAGTTGAAATCCGTGATGTTGTTAAACACCAGCAGCGTGTAGTACAGCGCCACCGCGAAAACCATCGTCATTTTCACCGCGCGCAGCGTCATCGCAACTCCCGCGAACCCGGATGGTAGCGCATCAATCGCCGGACGCGCGCGGCAATCTCGAAATTCCCGAACATCGAGCCGCGAACCGGGCGCCGCATACCACTGCTCCCTGTGGAAATCTGCCATAGAAATAATTGATATCTGCCATAGATTAAAAATACTTCGTTCCCGGAAAAAAAAGGCGTACCGTCCGTCCATCTTCGGGGTGAAGTAAGGAATCTGGGCAACATTTTTCATCAAACGCAAATTCCTACCGTGCGAGTTTTCGCGCGGCGTTCCCGTTTGGAACTCTGTCCGCATCGATCGGAGGAACGAATGATTGAGAGAGTCCGGCTCTCGATTTTCTTGCTGGCGTTATGCATTTGCGTAGCTCTGGCCTTCGCGCCGGGCGCTCGCTCGCAGCAAACTCTGGGCGGCATCACTGGCACGGTCACGGATACAACGGGCGGCGTCCTGGCAGACACCCTGGTGACGCTCGTCGGCGATCAAACCACGCTGACCCGAACGCAAAAAACGAACTCCAGCGGCTCCTACGAATTTGTGAACTTGCCGATCGGCACCTACACCCTCACCTTCTCTCACGACGGTTTCGAAGCTCAAAGAATTCCCTCCATCCTGGTGCAAGCCGATCGCACCGTGAGCCTGAACCCTGCATTGAAAGTCGGCCAGGTAGGAACCACGATCACTGTGGAGGAAACTCCTCTGCTCAACGCCGTGGACACCACCAACGGCTACGTCCTCGACAAAGCGGAGCTCGAAGCGATCCCGCTGCCGACTGGAAGTTTCACGGGGCTGGCCATTCTTTCTCCCGGCGTGAGCGCGGAACTCCCGGCCGGCACGGGCGCCAATGCCGGCCTTGGCAATCAGCCCATCTGGGCCAACGGCCAGCGCGACACCAGCAATACTTTTTTGTTGAATGGCGTGGACGCCAAAAATTTGTTCAACGGTAAGAGCACCAGCCAGGTGGCTTCCGCTCGCATCGTCAACAACACCGGCGTCAGCGGCGCTGCCAGCGGTAACGGCGGAGTGATTCAGAGCACCGCGTCGCCCTATCTCGCCGTCGGTCAGTCCCTCCCCACTCCCGCCCCCGAAACCATTCAGGAAGTTCGCGTCAATACTTCCATGTACGATGCGCAACAAGGTTCCACCAGCGGCGCGCACATTGATATGAGCACCGCCTCCGGCACCAATGCGATCCACGGCTCCACGTACGTGCATCGCGGAACCAACGCTCTGAACGCCGCGCCGTTCTTCTTCAACCAGGATCCCAATATTCCCGCCGACGAGAAAAATCCGGAGCTGCATCGCTACACGGCGGGCGGCACCGTTGGCGCGCCCATCATCAAGAACAAGCTCTTCGGCTTTCTCTCCTACCAGCATGTGCACAGTTCCGATCAGGAGATCGGCATCGGACGCGCCACTGTGCCGTTCGACTTTACGGCTAACGGAAATGCCGCAGATGGTGTTCCGGGCTGCGGAGCCACGCGTGCCACAGCAACGCTCGCGCCTTGCCTCGCCGCGATATCCAATAACGAGTTCGGCTCGGTCGGCTCCGCGCTGGATGGAACCGTCGGCAGCGGTCCCAACCAAATCAGTCCGATCGCTTTGGCGATGTTTCAGTACAAGCTTCCTAACGGCCAATACCTGGTCCCGTGGAACGACGGCAACGTCCCCACCATCAACTTCCCCGAAAACGCTCTCGTTCCTGGTACCGCTTATTTCATAGCCGATCAAGCAGTCAGCAATCTCGATTGGATCGTCAACTCCAGGGACACGCTGGCGCTGAAGTATTACTACCAGCACGACCCCAGCGTCGCGCCCTACGCCTATTCCACGTCGCCCGGATTTACTCAGCGCCTCGATGCCGGCAGCCAGGTCGCCTCCATCACCAACACCCAGATCATCACCCCGAACCTCAACGTCGCCGAAGTGTTCGGCTTCATTCGAGAAAAAATCTACAGCACCATCGGGCAACCGTTCACTCCTTCGCAATTCGCCAGCTTCGTCGAATCGTCCACCGGCGCATCCCCCGCGCAGTCCACGATCAATACATTCGGGTCGAATTTCTTTCCGGGCATCACCATCGTCAACATGCTGGGCTATGGGGCGAATAACTCCGGCTGCCCCGCTCCCCCTGCCGATCCCAATTGCGTTCCCACGCCCGTCAACGAATCGCCTTTTACAATCGGACAGGGTGCTGCGTCGCAAGGCGCCAACACCGGGATTTTCCAGAATCGGTTCATGCCATCGGCCAACGCCACATGGAACCGCGGCAAGCACACGCTTTCTTTCGGCGGCACTTATTCCTACACCCAGTTGAACACCATCGACCAACGGCCCGGCACCGGCATGATCGGCACGGCGGATCTTTCGCAGTTCCTGCAGGGATTCGTCACCCCTTACACCACGGATGGGTACGTCACCACCAATGTATTGCAGGGAAACGCGAACCGTTATCTGCGCGCCAATGAGTGGGGCCTTTACGTTCAGGATAAATTCCAGTTCCGCCCCAACCTCAGCTTCACGGTTGGCTTGCGCTTCGACGATGACGGCGGTTTGTCTGAAAAATACGGCCACCTGTATAATTTTGATCCCGCGGATTACAACTACGACTCTACGACCGACACCCTGGTTTCAAACGGGATCATCGTCGCCGGTAACAACAAAGAATTTGCCAGCAAGGGAGTCAGCAACTCCACTTTGACTGGCCGCCAGTGGGGCCTTGCGCCGCGCTTGGGTTTGGCCTGCAGTCCCAGCAGGTTCAACAACAAACTCGTCGTGCGCGCCGGCTGGGGCATGTACTACGACCGCGGAGAATTGTTCACCTATCTGTCGCCAGGTTTTGCGGCGGGCGTCGTCACTGGCGGACCGTTCGGCGTGAACCAGGCCCCGCCATTCGTAAATGCGCAGGAATGCACCGCGTCCACTTTCTATCAATTCTATATTCCAACATGCGATCCCGGCACCTACGGCCTCACGAATCCTTTCGGTGCGACGCTGGGTCCTCCTCCATCGGGTAATCCTGCGTCCATTGACAATTACCTGCCGAATACGGGCGTTCCGGGAACTGGAATTGCCGCTGGCATCCTCGAAGGACAGCCGCTCTTCCCCTTCGGCGTTTATAACCGCAAGAATAAGCTTCCTTACACCATGAACCAGACTCTCGACATTCAGTGGCAGCCGCGTAATGATATTGCGATCGACATCGGTTACGTCGGAAACCTCGGCCGGCACGAAGTGATTCCCGTGCCGTTCAATCAGGCGCGGATCGCCTCGCCATCCAACCCGACCCTCAAGGGCACTCCGTTTCAGCAAAACTACACATATGGCTACACCGTACAAGGTCCGGCGGGCTGTGACGCTACAGATACTTGCGCTCCGATAGCTCTTCCCGACGGCACCACGATGCTCAACAATTACGAAGGAGGCAATGCCGACCTTCGTGTTCCATTCCTGGGGTATTCCTCCGAAGCTCTTTCCTACACTGCCGCGGGCGTCTCCGCCTACAACGCGCTGCAGGTCCACGTCGAAAAACGCATCAGTCACGGATTGCAGCTGGGCTTCTCCTACACCTACTCCCACGCCTTGGATGAACAGAGCGCCATGGGCCTGTTCTACAACGGAAATAACCCGCTCGATTTGCATTCCGGCTACGGCAACTCCGACTTCGACCGCACCCACGTCATCAATTTCTCCTACCTCTATCAGTTCCCGAACAGGTTCAGCGAATCTTCCTGGAAGGGCAAAGTCGCGGACGGCTGGGCCGTTGAAGGCATCGGCGTTTTCCAAAGCGGCCAGCCCTACAGCATCATTGATTACACCGGCGCAGTCGGCAGCATCTTCTACGGCGTGAACGACGGCATCACCAACCCCATCGTGCCGCTCGCTCCAGGCTGCACGCCGAAGAACGCGCTCACCGGCGTCACTGGCGCTTACGGCACCCCCGACAATCCGCAGTACGCGCTTAAATCGCAGTGCTTCACGCTTCCGCTCCTCGCTCCCGGTGACCTGAATGGCGCGATTCCCCCAGGCGATACCTTCGAAACCAACTTCACCACCGGCCAGCGCAATATTTTCCGCCAAGCCTGGCAACGCCGCGCGGACATATCCATCGTGAAGAACACGCAGATCAACGAGCGCGTCTCCCTGAAGTACAGCTTCGACGTCTTCAATCTCACCAACACTCCCAGCTTCGACATCCCGCTCGACGACGTCTCGCAAAATCAGTTTTACAGCAACGTGCCCGTGCAAGGGACAGACGCTTTGCCCAACAGCTGTCCCGTGCAAACCAACACCTCGTTCTACAACTGCCCCTTCGGCCTCGGCGTCGTGAACAAAACCATCGGCAGCCCTCGCCAGATTCAGATGTCTCTCAGTCTTCGCTTTTAGCCTAGCCCACGCGAGCAGGAACGGCGGCCATCCCGGCAACCGTTCCTGCTCTCTCCCACACAAGTCGTCCGCGGCAGACGAAATTCCGCCCGTCGCGGCGCGATAGATGCGGTTAAAATGCAGTCCATGCCCGCATTCCCCGCGCGCGGTCCCCTGCAACAACTCGCCGAGCAGCTAGCCCGCGGAGAAATCACGCCTCTCGCAGCAGCCGAAGAAGCCCTCGCCCGCGCCAATAGCAACACAAGCCACAACGTCTATATCGCGCTAGATGCCGAGAAAGTGCGCCAGGAAGCCGCCACGTTGCCCCAGCGATTTCCAGCCACAGCCAAGCCGCCCCTCTACGGCGTCCCCGTCTCGATCAAAGACTGCTTCGACGTAGCCGGATTCCCCACCACTCTGGGTTCGCGCTTCTACGCCGACCTCAACGGCGCAGCCCACGAGGATTCCGCCGTGGCCGCCCGCCTGCGCGAGCAAGGCGCAATCATCATCGGCAAGACGCACATGCACACCCTGGCCTACGGCATCACCGGAGAAAATCCGGACTACGGCGACTGCGTGCAGCCGAAGAACGCGCAACGCCTCACCGGCGGTTCCTCCAGCGGCGCAGCCGCCAGCGTGCAGGAACGATCAGCGCTCGCGGCGATCGGCACAGATACAGGCGGCTCGATACGCGTGCCCGCATCGCTCTGCGGCCTCGCAGGCTACCGCGCGTCGCTCGAGCTAGCCCATCAGAAAAATTTGTGGCGCGGCGGCGTGCATCTCGCGCCCTCATTCGACACGCTCGGCTGGCTCTTCCAGGATCTGCGCGACGCCCCGCTGCTCGCCGAAGCGCTCTTTGGCTTGCACTCACCGGATGCAACCGAAGCGCGCCCCCGCATCGGCTGCGTCAGCGACAAGTTTCTCCACGATTGCGATCAGCAAGCTCTAGCCGGCTTCCAGGAGTGGAAGAAAAAACTCACCGACAGCGGCGCCACTATCATTCCAGCGGACACGGCTTACTGGGACGAAGCTCTGGAAATCTACGCCGCGATCAGCGCGCACGAAGCCGCCGCCATTCACGGCCCAAAAACCAACGGAGATTTTTCGCACTTTCCCCAGCCGATCGCCCAACGCCTGGCGTGGGGCGCATCCATATCATCGGACCAGATCGCCCTGTTCCGCTCGCGCCACCTGCGTTTCCGCGAGCGCGCCGAATCGCAATTCCGCCAATTCCACTTCTTCCTTGCCCCCTGCGCCGCGCTGCACCAGCTCGCGGCCGGCGCCGATCACACAGAATCGCGTCGCGCCATCCTGCGTTACACTACGCCCATCAGCCTGGCAGGCGCGCCAGTAGTCACGCTACCCACCAACACTGGCGCCGGCGTGCAACTGATCGCTCCGCGCAACGCAGACGCGCGCCTGCTCGCATACGCAAAAGCAATAGGAACGCGCGTCGCGTAGCGCGACGTTGTTGTACTCCCCGCACCGCGCGCCAAGCTTTTGACTTTGTAGCGGCCACCTTTAGGTGGGCGCCTTTGACTTCGCAGTTGTGAATCGCGCCACAGCGCGATTCATCCTGAGAACCGGCAGTGCCGGTTCGAAGGGTCGCGCCGCACTTTACCGCGCCTCTCCCCCCGCTATTCCTCCCCAATATCCTCATTCCACACCGCCGCATGCCCACGAATATAATCCCCCAAAAGCGCCACGCACTCCGCCGAATCCAGATCAATCACGCTGATCCCCAGCGACCGCAGCCACTCCATCCCCCCCTGAAAGTTGCGGCTCTCCCCCACCACCACCGTGCCAAACCCAAACTGCCGCACCAACCCGCTGCAATACCAGCAAGGCGCCAGCGTCGTCACCATAATAAGGTTGCGATAACTCCGCTGCCTCCCCGCCTTGCGGAACGCGTCCGTCTCCCCGTGCGCCGAAGGATCCCCCTGCTGCACCCGCCGGTTGTGCCCCGCGCCCACCAGCTTTCCCGTCGCATCAAAAATGGCCGCGCCGATCGGAATGCCCCCCTCGGCCAGCCCCGCGCGCGCCTCCTGCAGCGCCACGCCCAGCATCGCCGCGTAATCGAGTGATGTAGTCATGCACACCTTATACTCGCCACACCGCCACCCTGAAAAGCGCGAATTAACCCGCACGCCGCGTCTTCCGCTCGTCACTAATCACGATCGTTGACATGTTCTCCACATGCAAGTATCCTGATCGCATGTCCATCATGGTTCAGATCCGCAATGTGCCTTCCGATCTGCATCGCGAACTCAAATCTCGTGCCGCCCTCGAAGGCATGTCCCTCTCGGATTACCTCCTGCGCGAGCTGCGCCACGCACTCGACCGCCCCACTCTCGATGAAATGCGCAAACGCCTTTCCCGGCGCCAGCCTGTGCAGCCGCGTCCCGCGCCGGCAGCCGCCGTGCGCGCCGTAAGGAATAGCCGCTGATCGTTGTAGACGCTTCCGCGATTCTGGAGGTTCTGCTCCAGACGCCTGCAGCTCGCCGTGTCAGCCGCGTCCTCTTTGCCCCCAGCCAGACGCTGCATGCTCCGCATCTGCTTGACCTGGAGGTCGCTCAGGTTTTGCGCCGCTACGTGCGTTCAGCCAGCATCTCCGCTGAACGCGCCGCCGAAGCTCTCGCCGATTTCCTCGATCTTCCGCTCACTCGCTATCCCCATTTCGTTCTGCTCCCGCGCGTCTGGCAAATGCGTCACAATCTCACGGCGTATGACGCCGTCTACCTCGCCCTCGCCGAAGCGCTCGATGCTCCGCTGCTCACCCGCGACCGCGCCCTGGCCAAAACGGCCAGCCGCGCGCGCGTCCAGCTGATATGAGTGGATAGATTCCGCAGCGAAAAGCCGTGCGTCTTCTACTCGTCACTTATCACTGAGCCTTGAGTAGCGGAGAAATGCTCACGATTTTGAGAATGGGGAAGGGAATCAAACGCGAGTCCTGAGAGCGAAGGGCTAAGCTGTGCCGCATCTTTCAAGAACCGAAGGGTGCGCCGCCCGCTAGAACAAGAATTCATTCAGATTGATCTAGAAATCGTCCAGCCGGTATTTCGACAAGGCGAGGCTGCCCCGTTTCGGTCACGCAGTTCAGTATTCCAGATGCAAGTACCGGGTAATAGTAGGAAACCATGTTTTCTGAGTTTTGACGATCCAGCTTTCTCGCTGATCCCGGACTCATTTGTGAAAGCGCGCCTATTTTGTGCAGAGTGTTATTGTATTCCAGCAACTGTTGAAGAGGTTCATCTGACTGGTTGTCGATGAGTTTTAGCGTCGCATTTTCGGTGAGAAACTCTCGATTTTCTCGAAAGAAATGCCTTACGTCCCCGACAACGACGTCCACCAGCTGGAGCCCAAGGTCTTGATGTGACGGTATATCAATTTCCATCCCGAGAAACCGGTTCGTAGGGCCGTACAGTTCAGGTACGTTTATGAGCTGTTCCATGTATTGCGCAATAGCCCTCCGGACCTCTTCGTCCTCAACCCTGCAACGGGGGTCGTACCGAACGCGAAAAGTGCAATCAAACGAACCGAGCAGGTTCGTGATCGCAGACAACGGCATCAAAAGAAGCCGTTTGATCAGTTCGGATTGGGCGATTCCTTGAAACTGGGCGAGTAAGTCCGTCCTCGCATGCTCATACAGTTCGACATGATCGACTGGAACACGGTCCGTCGTCCCTAAGAGATCGGTCCTCAGATGTTCCATCACAATCCCACGAGTCGTCGAGTAGAACCCCGCCACAAAACCGCCTAGCGCAACCAAGCTTTGCACGAGTTTCTGTGTAAATCTCAATCTGAATTCCAGAGGAAGGCGCCGCAAACTCGTAGATTTTATTTCAAGGCGCCGCGGCTCACTATTGATCCGGCTTACGTGCTGGTGAAAAGCTTCGACCTCTGGCCTCATCAGCGCTTCAAGTTGTGCGTAATTCTCCCTGGGCACACCCAAGGCTCCATGGCAAAAATCGCCGTCAGGGTCGGAAAAACCAAAAAATTTGTAGAAGCTCTCGTCGATAAACACCAGATACTCACGACCGGAGTGCTTTTGCCAGATTTCTAGCCCTGGACACTGCTCAAGTGGCATCGGGATCCATCGGAGTTTACCGAGGCGCCCGTTCCTGACTATCCGCATGTGAAATCACACCTTAGAGGATGGCGGGTCGGCCGCCGCCAACTACTTTCTTTCGGCGAACATCGTAAGCGGCGCTATCTGCCGCGACGAGCTATTTCCTCGCGACCTGATAACGTGGACCTTTTCCTTCTTGCCATACTGATTCAGTAAGTCGTGTCCTTGTGCGAGCGCATTCTTAATAAGGGCGGATTCGACGATGTCCAGTACTTTGCTCATCTGCTGGCCACGTTGAAGGTAGAGGCGCGCGACAAGTAGGATGCGCCGCCCGGCGTGAGCCTGTTTGATCCCCATCATAAGTCGGAGATTGTTGAATTGCCCTTCGATCCGCCCCCTCAGTTTTGAAGCCTGTCCGATGTAAAGGGGAACAACAGTCTTGCCGAACTTTCGAGCGAAAACATATACGCCGGGCTTCCGAGGCAAACGTCCACAATCACGGCAGAAATAGATTTGATTTAGGCGAGAGCCATCCCTGAGGCGTAGCGGCTTGTCCCACTTCAATGTAATCTTCATGAATGCCCTCCACCCCCCGAGTGGCTCAACCGCCGATGAAACTCACTGCGCTGGCGGAAAGGGCAGGGAATCGATCGTTTGCATTATGAGATTTGCGTGAACGACGACCGCGAGCCCCAGTTGCGTCTGATGTAACTCTTGTGAATATGGACCAATCGCTGTTTCGTTGAACAGCTTTTCTTCGCTGACCAGTCCTATGATGAAATGCAGGTTTTGGTATCCTGAAATCGTCCCTGGCACGGGTCGGTTGTTCTCGACAACAAACACAGGGCCTCCGCTATTTCCTTTGAAGATCCTTAAGTCGACGAGAAAACTTTTCGTTTTGATCGTTGGCGTTAAAGGATACGAAGCTATTTTGCCGCTTCGAAGGATTGGAAACCCCGCCTCGTTTGACTGCGCTCCTAGTGGATAGCCCAGGCATCGAACTTCGTCGCCAGGGTTTATTTTGTACTCCAGGAGTTTTTCGTCATCGACGAACATTAACGGAGTGATGGGCTTGATCTGTGTCATCGATATGTGAGGTAGCGCGACGTTCATCGCAGCTACGTCTGCATCTGGATTTCTTACCCAGAGAGGCTGATTGTTAGACCGAATCGGGAGTTGGAAAGGTGTCTGGACCCATTGATTTGTCTTCGCGTCGACTCTTTGCCGTAAGTGTAAGGTAGCGAAATCTCCCTGAATTCCCTCCAAGACGTGCGCCGCAGTCACGAGGACCGCGAACGCCTGCATTGGACTGGTGTTTGGACGAGGCCGCGCGATGATGAAAACAGTCCCCATCGAGTTTCCTCCGCCCGGTGCAGGACCTTCAATCATAAAGGTCGATTCCATCATCACCGTGTCTAGCTCAATGGGCTCCTCGACGGTTGTCGGAGGGGGGCTGGGAGGAGCCGATTGGGTAGTTGGCGCGGGCGTTTGGGCGAATACCACTGCCCCAAAAAACGCGACGACCATCGGAGCCAGAACTTCCCTCATAGGCTGGGCACCTCAAACTGATTGTTATCATATGCCGCCGATCTGTTCAACGCCACGCTGTTAGAATGTTAGTTGATTGACGAAATCGCTATCCTCTAAAGTGTGGCAGACGGGTGCTCCACCCTCCCGTGCACTCCCACATAAAATCACTGGGCGGATGGCCCACCCGTCAGCCGCCCGCCTATGAGTGAGCGGCGGCGGCGGTCGCGAGCTGCTGCTGCAGCGCTAGCTGATCCCAGTTGTCCCAGCCTCGGATGATCTTGCCGTTCTCGATCTGCGCAATCGTAATTCCCGTGATCTTCACTCTTTTATTCGTCGCCGGAAATCCCAGCTGGTCGCCCGTGTGCGTCATTTCGGCGGACCAGCGCACTACGACCTTGTCGTCAGCTCCAATGCTGTCTTCGATAGTCACAGTGATATCTGGAAACGCGCCACGAATCCGTTTATAGAATGTCTCGAATTCCCCAGGCCCGCGAATCACTACCCCGGGTTGGTCTTGACCCACAGCGATCGAGTTTTCGCCCAGCAAATCATAGATCGTTCGCACGCGCCCTTCATTCCAAACTTCTTTGAACCATCGCCGCATCAGAACAACATTCTCTTCGACAGACATGACACACCTTCCTTTGAGGAAACCGAGGTCAGCTCGACGCCCTGCAGCGTTGGTATAGCATGAAGTTACGTCACGAGCCAGCTAGCGCTAGCCCCCAATTCGGAGAGTGCCGCACCCTTCCACACCACCCAAACAAACGCCGTTGAATTTCCGGGTGCCCGATCCTTCGCGTCTTTGTTTCATGCGAAGGGTCGGCGTTTAGACGCACGTTGCCACTGCCTTTCCGTCGAACAGACGCAGACGAAAGCAAAGTGCAGCTCCTAAGCACACTGGAATTTTCGGAAACAAAATGTTGGTGGGGAAATTTCTTTGAATTCGGCGAACTTAGAGCAGCAGGACCGTGGTGATCGCGGCAGCGGTTCCCACCAGAATGGCGAATGTGCCCCACGCGAGAGGCGGGATTCTGACCACGAGCCAATCGGTCTTCATTAGTGCTGCGTACCGCATCTCGCACCTCTTGAGGTCAATCGCGGTGGTTCGGCATCTGGGGGAAGCGAACCACCGCTCTGACTCCTTTCGACGCTTTTCGTACAGACCCAATTCACGCATGCATTCCTGGTGCCGTTCGACCGTCGCACGTGCTATTAGACTTGGAAGTTTGCTTGGGCACTGCGGAATGCCAAGCGTCCCATTCTGAATTGGGGAAAGCCAAAACGGCACGACGGACTTCACGGCGTCCTCCGTCGTGCTGACGACCTCAACGGAGGCTCGCGCACATTGTGCACGGCAGCCTCTGCACTCATGCAAATTTGGACCGTCTGAGGTATCCACCAAATACGCCGCTCCCACCTGTGCGAGGATTTGTGCATCTCCAATCCAGCTACGCTGACGATTGAGCTTAATGCCGCAGTGACCGCCACGTAAGCAGGGACGGGCAGCGTAACAATGGAGCGCGCGAATGGATCGTCCTCGTGAAAAAAGTATGAGTACTCGTGTTCGAGGTTCAGCGTCGTTTTGACGTCGGCAAATGCCGCCGCTTGCCCAGCGAGACTCAAGGCCAACCAATCAGTAGGGAAGTGTTTCGCCAGATGTGGCTCTGGCTTTGACGGCAGTACCGGAACTTCGGGGATGGATTGTGCTGCGGCAGCCGAAGGGCGGACTGCGCTCACTATGAGGAACGCTAGTGCTAGATAATAGAATCCCTTCAACGCGAACTCCCCACTCTCAGCGTCTAAGACGACGACTGCCGCGCTGCAGTTGGGGTTCCCATTTCGCGGATTGATAGCAAACGGCTTATGCTGACTCGTAGTTTGGTGCAGTCCGATTCGGGAATCGAACGAAGCTGGTTCGCTTGGCTGGAGAAAATCGCCGCTCGTGTTAATTCAAAATGCTAGGATGGCGCATTGAGGTCTCGGGCTGCGCGACGCCCTCACCCCGCAGTTTGCACTTGAATTACCGTAACGACTGTGTTATCATCAGTCGTGCGCTAATTTCGTCACCGCAAGGGGGCTACATGGTCCACGCTGCTCGCGCCTCAATATCCAGCGCCCCAGCCCCACTCTCCAACCGCCATTTTCTAATCGGCCACGCCGCGATTAAAAACGCCCGCATCTCCCCTGAAAACAATGCGTTGCATTTTTCTAATCGGCTCAAAACAGCGAATTGCAGCGCGCGTTTTTCACGCCTTTTGCGCCCCGCGCCGCGCCTCACCCATCGCTCGTCGCTCATCTCTCATAACTGCCTCACCCCATTTCTATTCAATACAAATAAAACGAACAGAATCATCATCCCGATGAGAGCCCCGCTGAAAACAAAGGACAAACGATTTTCTATTCCGCACAAATCTGCCTATCGTGGCACAGGCAATCCTGCCTGTGCGCTTTGGTTTTGCATCGCGCCGTTGCGACGTGATACCTCTCGCCAGTTGTCAATCTGCAGGGCCAGCAAACAGCAGCAGATTCCCGTCCGGATCCTTGAGGATGAAATTCTTGGCACCCCAGGGCTGCTTTTTCAGCGTCTGGTGAAAGGCAACACCAGCAGACCGAAACTCAAGAAAAAGCAGCTTGATCTCTTCCGCTGTGGCGACGGTCATAGATACTGACAGCAGTTCGTCCCGATCACGGGCCGTCGATTCAGTTACTGACCGCTCGACACACCTCAGATTGAGTCGCGCCGCGTCGCGACCCACCTGCGCATAGTAGGGAGGCTTTCCGTAGCTGAATACCAGCGAAAATCCCAACTTCTTGCGGAAAAATTCGCATGATCGCTGGATATCGGTGACCAACAGTTGCGGCTCTGCACACACAATCGTTGCTTTGGATGGCGATGATTTCGCGCCGCGCGACGTGGCGGAAAGTCCAGCTTTCAAGGCTTGCCAACTAGCGAAGCCTTGCTGCCTTGCGACCATTTCTTGCGCATCGCTGAGCTTGAAGCTTGCCGCGAGAATCTCGGAGTCAGGCATATTCAGGAAACGAGGCAAATGCTCGCGGATTTGTGTGGTGACGGGATAGTGGCGTTCGCGATGCCACCGCAATATGAGCTTGGCTTGCTTCTTGAGGTTCTCTAGATTGGGCATGTAGGCCTCCACGATGAGATCGTAGGTGGGCATTGCCCTTCGGCGGAGTGCCGCTGCTTCCTACATGCGCAGATCGCAGTATCTGCGACGGTGTCGGCAGTTGTCAATGAGAACGACTGCGCGCTTCGCACTGCATTTTTGCGCTTCACAGAACCATGTTTGCACAGGTATCGTAGCTCGCGCTGCGCTCTTCTCGATAGGAGGATGGGATGCTTTCTCTAAGACGCCAACTGCTTCGCACCCTGTCATTTGCTTTCGGGTCGAGCGTCATCTTGGGGCGGAGCCAACTAGCCGTAGCAGCGCAGACAACCACACCGCCAAAGACCTCTCCTCCCCCTGCGGGGGCCGCTGTTCATGATGGGATTGCTGGAGGAACGGAAATGGAAAAAGTGACCGGAATCGGAGGATTCTTCTTTCGAGCCAAAGATCCGAAAGCGTTGGCGCTGTGGTACCAGCAACACCTGGGGATATTGACGATACCAACAAGCGACGGGGAAACCGCGTGGCAGCAAGAGGCAGGATCAACCGCTTTCACTCCCTTCCCGGAGACGAGCAAATATTTCGGGGATCCGCAGAAGGTTTGGATGCTGAACTTTCGCGTGCGGGATGTCGACAAAATGGCGGCCCAGCTACAAGCTGCGGGAATCGAGGTGAAGGTTGACCCGGAGTCTTATCCCTACGGCCGGTTCGCCCGCCTGCATGACCCCGAGGGAAATCCGATCGAATTGTGGCAGCCAAAGGTTGCAGAGACTAAAGGCTAGGCTGCAAAGCAGTCTGCTCGCCAATCAGATCCGAGAATTGTCAATTCGGATGGTTGTGGGGTTCGTGACATAGCTCAAAGGAAATTAATTTCGATCGCGGCGGCGTGATTTGGAGCGGCGGCTCGGCGGCAGGCGGGGCGATTCTGCGATTAGATGCGACCGTCTTTGTTGATTTTGGCGGCGGCGCGCAGGATTAGCCAGCGCTGTTTGCCGTCCATGCGGGCAAATTGTTTGGCAAAGAGGCGCAACTGGCGCGTAGTTTTCTTGTCGAGGCCCCAGATTGTGGCGAGTTGCTCTTTGGAGACGCGCAGTTTTCTAACGGGAGTTTCGTCGTCGGTGAAGAGCTGGTGTAGCGGGACTTCCAGGGCGCGCGCCAATTTTTCGAGGGTCTCGATGGAAGGGACCGTGCGTCCATTTTCCAGGCGCGAAAGGTAACAGCGAAACAATCCGGTGCGTTCCTGGATGTCGCCTTGCGAGAGGTTTTGAGCTTCGCGGAGCCGCTTCAGCCTTTCGCTGATCACCATAGGCAGAGCTTACAATATCTTGCCGTGCCGACTCAATTATTGTTGAAATAGGGCCAATCTGAAATTGCAAGCCCCCTGCGGCCCCTCGCTCAGGCTTGTCCCGCATTGAGACATTTCCAACGCCTGATTCGCCGTTTTCACGGGTGCGCGCGTTCTGGAAAATCTGCGGGAAGTGACTCATATTGCACAGTTTTCGAATCGCCCCTGGGTCATTATTCGCACGTCAAGTCGTCTGTACATCCGCGCAACCCACAGCAACAAAGCCAGACCGGGCAAACGAAGGATGATCAGGAAAGGTATAAACAAAATGCGTACGCTCCGCTCGATCCAATATTTATTGCTCGCACTGGTAATTTTGGCGTTCCCCGCGACGTCTCGCGCGCAGTTCGCCGCGTCCATTACAATCGCGCCGCCAGCACTGGTCGTTTATTCGCAACCAATCTGCCCGCAGGAAGGCTATCTGTGGACGCCGGGCTACTGGGCCTACGGCGACGAAGGTTACTTCTGGGTGCCGGGCACATGGGTTGAGCCACCCAGCGAGGGCTTGCTGTGGACTCCGGGATACTGGGGTTGGAACAATAACGCGTACGCCTGGAACGGCGGGTATTGGGGCAACGAAGTCGGATTCTACGGCGGCGTGAATTATGGATACGGCTACGGCGGCTCCGGATATCAGGGCGGCTATTGGCGGAATAATCAGTTTAGCTACAACCGCTCGGTGAACAATTTCGGCGGCAGGAGTTTCCGCAACACTTATAGCAAGCGGGTGAGCTACAGCAACTCGAGCCATGTCAGCTACAACGGCGGACACGGCGGTATCAACGCGCGGCCCACTCGCGCGCAAGATACCTTTGATCATGCACGGCACACTCCGGCGACCGAAGCGCAAACAAGCCACCGACAGGCGGCGGGTGGGAATCGTGAAATGCTCGCGTCAGTGAATCACGGGCGTCCGGCTGTCGCGGCGACGGCCAGGCCGGGCGAATTTTCCGGCAAGGACGTAGTGGCGGCCCGCGGGGCTACGGCGGCGAACAAATCCGCCGAAACCAAGGCGACCGAGAACAAGACTGCTGAAAATAAGGCTGCTGAGAACCGAACGGCTGAGAACAAAGCGACCGCAAATAGGGCTGAAGCGAATAAGGCCGCTGAGTCGAAGGCGACTGAGAACAGGACCGCAGCGAGCAAGGCCACTGAGAACAAGGCCGCCGAAAATAAAGCTGCCGAGAATCGCACGGCTGAGAACAAAGCGACTGCGAACAAGGCCGAAGCGAATAAAGCTGCGGAGTCGAAGGCTACCGAGAACCGGGCCGCTGCGAGCAAGGCGAGTGAAAACAAGGCCGAAGCGAATAAGGCAGCTGAGAGCAAGGCCACTGAGAACAAAGCTGCCGAGAACAAAGCGACAGAAAACAAGGCGGCAGAGAGTCGAGCAACGGCGAACAAAACGAAGGAGAACAACGCTGCAGCAAGTCGTGCAAGCGAGAACAAGGCGGCGGAGAGCAAACCAGCTGCGAAACCGGCTGCAAAGTCCGAACATACAGCGGCGCCGGCTGCAACGCACGACGCGGCACGTCCTGCTCAGCCAGCCGCAAAATCAGAGACGCCTCGGCCAGAGGTCAAGCCTGTAGCCGAGAAGCCGGCTGCAAAGCCAGAACGTCAACCTGCTCCTGCACACACACAAAGCGCGCCGAAAGCGGCAGCCCCACAACACCAGGCCGCTCCGCAACAGCATCAAGCGGCGCCACAACAACATCAAGCTGCGCCGAAGCAAGAAGCCGCACCGAAGGCCGCACCTGCACCAAAGGCCGAAGCAGCGCGTCCCAGCGAAGAGAAACCCAAGTAATCCGACCTCCGCGAAGACGCAAACGTCTCGCGGGACCAATTTCTGCACTCCCGGTGAGCGGCTCGTTAAAAAAAAACACGAGCCGCTCACTTTTTTTTGCGCGGCCAACTCCGCGATGCCGGAGCCAGCAAACACGAGGTGGAGCGAAGCCGGCGGTTCCCTATTTACTTGGCGCGGGGCGCGACCTTAGCGCGGGTGCGCACGTTCATTCGTAGCGCAGCGCGATCATTGGATCCACTTTCATGGCGCGGCGTGCAGGGATGTAGCACGCGAGAAGCGCGACAGCTGCGAGAATAATCGCGACCGTGATGTAGGTTACGGGATCGCTAGCGCTGATTTCGGCGAGCAGCCGCGTCATGGCGCGGGTGAGCGCCCACGCCACGGCGGCGCCGATCGCGACGCCAGCGATTACCAGGCGCACTCCCTGCAGCCAGATGAGATTGAGAATATCGCGCGAGCTTGCACCGAGTGCCGTGCGGATGCCCATCTCGTGGGTACGCTGGCTCGCGGCGAAGGACACGACACTGTAAACGCCAACGACCGCGAGAATTAGCCCAATAACTCCAAGCGCGGCAGCGAAGGTGGCTGCGAGACGGAATGCGAAGTAACCGAAGGCGCCTGCGAGCAATTGATTCAGGGTTTCGATATCCACGATTGCGACGTCCGGTGCCAGTTGGGCGATTCGTTCTTTTACCGGCGCGACGAGTTGCTCAGGCGGCCCGAGGGTGCGAACTTGCAGAGTTAGCTTGGATGCAAAACTCTGCGCGAGCGGAACGTAGAAGAAAGGTTCAGCATCTTCGCTGACCGTCTTGTATTTCCCGTTGGCGCTGACGCCGACGATTTCCATGAACGGGCCAGCATCGCCATCCGCACTGAAGCGTTTTCCGATGGGGTCTTCGCGCGGCCAGAAGCGCGCGGCCATGGTTTGATTGATGATCGCGACGCGCGGCGCTGTTTCGCTGTCCGAGTCCGTGAAGATGCGCCCGAGGAGAAGAGAAATGCGCATTGTTTCGAAATACGGCGGGTCAACCGAGTTGGAAAGGACACTCGGTGCTTGGTACCCGGAGGGCGTGGGACGGCCTTCGATTGAAACTTGCCTGCTGCTGGGGAAGCCGCCCATCGGCACGTAGGAAGCAAGGCTGGCGGATTGCACGCCGGGGAGGGTGCGCACGCGGGATTCGATTTCGCGGTAGAACGTGATAGCGCGCGGCTGGTCGTAGCCGGCTTGGTGCGGGTCCATGAGGACGTTGAGAACGTGGCTGGGATCGAAGCCGAGATCGAAGGCCTGAACTTTTTGCAGGCTCCGGACGAAAAGTCCAGCGACGACGAGGAGAGTGAAAGAGCCCGCAACTTGCGCGATAACCAGGAGATTGCGAAAGCCGGGATGCCCGATGCCGAAGGAATCGCGCTGGCCACCTTCGTGCAAGACAGAATTCACGTCCGAGGAGGAGGCGCGCAGAGCGGGCAGCAGGCCGACCACTAAACCTGTGAGCAGCGCGCATGTGGCGGCAAACGCAAAGACGCGCCAATCGAAAGAAGCATTCACGTGGAGTGGCACGCTTTGCACGTGAATAGAGCTGGTCAGACGACTGGCCCATATTCCGAGGACCAAGCCAGCGCCGCCGCCGAAAATCGCCAGCAGGACGCTTTCGGTGAGCAGTTGGCGAATGAGCCGCGCACGTCCAGCGCCCAAAGCGGCCCGAATAGCCATTTCACGTTGGCGGGCCGAACCGCGTGCGAGCAGGATGTTTTCCACGTTCATACAAGCGAGCAGCAAAACCAAAGCGGCGAGAACCAGGAACAGGCCGGATACCGCGACGAAGAAATTGTTCGCATAAGGAATCGGACGCGCCGATTTTTCCGGGATCGCGCGCACGGTGAACCATTTGTCGGTCGCGGGATATTGGCGGGCGAGGCGGGCGGTGATTACGTCGAGGGAACTCTGCGCTTCGCGAAGGGTGATTCCGGGTTTGAGGCGGCCGAAGCCCAGAATTCTGCGGCGATCGCGGTTGTCCCAAAACAGGCTTGCCGATTCTTCCTGAATCATCGCGCTCATCGGGAGATAGACGTGCGTTTCAAAGATGGAATACATGCCTTGGAACTGGCGGGGCGCCACGCCGATGATGGTGGCGGATCTTCCGTTAACGAGAATTTGCATTCCGATGGCGCGCGGATCACCGTGGAATCTTTTCTGCCAGTAGCCGTAGCCGAGAACGACGAGGAGCGGTTCGCCGGGCGTTTCGGCTTCGCTCGGAACATACAGGCGGCCGGCAGCAGGTTGCAGCCCTAGCGCGGCGAAGAAATTTCCAGAGACGTAATTTGCAGAACATTCCTCCGAGTGATCATTCGCGGTGAACTGTACTGTGCCGAGAACGATTCCGAATATGTCTGCAACCGTGTTGGCTTGCTTACGGAAGTCAACGAATTCGGGGTAGGAAAACCCCGACGAGCCGACTGGCGCGTCCTTCTGCTGGATCGCAAGAACCGTGATTTGCTCGGGCGACGGGACGGGCAATGGGCGCAGCAAGGATCCATTCACGACGCAGAAGATGGAAGTGTTCGCGCCTACGCCCAGTGCGAGGGCGATCACGACGACGAAGGTGACGCCAGGGGATTTGCGCAGGATGCGCAGGCCGTAGTGAATGTCTTGCAAAAAGTCTTGCAGCCATGTGACTTGGCGTGCATCGCGACATTCTTCTTTGCGTTTTTCCAAGCCGCCTATTTCAAGCAGCGCCGCGCGACGGGCCTCTTGCGAAACCATTCCAGCGGCCATGTACTGCTGGGTTTTCTGTTCGACGTGATAGCGCAGCTCTTCGTCCAGTTCCTGGTCCGCTTTTTGGCGGTCGAAGAGCGAACGTGTGCGCAGGGGCAGCTTGTAAATCCAGCGTTGCGGCCGCATCGTCTGTTCTCCCGGGCGCTGGCTGCGCCCGCGTTGTCACGTCATTCGTAGCGCAGCGCGACCATGGGATCGACTTTCATGGCGCGGCGCGCGGGAATGTAGCACGCAAGGATCGCGACGCCGGTTAAGACCGCCGAGACCGCGAGGAACGTAGCTGGATCGCCCGCGCCAACGCCGTAGAGCAGGTGCGAGAAACTCGACAGCAGGCGGGCGAGAATGAATGCGGTCGCGGCGCCGATCGCGACCCCAGCCAGAGCCAGCCGCAGACCTTGCCCGATCACCATGCGAAAAACGTCGCGCCTCTCTGCGCCCAGCGCCATGCGAATGCCAATTTCGTGCACACGCTGGATCACCGAGTAGGAAATCACACCATAGATTCCGATGGATGCCAGCAGCAGCGCCAGGCCCGCGAACACGCCCAACAGGATCATCGGAAATCGCTGCGATGAAAGTGACTGCGCGAGAGACTGCTGTATTACCTGGACTCCATAGATTGTCTGGTCGCCGCTCGCGCCGTAAACCGCCGCTTTGATCGCGGGCATCACGGCCGCAGCGTCGAGCGGCGTGCTGACGACCACTGTCAGCCGGCGATAGAAGAGCGGCGCCCAGTCGCCCGCTAATTGGTTCAGCGAAGCGTAGATCTGAT
>Ga0210390_10001039_pt1 | contig 27751 bp, 25 predicted proteins | sample IncBWH11OmetaG_FD_161050 | JGI IMG/M metagenome (GOLD analysis project Ga0210390, IMG submission 161050) | Forest soil microbial communities from Barre Woods Harvard Forest LTER site, Petersham, Massachusetts, United States - Inc-BW-H-11-O ...
CGCCGCTGTGATGCTCGAGCGTGCCTATTCGCTCGACCACGACGGCGAGATCGCAGCGCACTGGGGTGAAGCCCTGTGGGCGAGCGGTCAGCGCAGCGCCGCGCGCAAGGTATGGGCCGAGGCGCTGGCGCGCGAGCCCGATTCCAAGGCCGTCAAGACCACGATCAACCGGCTCCTGCCCGATGCGCATTGAGCGGCTGCGGCCAGCCGCGGCGGTACTCGCCGCGCTTGCCGCTCTTGCCGCGCTCGCCGCCTGCCGCAGCGTGCCACCGCGAGCGGCGCCGACCTCCTGGGAAGTGCGCCGTCCGCAGCTGCAGGCGCTCGCTCACTTCGAGCTGCGTGGCCGCGTGGCGGTGGCCGCGGCCGGCGAGGGCTTCAATGCGAGCCTGCGCTGGATTCAGCAGGGCGCGCACGCGCAGCTGACGCTCGAAGGTCCGCTGGGCGTGGGCGGTGCGCAGGTCATCGCTGCGGGCGATGAGCTGACGCTCGTGACCCCGCACGGCGAGCAGCTCGACAATGCCGCAGCGCACGCCGAGCTTGCCGCGCGGCTCGGCTTCGATCCGCCGCTGTCCTCGCTGCGCTACTGGGTGCTGGGCGTGCCCGACCCGGCGCAGCCCTCGACCGAGGCACTCGATGCAAGCCAGCAGCGCCTCGCCGCACTGACGCAATCGGGCTGGCACATCGATTATGTGAGCTACGGTCTCGCCGGCGACGGGTCGTTGCCGGCGCGGCTCACCCTGCAGCGCGATGCGGTGCGCGTGCGGCTGCTGGTCGATGACTGGCGGCTATGAGCGAGTCGCCGGCAACGCGCTGGCCCGCCCCCGCGAAGCTCAACCTGTTCCTGCACGTGACCGGCCGCCGGGCCGACGGCTATCACGAGCTGCAGACGCTCTTTCAGCTCATCGACCTGTGCGACACCGTGACCATCGAGATGCGCGAGGACGGACAGATCGAGCGTCCGGTGGGGCCCGCCGGTGTGGCGCCCGAGGCCGATCTGGCCGTACGGGCGGCGCAGGCGCTGAAACAGGCGACCGGCGCACGCCGCGGAGCGAGCATCCGTATCGACAAGCGCATCCCGCTCGGTGCGGGCCTCGGCGGGGCGAGCTCGGATGCGGCCACGACGCTTCTGGTTCTGAACGAGCTGTGGGACTGCCGGCTACCCGCTCCGGCCCTCGTCCGCCTCGCGTTGCCACTCGGTGCGGATGTCCCTGTTTTCATTGAAGGTTCGTCCGCCTGGGCCGAAGGCATCGGCGAACGGCTGACCCCGGTCTCGCTGCCCGAGCGCTGGTACGTGATCATCTGGCCAAACGTCAGTATCAGTACCCGGGAGGTCTTCCAGAGCCCTGAATTGACACGAAATTCCCCGCTCATCACAATACGCGCCTTTTTTGAGTCGGGCGGGCGTAACGACTGCGAGCCAGTCGTGCGTGCGCGCTCGGCCGAGGTCGCGGAGGCGCTCGATTGGCTCGCCCGGACGGGACCGGCGCACATGAGCGGCACGGGATCGTGCGTGTTCAGCGCGCTCACCACGGCCGCGCAGGCCGAGCGCCTCGCGGCGCAGGTTCCCGATCGGTGGACGAGCTTCGTGGCGCGGGGTCTTAACACCTCGCCCCTGCAGCGGCAGCTCAAGGCGCGGCGACGGAGTTGACGCGGCTGATAAGATGCGCGCCCGCGCACCGCGGTTCGCGCGGCTTTGCGGTGCTGGGGTGTCGCCAAGTGGTAAGGCAGCGGGTTTTGATCCCGCCATTCGGAGGTTCGAATCCTTCCACCCCAGCCAGCCCACACCGGTACGGTGCGGCAGGTGGCTTAGGGCGAGGCGGCGGCAATTCCGCGCGGCACGTGAGGCTATGAGTACGAGCGACACACTGGCGCTGTTTGCCGGCAATGCCACTCCGGTGTTGTCGCAGGACATCGCCCGCAGCCTGCAGATACCGCTCGGGCGTGCCTACGTCGGCCGCTTCAGCGACGGCGAGATGAATGTCGAGCTGATGGAGAACGTGCGCGGGCGCGACGTCTTCATCGTGCAGTCGACCTGCCCGCCGGCGAATGACAGCCTGATGGAGCTGCTGGTGATGGTGGATGCGGCACGGCGCGCCTCCGCTGCGCGCATCACCGCGGTGGTACCGTACTTCGGCTACTCGCGCCAGGACCGCCGTCCGCGCGCGACGCGCTCGGCGATCACGGCCAAGCTGGTGGCCAACATGCTGTCCAGCGCGGGGGTGAACCGGCTGCTGACGATCGATCTGCACGCCGATCAGATCCAGGGTTTTTTCGACATACCGGTGGACAATGTGTATGCCTCGCCGGTGCTGCTCGGCGATGCCTGGAAGCAGGCGTACAGCAACGTCATCGTCGTCTCGCCGGACGTCGGTGGCGTGGCGCGCGCGCGCGCCTTCGCCAAGCGCCTCGATGATGTGGAACTCGCCATCATCGACAAGCGCCGCCCGCGGCCGAACGAGTCGAAGGTGATGAACATCATCGGCGAGGTCGAGGGCAAGACCTGCATCCTGGTCGACGACATGGTCGACACCGCGGGCACGCTGTGCCAGGCGGCGCAGGCACTGAAGGACGAGGGCGCCGAGAAGGTGGTGGCGTACATCACCCACCCGGTGCTCTCCGGGGGTGCGGTCGAGAAGATCACGAGCTCGGCGCTCGATGAGCTGGTGGTCACGGACACCATACCGTTGAGCCCCGCCGCGAAGAGCGCCGGGCCGATCCGCCAGCTGTCGGTCGCGGAGCTGCTGGCGGAGACGATCCGCCGCATCCTCGACGAGGGCTCGGTGAGCTCGCTGTATGTCGATTGAGCGCGCATGGCGCGCCTGCGGGTGCATGCGCCGCGCGAGACTTTTTTTGGGTGTGCGGGTTTGGTCGCGAACCTCGCACGTTGGTAGTCACTGACGGAGACTGATAGCAATGCGTATTTCATTCACCTTCGGCGCGGACCTCCGCAGTGCGCAAGGCAAAGGTGCGAGCCGCCGCCTGCGTCACACGGGGAAGGTTCCCGCCATCCTCTACGGCGCCCACCAGGACGCCATGCCGCTGATACTGGATCAGCAGAACCTGCTCACCATGATCGACGACGAGCGTTTCTACTCCTCGATCGTGCGCCTGAAGATCGGCGAGGCCACCCAGGAGGCCATCGTCAAGGACGTGCAGATGCACCCGGCCAAGAACCTGGTGGTGCACGTCGATCTGCAGCGCGTGGTGGAGAACGAGAAGATCCGCATTCACCTGCCGATTCACTTCAGGGGCGAGAGCATTTCGCCAGGCGTCAAGACCCAGGGTGGAGTCGTCTCGCACATGCGCACCGACGTCGAGGTGAGCTGCCTGCCGAAGGATCTGCCGGAGTTCCTCGAGCTGGACCTGTCCGGCATGAGCCTGAACGAGACCAAGTTCCTCGCGGACATTCCCCTGACCGCGGGGGTGAGCATCCCCGAGCTCACGCAGCGCAACGCCCCGGTCGTGTCGATCCACGCACCGCGCGCCGAGGAGCCCGAGCCGGTTGCCGCGGAGGTCGCCGCCGCCGTGCCGGTCGAAGGCGCCGCTGCGCCGGCCGTGCCGGGCGCTCCGGGCGCAGCCCCTCCCGCGGGCGCTGCGCCGGGAGCGGCGCCGGCCGCCGGGGAGGCCAAGAAGGGCGAGGAGAAGAAGGAGGCCGCTGCGGGCAAGAAGGAGGGCGGCAAGAAATAGCCGCGCTCGCGCCAAGGGGTGCAACGTCCGCCGGCCGCTTCGGTTGCGCCGAACGCGGCCGGCGGCGTTTCGGGCGCTCGAGTGACACGACATGGCAGGTGAGCCGCTCAAACTGATCGTCGGACTCGGCAATCCGGGCCCGGAGTACGCGCGCACGCGGCACAACGCCGGCTTCCTGCTCATCGAGGAGCTGGCGCGGCGCCACGGCGCAGCGTTCCGCAACGAGCCACGCCAGCACGGCGAACTGGCGCGTGCCCACATCGCCGCGAGCGAGCTGTGGCTGCTGAAGCCCATGACCTACATGAATCACAGCGGCGATGCGGTGCACAGCGTCGCCTCCTTTTATAAGGTGCCGCCCGAGCAGATCCTGGTCGCGTACGACGAGCTGGACTTTCCCGCCGGGATGGTGCGGCTCAAGCACGGCGGCGGGGCCGCCGGCCACAACGGCATGCGCGATGTGATTGCGCAGCTCGGCGATGCGTTCTGGCGGCTGCGCATCGGCATCGGCCATCCGGGCGATCGTGCGCAGGTACTCGACTACGTGCTGGGCCGGCCGCCGGCTGCAGAGGCGCAGCTCATCGGCGAGGCGCTCACCGCGGCGGCGGACGCGGTGCCGGTGTTCCTCGGCGAAGGCGCGCAGGTCGCCATGAACCGCCTGCATCGCCGCGAATCCCCGCTGGCGCCGCCGCCCGGCGGCGCGTAGAGCTCGCGCCGCCATGGCCATTCGCTGCGGCATCGTGGGGCTGCCGAACGTCGGCAAATCGACGCTGTTCAACGCGCTGACGCGTGCACAGATCGCCGCCGAGAACTATCCGTTCTGCACCATCGATCCGAACGTCGGCGTGGTCCCGGTGCCCGACCCGCGGCTGCAACAGCTCGCGGCGATCGCACAGCCGGAGAAGATCGTGCCGACCACCGTCGAGTTCGTCGACATCGCGGGGCTGGTCGCCGGAGCCTCGCAGGGCGAAGGCCTCGGCAATCAGTTTCTCTCGCACATCCGCGAGGTGGATGCGATCGCGCACGTGGTGCGCTGCTTCGAGAACGCCGACATCATCCATGTTGCTGGCCGGATCGATCCGCTCGCCGACATCGAGACGATCGACACCGAGCTCGCGCTCGCGGATCTGGCGACGCTCGAGAAGGGACTCGAGCGTGCCGCCAAGGCCGCCAGGAGTGGCGACAAGGACGCGCTGCGCCGGCGTACCCTGCTCGAGCGGGTGCGGGTGCAGCTGGATGCGGCGCGGCCGGTTCGCGCACTGGCCCTGAGCGAGGAGGAGCGGCGCGAGCTGCGCGAGTTGCAGCTGCTCACGGCGAAGCCGGTGATGTACGTCGCCAACGTCGACGAGCACGGCTTTACAGACAACCCGCTGCTCGACGCGCTCGGGCAGCGCGCCGCCGCCGAGGGCGCGGTGGTGGTGCCGGTGTGTGCGGCGATCGAGGCGGAGATTGCCCAGCTCGAGGAGTCGGAGCGGGCCGAATTCCTCAGCGAGCTGGGCTTGAGCGAGCCGGGGCTGAACCGCGTGATCCGTGCCGGCTACCGCCTGCTCGGTCTGCAGACCTTCTTCACCGCCGGGCCGAAAGAGGTACGCGCCTGGACGGTGCGCATCGGCGCCACCGCGCCGCAGGCAGCGGGCGTGATTCACACCGATTTCGAGCGCGGCTTCATCCGCGCCGAGGTCATCGCCTTTGCCGACTATCTGGCGGGCAACGGCGAGGCCGGAGCGCGCGATGCCGGCAAACTGCGCCTCGAAGGCAAGGAGTACCTGGTGCAGGAAGGGGACGTCATGCACTTCCGCTTCAACGTGTGACCCGCCGCGCGCCGCTCGCGGTTTCCAGTTGTTCGTCGAGGTCAGCCGCGATCGGCGGCAGCACGCATCGCGGCCAGATCGATTTTTTTCATCTTGAGCATCGCCTGCAGTGCGCGGTTGCGGCGGTCCGGATCCGGATCCGTCAACAGCGTCTCGAGCCCTGCGGGCACGATCTGCCACGACACGCCGAAGCGATCCTTGAGCCATCCGCACGGACCCTCGGTGCCGCCGTTCGCAGTGAGTGCCTGCCAGTAATGATCGACCTCCCGGGCGTCCTGGCAGGAGATCGATAACGACATGGCCTCGGAATGACGGTATTGCGGGCCGCCGTTCAGCGCCTGTAAGCGCTGTCCCGTCAGCGTGAACTCGACCATCAAGGCGGTCCCCTTCGGAAATGACACCGGCAAGCGCGTGCTCTCGTCGTAACGCGATATCTTGTCAATCTTCGAGTCCGGGAAGAGCGAGACGTAGAGGTTGGCGGCGTCCTCGGCTTCGCCGTTGAACCACAGACAGGGGGCGATCTTGGAGGTCTTCATGAGGTACTTCTCCTTCAGGGATGCATATCCGCGGCCTTTGCGTACCACGACGACTGAGCCGGTCCGGATTCGACAGTCCCTCATGGACTGCCCGCCGCCCCTCCCGGTTCCGGCGGTTTGACACCCCGGGGCGGCAGTGATGACAATGCGCGCCCCTTCGTGGAAAGGTAGCTCAGCTGGTTAGAGCACGGCACTCATAATGCCGGGGTCGAGGGTTCGAGTCCCTCCCTTTCCACCAAATCAAATCAGAGTGATAACGGGCGTCGCCGAGGTTGGCCGGCTCGCCGTAAGCGCACAGTAAGCGCAGAAATTCGACCCGCGCCGATCTTGATCAGGAAATCTAGGCATTCGCAGCTGCGCTTATAAGCGCAAGCCAAAATGCTGCTGACGTTTTGAAACCCCGGTTTTTCGTTAAGTCCTGCGACGGCTTCGCGCCGCTGTTACGCATGAACGGGGCCTAACCCTCGCTAGGTTGAAATCCGATCGTGGCCGGGAGCTGCTCCTGACCCAGGCCGTGTGAAACGTAACGGCCGGTATCCTGTACCTCCAACTCCCGCGGCGCTCCTCTCTGATCCGGCCTTTCGGTTTACGGCGCTCAGTTGTTAGGCCGTCCCCAAGGCGTCGGAAACGACCTTTTATTACCTCTCACGTAATTGCCGCCCATCTTGCAATCGCTAAGCTGTGCGCAACGGGTCTCCCGTCGAGACTCCTTACTAACTCGTTTACCTGGAGGCCCTATGGATCCATTCAACTTAAACCGTCGGCAATTGCTCGTCGGTGCTGCCACAACTGCCACGGCACTGTCGTTTCTTGACCGCGCTACGGCTCTCTCTGACAACCCTACACACACGGAGACATCGATGACCTCGCACACGTTCACAAAGACTGCCCCGCCGGCCTGGTTACTTGCATTCTGGAGGGAGATCGATGACAAGACCTGGGGAAAGGGCTTTGATTGCTTCACGCCGGACGCGATCGCAAATCTCGGAGTCAGCGACTGGCACGGCCGCGAGGCGATCCGGGAGAACCTGCGCGCTTTCGTCGACAAAGGGTTTACGGCACATCATGAAGTCGTCGAATACTGGGATGGCGGATTTCTCAAGGTGTTTCGTGGATTTGTGACCATGACACCCAATGACCCAGCCCAAAAATCGGTACGGCCTGCGATGACGCACTTTTTCTACATGGACGAAAAAGATCCCTCTAAGGTCGCTCACTGGTATGGATCGGTAGGGCCGGTGCAGTTCTGAGGCAGACGAGAATCGGACACTACCCTCACGTTCACCTAGAGCTAACAGCGCGAGCGGCTTCGCCGCTCGCTATTTTTGGCGTCTTCGGACTAATCCCGGAACCTGTTGATCCTTCGTGATGGAGTTTTGGAACCATGGAACCCCGCAATCTCAATAGCGCCCCAGCACCCCCCGAGTTGGGTGCGATGCTCCGCTACTGGCGCGATCTGCGCGGTAAGAGCCAACTCGAGCTATCGAGCTACACGGGTGTGTCACAACGCCATATCAGTTTCATCGAAAGCGGGCGGAGTAGCCCTAGTCGTCAAACCTTGATGGATATCGCGCAGGCGCTGGATGTTCCGTTGCGTGACCGCAATTCCCTGCTGCTAGCAGCCGGCTTCGCCCCAATCTATTCCGCAGCACCCTGGAATGCCACAGAGATGCAGGGGGTGACGCGAGCCCTGGAGCGCATGCTGCGCCAACACGAACCCTACCCGGCCGTCGTCATGGATCGCTATTGGAACGTGCTCACGACCAATGAGGCCGCCCCGCGTTTTTTCAATTGCTTCATCGATATGAAGAAGCGCACCGGTCCGCGCAACATGCTGCACTTGGTGTTTGATCCCGATGGCATGCGTCCGCATATCGCCGAGTGGGACCAAGTCGCGCCTGCGCTGATCCACCGGATCGCTCGAGAGTCGGTCGGGCATGTAATCGATTCGAAGACTCAGGAGTTGATCACGGCGCTACTGAGTTACCCGGGTATCAAGGCCGAATGGAAGACCCCGAAAGCGGTTCCGACGACACCCACGTTGCCGGTAATTCCCCTCGGCTTCAACCACGACGGCGCGACGCTGCGATATTTCTCCATGATCAGCACCGTCGGGACACCACAAACCATCGCGGCACAAGAGCTGCGGATCGAGTGCCTGTTTCCGGTGGACGAATCCACCGAAGCGCTGCACCTCAAATTGATGAGCCGCGGCACCACGCAGGATCACTAGCCGTAACCGAGGTAACGTTGTTCCGAGCAGCGATACTCCGTCATCGGAATGAATGTCGCTTTGAGGCGATTGTATCGAAGCACGGTGTCGCAAAACTTAATAGGCTTTGACCCGAGCCGCTATCTTCGATCTTGGATGAGAGCCCGCACCGTAGCGCAATCCGTCGACCAGCAGAGAAACCATGCGCCGAGCGTGTTTGGGTCCTTGCGCGTAAGCGTGCATACACAAGCTCGCGACCGCGCCCAAAAGCTCCTCGGCGGCAATATCGGGGCGAACGTGGCCAGCGGAGTGCGGGAATTTTGCGGGAGTCAGTAGTGCTCAGTTGTGCTTCGTCGTGCTAACGTGCAACGGGCGCCCCTTGGCAAGTTGTTGAATCTACAAATTACCTTGAGCCAACCGATGCGCTCATAATGCCGGGGTCGAGGGTTCGAGTCCCTCCCTTTCCATTGATCCCCTGCTCGCCGTTGTGGCCATATTCCGCTAAGCAGGGCCGGTGGCGCTGCCGCCGATGTGTTGCCGCGCGTGCGGCACGATTCCGCGCTTGTATTAGCCTAGGTTCGAGTGTTTCGAAAGGCGTGCCACAAAGACCCTAATAGGAGACGCGCGGCTCGACGCTCGCACCGTCGCGCCGTCGCAGCAGCTTCAGGATTCTGCCGAATCCGTGCTCGCGGGCTGTCTTTTCGATCTCGGCGCGTAGTGCGTCTGCCGCGGCCGCATCACGTACGCGCAACAGCTCCCAGGCGGAGAGCTTTGCCTCCAGCGCCCATCCGATGAAATGGCGGTGTTCGGCGTCGCGGGCGAGTGCGAGCAGCTTGTCTGTCGCAGTGGTCGTGTTGGACTGCGCTGGGTCACTGAGGCGCGCCAGCGCGATATCGACGACATAGACTTCTTGGCGCGAGGTGATGGATTGGCGCAGCACACGCGCGCGCTGTAGAGCTTGGTTGCGTCCTGCGGTGTTGCCGAGGGCCTGTTCGCACAGTGCCAGCATCGCCTCGGCATCGGCCTCGCCGGTGCGCTCCTCCGCCGCAGCAAAACCGCGGCTCGCCTGTTGCAGCCGCTCGCGGGCGGCGCTCCAGCGCCCGTCATCCATGTCCAGCTGCGCGAGCATCATCAGCGAGTTGTCGCGGTAGCTCATGTCTCCGCCGGTCCCCACGCGACGGATCACCTCTGCAAAGCCGGTACGTGCCGCATCTGCATTGCCGCGGTCCGACTCGATGAGCGCGCACGTAAAGCCGCTGAATATTGCGAACTGCGGATCGGTGAGGGGTGCGGCCTGCACCTGTGCGCGCGCGCAGGTGGCGCGCGCGGCATCGAGCTCGCCGCGCATGCGCTGCACGTCGGCGACGTTGCTCAGCGGCCAGGCGGTCTGATGCCCGGCGCGCTCATTCAGAGCGACGACCTCGCGGTACTCACTGAGCGCCTCATCGCTCGCCTCATCGTCACTGACAATCGTGGCCAGCGCCTGCAGCGACCAGGACTGCATGGACAGGTCGCCCGTTTCGCGGCCGAGCTCGAGCGCATGCCGTGCAGCCGTCTGCGCACCGTCGCGATCACCCTGCAGCCACAACATGCTGGATAGCTTGCGGTAGACGTCCGCGACTCCCGCCAGGTCGCCGATACTTTGATCGAGCGACATCGCACGTTGGTACTCCTCGCGCGCCTGCTCATTACTGCTGAGGTACTCCAGAGCCTGGGCCAATTTCGTGCGCGCAGCCGCCTCGCCGCGCGGATTGCGGATCGCGCGATAGGCGGCGATCGAAGCAATCAGACCGCTACGTGCCTCCTCGTTCTTGTTCAGATGCGTGCGGGCGCCGCCGAGCGCCAGCTGTGCATCCGCGATGAGACCGACGGCGTCGTGCTGTTGCGCCAGTTGCAGCGCGTTGGCGGCGTGCTGTTCGGCGCCCTTCGGATCATCGAGCGCTCCGGCTATACGCGCGGCGGCGAGTTCCACTCTTGGGTCTGTGGCCGCGCCGGGGAGCCGCTGCAGCTCGCGCAGCGTTGCCTGCGCCGCGGCCGTTCCGCCCGCGGCGATCTGTGCGTCGATGCTCTGCAGGCGGTACTCGGCATTGAGGGGCTTCATTTGCACGAGCGCCTGCCAGGCCTCGGCCGCCTTCGCCCAGTCTGCGTGCTCGGCATCGACCACGGCGTCGGTCTGCAGGCGTTGTTCAGGCGGGAGATTCGCCGCGTGCTGCACCGCCTGCTCAGCGGCGGCCAGTGCCTTGTCGCGGTACCCAAGTGCCGACCACGCCTGGGCGAGGTGGGCGTAGGCAGGGGCATAGCCGGGGGCTTCGGCTATCGCTTCGAGCAGCTCGTCGCGGGCGCGCGCGGCGTCATAGTGCTGCAGGGCATCCAGCGCGAAGCCAAGGCGCCGGGCAACGTCGACGCTCGGGGGTTGTGCGTTGGCCACGAGCCTGAGGGTTTCCGTGTCCGCAGAATGGGCACCGAGCTTGCTGCGCAGCGCCTCGCCCGCACGCCTCGCGAGTGCGATCAGACCCCGGATTTCCGACTCGTTCGAGACGGAGGCCACCAGGGCGCCGGTGCGCGTGTCCTGCAGCGCGACGTCGACTCGCAACGGAGCATCCTCAGCGGTGCCGGTGATCAAATAGCTGCCGGAGATCACATAGTCGGCATCGAGCCGCTGGCGCAGTCGCGCGAGTGTCTGCGCCGAATAGCCGCCCGCTGCGGGCGGGGGAAGGTCCGAGCCGGCGTCACGCACCAGCTCATCCGGGACCACCTGCACGTTATCCGCCACGCTCAGCTCAGCACCGAGCATTTCGCTCAAGGCAGGCGCGAGCCATGCGTCCTTGGCGTTGCGAGACAGATTGCTGAAGCCGACGAACGCCACGGTCCGGCCCTGATGGGCCGTCAGCCCTGCAGACTTCGGGGCGCTGAGCAGCCACCATCCAAAGACGAGCGCCACCAGCGCGGCGGCGAGCGCCGCTGCGATCCAGCGGACCTGCGTGGCCTTGCGGCTCACCGGCGCGGCAGTGGGGGGCGACACGACCGCGCCAGGCTCGGGCGCGGCGCGGCCCGCCGGCAGATCTGTCGCTGGGAGTGGCGGCTGAAGCTGGATGGCGCCCTTAGCCGCAGCGGTGAGCGGCGGTGGGGGGCAGAGCGTCGCGCTGTCGCGCGTCACGGGGGCGATGAAGCGGTAGCCGAGTTTCGGCACGGTCTCGATGAAACGCGAGTCGTGCTCGCCGTCGCCGAGGGCGCGGCGTATGAACCAGATGTGCTTGGTGAGGTTGGACTCGTCCACGTAGCCGCGCGGCCACAGGACCTTCATCAGCTCGTCCTTGCTGACCAGGTGCCCCGCGCGCTCGACGAGCAGCACCAAGGTGTCGAAGACCTTAGGGGTGAGCGCAATGGACCTGCCCGCTTCAGACAGCCGCCGTTCGGCAGGCTCAAGCTCGAAACTGCCGAATCGGTAGACCGGGTTTTGTGGGGCAGACATGGTCTTAGGCCAATTCGTCCGGCAGGAACAAGTTTGCCAGAAAACTGCCAGCTGAACGGCAACGACCCGGTGCCCGCAAAAGGCCACTGTACCGCCCATGACACGGCATGTATGGAGCCCTGCGCTGCGCAGGCATTGGGGGCGCAGATGAGGCGTGAGGCCTGGCACACGCTCCTGCGGCTGCCCGGCATCGCGCTCGCCGCCCTGGTGCGCGTCGTGCCGCTGGCTGCGGCGACGCTCGCGCCCGCCCCCGCGGTGCACGAGGTCGACTGGCGCACAAGTCCTTTAGATCTGAACCTGCGGGGCCTCAACGGCGAGCGCTTCAGCTTCCGATGCCCCACGGGCAAGGCCGCTAGTGGCCAGGTCATCGGCAGCGGCCCGTACACCGACGGCTCATCGATTTGCGCCGCCGGGGTTCACGCGGGAGTCATCCGCGCCGCGAGCGGGGGCCTCGTGACTATCGAGATGCGCCCCGGGGAGGCGCACTACGCGGCTTCCCTCAGTCATTACGTGCAGAGCGAGGCGTACGACAAGTTCTGGAGCGGCAGCTTTCTGGTGATCTTGCCGGGGCCTGCCGAGTTACCACCCTGAAGCGCGCACCAGGCCACCAAGGACGCGCAAACCACAACACACTGGGAGACACACCATGAAGATTGCATTGCTTACGTGCTCACTGCTGGCACTGTCCGCAGGCGCGGCGTCCGCGTCCGACAGCCCTTGGAACGGTACGTGGAAGCTCGACGAGGCAAAGAGTCAGTTCACCGGCCAAACCATGACCTTCTCACAGGGCGCAGGCGACATGCTGCACTTCTCCGACGGCAGCACGGCGGAGTTCGACTTCGCCGTCGACGGCAAGGAGCGCAAGGCGTGGTCGAACCGCACGGTGGTCTGGACCGCGCCCGCCAAAGATACCTGGGACACCGTCTACAAGCTCGATGGCAAGGTGCTCAGCAAGGGTCACCGCACGCTGTCCGCGGACGGCAAGACGTTGACCGAGACGTGGACCGGCACGCGACCCGACGGCAGCACCTTCCATGAGGAAGACGTCTTTACGCGGGTCTCGGGCAGCGACGGACTCGTCGGAACCTGGCGCGCCTCCAAGGTCAAGGGCGGCGGCGGCCCGCAGGAATTCGTGATCAGCGTACCTGCCGCGGGTATGGTGCATTACAACGTTCCGGACATGAAGGTGAACGTCGAAGGTCGCACTGACGGCAGCGACATTCCGCTCACCGGTCCCACGGTACCCCCGGACGCCACCATCTCGTTCAAGGCGCTCACGCCGACCAAGATGCGGTATGTGATGAAGATCGGCGGCAAGACCGACAACACTGGGGAGCAGACCCTGGCAGCGGACGGACGTTCGTTCACCGATGTCAATTGGAATGCGGGCAAGGAAGACGAGAAGACGACCGGCGTCTACGTCAAGCAGTAGTCAGCAGCTCGCCGGCCCGGCCGCTCTTGTCGGCGGCCTGGCCGACGCAACTCAAGGAGCTGTCATGAGCAAGCGCTATCTGTCTGCGATTCTCCTGCCGTTCGCGCTCCTCGCGGGCTGCAGAGGTATGGCGACACCGGCCGCCGATCCAGTTAGGGAAGAGGCCGCGATCCGCGCCACCGATGCGCGCTGGCTCGCGGTGGCGCAGTCCCACGACCTCGAGAAGACCGTTTCCTACTGGTCGGACGATGTCTACATGCTGCCGCCAGGCGGGCCCGCGGTGGTGGGGAAGGAGGCGCTTCGGCGCTACGTCGCCGGGGCCTTCGCGATCCCCGACTTCTCGATCACCTGGGTCACGGACCACGTGTGGGTGGCCAGGTCGGGCGATCTCGCCTACGCCGTAGGCACCGACACGATCCGCATGACCTCGCCGGAGGGCAAGCTGGTCGTCGAGCACAACAAGGCCGTGGCGGTATGGAGAAAGGAGCCGGACGGCTCCTGGAAGTGCGCCGTCGATATCTGGAATTCCGAGGCATCTACGCCAGAGTCTGGCGCCGCGACTCCGCCGGCGGCGGTGAGTTCCCCGATTAACGATGCCAGACTGTTAGGTCTGATAGGGAAAATGTCATGAGAACACTCAGCGCATCGGCTTTCGCGGGGGTGATGATTCTCTCGCCGCTTTGTGTAGCACAAAGCATATTCGACGGGACATGGAGGCCTGATCCCCAAAAAGCCAAGCCCGGGGCAGAAGACCGGATGCACTTTCAGGCACTTAGCTGCAACGGCCGTCTGCCCAGAAGTTGAAAAATCAGATACTTGGCCTCGACCTCATAATGCCGGGGTCGAGGGTTCGAGTCCCTCCCTTTCCACCAATCAGATCAGAGTGATAGCGCTCGCCGCTTCAAGACGCATTACGAAGAGCGCCCGGACTTGCAGGGTCTTGAGAGCCTTGGGGAGGCCTTGGGTCAGCGACGACATAGTGCACTCCCAAATCCAAATCCGGCCGAAGGGCATTCACGCGAGTTCTAAAGAAACGCCTTCAGAGCTTTGGCCAGAGCCTGCGGCTGCTCCTCGGGAATGAAGTGTCCGGAATCGGGTATCACGACCGACGTGACTCGCTCGAAGTACGGTCGCAGCGCTTCCCCCATGTTGGGAATGGCGTATTGACCTCCCACCGCCAGCAGCGGGATCGCCAGTTTCTCTTTGAAATGCGCCTTGTTGAACTCCATGTCATCAAGGATTCGCCGGCAGTAGTCGAAGGCGGCATCCATCCGTCCGGGGCGCGCATACGCCGCGATGTAGGCGGCTGCGTCTGCCGGGGTGATAGCGCCAGGGGTATGGACCTTGTTCTTGAACCACCATCCGACGTAGATGTCCTCCTTGCCCCGCGTGAGCTCCGCGGGAAGATCCGGAAGCATCTGGAAGATGAAGTTCCACTTGCGTTTGTAGTCCGAGAGCTCGATCTCATTCGTGAGCGTGACGCCGGGAATACCCGCATCGATCAGCGTCAGGGATTTGAAATCGCCCGGGAAGAGGAGCGCCCAGCTATATGCCACCCAGGCGCCGAAGTCGTGGGCCACGACGCGCAGCGGCGGCCTTAAGCTCGCGACGAACTCGTGAAAGACCCGGCCGGCATTTTCGGTAGTCGCGGGAGCCTGAAGAATCCCCGAGTCGCCGAAGCTCGGCAGATCCGCCGGAATCATCTCGAAGTCCGCCGACAGAAGCGGAGTCACCTTATTCCACGACCGCCGTGTCTGCGGAAAGCCCGACAGGAGCAGCACCTTCTCGCCTTTGCCGACCCGGTCGAAGGCAATCTTCTTAGCCTCGGCGCGCGCGTCGAGCGGTCGCGCTCCGCCGGCCGGCGCTCCCGCTTGAGCCGGATCAGCGGCTGCGGGCGCAGCGGCGAAGGCCTCCACGCCAACGCCAAGGGCACCGACCAGAGCAAGTCCTGCGGTCAGCAGGTCCCGGCGGCGCACCGACCCCGACCCGGAATGGCTGTCGGTCGCTCCCGAGGTCTCCTCAAGATTGCAGCGTGACATTTGAGGCTCCTTATCGAAGCTCAGCGCGGACCCACGTCCCACTCGGCATAAACCAGTGCAGTATGGCAATGGCTCGCCGCCCAGATGTCGACCCCTTCAAGCTTCGCACTCCATCGGCTGGTGATTTCTCTGGCGCACTGATCGACCTGGTCCTGGATGAGGACACTGGCGACCGCCCAGGAATTGTCACCGTACCTCTGCAGCGCGCGTGCCTTGAGGGCCGCATGGTCCTGTCCCAGGATCCCCGTCATCGTGTGGTAGACATCGGTCACGTAGCTCTTGGCTATGGCGAGGTCCTCTTTCGTCGCTGCCGTGCTGTGATGCCCCGGCACCATCACATCGAAATCCATTGCCTGCAGCTGATCGAAGAACTTGAGATACTCGTGCATGTTCATGGTCAGGTCGAGTCCCATGAACGGGGTTGCACCGGCAGAGAACGCATCGACCGCCATCACGACCCTCTTATCTGGGATCGATATCAGAAGATCTCCCTCGGGCGAGTGCCAGTGGCCGAGTGTCATGTTCGCCGTCAGGGAACCGACCCTCAGCGTGTAGCGATCCTTGAAGGTGCGCGTGGGCACTGGACGGCTGGGATCCTGCATCTCGCGCAGGAATTGGCTCGTGCCTTCCTCGGCAAGGATCTCGATCCCGGGGTGCTCTTTCAGGATAAGACCTGCCCCGCCGATGTGATCGACGTGCAGGTGCGAGTAGACGAGCTCCACGATGGGCTCTTTGCTGGTCTCGGCCACCGCCTGCGAGATGTGACCGGCGAAGGAGGGCGGCGCATCGAAGAGCACGACGCCTTTTCCGGTCGTCACGAACATCGACTCGTAAGCGCCCTCGGTGACCATGTAGATCCCGGGCTTGAGAAGCTTGACCGCATAGCCCTTGTGCGGATCCACCGTGATGGCCTTCTGCTTGACCGTCGGCAGCAGCGGCAGGTAGTCGGGCAGGGTCTGCGCAGCCGCCAGGGAAGCAATGACGCCTGAGCCGAATAACAGTCCGACAAGTCGTGCGCGCGTTGGCAGACGTTGGGTGGCCATGAGCGTTTACCCGATCAGTCGTCCCAGCGCGCATAGATCAGCGCGGTATGGCAGTGGCTGCGCGCGTAGACGTCCACACTCGCGAGCTTCTCGGACCACCGGCTCACGATCTCGCGAGCGCATTCGTCCATCATCGGATCAAGCAGGGCGCGGAACAGTGCCATCTTGTTGTCCCACCCATACCTGGCGGCAGCCTGGGTGACTACCTTCGCCTGGTCCGTGCCATCATGAATGCGCTTGATGGTGTGGTAGACGTCGAGCGTGTAGTCACGCGCTACCTCCACGTCATGCCGCGTGCCGGGAAATCCCAGGTGGCCGCCGACCAGCACGTCGAAGTCGTAAGCCAGGACCTTGTCGAACATCGCGAGGTAATCGCGGAAGTCGGAGGTCAGGTCGATGTCCATGAACTGCGCATAGCCCGGCGGCAGCGTGTCGATTGCCATGAGCACCTTGCGGGCGGGCAGATAGATGTAGAGGTCGCCCTCGTTCGAGTGCCAGTGCCCGTGCTTCATCTCGATCAGAGCCGATCCGAGCCTCAAGGTGTACTCCCCTCTGAAGGTCTCCGTCGGCACCGGCCGTCGCGGGTCGTTCTTCGCACGCAGAAATGCGGCTACTCCCTCTTCGGCCAGAATTTTGATACCGGGCGCGAGCTTCAGGACTTCGGGCGCACCGGAGATGTGATCCAGGTGCGAGTGCGAGTAGACAAGCTCGACGATCGGCTCGCGCGTGACCTCGGCGACCGCCGGCACGATTTTGGAACCGTAGGATGGCGGCGCATCAAGGAGGATCACGCCCTTGCCGGTAGTCACGAACAGCGACTGATAGCCGCCATCGGTGATCAGATAGACGTTGGGTTTGAGCTCCTTGACGAGATAGCCCTTCTTGGGCTCCACCGGCAGGATCCGCGACCGAATAGCTGGCGGCACCGGCCTGAAGTCGGGAAGACCTGGCACGTCGGGCGCGGGAGCGGCGTCCGCCAGGGCGAGACTCAACGCCGCGGCGGTGGCAACCAAGCCGGCCAGCATGTTTGTTCTCATCGAGTGGCGCTCCGGGTTTGGGGTTGAATCAGATCACGACCTGCTCGTCGTTGGGGTCGCTGCGAAAGGTCCAAGTGCCACCGCTTCTGAACGAAGCGCCGGTGGCAAACGTGTCCTCCATGAACTGCAGGTAGGTGCAACGGCCGTCGTGGCACTTGGCGAACACAGCGAAGGGGCTGGTGACTTTCTTCCCGAGGACTCTCGACTTGTAGGTGAATCGCCCGAACATCGCAGCACAGACATCCGAGCCGAAGAGCGCCTCGGGCTCGAAGGAGACAACCTCCCAGAATCGGCTGACGTCGGTGAAGGTCCTGACGATGCTCTCTGGACCGCGCGAGGTGCCTGCCCAGGGCATGATGCGCTTGAGGTCGGGATTGCTGTAATTCAACGAGACGTAAGTAACATCGGGCGCCACCAGTGAGCTTACGTGGCTCAAGTCGGTCGGCTTATCCAGGATGGCGGAGAGGATTTCAGTCGGACTGCGCATCGCAGCATTCCTCCACGGGAGCCGGTCCCCTTTGTTCGACGTTGGCAGTGAGCGTACGCGCGCTCAAGACGTCCCATTAGCCGGCTTACCCTGGAATGACCTTCCCGGAATTGAGAAGGTCATTTGCTCAACGCCTGCCTAGTCGCAAACCGGCACGCTCACGTAGCCTCCCTCACACCGACGCACACGGCGGGCGCGTAGCCGCCGGCTTAGCGAAGGGAAGATGCGGGATCTCAACGCGCTGGCGATCTTTGCCAAGGTAGTGGAAGCGAAGAGCTTCTCGGCCGCGGCGCGCGTCCTCAAGATGCCTATCTCGACCGTCAGCCGGCGGATCGCGGAGCTCGAGGAGCAGCTTGGGGTGCGGCTGCTCGAGCGCTCGACGCGCAGCCTGCGAGTCACGGATGTCGGCACCGAGGTGCTCGAGCATGCTCGACACAGCGCCGAGCTGTGTGAGGCGGTGGACAGCATCATCTCCAACACCCTCTCGGATGTCTCGGGGACACTGCGCCTGTGCACCCCGCCCAGCATCTCTGACTCGCTGATCGTGCCGGTCGTGAGCGCCTTCCAGGCATCCTATCCGTCGGTGCGTGTCCAGGTGCGGATCAGCGAGCGTCTCGCACACCGCATCGAGGGTGACATCGACATCGCCTTCAGGGTAGGAGCCTTCATCGATGCAAGCCTCGTCGTGCGCAAGCTCCTCACCTACCGTCACCAGGTTGTCGCGAGTCCCGCCTATCTTGCCGGGCGCGAGCTACCCCGCAGGCCCCGCGACCTCCTGGATCACCGGCTACTCGCCTTCTCCTTCTGGCGCCCCGATTACAGCTGGAACTTTGTCCACGCGATGCGAGAGGAGAGAGAGACGCTCGTGTTCGAGCCCTGCATCGCGATGAACGACTACGCCGCACTCGCTGGGGCGCTGCTCGCTGGCACCGGCATCGGGGAGCTTCCGCCGATCGTTCAGCCGGAGCTGATGCGCAAGGGCCTCCTGGTCGAGGTGATGCCTGAATGGCACCTGCCGCTGTTTGATCTGGCGCTCGCGCATCCCCGACGCGGGCACGTCCCGCGTCAGGTGCGCATCTTCAAGGAGTTCGCCACCCAGATGGTCCCCCAGCTCTTTCCATCGCTACCAACCTGAGTTACGTCTGTGCGTACCGATGCCGAGTTCCGCTTCCTCAATCTTCTTGCGGCGCTCAACGTCACTTTCCTTCTGGTATCGGACTTCACCGGCGCCCGCGTCATTGCCATTCAGGGCGTCGCCGTCTCGGTGACGGTTCTCTACTTCCCGCTCACCTACCTGATTGGGGACCTTCTGACGGAGGTCTACGGTTACGCCCGCTCGCGCCGCGTGATCTGGATCTCGGTCGGCTGCTCACTTCTGGGATCAGCGCTCGCCGCAGGCGAGCTGGCGGTGCCCGCGGCGTCGTTCTTTGATGCCGACGCCGCGTACCGCTCGGTTTTCTCCGTGAGCCCACGAACTGCGGTCGCCGGGCTTTTCGCCTTCTTCGCGGGCGACATCTGCAACTCCTATGTGCTCGCGAAGATGAAGGTGTGGGATCAAGGCCGCCGGCTCTGGGCGCGATTCGTCGCATCCACCGTGGCGGGTGAGGGGGTCAATACAATGCTGTTCTATGGGGTGGCGTTAAGTGGAGTGCTCCCGCGCCGACTAATGTGGCTGAGCATCGTTACTGGGTGGATTGCCAAGGTCGCAGTCGAGGTCCTGATGCTGCCCGTCTCCTACACCGCTGTCCGCTATCTCAAGCGCACGGAGCGCATCGACCACTACGACCTCAACACCGACTTCAATCCCTTGCGCATTCGTTAGTCCCTAGGGCTAGCTTCAGAGCTTGTCGGGCCCGCCGCTGGCGGCGGTAAAGCCATCCGTCACCTCAAGCCGCTCGATGCTGCCATGCAGCTCGAGCGGAGCGACTCCGGCGCCGTGCGTCACCAGTCCGCCGGCGACTGAGATGCTGCGTGCGGACCCGCCGGGCTTAACGCTTAAGCCAATGGCGGCGAGCTTCACGACCACACCTTTTACGAGCGAATCCCCGCTGGCGCCGTAGGTTTCGATGCCGCGGCGCACGCGGATGTCGCCCACCGGCTGGCTGATCTGGACGCCGACCGCGCCGTCGGCATGGGTGACGATGCGCTCGAAGTCGGCCGTATGCACCGTACCGGTGTAGACGTTGAAGCCGCGCGAGCCCTGACCGAAAGTCTCAATCGGCGCTTTCACGTCGAGCACATCCAACGTGCCGAAGTTGACGAAGCCGATGCCGCTCGGGCCGTAGGAGGTGATCTTCTCCTCGGCGCTCCAGCGTCCGACCATGCCCCAGTTGTCGAGCACCATGTCGTTCGGGCCGTAGGTCGTCACCGGACCTGAGTTGCGCACCTGGTCGACGAAGGCGCCGTAGACCACGAACACCCCTCCCGAGATCCGGTCCGGTGTACCGGGTGCGATGCCGCCGTCACTGTAGACTGCGCCCGTCTCGAGCCGCCGCACGTTAAGACGGCCGCCGCTATCGCCCGCGCCGCTTACGAAGATGCCGCCGCCGCGCACCGGGGCGCCGGCGCGTCCGGCCGCAAGCCCAGTGAGGTTGGCCGTGAGCGTGACACCCCGGTCGGGCTGCTGATTCCAGAGTGTGAAGGCCCCGGGGATGACCTCGACCCCATAGCCCTTGGGCCGCTCGCTGAACCGGCGCGCATCGGCTGCCACGATGTCGATATTCTCGGCCTCGACGTGTCCGCTCTTGACCTTGTCGCGCGCAAGCAGCCGGATCGACCCCACCGTGCTGAGATTGCGCAGCACCAGCCGCCCGAGGCCCTCGACCTGTGTGTCGTTGAAGAGCGCCCGGCGGTCCGGGTCGGCGTGCAGCGTCAGGTCCTCGATGCGGTTGTCGCCCGAGAGCTGTATGCCGTCCTCACCCGGCGCAAAACGCAGCGTCACGGAAGGGGCTGCGCCTCTCAACGTCTTCCCGGGTGGCACGCGCAGGGTGCGCAGTTCCGTGACGTCCGCCGTGACCACGATCCCGATGACGGCCGGATCGGAGACGGCCGCAGCGAATTCACCGGCGGTGGCGACCTGGCGTTCGGCGGTGCTCATGGTGGTGGCGCTCTGTGCATGGAATGAGAGGGCCGACAACAGCAACAAAAAGGCGGCGGCCGCGCGGGCATGCAGGCGAGCATTGCTCCGGCAGACCATCCGTCTCGCGGTCGCCCTCATGCTGCGGGGCCCGCGCTCCGGCTCCCGGCATCCAGATCGACCTCGTGGATGATGGTTCGGTATTCGACGAAATCATCGAGCGCGGACACTCCGTTCAGTCGCCCGAGACCGCTTTGCTTGTAGCCGCCTTCCTCGGTCTCGTCATAGACAACAGCCCAGTTGTTGATCCACACGGTGCCGGCCTGGATCTGCCGGGCGATGCGCAACGGCCGATCGACGTCAGTCGACCAGACCGATGCCGCAAGTCCATATTCGGAGTCGTTGGCGAGCATGATGGCTTCCGCCTCGGTGTCGAACGCCTGCATCACCAGCACCGGACCAAACACCTCGTTCTGCGCGACGGGTAGCGAATGATCGTGGATCTCAAGAAGGGTCGGCCGGTAGAAGGCTCCCTTGGCGAGCGGGCCGTCCTTCACCTGGCCGCCACGCACGATCACCTTCGCGCCGGCGGCGATCGCGGCATCGACCAGTCGGTCGACGCGTTGCACATTGGCCACGTTGATCATTGGGCCCATGTCGCTTGTGGGATCGGACGCAGGCCCGACCTTTACAGCCTCGAGCCGCGCGCCGAGGCGTTTGCGCACCGCATCCAGAATCGGCCGCTCAACGAGGAGCCGGCTCCCGGTCATGCAGAACTGACCGGCGAAGACGGTGAGCGCCTTCTCGATCTTGGGGAGCGCCTTGTCGAGGTCGGCATCCTCGAAGAGGACGAACGGTGTCTTGCCGCCGAGCTCGCCGCCGAAGCGCTTTAGATGCTTGGCTCCCGCCGCCATGATCGCGCGGCCGGTGGCGGAGCTCCCGGTCAGACTGATGACGGGCACGTCGGGTGAGTCGATGAGTACCCGCGCGGCGGCGCTGTGCACCTCGCTGAAGACGTTGATGACGCCTTTGGGAAGAGTTTTCACCTCGCTGAAGACCTCGCACATCCGGGCGTTGGTCTGTGCGGTGAACCCGGGAAGCTTGCCCACGACAGTGCATCCGGCGGCGAGCGCCGGCGCGAGCGAGCGGATGAAGAGCACGACGGGTGAGTTCCATGGTGCGATGATGCCGGCGACGCCGGCCGGCTCACGCAGCGTCGTCGTATAGCGCCCGGGGGAAGTCTCCATCGCGCGACCAAAGTCGGTCAGCGCAAGCGCCGCGTAGAAGCGCAGCTTCGAGGGCACCATGGTCACCTCGAAGCGAGCCTCCGCTTCCACCTTCCCGTTCTCAAGGCACAGGACGCCGATGAGATCGTCCGTGCGCGCCTCGAAGCGATCCGCCATCTCGTTGAGGGCACGTGCACGCAGGCGTCGGTCGCCGCGCCAGGGAGTCTCGCGGAAGGCCCGCAGCGCCGCTGCGATCGCGCGCTGCGCCTGCGCCTCACCGGCCTCGGTATAGCTGCCGATCAGCTCGCCGTTGGCAGGGTTGATGCTCTGGGCACGCTCGCCACCGTCCACCCATTCACCGTCGATCCAGTGCTGTCCCATATAGGCGGCCTCGTATCTAAGTCAGCGCGCTCGCTTCCTTGGCAGTCACGAGCTTGCCGAGCTTGCCGAACTCGTGCAGGTCGCCGAACACCTCGATACGGATTGACTGGCTGACGCCGCCGACGCGCACCGGGGCGAAGCCACTCGCCTTGATGAGTTCTGCCACGGCGTTGCCCGCGTCGCGGTCATCGCTGGCATAGAACAGGACGTAGGGCTCGGGCGAGTGGCGCGCACCGGTTTTCAGCGAGGCAGCGCCGAGCGTACCGAAGGCTTTGACCAGACGGGCGCCCGCAGGCAGCAGGCCCGCAAGCAGCTGTCCAGAGGACTGGTCCTGGGGGATCGTCTTCTTAAAGCCGCCCGCGCCATCAGGTGCGATGGGATTAGAGGGGTCCACCACGACCTTGCCTGTGAGCTTGCCGCGATACTCGGCAAGGAGGTCCTTGATGGCATTGAAGTAGACGGCGAACACGATGATGTCCGCATCCTCGATCGCGTTGGCCACCGAAGTCGCGCGCGCCTTCCCGCCCGAGGCCTTAGCAAAGTCCGCGGCCTTCGTGGGACCGTGATCGGCGACGATCAGGCTCTGGCCGCCCGCGATGAGGTTGAGGGCGACCTGCCTGCCGATGTTCCCGAGTCCGATGATTGCCGTCTTCATGATCGACTCCTGCCGTTGCGATGCCGCGTTGTACGGCGCGGTGCTGAATCTTCAGGGTCTGGGAGGACGGCGAAGATCATAGCCGTCCGCATGCAGTGCAAAAGCCGGGCAAACTGAGAATGGGTTTCCCGCGGTTGGGATAATCCGCCCGAATGTCAGCGGCGATGATCGTCAGGTCGGCAGGTCAGGGAAGATCTTCGGCGCCATCTGGACTGCGAATTCCTTGAAAACACGCACCGGCCGCGGTACGAGCCGGTTGCTCAGGTGCACAAGGGACAGATCGAAGGTCGGGAAGCGCCAGTTGGGCATCACCTCGACAAGCCGTCCGTCACGCACGAGTTCGGGCTGCACGATCGGCGGCAGGTCGCCAATGCCCTCACCGGCCAAGAGCGCCGGAGTCAGGCCCGCGAAGTCATTCATCGACAGATACGGAACGAAGGTTACCGTCTCCTTCTCTCTGCCGTTGACGTGTGCGAAGGTGAAGGACGTCTCCGGCTTCCAGTAGGAGAAGGTAATCATCGTGTGACTGAGAAGGTCACTTGGCTTCTTCGGCGGGTCGATCTTCTTGAGGTACGCGGGACTTGCGACCAGCTGGTGCCGGTACGTGAGGATCCGTCGGGCGACCAGGGATGCATCCTTCAGCACTCCGACCCGGAACGCCAAATCAACCCCGTCCGCAATGTGGTCGACGTGTCGCTCGGTGATGAGAGCCTGGACGCGCACGTTGGGGTAAGTGACCCGGAACGCGCAAAGGAGCGGGGTGAGGAGCGATTCGGACACGTTGGGCGGTGCGGACAGGCGCAGCACACCGGAAACGGTCGCCTTGTGATTGGAGACGATGCTGTCCACCGCCTCACAGATCTCGAGGCTTCGATCCGCGTACTCCAGCACCTCGGCGCCAACCTCGGTCAGACGAAGGCTCCGCGTCGAGCGCTCGAGCAGCCTGACCCCAAGCTCGGCCTCGAGTTCTGCGACCCTGCGGCTCACGCTCGCAAGCGGCATCTTGAGGCGCCGTGCCGCCTCGGAGAAGCTCTTCGCCTTGACCACCGCCGCGAAGATCATGAGCGAGTTGAAATCGCTCATCGCTCTTCAGCTTCCGGGAAGCTCAATTCCACAATTGGCCCCTAATGCGATTGCGGCCGGTATTTTATTCTTTGACGCCTCGTAAACTTACCCACGGAACATCCGGGTGGCTAGCCCCCCACTCGCCGCCGCCACCATGAAAGCTGCCGTGGCCTTGCAGCCAGGCGGTGTGGATGTTCTGGAGATCCAGCAGCGTCCGGTCCCGGTTCCACGTGCGGGACAAGTCCTGATCCGCGTGCGGGCGTGCGGGCTCAATCGCCTGGATCTCGCGGTGCGTCAAGGGCTGCGCCCGAACCTCAAGTTTCCTCGCGTCCTCGGCGTCGAGGCTGTGGGCACCGTCGCGGCGGCGCCCGGAGGTGAATTCCGTCCCGGCGACATCGTCGCCACGGCGCTCGGCGGTATGGGCATGGAGTACGACGGGGGCTGCGCCGAGTACACGGTCGTCCCGGCCACACAGGCTCAGGCGATCAGGACCGCGCTAGCCTGGGAGAAACTCGGTGCGGTTCCCGAGATGCTGCAGACGGCGTGGGGCTCGCTCTTCAAGTCGCTGCGTCTCGAGAGTGGTGAGCGCCTCCTGATCCGCGGGGGCACGACGGCAGTGGGCCTTGCGGCCGCCACGATCGCGAAGCTGCATGGCGCGATCGTGGCTGCGACTACGCGGCGGCCGGAGCACGAGATGCTGCTGCGCGCAAGCGGCGTCGACCAGGTGTTCATTGACAAGGGCGTCATCGCGGAGCAGGTGCGCGAGGTGCTGCCCGGCGGCGTCGACAAGGTGCTGGAGCTCGTCGGCCCGACGCTCGTGGACTCACTGCGCTGCGCCAAGCAGCGCGGCATCGTTTGCATGACCGGTACGGTGGCAGATGGACACTCATCGGAGGGATTCCGGCCGATGGAGGCAATCCCAACCACGGTCTGTCTCACCAGCTACCGCGGCAGCGTCGAGGATTTCATGCAGACGCCACTGGAGGGACTCGTTGAAATGATCGTCTCCAGTCAGCTGCCGATTCAGGTTGGCAAGGTGTTCGGACTCGAGCAGGTCGCGGACGCGCATCGCTGCATGGAGGAAAACAAAGCCGGCGGTAAGATCGTTATCCTCACATAGACCGATCGGGAGTCTCGCCTGTTGCCTACCGCGCTTGAGCTTCAAGTTAACGGAGGATTTTCTTGCGGGAGATTTGCGGGAGTTGGTTGTGCTCAGTTGTGCTTCGTGGTGCCAATTGCAACGGGCGCCCCTTGGCAAGTTATTGAATTCCAGATCTACGCGAATCTAACGTCTAACATTCCACCGGACTCATAAGCCCGGGTAGCGTTTGGATCTTCATCTGTAGCGTCAGAGAGCTACTAACTTCGCCGGGTGGAGGTTGCGGAGCATGGGCGGGGGACCGAACGTCGACCATTGCGCAGTCGAACTTGCACCGACGGTTACGTCACCCGCAGATCCGGCGCTTACTCAGGGATCTGCCGTGTCGTCTGCGCCGCCGCGCACAGGGCGCCGGTGAGCCCCGCACGATCGCCGAGCTGGCTGGGTGCGATGGTGATGGGTCGTGAGGAAAGGGCGGGGAGAGCGCTTCGGACCCGCTCATACAGCTCGGGACGCACGCCGATGCTTCCCCCGAAGACGATGAGCTCCAGATCGAGGAGCGATTGCAGGGTCACTACGGCGAGGGCCACCCAGTGCGCCGTTGTGTCAAGGACGGATGCCGCTAGTTCGTCGCGTTGCTCGACGAGTCCGAAAATGTCGCGCACTGTGACGGCCACGGTTCCGCCCTGACTGCGGTATCGCTCGACGATGGCCCGCGAACCCACCTCGAGCTCGAATGTTCCGCTGGTGGACGGGACGGGCGCAGTCGGATGGCGCGCGATAGGGAGGTCCGCAATTTCGCCCGCCGCGCCGTGTGTGCCGCGAAACAGCTTGCCGTCGATGAGCAGGCCGAGTCCCGTGCCCGTTCCGAGCGCCAGGAACGCCGCGTTGCGGCACCCGCGGGCGCAGCCGAGCGAGTACTCACCGAGCATCGCGAGATTCACGTCGTTCTCGATTGCCACGTCCGGCCCGAAGCGGCCGCGCAGGTAGCCGAGGACATCGAAGTCCTCCAGCCCCGCGATGTTTGGAATCATGGAAATACGGCCGGTGCGAGGATCGATGGCCCCAGGCACTCCCACCATGACATGGCGCGCCCGCGTGACTTCGACCCCGACGGTTTGTGCCAGCTTGGCGGCGCAGGCGGCAATCTGCTCGGCCACGTGCGCTCCGCCGCGCCCGTCCGTGGGCTCGGTGAGCTCCGCCAGGATGCGACCATGCGCGTCTGCGATGGCTGCGGCGAGCTTCGTGCCGCCCAGGTCCGCCGCGAAGCAGTAACCGGTATGGTCGGTCATTGGTGTGCGCTGCGGGGCGGTGGAAGAGGCAAAGCTGCCGCAAGTTCCGCAACCCCGAACGCATCATGATGGAGACGGCGCAAGGCGACGGACAATGCACCGACGACGCCCGCGCGCCGGCCGAGCGTACTGGTGCGAACCTCCACGGGCTGCCGCGCCAGCTGTCCCACCACGCGCGCGACCTTGTCCGCAAAGTCCGGACGGGCCCCGACCGAGCCACCCAGCACGAGCAGTTGCGGGTCTACCGTTGCGATGACCGTGGCCGCCGCAAGACCCGTGAGCCGCGCCGTCTCCTCGACCACCTCGGTAGCCAGCGCATCCCCCGCCTGCGCGCGCTCGAAGACCTGTCGGACCGAATCGACATCGAAACCACCGGCCTCCCGATAGCGCCGCACGACACCCGTGGCGCCGACCTGATACTCGAGGCAACCCTGGAGGCGCGACTCGGCTTGCAGCGGATCGCCGCCGAGCGGCAGATAGCCGATCTCACCGGCGGCGCCGTTCTCGCCGCGCACCAGCTGGCCATTGATATAGAGGCCCAGACCGACGCCGCTGCCGAGCGCGAGGAACGCGACATTGGCGACGTTCTGCGCGCAGCCATGCCAGATTTCCCCGAGCAGCGCGAGATTGATGTCATTCTCGAGGACGACCCGGCTGCCGAGCTTCTCGCCCAGGAGACCAACGACATTGAGTTGACCGAGACCTGCGATGTTGGGCGCCATCTCGATGGCGCCGCTCTTGGGGTTCACCACCCCCGGGGTGGCCAGCACGATCGAGCGAATCCGGCTCGGGTGGGTATGGTTGTCACGCGCCAGACGGTCCGAGAGCCGCGCAATCTGGTCGATCGCCCAGGCTCCGCCGCGGCTGTCGGTAGGTTCATCCGTTTCGGCGAGGACTCTGCCTGCGATATCGGCGAGGGCGACCGTTAGCCGCCGGGCTCCCAGGTCGATGCCTAGCACGTGACCGCCTTCCGGGCTCAACTCGTATAACACGGCGGTCCGTCCGACATTGCCACTGGTTCGTCCGATCGGGCGGACGAGCCCCTGCTGCTCGAACGCGTCGATGACCTCTGAGGTCGTCTGTTTGGATAGCCCGGTCACCTTGGCAAGGGCCGCCCGTGAGATCGGGCTGCGATGCAGAAGGGCTTCGAAAACGCTTCGTTGCGACAGCTGGCGGGTCACGCTGCTTGTCGGCTGGGAGGGCA
>Ga0210390_10001042_pt1 | contig 27708 bp, 21 predicted proteins | sample IncBWH11OmetaG_FD_161050 | JGI IMG/M metagenome (GOLD analysis project Ga0210390, IMG submission 161050) | Forest soil microbial communities from Barre Woods Harvard Forest LTER site, Petersham, Massachusetts, United States - Inc-BW-H-11-O ...
TTTTTCCCCGCCTTCTTATGGTTGGATGACCGGTGGTCCGCTGACTATGCTTGGGGCAGCCGGTCTGGTCGTCGCGCGATTCAATTTTTTTGAAATGCGGCCGATCAACCAGATTTCGCTCTTGATGCTCGCGCTTGTATTTATCTGGGCAGGAGCGTTCGCGATATTTTTTGGAGGCCGCTCGTTTCGCGCAGCGTCTTTTCCGCTTCTGTTCCTGTTATTCGCGATTCCTATTCCGGAACCTACGCTGTCGCAAATAATTTTGCTATTGCAACAAGGTAGCGCCAGTGCCACCGCTGCAATCTTTCAAATGTTTAATGTCCCATTTGTGCGTCAAGATCTCGTGTTCGAGTTGCCGGGAGTTGCGATTCGTATTGCGGAGGAGTGCAGTGGCATACGATCGTCTCTCGCGTTGTTGATCACCACGGTGCTGGCAAGCCATTTCTTTCTTCGGAGCGGTTGGAGAAAGTTAGTTCTTTGCATTCTTGTCGTTCCGATTGTGATCTTAAAGAATGGACTCCGGATCGCGACTCTCTCCACGCTTGCCATTTATGTAAATCCCGGGTTTTTGTACGGGAGACTTCATCACCAGGGCGGAGTTGTTTTCTTCCTGATTGCACTTCTTCCCATGGCATTTGTTCTGCTACTTCTACAGAAAAGCGAAAACAAGAAGATTGTCCTGCCGACGACAGCGCGAACACCGATTACAGCGATTACCGCACTAAAGGACGGCGAATGAGCGGAGGTGATATGACGTCAGCTGATGTCACGGTTCTGGGAGCTGGTCCTTACGGATTGGCCGCGGGTGCCCATCTTCGTCAGATCAAGGGCCTAGATTTGCGCATTTTCGGCGAGCCGATGGAGTTTTGGAAGTCGCACATGCCCGAAGGCATGCTTTTGCGTTCGCCTTGGGCGGCATCGCACATTTCTGATCCAGCAACCGCGCTCACGATGGATGCGTATCGCGATGATCTCGGTGCCCCGATTCCGACGCCGATTCCTCTCGATCGCTTTGTCGAGTACGGGCTTTGGTTTCAACGTCAAGCCGTCCCGGATATCGATCGCCGCAAAATCGCCCGGGTCGAAAAGAGTGATAGCGGGTTCCTCGTGACCCTTGCTGATGGAGGGCAATTTCGTTCGCGCCGCATTGTCGTGGCCGCGGGAATCGGATCGTTTGCCCGTCGCCCGAAGGAATTTGAAGGATTGCCATCCGAGCTTGTCACGCACGTCTCAGATCAAAGTGATGTGCGCCGTTTCGCCGGAAAACGAGTTGCAGTGATCGGCGCAGGTCAAAGCGCACTCGAATCGGCCGCGCTGATCCACGAAGCTGGCGGAGACGTAGAGGTGATTGTGCGAGCTCCCAACGTTCACTGGCTGGGATGGCGTGCCAGACTGCAAAAGCTTGGTCCAATCGCCAAGCTTCTTTACTCCCCGTTCGATATTGGACCGGCCGGCGTGAGTCGCATCGTCGCTGTGCCAGACGCAGTGAAATATTTTCCGCGTAGCGTGCAGGACGCTTTTCGCAAGCGAGCCCTTCGCCCGGCGGGTGCCCGATGGCTCGTCGAGCGCTTCAAGAGTATTCCGATTTCAAGGGGTCGCTCCGTGCAGTCCACACAAATAGCCGGCCAGAAGTTGCATGTTCGTTTGGACGACGGGAGTTCCCGGGAAGTGGACCATGTCCTTCTCGGCACCGGCTATCGGGTGGATGTTACGCGCTATCCGTTCCTCGCTCCTGAACTAAGTCGGAGTTTGGCACAGGTCAACGGGTTCCCGACGCTCACGGCAGGTTTCGAGTCGTCTGTCCCGGGCCTGCATTTTCTCGGAGCGCCGTCTGCGTGGAACTTTGGCCCGCTGATGTTTTTTGTCTGCGGCACGGATTTTGCCGCGCGACGGCTGGCCCGCCACCTCGCAATACCTTTGTCGCGAAATGGATCGCAACATCATGCGGACTACAGGTGAAGGAATTCAAGTTGAATAGCACAAGCGCATCGCGCCAATCGACTGACGGCGTACCCGGCGCCGTAATTGTCGGCGGCGATTTCCATGGATTGGGGATTATGCGCAGTCTCGGGCGTCGGGGTGTTCCGCTCTGTGTGGTCGACGACGAATATTCGATCGGCCGCTTTTCAAAATACGCGACGTTCACCGTGCGCTCTCCGAATCTCCGCAAAGAGAAAGAGACGGTCGATTTTCTCCTCGGGATGGGGCGGCGAATGAATTTGCAAGGATGGGTGCTCTTCCCCACCCGGGATGAGCACGTGGCTGCTTTTTCCCGCCACAAGCAGGCGCTTTCCGAGGTCTTTCGCGTTCCCACGCCGGATTGGGAAGTCACCAAGTGGGCCTGGAACAAATGGAATACCTACTCTTTGGCGCAAAAGCTCGACATCCCCATTCCACACACGTGGTGTCCGCGAACCATCGAGGATATCGACAAAATCGACGCGGAATTTCCACTCGCAATTAAGCCAGCCGTCAAGGAAGACTTCTTCTACGCCACGAAATCCAAAGCATGGAGGGCGGAAAATCGCGTCCAACTCAGAGACCTGTTCCAAAAGGCCTCCATTCACTCCGGGTCTAACGAGGTGCTCGTTCAGGAAATTATACCCGGGGACGGCACTCGCCAGTTCTCATCTTGCATATTCATGAAGAATGGCGCAGTGCTGGGCAGCATGGAGGCCCAGCGCTGGCGTCAACATCCTCCTGAGTTTGGCCGTGCGGCAACTTTCGTGGAAAGCCTCGACCTTCCTCTGGTGGCGGAGCCCACGTTGAAGTTCCTCCGCGCGATTAACTACTACGGCTTAGCGGAAGTTGAATACAAACTTGACCCACGAGATGGCAAGTACAAGCTTCTGGATGTCAACGCCAGGACCTGGGGTTTTCACGCGTTGGGATCGCCCGCAGGAGTGGACTTCTCCTACCTCTTGTATGCCGATCAAGTCGGCGAGCCTGTGAAGACCTGTCGAGGACGTTCCGGCGTGGGGTGGATTCGTATGGTTACGGACGTTCCCACAAGTCTCGGAGATATTTGCGCCGGACGGCTTGCGCCAAAGGCTTACTGGCGGTCGTTGATGGATTTCAAGATCGAGTCGGTCTTTAGCGCTGAAGACCTGCTTCCTAGCTTTGCAGAGATTGCGCTCATTCCCTACCTCGCGGTAAAACGGGGATATTGATTGTCGGAGCAGCCAATGCCTTGCGTCAGTGAATGCGAATGATTTTTCAGGAAACGAAGATATCCGGGGTATTGGAGATTCATCCCGAGCGCAAAGCGGACGAACGCGGTTTCTTTGCACGCACTTGGTGCCAGAAGGAGTTTGAGGAACACGGTTTGGATTCCCGTCTGGTGCAATCCAGCATTTCGTATAACACTTACAAAGGCACGCTACGCGGCATGCACTATCAGGCTGCGCCCTTCGCGGAGAACAAAGTAGTTCGCTGCACGCAGGGCGCAATCTACGATGTGGTGGTCGATTTGCGTCCGCCGTCGCCGACGTTCAAGGAGTGGATCGCGATAATTCTGACGGCTGACAATCGGAAAATGATTCACGTTCCGAAGGGATGCGCGCACGGTTTTCTAACCTTGCAAGAGCACAGCGAAGTGTTCTATCAAATGTCGGAATTTTACGATCCAGGGTCGGCGCAGGGAGTGCGGTGGGACGATCCCGCGTTCCGAATTGTTTGGCCCGAAAAAGTGGAAATGATCTCGGTACGAGACCGCACGTATCCGAACTTTGTGTGAAGCGATGAGTTTGCTGAAACAATTCGATCAGCGCTCTCCGGGAGAAATCGGCGAGGAACTGTACCGATTTGCTAGTGAGCTCTTTCCGATTTGCCGCAGCATCACCGGCGATGGCATCCGTCGTACCTTGGCCATGATTGGGGATCGCCTTCCCCTGAAAATTCGCGAAGTGCCGAGCGGAACGGCGGTTTTTGATTGGACCGTGCCAAAAGAGTGGAACATCCGGGATGCATACATAAAGGCCCCGGACGGCAAGCGCGTTGTGGACTTTCAGAAGAGCAATCTGCACGTCTTGAATTACAGCATGCCGATCGACGCAAGAATGCCGCTCACCGACCTGAAGCCGCATCTTTTCACGATTCCCAAATATCCCAACTGGATTCCGTACCGAACTTCTTACTACAAAGCTGATTGGGGATTTTGTCTGCCCCACAATCAGATGCTGGCTTTGCAAGACGGCGACTACGAGGTTTGTGTTGACTCGACCCTCGCAGATGGCCACTTAACTTACGGCGAGTGCTATTTGCCGGGGCGTTCTGACGACGAAGTCTTGATTTCGTGCCATGTCTGCCACCCTTCGCTCGCGAATGACAATCTGTCCGGGCTCACCGTCGCGACATTTCTTGCGCAACTATTGTCCGGGGTGGACCTGCGCTATTCGTATCGGTTTGTTTTCGTTCCCGGAACGATTGGCGCCATCACTTGGCTTGCGCTCAATCGCGAAGCGGCCGGGCGCGTCCGTCATGGGTTGGTGCTAACCGGAATCGGCGACAAAGGCAACTTCCATTACAAGAAGAGCCGACGGGGCGACGCAGAAATCGACCGGGCCATGACACACGTTCTCAAAAATAACACCGAGTCCCCAGAGATCTTGGAATTCTCGCCGTACGGGTATGACGAACGGCAGTACTGCTCTCCGGGTTTCAACCTTGCCGTCGGATGTCTGATGCGTAGCGTGTGGGGCAGCTTTCCCGAATATCACACTTCGGCCGACAATCTCGGCTTCATTCATCCAGCGCAACTCGCGGAGTCGCTCCGGGTGTGCACTGCTGTCTCGGACGTGCTTGAGCACAATCGGCGGTATTGCAATTTGAGCCCGTATTGCGAACCTCAGCTCGGCCGGCGAAATCTGTATCGTTCCGTGGGCGGCGAGCCCATTGGAGCGGAAATCAACGCGCGGCTGTGGGTGCTGAACCTTTCTGACGGCGAGCATTCGCTGCTGGATATCGCGGAGCGTTCCGCTATCCCGTTCGCGATGATCAGCGATGCTGCCGACCTGTTGTTGGAAAGCGGTTTGCTGAAGACGGTTCAGTCGGACCACAAACATGAAACGGGGCGGCGCGCTTTGTCACCCGCGGAAAACCGGCAAGGCTCATAGCCGAGTCGCAAGGTCGGCCGCGACAATGAATCGGCATCAAAAGGGGAACTGTATGAGAGTTCTGTTGACGGGTAACAAGGGCTATATCGGCGCAGTCGCTGGACCAATGCTGCTTTCCGCCGGTCACGAAGTCGTCGGGCTCGACTCCGACCTTTTTGCGGGCTGCGATTTTGGGCAAGAGCCACAGGCCATTCCGGAAATTCGCAAGGATCTTCGTGATCTCGCGCGAGCGGATCTCGATGGCTTCGACGGCGTTTTGCATTTCGCCGCGCTGTCCAACGATCCGTTGGGCGATATTGATCCGAGCCTGACCTACGACATAAACCACTTGGCTTCCGTGCATCTCGCTAAGTTGGCCAAAGCAGCCGGCGTCAAGCGCTTCGTGTTTTCTTCCTCGTGCAGTACCTATGGCGCTGCGGGAGAAGCGATCCACGACGAAACCGCGCCGCTCAATCCTGTTACCCCGTACGGCGAGTCCAAGGTGTTGGCCGAACGCGACATCGCGCTCTTGGCGGACGACGATTTCAGCCCCACCTTTATGAGGAACGCAACCGCCTACGGTGCATCCCCGCGATTAAGGTTAGACATCGTTTTGAACGACTTCGTCGCTTCCGCGCTTACGACTGGCAGCGTCCTAATCAAGAGTGATGGCACTCCCTGGCGGCCCATCGTACACATCCGCGATATTATCGCCGCTGCAATTGCCGCCCTTGAGGCACCGCAAGGTGCGATTCACAACGAGACGTTTAATGTTGGCCGGCAGGAGGAGAACTACCGGGTTCGCGAGCTGGCCGCGATCGTCGCTGAGACGGTTCCGGGGTGTCACGTGGATTATGCTCCGGGAGGGGGTCCGGACACTCGTTGCTACCGTATCAGCTGTGAGAAAATCACGCGTTTGTTACCCTCTTTCTGCCCACAATGGACTGCCCGGAAAGGAGCGCTCGAACTGTACCAGGCTTATCGAGCCGCCGGCCTCACCCAGAACGACCTGGCAGGCACCCGCTATATCCGCCTCCGCCAGATCCGATCCCTCTTAAAAGACGGCAAATTGGATTCTTCCCTGCGCTGGCCAGTTAGTGGAAAGATTTTTCCCCAAAATGGTGGGAAGGCGTCCGTCTTATCGAATAATTCCCGATGAGCCAGTCCAATGGTTTCAGTGTAAATCCTTGTGGAGCATGCACTTACCGCAACTCAAGCGACTATGCCCGGCGCACGCCACCGGCATACTTTGGCAGGTCAATTGCGAGTTTATTCCCAAAGTCGTAACCACTTCGTGTGACTTTTTCGGCGGTAGCTTGTCTACGAGTTACGGCTCAGAAAGTCGCCCGATTGCAACATAGTAAAAAGACCGATGGCTACTATGACACTAACGAGCAACGCGCAGCAGACCACTGCGGCGAAGTCCTGTCGATTCTGTGGCGGGGAACTCGCACAAACCTTTGTTGATCTAGGGACGTCTCCACTCTGCGAAAGCTATCCATCAGCCGCCGACCTGAACCGCGGAGAGGTTCATTATCCGCTGCACGTCCACGTTTGCGAGCGCTGCTTTTTGGTGCAACTGGATGAATACGAGAGCGCCGAAAACATTTTCAGCGATTACGCTTATTTCTCGTCTTACTCAGACTCCTGGCTGAAGCACGCTGACAATTACTGCGAAAAGATTACCAGGCAGTTTGCCCTGAATGGGCAGAGTTTCGTTGTCGAGGTCGCCAGCAACGACGGTTATTTGCTGCAATATTTCGTGCAGCGAAGAGTGCCGGTGTTGGGGATTGAGCCGGCTGCGAACGTGGCCAAAGTGGCGGTCGAAAAGGGAGTCCCCACGCTCGTGCGATTCTTTGGCGCACAGCTGGCGAGCGAATTGTCAGCCGAAGGCCGCTGCGCTGATCTAGTCTTGGGAAACAATGTGCTCGCGCAGGTACCGGACCTGAACGATTTCGTGGAGGGGCTAAAGATTTTACTCAAACCCGAGGGAGTGCTGACGCTCGAGTTCCCTCACCTGCTGCGGCTGATCGAGCACAACGAGTTCGACACGATTTACCATGAGCACTTCTCATACTTCTCGATGCTCACTACCGTCCGCATCTTAGAAGCGCATGGTTTGAAGTCGTTCGACGTGGAAGAGCTTGCGACACACGGCGGCTCGCTGCGTGTTTATGCCTGCCGCGCGGAAGCTCAGACGCATAACGTCACGAAGAATATTTCAAAAGTAATCGCGGATGAAGAAAAGGCCCGGTTGGCCTCGCTCGACGGCTACCGCAGTTTTGCTCTGCAGGTAAGGCAGACCAAGTGGGCTCTGATGGAATTTCTGCTTGCTGCCGCGAAAGAGGGCAAGAGCGTCGCCGGATATGGCGCCCCCGGAAAGAGTGCGACGCTTCTGAATTACTGCGGAATTGGAAAAGACCTAATTGAATACACGGTGGATCGAAGTCCTTATAAGCAGGGACGGTTTTTACCCGGCAGTCGCATCCCGATTTTCCATCCGGATCGGATTCGCGAGACGAAGCCCGACTACGTTGTGATCCTACCCTGGAACCTGAAAGACGAGATCATCCAGCAGTTGCAATACATCCGAGAGTGGGGCGGCCGCTTCGTGGTACCGATCCCCAAAGTCACCATCGAATGAGCAGCAAGAGCGGAGGTAAGTAATGAAAGTAGTTCTCTTTTGCGGCGGCGCCGGCATGCGCCTTAGAGGGTATGCCGACGACATACCGAAGCCCATGGTGACGATTGGCCCACGGCCAATTCTCTGGCATCTGATGAAATACTACGCTTACTTCGGACATAAGGACTTCATTCTCTGTCTCGGTTACAAGGGTAACTGCATCAAGGATTACTTCCTTCACTACGACGAATCTGCCTCAAACGATTTCGTGTGGTCAGAAGGCGGAAAGAAGATAGATTTTCTGAGTCGCGATATTGACGACTGGAAGATCACATTTGTGGAAACGGGAGCGAACTCCAATATTGGCGAACGCCTGAAGGCGGTGGAGCCTTACCTCAACGACGAAGAAGTTTTTCTTGCTAACTACGGCGATGGATTGAGCGATGTCCCACTACCGGCCATGCTTAAGACATTCCGCGAGAGTGGGGCCGTCGCTTCGATGTTGCTGGTGCAGCCGACCGCGAGTTTTGACATCGTCAATTCCGACCCTGGTGGAATGGTGAAGGAGATTCGTCCTTTGATCCAGACAGATATTTGGATTAATGGCGGTTTCTTCGCAATGCGGAAGGATATTTTCAAATATCTGCAACCCGGTGAGGAGCTTGTACGGCAACCGTTTCAGCGGCTGATTGAGCAGAAGATGTTACTGGCGTATCGCTACAGCGGCTTTTGGGAGTGCATGGATACGTTCAAGGACAAACAGCGCTTGGACGAACTCAATCAGGGCGGGGCTCCATGGAAGGTTTGGAACCACATCGCAAATTCGACCGCGAAGCGTGCCGAAGTGATGTCGGGCGATAAATGATTCACCTCAATCTGGAGCAATGGTCGAACCGGCCGTTACAGATCCTGTGCCTGGGTTGCCATTCTGACGATATCGAGATTGGCTGCGGTGGCACCATCCTCAGATTGGCGGCGCAATACCCTGAGTGCTCATTTCACTGGGTTGTGTTTAGCGCGAACGGGGTCCGAGAGGCAGAGGCGCACCGCGGCGCTGCTTTCTTTGCCGGCTCCGCGCAACTAAGAGGACCGCTACTGAAGAACGTTCGTGATGGATTCATGCCCTATCTCGGCGTTGAGGTAAAAGAATTTTTCGAAGAGTTGAAGCAATCTATCTCGCCCGCGGTGATCTTCACGCATCACCGCCACGACGCACACCAAGACCATCGCCTGATAGCGGAGTTGACGTGGAACACGTTTCGTGACCACTTCATTCTTGAGTATGAGATACCGAAGTTTGACGGCGATCTGGGACAGCCAAACTTTTTTGTGCCACTTGAGGCGGAGTGCTACCAAAAGAAAGTTCAATGCATTATGGATGCGTTTCCATCTCAACATTCCAAGCGCTGGTTCCAACAGGACACGTTTCTCGCCTTGATGCGTCTGCGAGGAATGGAATGTAATGCTCCCAGCGGTTACGCTGAGGCGTTCTACTGTCGCAAAGCGGTACTATTGCCATAGAAATCGATGTGCATATTTATGCAAGTTGGTCGAGGGAGAAAGATTCATGAACCTCTTTTTTGACTCGAAGTTGGACGATGACGGACGACGCGAGGAATTGTATCGGGGATCAATATTTGTATATTCCCCTTCTTCCAGCGCGTTAAAATTGTGCGAATTCGCGCGCGAGTTGGTTGAGGCGGCGTTCGCTCCCAACGATCCGCAGAAAGTTCAGGACCGGCTACCAGTCGAGCGGTGCGTGGAAATTTTGGCCGATCTCAAACCCAAATTTATCCATCACTCGAAGTCAAAAGAATTGATTCAGGGAATGCTTGCCGAACGCGGATGCGACCTTAGCAAGACTTATTTCGATGTCCCGCGTTTGCGAACTGCTTTCCCGTCGGACTATCTCTCTTCGGGCATCGCGTATGCGTTCCACCCGCACCGCGATACTTGGTACTCGGCTCCGTTTTCTCAGATTAACTGGTGGATGCCGGTCTACGATGTCTGCCCCGATAACATTATGGCGTTCCATCCGCGCTACTGGAAGGACGCGGTAGTCAACAGCTCAAACACCTATAACTACTATCAATGGAATCGCATGAGCCGGCAAAATGCCTCCCAGCATGTGAAAGCGGACACTCGTGTGCAACCACGTGCCCAGGTTTCTGTGGAACAGGAGCCGCATTTGCGCGTGGTCGCGAGTGTCGGGGGTGCGATGCTGTTTTCCGCGGCCCACCTGCATTCCACTGTTCAGAACACCTGCGGTGTCACGCGGTACAGCATTGATTTTCGGACCGTGCACCTCGACGACGTGTGGAATAGGTGCGGGGCCCCTAACATAGACTCCGCTTCTACAGGCACCACAATGCATGATTACCTGCGGGGGTCGGATTTTACACATCTACCTGACGACGCGATCTCACTGTATTTTGACGGAACTGAAGCTGAATTCATTCCCTCGCCCTCCGGGGCACCACGCCCAAGCCGCTAGCACACTGAAATCAGAACAAACTACGTGTGATGAAGACGAAGGAACAAGACGGGGTCCAAATGAAGTTCTCGGAATCGCGGCGCCTACAGGCCACGAGTCACGCGCTCATTCCCGGCGGGGCGCATACCTATGCCAAAGGAGACGACCAGTTTCCGGAGGAAGCGCCCGGATTTATCGCTCGTGGCAAGGGCTGTCACGTCTGGGATGTTGACGGGAATGAATTCATCGAATACGGCATGGGACTTCGATCTGTGACATTGGGGCATGCATTCGAGCCGGTCGTGGAAGCCGCCTACAAACAGATGCGACACGGAGTGAACTTCTCCAGACCCGCGAAGATCGAGCTGGAGCTTGCAGAAGCGATGCTGGAGATTGTGGACGGGGCCGATATGGTCAAGTTCGCTAAAAACGGCTCCGACGTCACCACGGCAGCCGTCAAACTTGCGAGGGCCTACACAGGCAGAGATCTAATCGCCGTTTGCGGTGATCAACCCTTCTTCTCGACTGATGATTGGTTTATCGGCAGCACCGAGATGAACGCGGGCATCCCGCGCGCGAGTATCGAGATGACCTTGAAGTTTCGTTACAACGACCTTGATGGCCTGCGAAAACTTTTCGAGCGATACCCCAAGCAAATCGCTTGTGTCTTGATGGAGGCGGAGGCAATGACACCGCCAGCCGACGGCTATCTGGCGGCGGTCAAAGAACTCTGCGAGGAGCGAGGAGCTGTTCTTGTCTTCGACGAAATGATCACAGGTTTTCGCTGGCATCTTGGAGGCGCTCAGAAGTTTCACGGTGTTGTGCCGCATCTGTCTACTTTCGGCAAGGCCATGGGGAACGGATTCGCGATCGCAGCGCTGGCTGGCAAGCGCGAAATCATGCGGCTTGGCGGTTTGGACCACGCTCAACCACGTGTCTTCCTTTTGTCCACGACTCACGGTGCCGAAACACATGCGCTCGCTGCAGCGATGGAGACTCTGCGTATCTACCGCGAACAAAATGTGGTGGAGTTCCTGTGGAAGCAAGGGGAACGCCTGCGCGGATTGGTCAACAGTTCGATAACAGAAAACCGATTAGGCGATTTTTTCAAATTTCTCGGACGGCCATGTAACCTCATCTTCGCCACGCTAGATCAGGACCGCGTCCCATCGCAAGCGTTCCGTACGCTATTCATGCAGGAGTTGATCCGGCGCGGAGTAATTGCGCCTTCGTTCGTGGTGAGTTTCTCCCACAGCGACGCAGATATCGAACGCACAGCGCAAGCTGTTTTCGAAGCACACGTTATCTATCGCAAGGCTTTGGATGAGGGTGTTGAGAAATACCTGGAAGGGCGGCCAGTGAAACCCGTGAATCGAGGCTACAACTAGTCTTTGGCAAGGCTCCAGGTCGCCGAGTCGCGGTTAGGCCGCGACGCGATACATCGCCGTCCAAGCGAAATTGCCTATTGGACCGTGGTTTCTTCAGCCTCGGCGATCAAGCCGAGCCAGCATTAAAGGTCACATCATCTGCTCATGCAAACGATACAATCAACGCAAGATCGAACACGTGACATGGACGAAAGATCCTGGTGGGATTTGTGGAACAAGTCCTACCGCGCCGAAGACAACAAGGATGAAACGTCCACCGAACTTTTTGCGCACGTAGTCGCCACAATTAAGCATATGGCGCAAGGCCCGCCAAAACGGATACTCGAAGTGGCCTGTGGTACGGGGACACTTTCGCGTCGCCTAGATTTCTCTAGCTACCACGGACTAGATATCTCTCCCGGGGCCGTTGAGATCGCAGGGCAAAAGGCTGACCTCTTGCAGCTGCCGGCGGGCACGAATCGGCCGACTTACGAAGCGTCTGATTTCCACGAATGGCCTAGTCCTGCGGGTGCGTTCGATATCGTGTTGTGTGTGGATGCCATTTCGTGTTTTCGTGACCAGCAATTGGTATTGCGCAAGATGGCAGAGATCTTGCCGGTCGGCGGCCTTGTGGTGCTCACCACGGTCAACCCCGTTGTGTACAACCGCATTCGTCGGGTCGGGGGAGTACGGTTGGAGAATGGTCCGGTCAGCCATTGGCTCTCGAAGCGGGAGCTACACGATCTGATCGAGAAGACGGGGCTCACGTTAGAACGCTCATACACAATTATGCCGAGGGGGAACATGGGATTCCTGCGTGTGCTCAACTCCGGCCGCCTGAACCAGATGTTGGGCACGCGCGGTAGCGCGATTTTCCGTTGGGTAAAAGAACTGGCGGGACTGGGGCAGTACCGCGTTGTAATAGCACGAAAAGGAAGCCCAGAATTAACCAAGCGGTTTCGGAGCGTGATGCGTGACGACGCTTAAGCCCATAACCGAATTGTCCCAAACCGCAACAGTCGCTGCTACGCGCGATGGTTCGCTAACCGCACGCCCGTCTTTGGCGCAGATGGGCGATTCTCGCCAATTGAGCACCGAACCTGCAGGTTGGCTCAGCGGTATTCGCGACCAATTGCAGGAGTTGTACAAATACCGCGAACTGCTTTATATGATTACCTACCGCGATGTGAGAGTGCGGTACAAACAATCGATCATGGGCTTTATGTGGGCAATCTTCATGCCCATCCTCATTGTCATGTCCGGGATCGTCGTTCGCTACGCCTACGCGCTTGCCGCCCACCGGCAGCTGGAAATGTCCGACCTCGCGAGCGTCGCGGTCAAATCGATTCCTTGGGCCTTCGTTGTTTCGAGCATTCGTTTTGGCTGTAACAGTCTGGCCCAGTCTAACCGGGAGTTGGTCACGAAGATTTATTTTCCAAAGGAAATTTTTCCGCTGGCTTCGGTGCTGTCGAGCCTGTTTGATTTTGGCGTTGCCACCGCGGCTCTGATCGTGATCTTCGCTGTTCTTCGCGTTCACGTGAACGCCAACCTGCTGTGGGCTCCAATCATACTGGTCGTTATGGTGACGCTCGTGGCAGGCATCAGCATGCTCGTGGCTGCCGCGAGCCTGTTTTTCCGAGATGTTAGGTACATCGTTGAGCTGCTCCTGACTTTCGGTATCTTCTTTACGCCTGTTTTTTACGATGTGGATATGTTCGGGCGAAAAGGAAAGTGGTTGCTGCTAAACCCGGTGGCGCCTTTGCTTGAGGGCTTGAGCGCCTGTGTTACACAAGGGAAGCCGCCGGACATTTATTGGTTCAGCTACAGTCTTGCCTGGGCCGTAGTCATGCTACTGGGCGGGTACGCGTTCTTCAAACATTTAGAACCCGCCTTCGCTGAAAGTATTTGAGGATTGAATGACATCTGATATCGCGCTGCGAATGGAACATGTCTACAAGAAGTTTCGGCGGGGAGAGACCTTTAACTCCCTTCGCGATCTGATTCCCGCGTTGACAGGCCGCATGTTCCGACAGGGAGAGCTAAGCGAGACGGACAAGCGGGAGTTTTGGGCGCTCCGAGACATCTCGCTTGAAGTCAAACGTGGAGAGGCGGTCGGCATAATCGGCCATAACGGCGCGGGTAAGAGCACGATTCTCAAAATCCTAAGCCGGATCATGAAACCCACTAAGGGAAGCATGGTGGTCAACGGCCGGCTGTCAGCGTTGATCGAAGTGTCCGCAGGCTTCCATCACGATCTGACTGGCCGTGAAAACATCTTTCTGAACGGCACGATTCTAGGAATGACGAAGCGCGAGATTCAACGGAAGCTCGACCAAATAATTGCCTTTTCCGGACTTGAAGAATTTATCGACACTCCCGTCAAGCGCTACTCATCGGGCATGTACGCGCGCCTGGGATTTTCGGTAGCTGCCCACGTGGACCCGGAAATCCTAATAGTAGACGAAGTTCTCAGCGTGGGCGATTCTGTTTTTCAACAAAAGTGCATCGAACGCATGAAAGAAGTAATTTACAGCGGGGCAGCGGTGCTGTTTGTCTCTCATAACCTGAAAACCGTCGCGGAATTCTGCCAGCGGTCTCTGCTGGTTGAAAAGGGCCGGGCCGTGATTACGGGCCCATCGGATGAGGTTATTTCAACGTATCTTCAAAAACCCACCCCTGGCGCCGTTGACCATACGAGTTCCGGCCCGGTCAGAATCTCGAATGTGAAGGTCCGCAACGAGGACGGGGAATGCATGCGGTTTCGTTCCGGTGAAAAGGCATGGATCGACGTCGAACTGACTGCGCTGGCCCGTTGCAGCAAATTGTCGGTCACGCTTTACGCGGTCAATGACAGCTTTACTCACGTTTTCGACACATCAACCGAGCGCTTAGGCCATGAGTCTTTCGACCTCGAAGCGGGAGATGTATACAGCTGCACATTTGAATTGCAAATGAACTTGGCAGAAGGCACGTTTTATCCTTCAGTTGTACTGTTCAGATACGATATCCAGGCCGTTTACGATCGGTGGGAACCTGCCGCAACAATCTACGTCAGTTCCGGCGGGGCTGTGCGTGGCATCGCGCATTGTTTCCCGCAAATCATTCGACAAGAAATACAAAAACCGTCGAATGGGGGCCTCGTGGAAACTCTGACGAACGGCGACGGCAAACTTGGTTCAGTCTAGTGTTAGATGGCGACAGGGGCTTATGAGTTACTGTTCGCTCTTGGAACTTTTCTAGACAGTGCCGATACAACGATGCCACTGGGTATAGATTCTTCTGCATGTTCAATCAGAATATGAAGGCGAAATCATCCGAGCTGATAGTGGGCGACTGGGTCGAGGTACGGACCAAAGCGGAAATACTTGGGACGCTCGACAGTAACGGGCAGCTCGACGGCATGCCGTTCATGCCCGAGATGTTCGCGTTTTGCGGCAAGCGGTTTCAAGTTTACAAACGCGCGCACAAGACGTGCGACACGGTTTTTCCGGTCCGAGGACGCAGGGTCGCTGACGCGGTTCATCTCGAAACACGTTGTGACGGTTCCGCGCACGGCGGATGTCAGGCGAGCTGCCTGATTTTCTGGAAAGATGCCTGGCTCAAGCCCATCAGCAAGGATTCTCCGGAACAACCGGCCAACAAGGTTCTGGACCTCGACCTCTCGCCGGCTGCGATAGACGCTCCCACCCCACAGCCCCAGAATCGCTCTAGCGCGCCTGGTGCGGGCCCGGGGTGCTCGGAATCGGACGTCTGGGCGCTCTCAAGAACAGCCGACTCCAACCCCGCAGATCCCACCTACAATTGCCAAGCCACCCAACTTCCGTACGCGACGACGCAACTCGATTGGTGGGATATCCGCCAGTACATCGAGGATTACACGTCGGGCAACGTCACCCTCTGGCGATTCGTTTGCAGCGCAACCTACTTTCTGTATTTCTGGATTAGCAACCTCGGGATCGGGCTGGGACGCCCGATGCGCTGGTTCTACGACAGGTTTCATCGTTTATGGGGCGGCACGCCAATTCCGCGCAAGACCGGAACGATTCCCGAGGGACAACCCACGCCGGCGCAGACGCTTGACCTCAAGCCTGGCGAACTAGTGCGCATAAAATCCCACGACGAAATCCTCGCGACGTTGAACACCCGCAGCAAGAATCGCGGGCTGTACTGGGATGCTGAGGAGGTGCCATACTGCGGTGAAACGCGCAGGGTGCTCAAACGTGTCACACAGATTGTGAACGAGCGTACGGGAAAAATGCAGGAGATGAAAACCCCGTGCGTTATTCTGGATGACGTCATCTGCCAGTCACGTTACAGCGAGTGCCGCGTATTCTGCCCTAGGAGCATATATTCATACTGGCGCGAGATCTGGCTGGAGCGCGTTGGGTCGGTCGATCCCGAAGTGCGTCCAGAGGACGCCCAGGTGATTGCCCAATGATAACCGTGCTCCTCGCCACAAGAAATCGGGCGCGGATTCTGAAGGACGTTTTGACATGCTTTTGCGATCTCCTGCCGCCTGAGTCCGGCTGGAAATTCGTAGTTGTCAACAATGGCAGCACAGACGAGACCTCGCAGGTTCTCGCTTCATTCGTAGACCGTCTGCCTTTGCACACCGCTTTTGAGCCCCGCGTGGGCAAGAATTATGCCCTCAATGCGGGCTTGGATTTAGTGGAGGGAGACCTAGCGGTGTTCACCGACGATGACGTTTTTCCTCATGCCGACTGGCTCGTTCAACTTCGAAGGGCCGCAGAAATGAATCCAAGCTATTCAATATTTGGCGGTCAGATTCTGCCGCGGTGGCAGGCGCCGCCCGCGCCGTGGACCCGGTGGATAGATCTTGGGCCTATCTTTACGATTACCGATCCTTTACTCGGCGAAGGACCACTTTCTCCAGATCTATACCTGACCGCCGTCCAAGGGCCAAATATGGCTGTTCGCACTAGCATCTTCCGATCTGGGTTGCGATTCGATCCCTACATTGGGCCGAGCGGCCCGAATTACCCAATGGGAAGCGAGTCGGAGCTTATCTTGAGGCTTCGACGACAGGGGGACAAAGCATGGTACGTGCAGGGCGCCATTGTGGAACACCTCGTCCGCCAAGATCAATTGGATAAATCCTGGGCGTTCAAACGTGCAATTCGTTTCGGCCGTGGATTGCATCGTCTCTGTCATAAGGGCCTGTTTCCCGACGTGAAATTGTGGGGAGGCGTGCCCCGGCACCTCTTGCGCGACATTCCAAAGGAAGCGCTTTTGATGGCAGGTGCGTGGGTCTTGTGTCGGCCCGACATCGTTTTTCGCGCACGCTGGCGCCTCAATGTTCTTTGGGGCAAAGCGATCGAAGCCCGGATTGTGGCTCGAGAGCAACGAAATCATGCAAAGTCCGCTGCATCAGACGAACGGCTTAGCCCTGAGTCTTGATTCTCGCCCCAGATCGCACTGCGGCGTCCATTTTGCGCGTTCTCGTCATCAGCCTAGCGGCAACCTTCCGCGACGCTTGACATGCTGCTATTTTCTGAGTCACTGAAGTTAAGTGGAGACGCCCGTGACGCAGTCTTTCGTTAGCGTCGTAACGCCATTTCGCGACACCGCATCGTATCTGTCCCAATGCATCGAGAGCGTTCTCGCGCAAAGCTATTCCCGGTTCGAATATATACTTTCGGATAATTGCAGCACAGACGGATCGCGAGAAATTGCAGAAGATTATGCGCGCCGCGACCCTCGGATTCGGCTCATTCGTCAGCCGCGATTGCTCTCGCAGGTTCAGCATTACAACAGCGCTCTCGCGGAGATCTCGAAAGATAGTCGGTACTGCAAAATTGTCCAGGCGGACGACTTCATTTTCCCGGAATGTCTGTGTCTAATGGTTCAGGCATTCGAGCAGTCGGATTCGATTGGGCTGGTGAGCGCATATGATCTGAAGGGAGATGTAGTCCGCGGTTCGGGGTTTCCATACGCTTCTTCTATTGTTCCGGGCAAGGATCTGGCCCGGTTTTATCTCCGGTCCGGGCACCATTTTTTTGGCTCTCCGAGCACGGTGATGTACCGATCGTCACTCATTCGTGAGTGCCAGCCTTTTTACGACGAGCGTCTCCTGCATGAAGATACCGAGAAGTGCATGCAGATACTCGAACACTGGGATTTCGCTTTTGTTCATCAGGTGCTTTCGTACCTGCGAATCGAGGACGACTCGATCTCGGGAACTTCTCGGACGTTTGATCCGGGCGCTCTAGATCGGTACATCATAGTTAGTCGTTACGCCTCCGCATTTTTAAATCAATCCGAAGCGGCCGCCCTAAAGAGGAGATCCAAACAAGAATACTACGCGCGCTTGGCGCATGAGGCTGTGAGGCTTCGCGAGGCCGCGCTCTGGAGATATCACGAGGCGGGCCTGAAGACCGTGGGGGAGACTCTCGATCGGAGCTATTTGGGGCTTCAAACCCTGCGGGAACTGTTGTGGATGCTCGTGAACCCGGGAGCAAATATAGCGCGCGCGCTACGTCGCTGGAAGCGTCGCCCGTCGGACACCGCTCAAGAGCATGAATCCTTCCAAGAAACTATGGAGCGTAAGGAACGGAGACGAGCTTCGCATCAATGACTACGCCCGATACTAAGGGCCCGACCCGGCTCAGGGTGATGCTGGTCGGGACGCTGCTTTTTGTTGCGATTCTTACGGTAGTTCACCACCGACGCTCGGGCCTGCAGGCCATACCCCGCTTCCAAGTGCCGTCGGCCGACCGGGTGGCTACAAATTCGGCGGCCAGTACAGCCGAGACGGTCCCTTCCCGCCAGTTGATGACCCTCGATCCGACCAGAAAATTCCTGATCAATTCAAACACCGACAAACCGGTATTCGTTACGGGAGAAGATGCATGGTCGCTTCAGGTGCAGCTCTCCGACGCGGACGCGCAGTATTACCTCGCCGATCGGCAAGCCCGAGGCTTCAACGCGATATGGGTCGGCTTGGCGGACAACACATATTCGAATCACCCACCGAAGGATTTCTACGGCAACGTGCCCTTCAACGGCGCGGACTTCAGCGACGAAAATCCGGCGTATTGGAAGCGTGTAGATCAGACTCTGTCCTGGGCCGCGGCGCGCGGTATTACTGTTCTCGCGAGTCCGGCATTTGTGGGATACGGTTGCAAAAACGGCTACTGCGAAAGCTACCGGAACAGTTCGATCGCTGTGCTTTCCGCTTACGGCAAGTTCTTAGGCAACCGGTACAAAGGATTTTCGAACATCATTTGGTTGATCGGTGGCGATGCCGATCCGGCGGATGCCGATGTGCAGGCCAAACTGTATGCCCTTGCGAAGGGTATCAAGTCCGCGGACGGCGTACATCTGATGACAACCGAGAATTATCGTGGCACCTCATCGGAAGATGTGTGGTCAGGCTCCCCGTGGCTCGATCTCGACGCGTTGTACCTTACGCCGTTGGACATTCCGGCGAAGGCCAATGCCGACTACCAGGCTGGCAATTATCCGGTGTTCATGATGGAAGATTGGTACGAGGGCGATCACTCTATGACAGAGTTAGACGTCCGCAAGGAAGGCTACTGGGCAGTACTGAGTGGTTGCACGCTCGGGAGAGTCTTCGGCAATAGTAGCATTTGGAACTTTAACTGGCCCGAAGCGCCGTCCCATCCTTGGAAGGGTCAACTCGGTTCCGTCGGATCCGTTGGACAATCGATTCTGGGGAAATTGTTTCGCTCGCGGGAACATTGGTTGCTGGTTCCTGACATTCACCACACCGTTATGACCGCGGGGTATGATTCGCGTCCCGCACTTGATTCAGCCAAAGAGCATCTTCGAAGTATCGTTAATCAACTGCCGTTCAGGACCGGAAGCAACCTCTCGGTGGCAGCGCGGACTTCCGATGGGCAGACCATCATCGCCTACATTCCGAATGGCAACGCTACCACTATCACGGTGGATATGAGCAGGATCATCGATCGCGGATCGCACGCGAAATGCTGGTGGTTCAATCCACGCGATGCGTCGAACTCGTTGATCGGGAATTTGCCCGCAAATGGTGCACGCGAGTTCACTCCTCCCGACGCAGACGATTGGATTCTGGTGATCGACAGCGCAGCGGCGAACCTACCGCTTCCCGGCAGCGCGGATTATTGAGAAAGGGTAACTTGGTTCGCGGGCGCGAACCTGTGTGCGCATCCCGCCAGTTCCGCCGAGCCGCCAGGAGGTAATGTTTTGGTGTACTCGCAGCTACCTAGTCAAAGACCAGGGAACGCCCGCCAACGCAAGACTTCACGCGACGCTGTTTCAGGGTGTAGGCAAGTTCACGCTGGCATCATCAAGCACCAAGACCCAATCGCTCGAGTTAGGAGCGGTGAAATTTCGCGTTCCGCTATTGGAGAACGTCCCGACACTAGTCGCGACGCCGGTAGACGGATTGAACCACCATGCCTGAACAGTGCCGGTGGAACTGGTGATCTTGCTCATCGCCACCGTGATGGTGGTAGCATTCCCGTTGGGAACGTAAACGATGATGGTTTGTCCGTCGCTGGTGCGTGCTGCGGTTGTTGTCGTAAGCCCCGATCCGTAGCCAGCCGTAACTACCGTGTGATTGATGTCAGGTACGAGCAGCCAATGTTCGCGGCTGCTGAACAGGCGCCCTTCGTACTCCTGCGACATCGACCCTGCTGAGCCAAGCTGGCTCTGCCACGCGGGAGTTCCACTGGTGCAACATGAGCTTCCCTTCGGGGAGTCAAAGCTCCAGATAGCACCATTGCCAAAGATTCGCCCGATGTAGCAACCTGACAGGATCTCGCCGTATTGCTCGAAACGGAGATTCAACTCCGTCGTCGAATTTTCCAGTTCGTAGAAATTCTCACCGCACAACGGCGCGAGGAACGGACTCTGATTGTAGGCAGCCTGCGCGACGGGAATGGTGGTGGACGTTTGCGGATACGCCCAGTTGAGCGAGAGCCATGACGGCACCGCGAGAGATTGTTCCTGGTACGCCTGCACGCTGTTGTAGCTATCCCCCACGCAAAGCCGGCAAGCTTCGAGCGTTATGAGGTGGTTCGGATCAGCAGCGGCGATAGCGCCTCCCAGGTCATTCAACCTTTGATAGAGGCCGGCTGTCGAGGGCTCCGCATCACCGCCCAGGAGCCATACGATATTTGTATAGCCTTTGTAGCGCTGACCGAGGAAAGTTCCGTACGCCGACATGGTTGCATCCGATGCGACTAGCGCGCTGCTCAAGTAACCTGGGTCGGAGGAACCCTCGCCCGCAAAAAACGGATTCAAGAATACGGTTATGCCGAGGCTCTGCGCCTCGGAAACTACAGAATCCAAGTACGCCCAGTAATTTGCATCCTCGTTCGTGAAATCCGCCCCATCAAAAGGCGAATAGCCGTAATAGTTCTTCGGAGCATTTGGGGTATAGCCGCCTCCGGCTGGACCATCCACGGCGGCGACCCAAACCGCGTTGTAACCCCGGCTCGCCCTGTCGCTCAGATAGGTAGAGACATCCGAACTATCGAGCATAACCGCTAGGTCAAAAGCATCGTCACCAACCACGAAAACTGGCTTCCCTGTGATTGTGTTCACCAAGTATTTTCGATTCGAACTGAGAGCCATCATCTGACCCTGGGCCGTGCCGACTGTCAATGTCATGCTAGCCGACTGAGTGCGAATGGGACTGCTTGAATCACTTACTTGGAACGTCAGAGTATTGGTCGCTGCTTGCGTCGGCGTGCCAGTAATGGCGCCCGAGGAGGCGTTTAGGGATAGCCCTGCCGGGAATGTGCCGCCGGTGAGGGTCCAAGTGTAAGGTGTCGTTCCACCGCTTGCAGCCAATACAATGCTATAGGCCGATCCGACCCGGCCGCTGGGTAGCGCCGTCGTAAGAAATACGAGAGTCGGCGAGCTAACGGTGAGCGTCAGGGTACCTTTGCCTGTTCCGGTCGCGTTGATCGCGCTCAGACTCGCCGTGGTAGTACCGAGGGCAGCTGGTGTTCCGGAGATCGATCCCGTTCCGGTGTTCACCGAGAGCCCTGCCGGCAAACCCGTTGCGGCGTAGCTATTCGGCGTATTCGTCGCTGTGATCTGATACGAGAACCCGCCTCCCATCGTCCCGCTTGCTGTGGTAGGGCTGGTGATCACGGGTGCGGCGCCGGCACCGGCGGGAACTGACGTAGCAGGTTTTAGCGCCAGCATTTGCAACGTCCAGCCGTTGTTCGCTGTTCCGGTCGCAGCGTAACTGCCCGCGTTGCCCGCCATCTGATCCTCAATGAGATTGTTGTTGAATGTTGAGCGGCTGGCAAAGCCAGATCCCGCCGAGCAAGCCCAGTCGCCGACACAGAATCCATAAATAATGTCACCGGCAAAGTCCGTGGTGGCACTGCCGCTGGAAACCGTGCCAGCGCTGCCCGAAGCGCCCGCCTGAGCGTCAATGGGATTAGTGAGATCCAAGCCGGAATATTCAGCCAGGTAGAGTTCCAGCCAGCTCGAACTCGCAGTTAATTTAACAGTGACGATATCCGCGCCGCCCTTGATGTTCTTTGCGTAGTACACCCGGCTGCGCGTGCCCCCAGGCGAAGTCAATTGGTTTCCGACCGCAGTAAACACATTCCCCTGGGAGTCGCTGACGGAAGACGGAGTCGCGCTCGTATTGTAGTCGAAGGCAACCAGTACGAGGTCACCCGCGTTTGTGTTCGCGGAGAAAGCGAGAGACAAGGTACTGGTAGCACCGCTGGCTGCATTCTTGGCCACTTGCACGAAGGCTGCTGAAGTGGCGGATGAGATAGTCAAAGTTAGAGTAGCGCTACCGGCTCCACTGGAATTGGTCGCGCTCAAAGTCATTCTCGAAGTTCCTGTGCTGGTTGGCGTCCCAGAGATCAATCCTGTCGCGGTATTTACCGACAATCCTGCCGGGAGACCTGTCGCTCCATAACTGGCCGGCGTATTAGTGGCAGCGATTTGATAGGAGAACGCGCTTCCCACTGTCCCGCTCGCCATTGTCGCGCCGATAATCACCGGAGCCGAAGTTGCCGCATGGACGATCAACGTCACAGTGGCGTTGCCTGTGCCACTGCCGTTCGTTGCGCTCAAAGTCACCGTCGATGTCGCCGCGGATGTCGGTGTTCCAGAGATCAATCCGGTCGCGGTGTTCACTGACAGGCCTGTCGGTAAGCCCGTCGCCGCATAGCTGGTCGGCTTATTCGTGGCAGCGATCTGGTAGGAGAACGCACTTTCCACCGTGCCGCTTGCTGTCGTCGCGCTCGTGATCGCAGGCGCCCCACCCACAACAGAGGAGGCAGGTTTGAGCGCCACCATCTGCATCGTCCAGCCGTTGTTCGCCGAACCCGTTGCTGCGTAGCTGCCCGCGTTCCCCGCCAAGTCGTCCTCAATCAGATTATTGTTGAAGTTCGAGCGCGTCGTAAACCCAGCACCTGTCGTGCAGGCCCAGTCACCCACGCAGTATCCGTAGATCACGTCACCGGCATACTTTGTCGCGGCGCTCCCGCTGGAAGCACTACCGGCGCTGCCCGCGGCTCCCACTTGGGTATCAATGGGGTTGACTAGGTCAATGCCGGAATATTCGGCCAGATAAAGCTCCAGCCAGCTGGAACCCGCGGTTAAATTAACAGTGACGGTATCCGCGCCGCCCTTGATGTTCTTTGCGTAGTACACCCGACTGCGCGTGCCCCCAGGCGAAGTCAATTGGTTTCCGACCGCAGTAAACACATTCCCCTGGGAGTCGCTGACGGAGGACGGAGTCGCGCTCGAATTGTAATCGAAGGCAACCAGTATGAGGTCTCCCGTGTTTGTGTTCGCCGGGAGAGAAAGAGAAAAAGTGCTGGCAGTACCGGAAGCTGCTGCTGCAGTTTGTTGAACAAGAGCGGGGCCGGCAGCCTCGGCGGCAATCGTCACTAAGAATAAAACTGAGACGAGAGCAATCCAGATGAGCCTATGCGCCAGGATTCGCATGATTCTCCACACTTCGAGTTTTTTTACGAATTGCTGTTAGAAATTCACAGCGGGCTGAGGGCTGGACGAAACTGAACGGCCACCATGCTAACACAAGGATCACGCGCCGAAATATGTACGCGTCATGAAATTTCCATTCCCGAGTCCCAAGGCCTAATCGGCTGGGTTAGCTGAATACTTTAGGAAGGGGGACTCTGGTGCTGTGGAATTCTTTTGGAAACTTGCCTGTGTCCAATTGATACAGCAGTACTACAGGGCACATACGTATCAGAACTCGTAGTGCTCAGCATCACGCCGAGATTCGGAGTGTCGCCGGCGTCCCGCAAATCAATTGTGCTTGATCGCTACCCTCCGCATCGTCCAGCCGTTGGTCGCAGAACCTTTTGCTGGGTAGCTGCCCGCGTTCCCCGCCAATTCGTCCTTAATCAGATTATTGTTGAAGTTTGAGCGCGTCGCAAACCCAGCACCTGTCGTTCACGCCCAGTCGCCCACGCAGTATCCGTAGACGATGTCTCCGGCCACCGTCGTCGTGGCGTTGCCGCGCCGCCCGAGGCACCTGCCTGAACATCGATCGGATTCGTTTGGTTCACGCCCGTGTATTCGCTCAGATAAAGTTCCAGCGAAGCGGAGGTCCCGAAAGATTCACCGTCACCGTACGCCCAACAGCGTTGTAGCGCGGCGCTCGCGCTTGAGTTTTTTGCGCAATTAGGGCCGGGTTTCGTGCTGCGTGTATTTGATTCACTTTGCTATTCTGGCGTCTTGCCACTTGGTACTGCTTGATTCTCTGCCACGGATTAGTGACTCGCCCCGCGCCCTGACCTCCGTGTTGGCCGTGGCCCTTAGCTGGCTGCTGGCCCAGCGTCGCGTTGCTTTGAAAAGCCATGGGTTGATCGAGGACACGCTTTTGCGTACGAACCCGCGAAGGTGACTTCGATCGAGGAACTTCCGGCTCGACTCGCATAAGGACTAAAAACGCCCCAAAGATGCGAAATTCCTGGATTGTCATCGGTGAAGTCGTCGGTCGGACGTACGGGAGGCGCGTGCGCAATCTCACAGCCGACGCCACTTTTTCAGTGTCTTTGAGCGGTAATCCTGCTCAGTAGATCTTTGCGAATAGGCTTCTGGCTGCTTTCGTGGCGTAGAGCCTAACGCCCAGGAACGTTCCGAGCGTATTGGTAATTAGATCTGTCGTGCCCGAAACGCGGGTCGGTAGGTATGCCTGCAGAACCTCAATCGTCAGACTAACAGCGAATCCCAAAACAACAGTGGTCACATTGGGATGTTTGATTGGTCGCACCAATGACCAGTAAGCACAGAAGAAAAAACCCAGCGGAATTAGGCCAACGATATTCACCAAGATATCAATCCAATAGCCTGTGCCAGGGTGGAATTCGTTCCAGAAGGGATTCAGTAAACGCTGATGCAATAGCGAGAAGCGGTTCGGAATATACAGATCGATTCCACCAGGTAAATCGTTGTGAACCGTGTTCCCGGCACGTTCATTGAGCACGTACACGGCAATCGCGTGTTCGTCTCCCGAGAGATCCGGCCGCCCGTGTGTCGTCCAGGTTTGATAGTGCTGAAGAATTTCGGTCGGCGTGAGCTCCTGCTGGTACAACGTGAGCCCCTTTATCTTACCGGACCAGCTGCTCTCGCCAACCGGTGAGGTACCGATTACCAACTGGCCGGCGCATCCGTCCCCGACTCGAACTTTGGGAAACAATCGCGCGAGCTTGCCGTTGACATACATCGCAGTATTCTCAGGGCCTGACGTTAGGCTGACGAATACTGGCTCGATCGTCGCGAAAACTCCGTCAGTGCCGATTATCCGAGCCCGGTTCCGACTCTCCCGCATTTGGCGGCTCACTATGAGCAGCCCACGATACTGTTGCAACAGGAACTGCAGCGGATTTTCCGGCGTATAGAACGCAAGCAGAGTACCCGAAGCGGTCACGCTATCAGGTTGCAACCAAATCTCGAGGGTACACGAAGGTTCACCTTGCGCATCCGATTTCGGGAACGCTCCAGCGCTCCAGATGGTTCCATCCCGGCCGAGACGAACGCCATTCTCGTTTTCCAGCCATGCCACCGCATTGTGGGGTCGCTCGAAAGGCGCGAGCCCAGCTGCCAATATACCCACCAAAACAGCGACGCAGATTAGACCTAGGATTCTTGCGCGTATCGTTTTTCTCGTTGTGTACGAAGTTGCACGTCGAAAACTAGCATCAGTGTTGATAGATTACAACATTGCCTCCGTGCCGGGCATCACTGGAAGCCTTCGGATACACTGTAAACCGTGGACCAAGCGAACGTAGTGATCATCGGCGGTGGGGTCGTCGGTTGCGCAATTGCCCGCGCACTCTCCACTTGCTGGACCGATGTCTTCGTTCTGGAAGCGCTTCCAAAAATTGGCATGGGCGCGAGTTCGCGGAATAGCGGAGTCATCCACTCCGGCCTGTACTATCCGCCGGGCTCTTTGAAGGCCCGGCATTGTCTCCGCGGCAATCAATTGACTTACGAATTCTGCGCTGCACACGAAGTCCCTCATCGCCGAACCGGCAAGCTGGTACTCGCGTCATCGCGCGCGGAAGCAGAGGAACTCGCCGCGTTGATGAAAACCGGGGAAGCCAATGGTGTCGAGAATATGCGCATCATCGATCGCACGGCGATTCGAGCGCGCGAACCGCACGTCGAAGGATTCCAAGCCATTGAAATTCCCTCCACGGGCATCGTCGGCAGCGAAGAACTCGTCAAGGCATACTCGCGCGTCGCCTCGGATCAAGGCGCGCACGTCGTGGTTCACGCAAAAGTAGAACGTTTGGAGCCCTTGCGCGACGGCATACGAGTCACAAGCGCCGCGGGTGAGATCGAAACGCGCTGTCTGGTAAATAGCGCCGGACTCTTCGCCGACGAAATCGCCGCTTTGCTCGGCTCTCCGATGGCCAAGCACAAGATTTATCCCGTGCGCGGAGAATATTGCGAGTTGCTGCGTACCAGGCAGGATTGGATTCACGGCTTGGTCTATCCGCTGCCTCACCCCGAGGGAGTAAGTCTCGGCATGCACCTCACAAAAACTGTTTGGGGCAATGTTTTGGTCGGCCCCACCGCCCGTTATGTGGACGACAAGAACAATTACGAGCGAGATCGCGAACCTATCGAAGAATTTGCTCGTGGCGCAAAGGCGCTGCTGCCTGAAATCGAACCGTCGGACCTGATGCCGGCATATTCCGGCATCCGCGCGAAGTTGACCCCTCCCAGCAAACACGGTGAAAAACGTGTCGCGGATTTCATCATTGAGCGCGACTCTCAGTTTCCAAGCGTCGTCCAGCTGATGGGCATCGAATCTCCCGGACTCACTTCAGCACCTGCCATCGCCGAGCATGTCCAAGACCTCGTCGCCGAAATTCTCGACTGAGACGTGAGACTTTTAGATCGATGCCTGCCGAAATGACTGGCGCTCGTGGATCGGAGAGGATCTCACGCTTGGTGCCCTAATTCAGTGAGTATACGTTAACCGACGAATGCGGACCAAAGTACACAGACTCGAACCAGGGCGTACAATTACAGAAAAACAACTTCCGGTCCTGGGCGAGTGGCGAGGCTTGATTTGCAGTACGAGATGGTCGTCATTTAACTAGCTGGGAATCAACGCTCCTCGAATTGCGGGCAATCGTTCAGGCCTCCGCGCGAGCGGATTGAACGCCTGTCGCACCGCTTGCAGCGCTGGTGTCGCGCTCTCCGACAATTTTGATGGCGTTACAATCCTCGACTTCTTGGGTGAGGTCCCGTTCATCGCATAAATCTTCCGGGGGGCACTGCGACGATCTTTGGACATTAGCTCCAATCGACAGCACAGAACGGTCCGGCCATCCCGCTGCGGACGATAGCAGCGCGTATAGCGGATTCAGTGGGGGCTGCACGATGTCACGCCTTGACGAACTTTTCAAGCAGATACACCAGCAGTCCCATCGCGCAGCAAAATAGCACCAGCTGGTACCCATCGTGAAGATGCACGATTGCCCAACAGGAGAGCAACGCGAAGCCGGCGCTCAGCCCTAAGGTGCGTTTATTCATGCTCACCTCTACTAGCCTGGTGCCACGGTCCAGCGCGCAATGAATCGAGGTAGACAAACGCGCTCGATCAGCCGCGGCAAAGTTTGCGCGCAGCCCTCCCGCTGATGTATATCCGTGCGGGCT
>Ga0210390_10001044_pt1 | contig 27699 bp, 24 predicted proteins | sample IncBWH11OmetaG_FD_161050 | JGI IMG/M metagenome (GOLD analysis project Ga0210390, IMG submission 161050) | Forest soil microbial communities from Barre Woods Harvard Forest LTER site, Petersham, Massachusetts, United States - Inc-BW-H-11-O ...
AACACGCTGGTGCCGGAATTCGAGAAGGCAACCGGCAACAAGGTGATCACGGCCTATGGTCCCTCGATGGGTACGACGGTGAACGCAATTCCGATGCGGCTGGAGCGTGGCGAGGCCGCCGACGTTTTGATCCTGGTGGGCTACGCACTCGACGACCTGATCAAGAAAGGCAAGGCCAGCGACCGGGTCGATCTCGTCAACTCGAAGATCGGGGTTGCCGTCAAGGCAGGCGCGCCGAAGCCGGACATTTCTTCAGCGGATGCGGTCAAGCGCGCGCTCTTGGCGGCGAAAACCGTCGCCTATTCCGACAGCGCCAGCGGCGTCTATATCTCGACAGAGATGTTCGACAAGCTCGGCATCGCGGCCGAGATGAAGGACAAGGCGAAAAAGATTCCCGCGACGCCCGTGGCCGAAATCGTCGCCAAGGGCGAGGCCGAGATTGGCATGCAGCAGATCAGCGAATTGAAGCCGGTCCCGGGTATCGACATCGTCGGCCCGCTGCCGGACGCCTTGCAGAAGGTCACGGTGTTCTCCGCCGGCATTGCCGCGGTGTCGAAGGAGCCCGAGGCCGGCAAGGCGCTGATCAAATTCCTCGCCTCGCCCGCGGCACGAGAGACGATCGTCAACAGCGGGCTTGAGCCGATTGAGGGCGGGAAGTAACTGCCTCCGCGCGGCAGGTGCGCACCCTCTCCCCTTGCGGGAGAGGGTTGGGGTGAGGGGGTCCCTCGATGGCCCATACCCCTCACCCGGATCGCATCTAGCGATGCGATCCGACCTCTCCCACAAGGGGAGAGGTGAAGTAAGCGATCACTTCGCCCGCAGCGGGGTGTCCTTCAGCCCGTTATTGTCGAACGCCTTGCGCAACAACCCGTTGGTCTTGGCCTCGGCCATGAACTTGCTTGCGTATTCGAGCGACAGCGGATGATTGAGCGGTACGGCCACCGCCGTCACCGTCTGCTTGAAGGTTTCATCCAGCACGCGCGTACCCGGAATCTTTTTCGACAACGCATTGAGCTGATCGCGCGACAGCGCAAACGCATCGACCTCGCCATTCTTGAGCAGGCTGAAGATCTCGTCGAAGGTCTGATAGCCGGTAACCTTGGCCCGCTTCAGATGCGCCTCCGCGCCGCGCATGGTGGTGGTGTCGTTGACGGCCACGACCTTAACGCCCGGCTGATCGAGGTCGGCGAAATTCTTGATCGTCGAACCCGCTTTGACGATGTAGGTCGCCTCGGCCACCTCATAGATCGGGCCGAACGCGATCTTCTTCGCACGCTCTGGATCTTCAGGCAGGAAACTCACGTCCCAGGCGCCCTTGGCCGCTGCATCCGTGATCTGCCCGGAATTCGGAAAAGTGACGTATTCGATCGGCAGGCCCAGCTGGTCCGCCATCGCTTTGCCGAGATCGACCGGCACGCCCGCGTAGCCATTTTCCGTTTTTGTCGACCAGTAGGCGCCGCCGGCCGCGCTGATCCCGATCGCGACCCGCAGCTTGCCGGTCGGCGCAATTTCATCCTTCAAACCATCGGCATTGGCATAACCGGTCAGCATGATCGAGACACCCAGAATGAGACCGCCGAAAAACACATGACGCATGAACCCTTCTCCCACCGGCCCTTTGTTAACGTTGGGCCTTCGATCCACCCATTATGGCCGATCGGCGCGGGCCGCAACACCTTGCTTTGAATGAAAATTCGGTGAGCAGCTATTCGCCCTGGCTCATGCGCTTTGCGGAAAGCACCGGCGCGAACGCCTCGCGGTTGGCGCGCCAGGCGCGGCTGTATTCCATGATGCGCGCAGTCTCATTGGCCACGCTTTCACCGAACATGGTGGCGAGCAGATGCAACGTGGTGTCGATGCAGAGCGTCACGCCCCCTCCGGTCACAACGCTGTCCGGCCGCTCGACCAGCATCGCCTCCCGCACATCGATGGCGGGGTAGGTTTTTCGCATCACCTCGACCGGTGACGTCTCCGGCGGCACCACTTCGCGCTTGGTCGTGGCGGGGCCATCGTCCAGCACGCCGCTGGCCGCGAGGATCATGCCGCCGGTGCAGACCGAGGCGATACGAGATGAAGCATGGACACGGCGGATATAATCAAGCGTTGCGGGCGCCTTGGCCTGGGTGGTCCAGCCCGGGCCGCCGGTGACGATGACGACATCACACGCAGGCGCATCGTCGATGCCGTAATCGGCTGAAACGTTCAGTCCGTTGGCGAGTGCAACGGAGCCCGCGCGTGGCGCAATGGTGCAGATCGAAATTTCCGGCGCGATCCGGCGCGCCATCGACAGCACACCGAAAGTGGCGAGATCGATCGGTTCGACGCCGTCATAGATGAAGATGCCGAATCGCATCGCAGGATCAGTCTGTGAGCGAGATGCCGCGGGTTTCGCGGGCCGCAAGGGCTGCGGTGAGCGTAATCAGCGCCAGCACGATCATCATGATCGAGACGCCGCCGGTGCCACCGAAATAACCGACCATCGCGGTCGCGATGATCGGCGCGAAGCCGCCGCCGATCGCCGCCGATGCCTGGAAGCCGAACGAGGCGCCGCTATAGCGGACCCGCGAGCCGAACAGTTCGGGGAAATAGGCCGACTCAGGCCCGAACATCATGCCGTGGCCGAAGTTCATCGCGATCATGATCGCAGCAAAGATCATCGCCGTGCTCTTGCTGTCGACCATCCAAAACAGCGGAAACGCAAAGGCGATCGAGAACAGCGCGCCGAGAATGTAGAGCGGCCTGCGGCCGATCCTGTCGGACAACCATCCGAAAAAAGGCAGTGTGATGAGCTCAAGCAGCGCCGCATAGAGCACGGCATCGAGCAGCATCGACTTCGGCAGGCTGAGCTTGGTCGTGGCGTAGCCGACGACAAACACCGAGAGCATGTAGACCCAGGACACCTCGGAAAGCTTGAGCCCGACGGCGATCAAAAACGACTTGGTATTCTTGCCGACAGCCTCGACCACCGGGTTGTCGGACAGGCCGCCCCGCTGCTTCATGCCTTCGAACACCGGCGTCTCCGGCACCCGCGAGCGGACGAAGGTGCCGACGCCGAGCAGGACGATGCTGATCAGGAACGGAATCCGCCAGCCGTAGCTCGCAAAATCCGCCTCCGGCAATTTGGTGACAAGGCCGAAGACCAGCGATGCCAGCACCAGCCCGATCGGAAAGCCGATCTGCACGAAGCTCGCATAGAAGCCGCGTTTGTCGGCTGGCGCGTGCTCGAGCACCATCAGCGAGGCGCCGCCCCATTCGCCGCCGAGCCCGATGCCCTGGACGATGCGCAGCACGATCAGAAGGATTGGCGCAAATACCCCGATCGAGGCATAGGTCGGCAACAACCCGATGCAGAACGTGCTCAGGCCCATGATGAACAACGTTATCACCAGCATGGATTTGCGCCCGAGCCGATCGCCGAAATGGCCGAACAGCGCGCCGCCGAGCGGACGAGCGAGAAATCCGACCGCATAAGTACCGAGCGCGGCGAGCGTAGAGGCGAGCGGATCGAAGGTCGGAAAGAATGCCTTGTTGAAGACGAGCGTTGCGGCCGTGGCGTAGATCAGGAAGTCATACCATTCGATGATGGTGCCAAAGCAGCTCGCAAACACGATCGAGTTCATGCTGGAGCGTTCGACACCGGCCATCGGCGCTGTGGTTGCAATCGTCATTGGGCCTCCACTCGGCTCGCGAGAGTTCCCCCGCAAACGTGACAAATGGGGGCGTTGGCTAAAATGAATGCAAGCAACATGCCGGGTTAAAAGCCCGGTTTGGGACAATTCCTGCGTCCAATACCGCCGAAGCCTTCTGGCTTTCGGTCGGCGAATCGGCCCCTGAAGTCTTAAGTCTAGCCTGATTGCACGGCCGGCGTCCTGATCTCGACTGGCAGAATGACCGCCGCGGCAACGATCAGGAGGCACAAGCCGGCAAAGGCATGCAGCATGGTGACAAAGCCGCCCTGCTGGTAAAGCCAGGCCACAAGGCCAACCGAAACACCGGCGGCGGTAAAGCCGACGAAATAGCGCACGGCATAGGCGCGCGAGCGCCATTCCTCGCTGGTGTATTTACCGACCATGGCGTCGTTGACGGTCACCTGGCCGAATGCACCCATCACGATGCCGATCGCCGCGATGATGAGCGGGAGATTCGACAGTTCGGCCGCGACGTACAGAAACGGCGCCAGCACGAACGACAGCGGCAGCGAAACCGCTTTCAGCGAGTAGCGGTCGATCAGCTTGCCGATCGTGTATTGCGTCATCGCGCCGAACACATAGACACAGGCCGCGATCACACCTAACAGCGCCGGGCTTTGGGTGAGGCCACTCAGTCGCTCGGCAAACAGTTTCGGCAGCGCCACCGTCACCGCGTTGAAGGTGGTGGAGATCGCGATCACCACGATCAGAAGCGCCACGATCACCCGCCACATGTCTTTCTTGGCGACGCGGGCCTGCGCCGCCGCCTGCTTCGCGTTGCTGCGGTCTTCGTGGCTCACCATCGCCATGAAGCAAAACCCGATCAGGATCGTGACGACGCCGGGCAGGATGAAGGCCCAGCGCCAGCCGAGATACTGGCCGACCACACCGGTGACCAGCGCCGACGACGCCACGCCGAGATTGCCCCACACGCCGTTGATGCCCATCTCGCGGCCGAGCGCCTCGGCATAGGAGACGATCATCGCGGTGCCGACGGGATGATAGATCGAGGCGAACAGGCCGATCGACAACAGAGCGGCGCCGAGTTCGAGAGGTGTCCTGACGAGGCCAACTGATATCATCGAGGCGCCGATGCCGACAAAGAAGATCACCATCATGTGGCGGCGGCTCCAGCGATCGCCGAGCCATCCGGTCAGTAGCGAGCCCGCGCCGAAGGCAACGAAGCCGGGGGTGGCGTAAGGCAGCAGTTCGGAATAGGCCATGCCAAGCGCCGGCCCCATGATGATGACGGCGGCGGCAAAAATCAGCATCGAGTAATGGTCGATGAAATGGGCGGCATTGACAAAGCCGATCACCCGGCTCGGGCTGTTCATGGACGATTCCTGTAATGACTGAAATAGGTTATATGGCTTTGAGCTGACGGGGTGCGGCCAATGAATATCGCCGAAAAGCCAATTGCCGCGATCCAGGGGCGCCGGACCTCTACCGGCGACGGCGTTCATTTGATTGCAAACCACTACAAGAAGGGCGTGCGGCTCGACACCCACATGCACCGGGAGGCGCAGCTTGTGTACGCGGCCAAAGGCACGATGCAGGTCACCACCCCGAGGGGACGCTGGCTGGTCCCGCCGGATCGCGCAGTGTGGGTGCCGGCACGACTCGCGCACGCGATCGACGTGCTCGCCGATATCGACATGCGAACGCTGTATTTCGACCTGAAGTGGCTTGGCCGCAAGAAACTCAATTCAAGCCTGGATTCCGAATTCGTGGTGCGCGTATCTCGCTTGTTGCACGAGTCGATTCTCGCTTTGTTCGACGAGCGCAATGACGCCGAGCGCACCGCGCTTCTGATCCGGCTCGCCATGCTCGAACTGCATCGTGCCGAGGATTCCACGACCTTCATCCCGCTGCCCCAGGAGCCGCGCTGCCGTCGCGCAGCCGAAATCGTGCTCGGCGATCCTGCGGCCTTGCACGAAATCGATACATTGGCGCGCAAGGTCGGCACGTCGGCGCGAACATTGTCACGGCTGTTTTCGTCAGAAACGCAACTCAGCTTTAAAAGCTGGTGCCAACGCGCGCGCATCGCGGCGGCCATCGAAAAGTTGTCCACCAAGGCTGGCGTCTCGGTCAAGCAGATCGCCCGCGAGTTCGGCTATGCGAGCGTGCCGGCCTTCTCGCACGCGTTCCGCCAGGTAACCGGCAAGACGCCCACCGAATTTACCGACAAGGCATAGGAAAGCCTTAAAAAAGAGAGTTAGCGGACAAGTCGGGCGAAATGTCACGCGCTTGATTGTGACCACGTCAGACATAAATTCGTGTAGAATAGCGAAAGCCGCCTCAGAGAGCCGATTCTGACATTCCATGAACAACGCATTTTTTTCCGATCTTCTCACCTCGATTTCCGAACGCGGCCGCACCCTGCTCCGCCGGGTCGGATCATCGGAGGAAAAGCCGGACGCGGCCGACCTGATTGAGCTCTGCGAAGCGCTGCTCTCGGGCCGGGGCGAAGCCTCCGGCACCGCGATGGCGCGCGAGGTGCTCGATCGCTACCGTCACCTCAACGAGGCCGAGCGCCTTTCGTTCTTCCAGACGCTCTCCTCCAGCTACGGGCCGGAGCGTGAAAAGCTCGCGAAAGCCATCAGGGCCTGGCGGACGCAGCCGAACAATGCCGATGCGAGCGATCTGCATTTTGCCTCCGAGCCACGGCGGCAGGAATTGATTCGCAGGCTGAACCGCGCGCCCGGCGGCACCGGCGATCTGGTGGCGCTGCGCGCCGATCTGCTCGACCTGATGAAAGACAACAAGAACCTGGGGGCGCTCGACCGCGACGTCGTGCATCTGCTGTCTTCATGGTTCAACCGGGGATTTCTCGTGCTGCGCAGGATTGACTGGTCGACGCCGGCGAACATTCTGGAAAAGATCATCCGCTATGAAGCCGTGCACGAAATTCGCGACTGGAACGATCTTCGCCGCCGTATCGATCCCATCGACCGGCGCTGCTATGCCTTCTTTCATCCCGCTTTGGTCGACGAGCCCCTGATCTTCGTCGAAGTCGCGCTGACGGAAACCATACCCGGGGCGATCGCGCCGCTGCTCGCCGAAGACCGCCAGCCCGTTCCGGTCGAACGGGCGCGCGTAGCCGTGTTCTATTCGATCTCCAATACCCAGCGAGGTCTCGGCGGCATTTCCTTCGGCAGCTTCCTGATCAAGCAGGTGGTGGAGGAATTGCGCCGCGAATTGCCGAAGCTGGATGATTTCGTGACGCTGTCGCCGGTGCCGGGCTTCATGTCATGGCTGAAGACGGCCAGTGATCTGCCCGTCACCGACGAAGAGCGGCCGCTGCTCAGCCATCTGGACGAGCCGGACTGGTGGAAGAATGCCGAACTGGAAGGCCAGTTGCGCTCCGTCATCGAGCCGCTCGCCGCGCATTATTTCCTGAAAGCACGCACCTCCAAGGGACGCCTGATCGATTCGGTGGCGCGATTCCATCTTGGCAACGGCGCACGGCTGGAGCGGATCAACTGGCTCGGCGATACTTCGGCCAAGGGCCAGCGCGAATCCGCCGGCATCATGGTCAACTACCTCTATCGCCTCGACGACATCGAGAAGAACCACGAGGCTTACGCCAATGATGGCACCGTGGTCGCGTCCAATGCCGTGAAGAAGCTGCTCAAGGGCGAGGGCCGCCGGCTGCTCGACATGCGGCTGGGGTAGCGCGCCCTCACTCATGGTTCGAGACGCGCGTTCCGCGCTCCTCACCATGAGGGTCTGCGACCTCATCCCGAGGAGCATCGCGAAAGCGAGGCGTCTCGAAGGATAGAGCCTCCGGACTACGTCACACCTCCGCCCAGACGCGGATCAGGTTGTGATACACGCCGGTCAACCTGACCGTTTCCGGATCGTCGCGGCCAAGCCGTTCCACCAGAGCCTGGATCGCAGTGTCGAGATCGAAAATCAAACTCCGCGCGTGGGCGTCGCGGATCATGCTCTGCAGCCAGAAAAATGAGGCGACGCGCGCGCCGCGCGTCACCGGCGTGACCATGTGGAGGCTGGAGGCCGGATAGACCACGAGGTCTCCGGCCGGCAACTTGATCTCCTGCGAGCCGTAGAGGTCCTCGACCACCAGTTCGCCGCCGTCATATTCGTCGGGCTCCGACAGAAACAGCGTCACTGACAAATCGGTGCGTATCCGCAATCCCGTCAGACGGTCGCCGCGCACCGCATTGTCGACATGGATACCGAAATGATGGCCGTCCGCGGCGTTGTACCGATTGAACAGCGGCGGAAAGATCTGCAGCGGAATCGCCGCTGAAATGAACCGCGGATTGGACGTCAACTGCGAGACGATACGGTTGCCGAGCTTGCGCGCGATCTCGCTGTCCGGCGGCAACTGCTCGTTGCTTTTGACCAGCGCCGATTGTGCGCCGGCGGTCGAGCGGCCGTCCTCCCACGTGCTGGCGTCCATGAGGCGGCGGAAATCCGCCACCTCATCCTTGCTCAGCACATTGGGAACGCAAATCAACATCGTGTCGGATCAATACCTCGCTGAGAGCACCAGATACGCCGCGCGGCCCGGCGCCTCTAGCGTGAATGGCGTGCCGCTCTGGTAGAGCGCGTCGTAATAGAGCTTGTTGAAGATGTTGTTGACATAGAGCTTGAGCCGCCAGTTCTTGTCGATCTTGGCTTCCGCGAACGCATCGAAGCGCCAGTAGCTCGGGATCGAGGTGCCTTCGTTGGCGGCGAGCAACGTGCCGCCATAGACCTTCGACCGGAACACGGCCTGGCCGCCAAGCTCCCACATGTCCGTGAGCTGGTACTTGCTCAGCAGGCTGAAGGACTGATGTGCGACGTTGGCGAGCGGCAGGCCGACATCGGTTGTGTACAGCAGGGGCTGTGGCATGTTCGCGGCCGGCACGTTCGACTTGGTTACCGCCGACTGCATCAGCACGATGCCGCCGAACACGCTCCATTTGTCCGTGATCTTGCCGGCAGCCTCCAGATCGATGCCGCGAACATAGTAAGCGGAGCCGGAGATGATGCAGGAGATGTTACCGACGGTTCCGGCCGGGACGGAACATCCCGCAACCGGGGGAGTGGTCGCCGAGACGTTAAACGCCTCGCGCGCGTTGTCCTTGGTGGTCTCGAACAGCGCTCCCGTCAGCAACAGATGGCGGTTGAACAACTCCCACTTGGTGCCGACTTCGTACGCCTTGTTCTTTTCCGGTCCGAAGATCTGGTTCGGATTGCCGGCCACCACCGGCCCTAATCCGCCATAGGCGGTGCTGGTGCCATCGAATTCGGAGCCAACCGGATCGGACGATGTCGCAAAGGCCGCGTAGACGCTGGCATACGGCAACGGCTTGACGGTGACGCCGACATTGAAGTTCGGCAGGCCGAATTCCGCCGCCTGTCTGCCGAAGGTGGAGGCGCCGTTAACGGTACCCCAACCGGACGTGTTGATCTTGTAGTCGTCGTAGCGGATGCCGCCGTTGAGAATGACGAGGTCGCGGTAATTGACCGTGTCGAGCACATAGGTGCTGGTCGTGTCGATCAGGATATTGGTCGGCATGCCCGTCAGCGTCGGGGTGCCGGTAAAGGGAATGCCGGTAAATTGCGGGCTGAAGACGCTCACCCCGGAGAGCGAACCACCGCCCGTGAAAGGCGTGCCGGTCACCAACTCGGAACTCAGTCCGTTATATTTGTCGATCGACGAGGTTTCCTGGGAAACTTCGACGCCGCCCAACAGTGTGTGCTTGAAAGGTCCGGTGTCGAATTTGTAGGTCGCTTCCGACTGGTTGGCGAGCACGGCGGTGGTCTGATAGCGGCTCTGCGGATTGGCTGTGAACGTCGCCGACGACAGCGGGTTGGTCGCGATCGGACTCTCCGCCAGCGTTCCGATATAGTTGTTCAGCGATTGCGAGACCCTCACCTTGTCGCTGACGATGAGGTCCGGCGTGACATGGATCTCGGTATTGAACGTGCCGATGTCCTGCTGAACATGAAAGAAGTCGCGGTTGACGAAGCCGTAGAACGTATCGCGATTGGAGCCGGCGAAACTCGGAAACGGCCCGCCTGCGGTGGAGGTGAATTGCTGGCTGCTCGATCCGGTGGCGCCCGGCCGGTAATAGGGCACACCGAAATCGGGAATGCCGTGCAGGTCGGTGTGGATATAATCGGTGGTGATCTTCACCGCATCGGATGGCGTCCACTTGGTCGCGACGAATGCGCCATTGCGGTCGTCGGTGACGTCATTGCGGCCCGCCACACCGGCGTCCTGGAACATGCCGCCGGCACGAATGGCAAACGTCGGATTGACCACCTGGTTGACGTCGAGCACGATCCGTTTGGTCGCGTCAGTGCCGAACGTCGTATCCATGTTGTAGAAGCTCTTGTCGGTCTGCGCTTCCTTGGTGACGATATTGATTGCGCCGCCGGTCGTGCCGCGGCCGGCAAAGGATGACATCGGCCCGCGCAGGATTTCAATCTGCTCGGTAAAGAAATTCTCGCGAACGCTAACCCCGGAGTCGCGCACGCCATCGATGAAGACGTCGTTGCGGGCATCGAAGCCGCGGATGAAGAAGCGGTCGCCGAACGCGTTGCCGCCCTCGCCGCTTCCAAGCGTGACACCCGCGGTGCTCAGGATTGCCTGCTTGAGCGTGGTGGCGTTCTTGTCCTCGATGATGTCCTTGGTCAGCACCGTCACCGTCTTCGGCGTATTCAGAAGCGGTTCGGGGAATTTACCCGAGGCCTGGACGCGGTCGCCCTTATAGGGCGCGGCCGGATCGGCATAGCGATCGCGATCCGGCGCCAGAGCGGGAGTAGCCACGGCCGGTGCAGGTTTGGCCTGTTGCTGGCGCTTGGCCGCGCGGCGCAGCGCGTTGCGGGCCTTGATCTGATCCGGCGTCGGCGCGGCGGCCGCGGGCTTTGGACGTGCGACCGGGGCATCGACGCTGACCGGCGGCAGATTCGACTGCTGCGCTTCAGCGCCGCTCGAAAACGATGCGACCGCAACCAGGCCCGCCACGGCGGAGACCTTGCGGGTGGAATAACCATCCAGTTTTTCGTCCAAGGAATTGCTGGCTGCGTTCGCGCGCAGCGACTTCGGCGCCTTAACCCGGCTCATTGTTTTTGCCCCAACTTCAAACTTCATTCGAGGCGATGAAGTCCCACACCCACATCGAGCCCCGGAAGTTTGGTATCGAGCGCAAAATTTGCGGTCAACACGGGCGCAGCTTGAATATTCCTAAATCAAATCGATTCTAATTTTGAAGTTTTTAACCGATCTAAACTTCGGCTTGAATCGTTCTAGTTACAGGTAACGAAGAACCATTCGCGCACGCCCGACATCGTGTTCAGTCGCTGCTCGGCGGCTTCATCAGCGAGAATAATTCGTCGACGGTTCGCTTGGCGGCCTCGCGTGCACGCTCGGCATTTCCACTTCCGGCGATATTGACGCCTGCGACGACAGCTCTGATCTCGTCGCGAAAATCCGTGAGAAACCGCAAGGGATCCGCCGAATCATTGGCGACGCGCGCAATCAGCCCAGCAATCAGAAGCTGGCAAGCAATCATGCGTCCGTTCAACTCGTCCATCGATCGTCCCGTCTGGATCGATGCAGCACGACGGGTTGCGGCAGACGCCGTTCATCGCATGCATCCGGTCCGCCTTAGACCATCGCAGCCGAGGTGCGCTATGCAGAGTTGGTGTGCTTCGACAGATTCTAAAAGCGCAAGCACCGCGCACATCGCTTGCGCGCGGCAGAACGCGTGAGATTTTCAACGGGTGAAATTGGATCGCGCGGCTTACGATGCCAGCGCTTTCATCTCACGGTAGAGATCGGACTTACCTTCAAAACCGATACCGGGAAGATCTGGCATCGTGATGTGCCCATTTTCCACGCGCACGCCATCCGGGAATCCGCCATACGGCTGGAACAGGTCGGGATAGCTCTCGTTGCCGCCGAGCCCAAGACCGGCGGCGATATTGAGCGACATCTGGTGACCGCCATGCGGGATGCAGCGGCTCGCCGACCAGCCCGCGACTTTGAGCACCTCGAGCGTGCGCTGATATTCGCAAAGCCCGTAAGACAGAGCGCAATCGAATTGCAGCCAGTCGCGGTCGGAGCGCATGCCGCCATAGCGAAGCAGATTGCGCGCGTCCTGATGGCTGAAGAGATTTTCACCGGTCGCCATCGGCGCGGGATAAAACTCCGCGAGCGCCGCCTGAAGCTGGAAGTCGAGCGGGTCGCCGGCCTCCTCGTACCAGAATAAAGGGTAGTCGCGCAGCATCTTGGCGTAGGCGATCGCGGTCTCCAGATCGAAACGGCCATTGGCATCAACGGCCAACTGCGCGTCCTTGCCGATCTCCTTCAGCACCGCTTCGATGCGCGCGCGATCTTCTTCGATTCCCGCGCCTCCGATCTTCATCTTGACGACGTTGTAGCCGCGATCAAGATAGCCGCGCATCTCGCTGCGCAGCATCGAAAGATCCTTGCCGGGATAGTAATAGCCGCCGGCGGCATAAACGAAGACGCGCGGGTTGGCTGTGAGGCCGTGGCGCTCGGCGAGCAGGCGAAACAGCGGCTTGTTCGCGATTTTCGCCACCGCATCCCACACCGCCATGTCGATGGTGCCGACCGCGACCGAGCGCTCGCCATGCCCGCCCGGCTTCTCATTGGACATCAGCGTTGCCCACACCCGGTCGGGATCGAGATTGTCGCCGGCTTCGTTGAGAAGCGTCTTCGGTTCGGCTTCCTTGATGCGCGCGGCGAAGCGCTCGCGGATCAGCCCGCCCTGCCCGTAACGGCCGTTGGAATTGAAACCATAGCCGACCACGCGTTTGCCGTCGCGCACCGCATCGGTGACGACGGCGACAAGACTCGTCGTCATCTTGGTGAAGTCGATATAGGCGTTGCGGATCGGCGAGGAGATCGGCTTGGTGATTTCCTGGATGTCGAGAATGCGAACGGACATTGGATGCCTTCTAGTTTGGATTGCGTTCGCCCGTCATTGCGAGGAGCGCAAGCGACGAAGCAATCCAGCTATTTGAATAATTCTGGATTGCTTCGCTTCGCTCGCAATGACGTCTAACAAACGCTCACGAAGATTTCTTATCCCGGAAGTATGGTTCGACCGGGCCGTGCACCTTGATGGTCAAGGGATTGCCATAGCGGTCCTTGGCGTTGCCCGCCGTGACGCGGATCCAGCCCTCGCTGATGCAATATTCCTCGACATTATTCTTCTCGACGCCCTTGAAACGGATGCCGACGTCGCGCGCCAGGATCGCCTCGTTGTAATAGGGGCTATGGGGATCGATGGAGAGCCGATCCGGAAATTCGACCGGCGTGTTGGATTCGCTTTTCTCGTTCACAGCAATGCCTCGATATCCTTGGTGAGCGCTTCCGGCGTCGTGGTCGGCGCGTAACGTCCGACCACCTTGCCCGAACGATCGATCAGGAATTTGGTGAAATTCCATTTGATCGACGAACCGAGCAATCCGGATTTTTCGCCTCTGAGATACTGATACAACGGATGGGCGTTGTCGCCGTTGACGTCGATCTTGTCGAACATCGGAAAGCTGACGGCGTAGTTTGAAGAACAGAATTGCCCGATCTCGGCCGCACTGCCGGGCTCCTGGCGTCCGAACTGGTTGCAGGGAAAACCGAGCACCGAAAAGCCGCGCACACTGTATTTCTGTTGCAGGGCTTCGAGGCCTTTATATTGCGGCGTGAATCCGCACGCGCTCGCGGTATTGACGATCAGGAGCACGTTGCCCTCAAAGCGCTTGAGCGGGGTGTCCTCCCCCGCGAGCGATTTGGCGCTGAAATCGTAGATCGAAGCCATGCTCTAACCCTGGAACGGATCGATCGGCGAAGGCGGCGTGCCGCCGGCCTCGATCGCCTCGCCTGCGAGCAGACAAAGATCCTCGCGGTAGCGACCGGCGACGACATGAACGCCGACCGGTACACGCCCGACCAGCCCCGTCGACACCGTCAACCCCGGCAAGCCCATGAAAGGAATCGCGATCTGCGGCAGTTGCGCGCGCCAGACGCGTGCGAAGGACGCATCGTCCTTGGTATCGAGCTGATCGGGGAACGGCAGTTCACCGGACACCGGCATCAGCAGCACCGGATATTTTTCCAGGAACAGCGACCATTCACGAACCAGCGTTGCACGCCGCGTCAGGATCTTCGACAGCGTCAACGGATCGAACGGGAAGACTTTCGACTTGTTACCGCGGAGGCAAGCGAGCGCACCGGGATCGCCCTCGCGCTCGGCGGCTGCAAGCTGGCCTTCATAATTATCGCCGAGCCAGAGCTTGGTTTGATGTTCGGCTGCTTCCTTCAGCGGCGGCAGCGATGTGACTTCCTCGACGATCCACCCCGCACGCTCCAGGCGCTTGGCCGCATCGACAACCGCAGCCTTCACCTCGGGCACGGGATCAAGCCCCTCGGGGTTGACGCACAACGCCGCGCGCTTTGGCATCGGCGGGCCTTCGAGCGGCGCCGGCACCCACCAGGGATCGCGCATATCAGGCATCGACATCGCCGCGAGCGAGATCCGCAAATCGCCGATGGTCCGCGCCAAGGGTCCCGAGACCGCCGAAATTTGCGGGCCGATGGTTCGCTCCGGCAGCGCTGCATTGAAAGCCGCGATGCGGCCGACAGTCGTGCGCAGGCCATGCACGCCGTTGGCGTAGGCGGGATAGCGAATGGAGCCCGCGATATCGGTGCCATGCGCGATGTGACCGATGCCGGCCGCGACCGCCGCTCCCGCGCCACCGGACGAGCCACCCGGCGTGATCGACGGATCGCGCGGGTTCTTGGTGTTGCCGTGGATCAGGTTGGTCGTGAACCAGCGATAGGAAAAAGCCGGGCAATTGGTGCGCCCGAGGATCACCGCGCCGGCTTTGCGCAGATTATCCACCACCGGACTGTTGTCCTTCGCAATCACGTCGGCTTGCATCTTCAGGCCGTTGGTGTTGGCAAAGCCCGCCTGATCGATATTCGCCTTGATCGTGACCGGCACGCCCGCCAGCACGCCGACATCGTCGCCGCGCGCAATCGCGGCATCGACCGCAGCCGCCTGCGACAACACGTCATCAGGACGATGATCCACCACCGCGTTGATCGCGGGGTTGACGGCATCGAGCCGTGCCAGCGCTGATGTCGCAGCTTCCTTCGCCGAAACCTTCTTCGCCCTGATCAGCCCGGCCAATTCGTGAGCCGGCAGGCGCCAGATGTCTTTCATGTCGAGCCCCCTTTAATCGTCAGAGGAATGTAGCTCAACGATAGTGCGAGATGTAATAGGCAAGCTCAGGGATCTGCTCCTTAGTGACCGAGCCCATCACATCCGCCATGGTACCGTCGTAGCCGTGGCGGCTATTGTCCTTGTATTCACTGAGCGTCTTGTTGAGATAGTCCTCGCGCTGATTGGCAAGCCGCGGCACGTTCTCCTTGCCGGAGAAATCGGCATTGTGGCAGCTGTTGCAGCGGTTCGCCTGCGCGAGCGCCAGGCCCCGCTGCATGCGCGCGGGGTCGCCGACCTCGGCCGGCGGCTGCGGCTTCGGCAATTTGGCGATGAAATCGGCAAACTTCTGAAGGTCATCGTCGGTGAAGGACTTCGTGATGTCGTTCATCGGCTCAAACGTGCGAAGTTTTTCGCGAAACATGAAAAGCTGGATCAGAGCATAAGGCGACTGCTGGCCGCCGAGTGAGGGGGTGTTTTCCATCTCGGACTGGCCATGTTCGCCGTGGCAGGCAAAACAGGTGACCGCCCGCTGCTCGACGGTTTCTGCCGCCTGGGCAGAACCTGCCAGCGATGCGGCCATCAACGCCGCCATCATTGTCGCTTTCCGCATAGATGAAACCTCAACACCCATTCCAAAATGAAAATCGGGGGCGAACCGTAAAGCTCGCCCCCGATTACGATCAGTGCGCTTACTGCGCGGCGACCTTTTGCTTGCCGTAGCTGACGCGGTAGACGGCGCCGTTCCAGTCGTCGGACACGAGGATCGAGCCGTCCTTCAGCTGCATGACGTCGACCGGCCGGCCGACATATTTGTTGTCTTGCAGGAAGCCCGTGAGCAACGGTTCGAGGTTCTTGACCGTGCCGTCCTTGTTGAGATGGGCGACCACGACGTCACCACCGAACTTGTTGGTCCGATTCCAGGAACCATGACGCGCGATGATGATCTGGTTCTTGAAGCTCGAAGGGAACATCTTGCCGGTGTAGAAGCGCATGCCGAGCGCCGCCGCGTGCGGGCCCATCAGACCGACCGGAGGGACGAACTCGCTGCACGAATGGCCCCAGCCGAATTCCGGATCCGGGATATTGCCCTGGTAGCAATAGGGCGCGCCGAAGTCTTCGCCGAGCTTGGTGACGCGGTTGAGTTCGTCGTTCGGAACGTCCTCCGACAACCAGTCGCGGCCGTTATCGGTAAAGTAGAGCTGCTTGTTTTCCGGATTCCAGTCGAAGCCGACGGTGTTGCGGACACCAAGCGCGACCACTTCGGCGCCGCTGCCGTCGAGATTGATGCGGCGGATCTGGCCGTGATCGGCGTCATGCAGCACGTTGTTGCCGGGCTGGCCGACCGGGACATAGAGCTTGTTGTCCGGTCCGATGGCGATGAACTTCCAGCCGTGGGCTTCGTCCTTCGGCAGGTTGTCGTAGATCACCGTGGGCTTCGGCGGATTGTCGAGATTGTCTTCGATCTTTTCGATCTTCGACACCTTCGAGAGTTCGGCGATATAAAGGGTGCCGTCCTTGAAGGCGACGCCGTTCGGCCGATAGAGGCCGGTCGCGATGATCTTGACCTCGCGTTTGCCGTCCTTGTTGACGATGGCATAGACCTTGTCGACCGTGCGGCTGCCGACGAAGACCGTGCCCTTGTCGCCCAACGCGAGCGAACGGGCATTGGGCATGCCGGCCGCGTAAACTTCGATATTGAAGCCTGCCGGAACCTTTAGCTTGTCCATCGGCAGCTTGTCGGGCGCGGCCGCAAGCGGCGGAGAGGCTACCGGCGCCAGCTTTTGCGCCGCGTCACTGTCGGGACGGCCGATCAGCGGCGAACCCGGCGGAAGCGCAGGCGCGGCGGCGGGCGCCGCAGCCGGGGGGCTGGCCGTTTGCGCGGCCGCACCGTAACTCAAAAACCCAATGAAGGCGCCGGCCAGCAACAGGCTGCGCGGCGCCGATGAATTGATCCTCATAATCTTCTCCCTTTTGTGGAAGCCTTCGATCCGTGCGGGGCGAACCCCTGCCCGTGACGGCGGACTTCGTGGCCACACTCTTGAATAATTTTGCGCCCGTGCGCAATCGGAAACATCTTCAAGAGGTTGCGATGAAAATGCCTCGTGGGCGCGCCGTCGGGGAGCTACTTTATCCGGCTTCGATGCGTTCTGGTTAATCGCGGCCTATCAATGCTTCGTGACGGGCGCGTCGGCGTCATCCTCGTCGGTGCCTTCGAGAATGGCCTCGGCAAAAGGAAACTCGAGCACGATCTCGCCCTCGTCATCCGTCACTTCGAGGACCGCCCGCATCAGGTCCTCCGTCCCCTCGATCCGCAAAAGCTCGTGGATCATCGCGCGGGCAACCTCCCAGGCGCGATCCGGGTTGCGCAACTCTTCGCCTTCCGGGTCGGAGATCACCTCGTTGCCGATTCGCGTATTGAAAAAGTATCGCGGCATGGTCGAACCTGTTTTCGGCTTTTCACTATCCGATGCCGACAGGGGGACCGCCGGCCATTTTTTCACAGTTGGTTTATCGGGGATTGGCCGGAGCGGTCCAGCCGATCCCCGCATCGATAGAGGGTCTTCAGATGAACCTATTGATGCGTCATTGATTTGACGGAGAACCGGGGGCTGGGAGGGAAAAAATTGTGCATCGCAGCATCGCTAGAGCCCCTTACAGGAGAAAAGATTCCGCTGGCTAACTTTTCGTTCCGTATTACGTTGTCAACAGGGCGGAGTTCGTCCGGTTTCACCTTAAGGAGAGCCAAAATGGCCTGGAAAGCACCGAAGATCGTTGAAGTGCCGGTCGGCATGGAAATCAACATGTATGCCTGCGCCGCCCGCAAGTAAGCGGCAGCGTACAGCATCCTTCTGAACTAAGGTGGATTGCCGGGGTGACGCGCCCCTCTTGGGAGCGTCGGTCATACCCGCGTCCACCTTTGAAGTTTTTGGAAGAGGCCTTTTCGAGGACCATCTTCCGGAACATCAAGCGTCCTAAAATTACGTTTTCAGAGATTCCCGGAGACGGATCATGTTGCGCGTCGTCGTCCTGGGCGCCGCGGCAGGTGGTGGCGTTCCGCAGTGGAATTGCGGCTGTCGGGTGTGTCAGGCCGCGCGAACCAAGAACCCAGAACTTCAGAGCACGCAGGCCTCGCTCGCCGTCAGCGCCGACGGCGACCACTGGTTCCTGATCAATGCCTCGCCGGATCTGCGCCAGCAGATAACCGCGACGCCGCAGCTGCATCCCGCACCCGGCAAACTTCGTCACTCGCCGATTACCGGCGTTATCCTGACCAATGGCGAAATCGATGCGATCACGGGCCTGTTGTCGATGCGCGAGGGATCGCCATTTACGATCTACGGCCACGAAAAGGTGCTCGCGACGTTGAAGTCCAACAGCGTCTTCAACGTGCTCAACGAAAAGAACGTGAAGCGACAGGAAATCGAGATCGACCGGGCGTTCGAACCGAAACTGCCGGACGGATCGTCCTCCGGCATCGAAATCCTGCCTTTCGAGGTTACCGGCAAGGGCGCGTGGTATCTCGAAGGCGAGCGGCGCGAGGGGAAGGAGACCGCCGGCGATACGCTTGGCCTTCGCATCAGCGACAAAGCCACCGGCAAGTTCTTCTATTTTATTGCCGCTTGCGCCGAAGTGACCGACGATCTCAAATCGCGGCTGAAAGGCGCTAGCCTGGTATTTTTCGACGGCACAGTATGGCGAGATGACGAATTGATCGCTGCCGGCCTTTCGACCAAGACCGGACGCGGCATGGGACATATCGCGATGTCCGGCGAAACCGGCGCGATCGCAGCCCTTGAAAATCTGGACATCGAACGAAAGATATTCCTGCATATCAACAACTCGAACCCGGCCTTGCTGCACGATTCCGAGGAACGTAAAGCCGTGATGCGGGCGGGATGGCATATTCCCGCGGATGGAACGGAGATCACGCTTTGAGCGCCGAGACGATGAAGCTAACAGGAATGACCGCGTTTTCGCTCGGCGGCAAAACCGTGCTGAATAGCGCTACTGAGCTGGAAGCCGCACTCCGCACCATCGGAGAGACGCGTTATCACAGCCTGCATCCCTTTCACCGGTTGTTGCACGGCGGCAAGCTCAACAAGGGACAGGTGCAGGCCTGGGCGCTGAACCGTTACTATTACCAGAGCACGATCCCGATCAAGGATGCGGTGGTGATCTCGCGCTTCCGAGACCGCAACATCCGCATGGAATGGCGGCACCGGATCGAAGACCATGACGGCGACCCTGGCGCCGAGGGCGGCATCGAGCGCTGGCTGAAGCTGACCGAAGGCCTGGGCCTTGATACGACTTACGTCGAATCCACCGAAGGCATTTTGCCGGCTACGCGCTTTGCCGTGGAAGCCTATGTGCATTTCGTGCGCGACAAGAGCCCCCTCGAGGCCATCGCATCTTCGCTGACGGAACTGTTCGCACCGAACCTGCATGAAGAGCGCATCTCCGGCATGCTGGCGCACTATGATTTCGTCAATCCTGACATCATGAGCTATTTCAGCCGCCGCCTGACCCAGGCGCCGCGCGACGCCGGCTTTGCGCTCGATTACGTCAAGGCCCATGCCACGACGCCGGAACAACGCGAGGCCGTCTGCAACGCGCTGATCTTCAAGACCAACGTACTATGGGTTCAGCTCGACGCGCTGTATCATGCCTATGTCGAGGGCCATATTCCGCCGGGAGCCTTTGTGCCGAAGGCGAGTTAGATTCAAAGAAGCAGAGTAACCATGGCATCAGGCCGAAACATCAGTGTCAGCGAAACGAGCCGGCCGAAACTGCCGCGGCACGCCAAGCTGAAATTCGATGAGACGCGACGGGTCTGGGTGATCCTGGCGCCCGAACGGGTGCTCGCGCCGGACGAGATCGCGGTGGAAGTTCTGCACCTCTGCGATGGCGTGCGCAGCGTCGCCGAGATGATCGATCAACTCACCGCCAAATATGCTGCACCCCGCGAGGCGATCGCGACCGACGTGGTCGCGATGCTGCAGGACTTGGCGGACAAGGGCTTTCTCACCGAAGCACGGGAGAAGACGCCATGAGTCCAACCTTGACAGATGCGAGCCCGATTGCGACCGATCCCAAGGACAGTCTCACGGCGCTGGAGGGGACACGTTCGACCGCAGAGACCTACGGCATCCCGCTCGCGGTGCTCGCCGAGGTGACGCATCGCTGTCCGCTGCAATGCCCGTATTGCTCGAACCCGGTCGAGCTCGATCGCGGCGCCAGCGAGCTGACGACGGCCGAATGGAAGAATATCTTGTCGGAGCTCGCCGAGATCGGCGTGTTGCAGATCCATTTTTCCGGCGGCGAGCCGACCGCGCGCAAGGATCTGGTCGAACTGGTCCAGCATGCCAGCGATGTCGGCCTCTATTCCAACCTGATCACGTCGGCTGTCTTGCTCACCCGCGAGAAACTCGCCGCGTTGGCCGATGCCGGCCTCTGTCACGTGCAGATCAGCTTTCAGGGCAATGAGCCCGTGGTCGCCGACCGCGTCGGCGGCTTCAAAGGCGGCCATGCCAAGAAGCTCGAAGTCGCGAAGTGGACGCGCGAGCTTGAGCTGCCGCTGACCGTGAACGCGGTCATGCATCGGCAAAACCTGCATCAATTGACCGATATCATCCAGATGGCGGTCGATCTCGACGCCGACCGGCTCGAAGTCGCCAATGTGCAATATTACGGCTGGGCGCTGAAGAACCGCGCCGCTCTGATGCCGACGCTGGAGCAGATCGAGGAGACGAGCCGCATCGTCGAAGACGCGCAAGCGCGGCTGAAGGGCGTTCTCGCCATCGACTATGTCGTGCCGGACTATTACGCGCTGCGGCCGAAGAAATGCATGGGCGGCTGGGGACGGCAATTCTTCAACATCTCGCCGGCCGGCAAGATCCTGCCATGCCACGCTGCGGAGAGCATCACCGGGCTCGAATTCGAATCCGTGCGCTCCAATCATTCGATCGCCTGGATCTGGCAGAACTCCGAAGCCTTCAACCGCTATCGCGGCACCGGCTGGATGCCCGAACCCTGCAAGAGCTGCGAGTTCAAGGAAGTCGATTTCGGCGGCTGCCGCTGCCAGGCATTTGCGCTGACCGGTGATGCCGGCAATACCGATCCGGCCTGCACGCTGTCGCCGCACCACGACCGGATTTTCAAGGTGGCGGCCGAGGAAGCGGCCGGTAACAACAACCGCTTCATCTATCGCAATTTTGCAGGCGGCACGCCGGAGCCGGAAGACCAAGATGCCTCCTGATGCGGGCATAGGGCGCGCCGATCCCTTCGCGCCGTTGACGTCTGAACTGCTGCCGGTCGGCGACGGCCACGATATCCATGTCGAGAGCATCGGCCGCGAAGGCGGCATTCCCGCCGTCTATCTGCATGGCGGCCCCGGCAGCGGATGCCAGCCCGATCATCGGCGGCTGTTCGATCCCGAGCGTTTTCATGCGGTGCTGTTCGATCAGCGCGGCTCGGGGCGCAGCCGACCGAAGGGCCGCCGCGAACACAATACATTGCAGCACCTGATCGCGGACATGGAAACGATCCGCGAGAGATTTTCCTTTGAGCGCTGGATGGTCGTCGGCGGCTCCTGGGGAGCGACACTGGCGCTGGCCTATGCGCAAGCCCATCCCGACCGCGTCTCCGGCCTCGTGTTGCGCGCGACGTTCCTCGGCACGCGTGGCGAGCTTGACGCGGCCTTTCTCGAGACGCTGCCGCGTTTCTACCCGCAACTCAGCGAGGATTTTATCAGTCTTCTGCCCCAGGCTGAGCGCGAGCAACCGCTGGAAGCCTATTGGCGGCGCATCCTCGATTCCGAGGTCGCGGTGCATTCGCCGTTCGCCCGCGCCTGGCACGACACCGAACGGATTTTATCGGAGCACGCGCCCTCGCGCACACGTCTCGACCTTGTCTCGCTGAAATCAGCGGGCGGCGCCCTGCCCGCCACGCCCTTCATGGAAGCGCATTACTTTGCCAATGACTGCTTCATGAAACCGAACCAGCTCCTGGACGATACCGAGAAGCTCAAGGGCATTCCCGGCATCATCGTCCAGGGACGTTACGATCTCCTATGTCCGCCTGCGACTTCGCACGCGCTCGCCAACCGATGGCTGGAGGCCGAACTTCGCATCGTGCAGGGCGCCGGCCACACGCTGTATGATCCCGGCGTGCGCAACGCCGTGATGAAGGCGATTGCGGATATGGCGTCGAAGGTCGAGCGTTAACAAATCTATCTCCTCATCCTGAGGAGCTTGCGATAGCAAGCGTCTCGAAGGATGAGGCCAATAGTTCGGCCTCATGGTTCGAGACGCGCTGCGCGCTCCTCACCATGAGGGTTAAAAATCCAGGAGCTAAAAAAATGCCGATCGCCGGAAAAGGCATGCTGCTGACGTCGATGGATGTCGATGCTCCGCACGAGGCCGACTTCAACCGCTGGTACGACCGCGAACATCTCGAGGAGCGCGTCGCGATCGACGGCTTCATCGAGGCGCGGCGCTACATCGCCGTCGACGGTTCGCCGAAATATCTGAGCCTTTATTCGACGCGAACCTTCGAGGTGCTCGAGAGCCCCGCCTATCGCAAGGCACTCGCCAACCAGACCGCATGGTCGAAGGAAAATATCGCGCGTTTTAAAAACATGATCCGCGGCGTGGCGCGCATCACCCTCAGCCATGGCAAGGGCCGCGGCGCCGTGCTCGGCATCATCCGCGTCCGTCCCGCGCACGGCGGGCATGACAAGTTGCGCGAGGCTCTGCGTACTGCGCTTGATCCGCAATCGACCGACGGCATTATTTCGATGCACGTGATCGAGAACGATCCCGTGCTGTCCAAGCCTCTGACCGATACAGCGTTGGATTCCGATCCCGGTGCGGGCGACTGGTTTGTGTTGATCGATGCGACAGACGTCGCGCCGGCGCGCACTGCGACGATGCGCCTGACCGATAACGTCGCCTTCAAGCCCGTAGTTATTTCCAGCGGCGTCTATCGCCTGCTGTGGGACATCGTGAAGGCCGATATTTCATAGGCAGAAACATTTTCGCATCGGCAGGCACATTCTCGCATGCTGCACCGCCGCATAAATTTGTTTTTATGCAGAACGTTACACGTTGCAACAGCAAGAAAGCTGAAGATCAAGCAAAATTGGCTTTGGAGATCAGCGTGATTGGGGCTTTAATGCGAAAAGCTGATGACGCCATTTAAGAACCGAAAAGAACGCCACCATCCGAGCGTTCGCAAGCAAAATAAGGCCGCGCTGTAAGAATACGTTTTGTGCGCGGATAAGGTAGGAATGAAACCGACTGATATCTCGGCGCCGGACTACTTCCATAAAGTGGTCGACTGCCAATGGGCCTGCCCCGCCCACACACCCGTCCCGGAATATATCCGCTTGATCGCCGAAGGCCGCTACAGCGACGCCTACATGATCAATTGGAAATCGAATGTGTTTCCGGGGATTTTGGGCCGCACCTGTGATCGCCCGTGCGAACCCGCCTGCCGCCGCGGCCGGGTTGAGGAAAATCCGGTCGCGATCTGCCGCCTCAAGCGCGTCGCCGCCGACTTCAAGGACGACGTCAAGGGACGCATGCCGCGCGCGGGCGCCAGGAACGGCAAACGCATCGCGATCATCGGTGGTGGTCCGGCCTCGCTGACAGTAGCGCGCGACCTCGCTCCGCTCGGCTACCACTGCACCGTGTTCGATTCCGACCCGAAGGCCGGCGGCATGATGCGGACGCAAATTCCGAAATTCCGCCTGCCGGATTCGGTCATCGACGAAGAGACCGATTACATCCTCAACCTCGGCATCGAGTTCAAGGCCGGCACCCGCATCGACAGCCTGAAGAAACTGCTCGGCGAAAATTACGACGCGATCTTCGTCGGCTCCGGAGCTCCGCGCGGTCGCGAACTTGAAATCCCCGGACGCAAGGACGCAGCGAGCAACATCCATATCGGCATCGACTGGCTCTCCAGCGTCTCCTTTGGCCACACGACCAAGATCGGCAAGCGCGTGATCGTGCTCGGCGGCGGCAACACCGCGATGGATTGCTGCCGCACCGCGCGCCGGCTCGGCGGCGAGAAAGTCCAGGTGATCGTGCGCTCGGGCTTCGAGGAGATGAAGGCGTCTCCTTGGGAAAAAGAAGACGCCATGCATGAGGACATTCCGATCCTCAACTTCATGGTTCCGATCGCCTTCACGCACGACAAAGGCAAGCTCACCGGCGTCACCTTCCAGAAGGTGAAGGCCGAACGCGACGCCAACGGCAAGCGCAACCTGTTGCCGACGGGCGAGCCCGACGAGACCATTGCCTGCGACGACGTCCTGGTCGCGGTCGGCCAGGAAAACGCGTTTCCCTGGATCGAGCGCGATTGCGGTATCGAATTCGACAAATGGGACATGCCGAAGGTCGATCCCAAGACCATGGGCTCGACGCATCCAAAGGTGTTCTTTGGCGGCGACGCCGCGTTTGGACCGAAGAACATCATCTGGGCGGTCGCGCACGGCCATGACGCTGCGCTCTCGATCCACAAGCTTGTTTCCGGCGAAGACGTCCACGAACGGCCCCTGCCGGAGGTGCAGATCTCCTCGCAGAAGATGGGCATCCACGAGTGGAGCTACGACAACGACATTTCCGACGACAAGCGCTTCAAGGTGCCGCATCGCGACAAGGTGATCGCGCTGAAGGACATCCGCGCCGAAGTCGAACTCGGCTATGACGTCAAGCTCGCGCTCGGCGAGGCCCAGCGCTGCCTCAACTGCGATATACAAACCGTGTTTTCGACCTCGCTCTGCATCGAGTGCGATGCCTGCGTCGACATCTGCCCGATGGATTGCATCACCTTCACAGAGAATGGCGACGAGGACGATTTGCGCAAACGGCTGAAGGCGCCGTCGCCGCATCCTGATCAGGACCTCTACGTCTCAAGCGACCTCAAGACCGGACGCGTCATGGTGAAGGATGAGGACGTCTGCCTGCATTGCGGGCTCTGCGCCGAGCGCTGCCCCACCGGCGCGTGGGACATGCAGAAATATCTCATCGATATGACCCAAGCAGGAACATCATGTCCGTCGAAAGCCCGATCAGCAGCGTAAACGACTTCGTCGTCCGTTTCGCCAACGTCAACGGCTCGGGTTCGGCGAGCGCCAACGAATTGTTCGCCCGCGCCATCCTCCGCCACGGCGTGCCGGTCTCCCCGCGCAACATCTTCCCGTCCAACATCCAGGGGCTGCCGACCTGGTATGAAGTGCGGGTGACCGAAGACAGCCATCTCGGCGCGCGCGGCGGCGTCGACATGATGGTGGCGATGAACCCGCAGACCTGGGACAAGGACGTCGCTTCCATCGAGCCCGGCGGTTATCTGTTCTACGATTCGACCAAGCCGATGCCGACGTCGAAGTTCCGCTCCGACATCACCGTGATCGGCGTGCCGCTGACGGCGATCACCAATTCCACCTATACCGATCCGCGCCAGCGCCAGCTGTTCAAGAACATCATCTATCTCGGCGCGCTATGTGCGCTTCTCGAGATGGACCCGAAGCTGATCGAGCAATTGATCGGCGAACAGTACAAGGGCAAGGAAAAGCTGTTGTCGTCGAACGTCCACGCGCTGCATCTCGGCCGCGACTGGGCGTTGCAGAACCTCAAATGCCCGACCGGGTTGCGGGTGAAAAAGGTCGACAAGGTCGGCGACCGCATCTTCATCGAAGGCAACAGCGCGGCTGCGTTAGGCGCGGTCTATGGCGGCGCCACCGTCTGCGCCTGGTATCCGATCACACCGTCATCGTCGCTGGCGGATGCCTTTGCCAGCCATTGCAAGAAGCTGCGGCACGATCCCAAAACCGGCAAGGCCAAATACGCGATCGTTCAGGGCGAAGACGAACTCGCTTCCATCGGTATCGTGATCGGCGCCTCATGGAACGGCGCGCGCGCTTTCACCGCGACCTCCGGTCCCGGCATTTCGCTGATGACCGAGTTCATCGGGCTCTCATACTTCGCCGAAATCCCGGCCGTAATCATGAACGTGCAGCGCGCCGGTCCTTCCACGGGCATGCCGACCCGTACCCAGCAATGCGACATCATCGCCTGCGCTTACGCGTCCCACGGCGACACCAAGCATGTGCTGCTGTTTCCGGAAGACCCGGCGGAAGCCTTTGAATTCGCGGCGCAGGCCTTCGATCTTGCCGAACGATTGCAGACCACGATCTTCGTCATGCTGGATCTCGACATCGGCATGAACCACCGGCTCTGCCGTCCCTTGAAGTGGGACGATGCCCGGCAATATGACCGCGGCAAGGTGATGACGGCGGAGATGCTCGATGACGGCCGCGACTTCGGCCGCTACCTCGATGTCGATGGCGACGGCATTCCCTACCGCACTTATCCAGGCACCCACCCGACCAAGGGTTCGTTCTTCACCCGCGGCACCTCGCGCGACCGCTATGCGCGCTATTCGGAAGAAGGCGCGGTCTATGCCGACAACATGCAGCGCCTGCTGCGAAAGTTCGAAACCGCGCAGGACATGGTGCCGCGGCCGCTGCAGGCCAATGCGGCGAAGCCGACAAAATATGGCGTGCTCTATTTCGGCTCGACCGCCCCCGCGATGGACGAGGCGATCCAGCTTCTGGAAGCGAAGGGCCATGCGCTCGATCGCATGCGCATCCGCGCCTTCCCGTTCCATTCGTCGGTCGCAAGCTTCATCGCCGACCACGACTTTGTGTATGTGGTCGAACAAAACCGCGATGCCCAGCTTCGTACCCTGATTGTCAACGAGAACGGCATCGATCCGGTGCGGCTGGTGCCAATCCGTCATTACGACGGCACCCCGATCACCGCGCGTTTCATCGCGAATGCGATCGGCGAACATCAGGATCAGCTGAAGCTCACTCCGCTGCGCAAGGTAAAGTCATGACCTATATCGCCAAGCCCAAATTCCATCATCCGGGCCTGACCAAGAATCGCCTCGGCTACACCCATCGCGATTACGAAGGCAAGATTTCGACGCTGTGCGCCGGCTGCGGCCACGACTCGATCACAGCCTCCATCATCGAGGCGTGCTACGAGCTTTCGATCGAGCCGCACCTCGTCGCCAAGATATCCGGCATCGGCTGCTCCTCGAAAACGCCGGACTATTTCCTCGGCAACTCGCACGGCTTCAATTCCGTGCACGGGCGAATGCCGTCGGTCCTGACCGGCGCCAATCTCGCCAACCGCGACCTGATCTATCTCGGCGTCTCCGGGGACGGCGATTCTGCCTCCATCGGCTTCGGCCAGTTCGCGCATTCGATCCGGCGCGGCGTCAACATGACTTATATCGTCGAGAACAACGGCGTATACGGCCTGACCAAGGGCCAGTTCTCGGCCACCGCCGACCGCGGCTCGAAGTCGAAGAAGGGCGTGACCAACACCGACAACGCGGTCGACCTGGTCGCGATCGCGCTTCAGCTGGGTGCGAGCTTCGTGGCGCGCAGCTTCTCCGGCGACAAGACCCAGCTGGTGCCGCTGATCGCGGCCGCGATCGAACACAAGGGCGCGGCGTTCATCGACGTGATCAGCCCGTGCATCGCCTTCAACAACCACGCCGGCTCAACCAAAAGTTTCGATTATGTGCGCGAGCACAATGACGCCGTGAACCGGCTTGACGTGTTGACCGGCCGCGAGCCCATTTCAGTCGATTATGCGCCGGGCACAGTGCAAGTGGTCGAGCAGCACGACGGCAGCAAGATCGCGCTCCGCAAGATCGACGCCGATTACGACGCCCATGACCGCGTCGGCGCGCTGGCGTTTTTGCAAAAGCACGCCGCCAAG